>Ga0079225_10000620_pt1 | contig 19277 bp, 21 predicted proteins | sample Poulit2012_FD_76344 | JGI IMG/M metagenome (GOLD analysis project Ga0079225, IMG submission 76344) | Agricultural soil microbial communities from Georgia to study Nitrogen management - Poultry litter 2012 | ecosystem: Environmental > Terrestrial > Soil > Agricultural land | place: USA: Georgia... | reverse complement strand
GGCGACCGGCTCCCTCTGCCTTTTTGCTGAACCGCAGTTCGAGCCCCGGCTCCTGTCGATGCTCGCACAGGAGACTGCTGCCGAGGTTGGCGTGCTCGATCCGCTGGGTGCCGACCTGGTCCCCGGTCCCGCGGCTTATGTCCAGCTGATCGACAGGCTCGCCGGCGCCCTCGTCGAGTGCTTCGAGGGCGTGCATCCATAGGGCGAGGCGCCTATCCGGCTTTTCGGTGGCGAATCAGAGGAGCGCGGCAATCAGGATGACCTGCCATCGGCGGCTCTCGTTCTCGGGCGCAGCCTCGGAGGAGGTTTGTCAATCAAATTGACGAGAAGAGGGCGGGTGCTTAGCCTGAACCCGTTGCAGCCGTGGCGGCTCCGACACCATTTCCATCAGATAGCAACTATTTTGCGAGGATGGGCTTTTGCCGGCGGAAGCTCGAGAGCAGCGGTCTGCATCCGCGAAGCGGCATGCGGAAGACGAAGGGGCAACGGTAAGCAATGAGCTCGCCGCACTGATCAGTGCGATCAACAGCTTCAGTCGCCGACTGAGCCGACGGCTCACGAAGAAGGACGCGGCCTTTCGCATCGGCGACTGGCTGCTGCTCAAGCGCCTGTCCAGCAGGTCGCCGGAGCAGATGGCGGAGCTTGCCAAGCAAATGGGGGTCAGTCGCCAGAGGGCGCAGAAACAGGTCTCGGAACTGGTGGCCAGCCGGCTCCTGATCGTCGAGGACGATCCCAAGGACGAGCGTCGCAAGAGGGTCGCCTTGACCGAAGCCGGTCGCGAGCGCCTCAGGCAGATGGATGCCCTCATCGAAACGGAAGCAGCCGAACTGCCGGGATCGCTGCTGGCAGCATGGCGCATCCAGTTGCAGCAACTCGTCGGGCGGAAGGAGAAGTAGGCAGAAGCCGAAGCCTGGCGGCTCCGCGGAGCCGATCAGCGCCGGCCTGGCGCCCGAAGCAGGACGGTTTGGGTCGGGTGGTGATGGAGCGGGGCCAGGTTTTCATGGAAGAAGTCGGCCGCGCGGCTCATCCAGAAATCGAACGTCTGGCCTTGAGGCACATGTGCCGTGCCGTGGGTGATCTCCAGCTCGTAGGGCGCCCCCATCGATTCCAGAACCTGGGCGACCTGATGGGCGCGGCGGACCGAGACGATGCCGTCCCTGTCCCCGTGAAGGATCAGGGTCGGCGGCATCGAGCCCAGCTGGTCGCGCGTACGCCGGCCGTCCAGGCCTCCAGCCGCCGCTACGACCGCGCGCACCCGGCTGTCCTTGTGGGCGCGCTCCAGCGCCTGGAAGGCGCCCAAAGAATAGCCAAAGATGCCGATTCGATTGCCATCGACGAAGTGCAGCGACGACACATAATCGATTGCATCGGCGATGATGGTGTCTCGTTCGAAGTAGCGCGAGATGCTGGCTCGGTTGCCGCGGGGAATGGCATCGAAATAGTGCACGGCAAAGACGGCCAGGCCCGTCTCGGCCAGGGCTTCCGCCATCCCGTAGATCAGGTTGCCGCCACCGACGCCACTGGCGCCATGAAGCAGGACGACTGCCGGCAAAGGATGCGCCTGGTCCCGCGGAACGAACATGTCCACGCGAACCGGATGACCGTTGCTTTGAAAGGCGGTGATCCCGTCGATAACCGGTGGGCCGGCAATGATCGCCTTGGCCGGCTTTCCTGAAAGACTCGCGATGGCGAGGAGCGTTAGTGAAAACGCGATGTGCAAGAAGGTCGGATTGGCGGCCTTCCTCCGCATGCCGTGCTGCCCCCTGTCAGATCAGCTCCTTGATCCAAAGGGGTCTACCTCAGGCGCGATCGAGTTGTACAGGAAATTTCGGTGCTTGAAGCGGATCGCCGCGAGCCGAACGCGCGAAGAGACCCGGTCTAGTCGCTCAGCCGTGATCCGACCGAAGCGACAGGAAGCCAAAGCACCTCTTCGATATGTGCGGCGCCGGTCAACAGCATGACGAGGCGATCGACCCCGAGCGCGATGCCAGCCGCTTCGGGCATTCCGTGGGCAAGCGCGGCAAAAAAATCTTCGTCGGCAGGAAAGCGCTCCCCATAGAGGCGCTGCTTGAGGTCCTGATCGGCCTCGAATCGCCGGCGCTGCTCCTGTGCATCGGTCAGCTCCCCGAAGGCGTTCCCGAGTTCGACTCCGGCCACATAGAGTTCGAAGCGTTCGGCCAGCCGCGGATCCGAGGGTTTCGCTCGAGACAGAGCCGCCTGGGAAACCGGGTAGTCGTAGAGAATGGTGGGGCGCGGCGTTCCCAGTTCAGGCTCAATGAAGGCCAGCATGATGCGGGTAAAGACGGCCAGCCAGTCGTCGTCCTCAGCCACCCTCAGGCCGATCCCGCGGGCAGCTTCCGCCAGCAATGATGCATCTGGGGCCCAGGGATCCGGCGCCGTCGCGAGCAGGTCGATGCCCGCCCAGCGCTCGAAGGCCTCGGCTACCGAAATTCGTTCCGGCGGCTGTGACAGGTCGCACTTGCGGCCCGCCTGTTCCACTTCCTGGCGCCTGGCGGCTGCGGCGCAGGCCTGGAGGAGCTCGGCACAATCATCCATTAGCATCTCGTAGCTGGCGCCCGCCCGGTACCACTCGAGCAGGGTGAACTCCGGGTGGTGCCAAGCCGCCCTTTCGCCGTTGCGAAATACCCGCGCAAAGGTGAAGAGCCGCTCCTCACCCGCCGTCAGCAGCTTCTTGCAGGCAAACTCGGGCGAGGTATGGAGGTAGAGTCTCGAGGCGCTGCCGTCTGGCGCTCGGAGTGCGGTCGCGAAAGCCTGCAGGTGCGGCTCCATCCCGGGAGCGATCTGCAAGATGGGAGTCTCGACCTCGAGGAAGTCGCGCTCCAGGAAAAAGCGCCGGATCGCGGTCGTGATCGCCGAGCGCATCAATAGCCTGGGGCGCCGCCGCGCGTAAGCTTCCGGATGCCAGGCGGGCTGTTCAGGGTGCATCAGCAGCCTCCTTTCATGGCGGAATGTTGAGCCCACAGGGCCAAGCTGTTACTTTCCGGATCCTCCATACGCAAGTTCGGGTATCAGGCACGTGAAGGTCAACGCAAGCGCGCTGCGCAGCGGCAATGTCGTCGAGATGGACGACAAGCTCTTTGTCATTCTGAAGGCAGAAAACATCCAGCCGGGCAAGGGCACGCCGGTGACGCAACTCGAGATGCGGCGCCTGTCCGACGGGGTGAAGGTCTCGGAGCGCTTTCGCACGACCGAGCAGGTCGAGCGCGCCTTCATCGAGGAGCAGGACTATCAGTTCCTCTATGATGAAGGCGAAGCCTATGCCTTCATGCAGACGGAAACTTTCGAGCAGGTCTCGGTCCCGAAGGACATCATCGGCGAGCAGGGGATCTATCTGCAGGAGGGAATGGTCGTTCAAGTCTCCCTGCATGAAGGCGTGCCGGTCAGCGTCAGCCTGCCGCAGCGGGTGGTGCTGGAGGTCGTGGAAACCGAACCCGTCATCAAGAACCAGACCGCAACCTCGTCCTTCAAGCCGGCGGTCCTGTCCAACGGGGTACGCACCGGCGTGCCTTCCCACGTTTCCGTGGGGGCCAGAATCGTGGTGAACACCGCCGACGGCAGCTACATCGAGCGCTCCCGGGATTGAGCAGGTGCAGGGGAGGCGAACTCCTCGGCTCCTCCGCAGTTGCATCCGCAGGCTTCAGACGTTCATCAGCAGATGCTCTCGCTCCCATGAGGAGATGACCTGCTGATAGGCTTCGAGTTCGCTGTGCTTCACTGCCCAGACCGCGTCGACGAAGCTCTCGCCGAGGACGTCCTTCAGGGGGCGGGACGCCGAGAAGCGATTGAGGGCGTCATAAAGGGTGCGTGGCAGGGTGTGGGCCAGGCGGTAGGCGCTGCCCTCGATGGGCGGACGCGGCTTCATGTTCTCTGACATGCCGATATAGCCACAGGCCAGGGAGCCGGCGATCGCCAGATAGGGATTGGCGTCGGCGCCAGGCACACGGTTCTCGACCCGACGCGACCGCGCGTCGGAGTGGGGAACACGCAGTCCCACCGTCCGATTGTCATAGCCCCAGTGGGTATTGATGGGGGCGTCGGTGTCGGGCATCAGGCGGCGGTAGGAGTTGACGTTGGGGGCGAAGAGCGGCATGGCGGCCGGCAGGAACTTCTGCAGGCCGGCGATGTAGGCCTGGAAGGCGCGGCTGTCGCGGCCGTTGCGGTTGGCAAAGATGTTCCTGCCGCTGTCGTCGACCACGGACTGGTGAATGTGCATCGAGCTGCCGGGTTCGCCTTGCATCGGCTTCGACATGAAGGTGGCATAGACCTTGTGACGCAGCCCCGCTTCCCGAACGGTGCGCTTGAAGAGGAAACCCTGGTCGGCCTGTGACAGCGCCGGGCCGTGATTGAAGTTCATCTCCATCTGGGCCGCACCGGCCTCGTGGGTCAGGGTATCGATGTCGATCCCTTCCACCTCGCAGAAGTCGTAGATTTCCTCGAACATCGGGTCGAATTCATTCACTGCGTCGACCCCGTAAGCCTGACGGCTGGTCTCGCGCCGGCCGGAGCGGCCGATGGGCGGCCGCAGAGGGTAATCGGGGTCCGCGTGCCGCTCGACCAGATAGAACTCGAGCTCGATGGCAACCATCGGGGTCCAGCGCTTGGCTTCGAAGAAGCTGAGCACCCGCTTGAGGACATGACGGGCAGCGAAGGGTACCGGCTTGCCGTCGAAGTAGTAGGGATCGCAGATCACCTGGGCGGTGGGATCGGGATACCAGGGAACCAGGCAAATGGTATCGGGATCCGGTTCGAGGTAGACGTCCTTGGTCGCCGGATCAATCACCCCGGCGTCGCTGGCCGGATAGCTGCCGGTGACCGTCTGAACGAACAGCGCCTCCGGAATGCGGAGGCCATTGTTGCGCATGCCCTGTACGAATTTCTGCGCCGGCAGGATCTTGCCTCGAGCGATACCGGCCATATCCGGGACCAGGCATTCGACTTCCTCGATGCGGTGTTCCTTGAGAAATTCTTCGATGACGGACATTTTTTGAGGCTCAGGTGGCTCGACCCGCTGCGGTCGCGGTGGCAGAGCTATCACTGCCCCCTGAGCCTGGCAAGTTGACCTCCAGGCGCAAACCCGACCGGAATCAGTGAGGAATCATGCCTTCAGCCGATCATGTCGATTCCTGGTATGCGGCAACCCGCAATGACGCGACCCGCTATCCTGCCCTGACGGGACGGCTGACAGCCGATGTCTGTATCATCGGTGCCGGCTATAGTGGCCTGCAGACGGCAATCGAGCTGGCGCAGCGAGGCTATCAGGTGGTGGTTGTGGAAGCGCGGCGCGTCGGCTGGGGAGGTTCGGGGCGAAACGGCGGCCAGGTCTGCACCGCCTACGCCGCCGGCATGGAGACCATCGAAGGCTGGATGGGGCGCGAGGATGCGCGGCGCCTGTTCGAGCTTGCGGAGGAAGCCAAGGAGATTCTCTGCCAGCGCATCGAGCGCTTCAAGATCGACTGCGATCTCACGCAGGGCTACCTGCTTGCAGCGGCGAGCCCGCGCGAAGTGCGCGAGTGTGAGGAGTGGCTCGAGAGCGCGGATAGAGACTATGGCTACAGCAGCCTGGAGCTGATCCGCGGGCAGGAGGAGATGCGCGAGCTGGTGGATTCGCCGCGCTATATCGGTGGCCTCGTCGATCACGGCGCCGGCCATCTGCATGCTCTCAACTACTGTCTGGGCCTCGCGCGCGGCGCGAGCGAACTGGGTGTGCAGATCTTCGAGAACAGCGAAGTGACGGCGATCCAGCGGGGGGACCCGGTGGTGGTGCGCACAGCTTCCGGGGAAGTCCAGGCCCCCTTCCTGGTCGTCGCCGGCAATGCCTACCTCGACGGCCTGCTGCCAGAGCTGCGGGCACACATCATGCCCGTGGGAACCTACATCGGCGCGACGGCGCCGCTGGGGCCAGCCAAAGCCGCAGCACTGCTGCCCCAGGATCATGCGGTCTCCGACTTGAAGTTCGTGCTCGACTACTTTCGCCGCTCCCGGGACCATCGGCTGCTCTTCGGCGGGCGGGTGAGCTACTCACGGCTGGAACCCCCGAACCTGAGGGCCTCCATGCGGCGCGCCATGGTGAAGGTCTTTCCGCAGCTGGCGGAGGTGGAAATGGAGGCCGCCTGGGGCGGCTTTGTCGGGATCACCATGGAGCGAACACCGCACATCGGGCGGGTCACGCCAAACATCTACTATGCCCAGGGGTTCTCCGGACAGGGGGTGGCACTGACCGGGATCGCCGGCCGAGTCGTTGCCGAGGCGATTGCGGGACAGGCGGAACGCTTCGATCTGTTCGCTCGCCTGCCTCGCCGCGCTTTCCCCGGGGGCCCCCTCCTGCGCACGCCGGTCCTGGCCCTGGCAATGCTCTGGTACCGGCTGCGGGATCTCCTGCCGTAGGCGGCAGGTGTTTTCGTGGCAAGCGGTTCGGAGCCGGCAGATCCGGAGTCTGCACGGCGATCTCCCGCCTCAGCCGGTGCCGGGGCTGAGGCGGGTGGTGGAGCGGCCGCTGCGACGATAGCGGTCCAGATAGGTCGGGATGATGACCTCGACCGAATGCGGCAGGATTCCAAGGTCGCTCAGCCCGGGCAGGTCGCCCTGGATGATATTGTCGCGCTTGAGCTGTTCCACCTGATCGCGGGTCAGGGGCGCATTCGGCAGCCGCTGGAAAATGGAGCCCAGGAAGCTTGCGATGCCCCAGGGCAGGGTAATCAACAGGCGTTTCCGCTCGATGGTCTCGAGCATCAGCTGCATCAGTTCTTTGAAGCTGTAGACACGCGGGCCGCCGAGCTCGAAAGTGCGCCCACTGCAGTCACGCACCGTCAGGCAGGTGACCGCCGCCTCGGCGACATCGCCTACATAGACAGGCTGAAAGCGGGTGGTGCCGCCGCCGATAAGCGGCAGGAAGGGAGAAAAGCGGGCCATGCTGGCGAAGCGGTTGAAGAAGGAATCCTCCGGCCCGAAGACGATAGAGGGGCGCAGGATGACGGCGCCTGGCAGGAGCTCGCGCAGTTTTTCCTCGGCGATGCCTTTGGAGCGGGCGTAATCTGACGGCGAGGCGCTGTCGGCACCCAGCGCCGAGACATGCACGAGCTTCGTGATGCCTTCGGCTGCCGCGGCTTCCGCAATGTTGCGCGCCCCTTCGATGTGGACCGAATCGAAGGCCTGTCTGCCCTGGGACTGCAGGATACCCACCAGATTGACCGCGGCGTCGCTGCCATGAAGAACGCGGCGGACCTCTGCTGCACTGCCAATGTTGCAAGGCAGCGGGACGATCTGGGCGACGTCTCCCAAGGGCTTCAGGAAGATGGCATCGCGCGGCCGGCGCACCGCCACGCGTACCGTCCACCCCTGGGCCGCGAGGCGTGCTACCACGTAGCGGCCGATGAAGCCGGATCCCCCGAAGACCGTAACGCTGCGCTCGAATGGCATGTCACTCGACTCCTGTGCCGCGAAGTCAACGCGGATGGTTCGTAGCAGTTTAATGACGGCTGCAGCAGACACCTGTACCCAGGCGCCTGTCCTGCCGCTCCGCGTCGTCCTATATATCGGTTATGGGCGCCGTTGACACCCCGTGGTCCAAAGCTATTGTTGCGCTGCTTTTTCCGGTCGGAAAGTCTTGCCCTACAAGGGATCCTCTTCTCGTGACTGTGATGCTTTATCAGGATGATTTGCCGCCCGATCTGGATCTCGGACCGGTGGTAGCAGTTGACTGCGAGACGATGGGGCTGAACCTGCATCGCGACCGGCTGTGCCTGATACAGCTCTCGGCCGGGGATGGGACCGCACATCTGGTACAGTTCCGCCAGAGCTATGAAGCGCCAAATCTGCGTCGGTTGCTCGCCGACCCAGCAGTGATGAAGCTCTATCACTTCGCCCGCTTCGATGTTGCGGCAATCGAGCGCTACCTGGGGGTGACCGCGGCGCCGCTCTACTGCACGAAGATTGCATCGAGGCTGGTCCGCACCTTCACGGACCGCCATGGACTCAAGGATCTTTGCGGCGATCTGCTTGGAATCGTCATCTCCAAACAGCAGCAGTCGTCCGACTGGGGAGCAAGGGACCTGACAGAGGAGCAGCAGAACTACGCGGCGAGCGACGTGTTGCATCTGCACGCGCTCAAGGAGCGCCTCGACGTCATGCTCGAGCGCGAAGGCCGCACTGCCTTGGCGACCGCCATGTTCGACTTTGTACCAACGCGCGCCAAGCTTGATCTGGCGGGCTGGGATGAAGTGGACGTCTTTGCGCACTAAGTAACGGTAGTGCAGCTATGATGAAATTCCCTTTGGCCGGAAGGCGGAGGGCACTAGGCTATGAACCAGATAAGGGACACGGGCGGGGGACTCCAGACGCTCGCAGGCCGCTGGTCACGGAGCCACGAATTCAGCATACGGGTGACCGACCATGAGTAGTGTCAAGATGGCCGTGGAAGCGGCGGAGCAGCAGGTGTCGGCGGAGCAGGCGGATCTGGCTTCCGCTCGCCGCACCTTGCGGGCGGAAGCACAGGGGCTGGAAGCGCTGGCAGCTTCCCTGGGCGATGCCTTCATCAAGGCCGTGGATCAGCTGGAAGCCACCAGCGGACGAGTGATTGTCACCGGTATGGGCAAGAGTGGCCATGTGGGCTGCAAGATGGCTGCGACTCTCGCCTCCACCGGGACACCCGCGCAGTTCGTGCATCCGGCCGAGGCGAGCCATGGAGATCTGGGGATGATCACGCGCAAGGACGCGATCATCGCCCTTTCCAATTCGGGAAACACCCCGGAACTGGCGTCGGTCATTGCCTATAGCCGGCGCTTCGACATCCCGCTGCTTGCCATCACCGGGAAGCGACGCTCGGTCCTGGCCGAAGCCTGCGACACGCTGCTGCTGCTTCCGGATGCGCAGGAAGCCTGTCCGATGGGGCTGGCGCCGACGACCTCGACGACGATGACGCTCGCGCTGGGGGATGCCCTTGCCGTGGCGCTGCTCGAACGGCGCGGTTTTACGGCGGAGGATTTCAAGGTTTTCCATCCCGGCGGCGCCCTTGGAAAGCGTCTGGTTAGGGTGGCCGACGTCATGCACGGCCCGGGTGAAATGCCCCTGTGCCGCCCGGAAACCCCGATGAGCGAGGCCATCCTGCTGATGACCGCCAAGACCTTCGGGGTTGTCGGCGTTCTGGACGAGAATGAAAAGCTCGGCGGTATCATTACAGACGGTGACCTGCGGCGCCATATGGGGGATGACCTCCTGGCGCAGGCGGCCGGCGACGTGATGACATCGAGCCCCATCACTATCCAGCCGCTGGCCCTGGGGGCCGAGGCACTGAAGATCATGAATGCGAAGCGCGTGACCTGCCTGTTCGTCGAGGAGGAGGGTCGCCCCGTCGGGCTGGTTCGACTGCATGATCTCTTGCGAGAAGGAGTTGCCTGATCGGCGCCACAATGGCCCTGGATCCGCCGTCGGCAAGCAGACACCCGAGACCCCATGACTGGGGTCGCCGGCGTCTGACGGCTCTTGCCAAGCTCGCTGCGCCGGGAGTTGGGATTCTGGTCATCCTGTTGCTTCTCGGGCTGCCGTTTTTTGGCTCCGGCCCAGTGGACAGCGCCGGAGCCCCGGAGCGCGACCAGGAGGACGTCGACCTCTCTGCCGGCATGGTCGCGCCACGGTTTCAGGGCCTGGACGGTCAAGGGCGTCCCTTCGTCGTTCGCGCCAGGACCGCAGATTTCGCGTCGGATGACCAGCGTTACGTGCGCCTGGACCGGCCGGAGGGAGATCTGGCGCTGTCCGACGGGAGCGAGGTCGCTCTGACGGCGACTCGTGGCTTCTACGATCGAGGGGATCAGCAGATGCAGCTCCTTGGGGATGTGCTTCTCTTTCACGACGACGGCTTCGAGGTCGTCACCCAGAGTGCTCTTTTGGATCTTCCGGGCGGGCGCGCCGAGGGTAACGATCCGGTCGAGGGTGAAGGTCCGGTGGGCCACATTGTCTCGGAAGGCTTCCGGATCGAGGAGAATGGAGCGCGGGTCATCTTCACCGGCCGCTCTCGTCTGCTCCTCTACGACGATGCAGAACAGGAACAGTCACCATGAGCACGCTCTTTCAGCGCCTTTTGTCCGGCTTGTTGCTGGTGAGCGCTCTGCTTTGGGGGGGCGGTGCTCTCGGGCAGGCCAGTTTCAGTGATGGTGGTGCCCTGGAAATCACCGCTGAGGAAGGCATCGAGTGGCAGCGTGAGGAGCAGGCTTATCTGGCGAGAGGGAATGCCGTGGCCCGGCGTGACGACCTGACGGTGCGTGCTGAGGTTCTGGCTGCCTACTACCGGCGCACGGATGATGGTGAGGAACGCATTTTCCGTATCGAGGCGATCGGCAACTTGCGGGTCGAGACGGCGAACGAGACCGTCACGGGCGACCGTGGCATCTACTATGTGGATGAGCGGGTTCTGCGCATCACCGGCGATGATCTGCGTCTCGAGACGGAAGGGGAAGAGGTCACTGCAAGCGAAAGTCTGGAGTACTTCGAGCGCGGTGAGGATGGCCCCCTGGCAGTCGCTCGCGGGGATGCCGTGCTTCGTCGTTTCGAAGAAGGGCAACAGGTCGAGGGGGATGTCATTTCGGCCCGTTTCTCCGGCGACGGCGGTCCGAGCCGCACCACCTTGCTGCAGGTTGAAGCGGAAGGGGATGTTCGGGTCACCGGCGATGATGTCTTTGCGAGCGGGGATCGGGGAGTCTACTACGTAGCCGAAGAGAAGGCCGTACTGGATGGAGACGTGAGGGTTACACGCGGAGACAGTCAATTGAACGGCGGTCGCGCGGAGATCGATCTGCGCACGGGGGTAAGCCGTCTCCTGGCTACGGAAGGTGCTCCAGTGCGCGGGCTGCTCAGCCGCGACGAGGGTGCCCCTGCGGACGGCGGCGCGGGAGGAGGAGCGGAGTGAGCGTCGAGACGCAAACTTTGGAAGAGGCCCGCGTGCAACCCTTGCCTCGGGCCGTACCGGAAGCGCCGGGGCTGGAAGTCGTTTCGATCGGCAAGTCCTTTGCGGGCCGTATCGTCCTTCGGGATGTCAGCCTGCGGCTGCGCCGGGGCGAGGCGGTGGGCCTGCTGGGCCCCAATGGTGCCGGGAAGACCACCTGCTTCTACATCATCTCCGGGCTCCTGGCTCCAGACGCCGGCTATATCGCGCTTGACGGGCAGGACGTGACCGACCTGCCGATGTACCGCCGGGCCCGGCTCGGCATCGGCTATCTGCCTCAGGAAGCCTCGATCTTCCGTGGCCTCACCGTCGAAGAAAACATCCGCAGCATCCTGGAGGTCGCGGAGAAGGATCGCGGGCGGCGGCGTCAGCGACTGGAGCAGCTCCTGGAGGAGTTTTCAATCACGCACCTGCGGCGCTCGCCGGCCCTGGCCCTCTCGGGGGGCGAACGGCGGCGCTGCGAGATCGCCCGGGCCCTGGCGGCGGACCCGCGCTTCATCCTGCTGGACGAGCCGCTGGCCGGGATCGATCCCATTGCCGTCGCGGAAATTCGCGAACTGGTCCTGCATTTGAAGGACCGCGGTATCGGTGTGCTGATTACGGACCACAACGTGCGAGAGACTCTCGATATCGTCGATCGCGCCTATATCATCCACGATGGCCGCGTCCTGATGGAAGGACGACCCGACGACATCGTCAGCAACAAGGATGTCCGGCGTGTCTATCTCGGCGAGCGCTTCACCCGGTGACGGGTCGCGGCCCACCGCGGTGACCATCGCAAGCTTGTGGAGGTCCACCTATTGAGGTTTTTCCTCCTTGCAGCACCCGGGTGTCGGATCAATATTCAGGGCGGACCGAACTGAAGGGGATCCCGAGGCAGCCGCTTCTGTCGGTGGAGTCGTTCCGGTCGCCTGGCTGGAGCAGTTCACGCGACTGAAGACGGACCCTGGGGAGCCGCTGCAGGTGGTCTGCACCAGAAAACCCCGAGGCAGCCCTTCGCGGATGTCTGGATCAACTCCCTGAGGGGGCACACGTCGGGTCCGGCCGCTCGCGCCGCCCTATGCGAGGATCTGCCGGAGCAGGAGCCGAGGATAAAGAAGAATGCAGCTGTCGGTTATAGGTAGGCATGTTGATACCGGTGATGCCTTTCGCCAATATGCCTACGACCGTCTGAACGGAATTCTGGACAAGTATTTCGGGGAAGCCATCGAAGCCAGCGTCACGCTGTCGAAGGATTCCTTCCTGTTCCGTGCCGCCCTGTCCATTCACGTGGGGCGCGGGCTTCTCTTGCAGTCGAGTGGCGAGGCCCAGGACGTCCATCTCGCCTTCGACATGGCGGCGGATCGCTTGGCGACCCAGCTGCGCCGCTACAAGCGGCGCCTGCGCGACAGGGGACGGACAGCAGCTGCTCAAACGAATGTCCTGACGGCTCAGCAGTATGTACTGGCGCCGGAGGAAGAGCCCGCAGAAGAAGCCGAGGGTGACCTCGATGGGGCGCTGGATGGCGACAAGCCTGTGGTGGTTGCCGAAATGCAAACCGAGGTGCCAAGCCTGACGGTCGGGGAAGCGGTCATGCGGATGGACCTGGCCGATCAGGCGGCACTTCTCTTCACCAATCGGGCGCACGGTGGGATCAACATGGTCTACCGCCGCCCCGACGGAAACATTGGTTGGATTGATCCAGTTGGAAATCGAGACAGCTAGGCGTCACGCCGAAACTCAAGCCATGTTGATTGCGGACCTGCTCTCTCCGGAAGGAGTGCTTCCGGCGCTGCGCGTCACGAGCAAGAAACAGGCCTTGCAGGAACTCGCGCGCCGGGCGGCAGACCTGATCGCTCTGCCCGAGCGCACGATATTCGACGTTCTGATCGAGCGCGAGAAACTTGGCACGACAGGGGTCGGTAATGGCATTGCCATACCCCACGGCAAGCTGCCGCACCTGGGGCGGCTCCATGCGCTCTTTGCGCGTCTGGCCTCTCCGGTGGATTTCGATGCGATCGATGAGCAGCCGGTCGACCTGATCTGCGTGCTGCTGGCGCCGCAGGAAGCAGGCGCGGACCATCTGAAGGCGCTGGCCACCATATCGCGGCTGCTGCGCGATCGGGTGATTTGCGAAAAGCTGCGTGGCAGTGAAAGCCGGGACGCGCTCTATGCGCTCCTGACCGAGTCTGCCGCCCGCCGCGCGGCTTGAGGCGGGCTGGTTCGGGAAGAAACTGTCTCCCTGGAGAGGCCGCGCCACTCCCCTTCACGACGCTGGATGCTGACTGATCGGAGTGACGCGGTCCATGCGCAGGTGCAACCGGCGACTTCCCATGGGATTGCCGCAATCTCTGCGGTCGCTCGCAATGACGGCTGTAGCGGAAGTGGGGTTCGCAAGGAACGGAACGGGTTCTGCGCCGTCGAAACGCAGAACCCGTTCCTTAGCCCTTGCAAACCTGTTGACGCGCCTCCCGGGAAGAAGGCCCGGGGACACCGGCTTTCGCTCTACCCCTTTTTGATGTCTAGCGAAGTTATGCTTCGGATCAGCCGCGATCGACCCTAGTGCAGGCTCATGGGCTCCATGTCGTTCTGGCGGATCGCAGCGACGGCGAGGTCAAGGCTGGCGGCCATGGCAAGCTGGGTGCCGTCGGCGGCGAAAATGCCAAAGAGTTGGCCCTGGTCGCTTTCGACCTTGCGCACGTAGGCTATCTCGTTGACGCCAATGGCCGCGAAGTCGGCCGAAGAAATATGGCGCAGCGTATGCAGATTGTTGTCCATCATCATCTCTTCCTCCTCGCAGCAGCCCCGCCATCCAGCCGGTAGCTGCGCTTCTGTGCTGACCTACCTTACGGCGGCTAGGCCAGCTTCTTGCTGTCGAGCGATCCGTCGACCTCACTATCCTTTTCGATCGCGATTCGCCTGACGCTCGGCGTTTCAATCGGCCGTCTCAAATCGATATGCAGCAAGCCGTTCGATAGCCGAGCTGCCTCGACCTCAATACCATCTGCGAGTACGAAGGCTCGCTGAAACTGGCGGGCGGCTATTCCGCGATGAAGGAATACCCGATCGTCCGCTTCCGGTTCCTGGCGACCGCGTATGACCAGTTGATTGTTCTCGGTCTGCACACTCAGGTCCGCTTCTGAAAAGCCTGCGACCGCCAGGGTGATCCTCAGGTGAGCTTCGTCGATCTGCTCGACATTGTAAGGGGGATAGCCGTCTCCGGCGCTCTTGTTCATCCGGTCGAGCGCCCGCTCCAGCTGGTCGAACCCCAGCAACAAGGGTGAATTGAACATCGCGGCACGACTCATTTGGCCTCCTCATGCGAGCAAGGTCGTTCAGGGGCGCCATCTGCGGCTCTTCGCGAGCCCGCCGAAGGCGGACAGCCCGTAATCGGCGCCGTCTGCTGCATAAATGGGAAAGACTCCCGAAGCGGTCAAGCACGGACATCCATCGCGGGACGCAGCGGCGCTTCGGCGGCGGAGTCTCACCTATGTACTGGAGCAATGCCGCCAATGAGCGGGACTGTCATGATTCTTAGTAGAGAATGCCCCTTTACAGCATTGCGGCAATTTCGAGTCAGTGATACGTAAGAATTCAGAGCCCGGGTAATGGCCGAACCAGAGCGTCATGGGGAGAACGCCAATGTCCTATCACGAGAGCCAGTTTCCGGTGCCCTTGCGGTCCCGGCGGCTCGGCCGCCGGCTCGTGGTGAATGCGGTGGCCGCTGGCGCCGTGATCCTGGGCAGCTATTCCGGACTTTTCATCTCTCTGTCGGTGCAGGCGCAGGAACCGATCAAGGTCGGCGTCATGGGACCCTTCACGGGTCCCGCCAGCCGCACCGGCGAGGGCATTCAGAAGGGGGCGATGATGGCGGTGGAGGAGGCCCGTGCAGAAGGGCTGCTTCCCGTCACGGTCGATGGTGAGGAACGTGACCTCGAACTCGTCTGGGTCGACAGCGAATCCTCACCGGAAAGGGCGGTTCGCGCGCTGGCTGACGCCGTCAATCGCGAAGGCGTCGAGATCATGGTTTCCGGTTGGCATTCGTCGGTCGCCATGGCGATCGCCGAAGCCGAGATCGGTATGGGGATCCTGCACATCGGCCATGCCGGTGAATCCCAATACATCTGTGAAAAGATAAACGAGGATCCCGAGAGCTACCGCCACTACTTCAAGGGCTGGTCATCGCCGCCGATCTTCGCCGGCCTCTATGGCGATCCGCTGCAGCACTTCATGGATGAAGGCTTGTGGGAGCCTCGCTCCATGACGGCAGCGGTTCTGGTCGAAGACACTGACTTCGGTCGCGGCTGGGGAGATGCCCTGGCCGCCTCGCTCGACAACATCGGTTTCGATGTCTTGCCCTACGATGTCGTCCCGCTGGATCAAACAGAGTTCACGCCTCTGCTGGCCAAGTACCGCGCACAGAACGTCTCGGTCGTCGGCATGACGATCACCGGCAATGTCAGTGCCTCGAATTTCGTCAAGCAGTTTCGCCAGCAGCAGTTGCCGGCCATGCTCATCGGCCATGGGCTGACCTGGTTCAGCGAGTGGCACGAGCTCACCGGAGACGCTTCGGATTACGTTCTGACCATGGATTCCGCGCGGGTCATCGCGCCCTATCAGGAAGAGTGGATCGAGCGCTATCGTGAGCGCTACGGCGAAGATCCCTCCATCTCCCCTGCCGGGCAACAGGGGTACGACTACATGATGGTCGCGATCAACGTCATGAAGAACGCCGGCACCATGGACTTCGAAAGCCTGGTAGAGGAAGCCTTTGCCATCGATCATCAAGGCATCTGGCAGCGAATCAATTTTGCCGAGGAAGCCAGTGATCGGGCGCTCTGCCCAGGGGAGGTGGAAATCGGCGGCTTCGAAGAGGGCTTCTTCTTCCCGCTCGTCCAGCTCAAGGATGGGGACGCCAAGATCCTCTGGCCCCTCGAGCATGCCCAGGGCGAGTTCGAAACGCCTCCCTGGCTCGACTAGAGCAGCTTCAGCAGCGTGGATGAAGGGGTGCGCTCTTCGGGGTGCAGCCCTTCACCCGCTACCCGCTGCTCTGCGCATGTGGCGATCAGACATGACCGCGGTGTGAGCGGAGAGGGAAGCGATGGGCTTGTTGGAAATCCAGGGCCTGAAGAAGCGCTTTGGAGGCCTGATCGTGCTCGATGGCATCGCGCTCGACGTGCATGAACGCGAAATTCAGGGGGTGATCGGGCCAAACGGCGCTGGCAAGTCGACGCTCTTCAACATCATCAATGGCATCTATCGCGCTGACGCCGGCACCATTCGCTTCAAGGGTCGCGAAATCGCCAACCGCGCGGTGCATCGGGTTGCGCGCGCCGGCATCGGGCGAACCTTCCAGGTGGCGCGTGTGTTCGACGAGATGAGCGTGCTGAACAACATGCTGGTTCCCAGCGTGATCATGCCGCTGCGGCGGGCCGAGGCAGTGCGGCAGGCCGAGGAACTGCTCGAGTTCGCAACCCTCGATCGGGTCAAGAACAACCCGGCGATCGAGATCTCCGGAGGCCAGAAGAAGCTGCTCGAGTTCGTGCGGACGATGATGACGGATCCCGATCTCGTTCTCCTGGACGAGCCCTTCAACGGCATCAATCCGGCGCTGATCGAGGTGCTGATCGGCCTCATCCGCCAACTCAACGGGCGGGGCAAGACCTTCCTCCTGATCAGTCACGAGATGCCGCACGTCAGCGAACTTTGCGATCGGGTCAGCGTACTGGCAGCCGGGACGAACATCGCCCGAGGGACACCCGAGGAAGTTCGCGCCAACCCGGATGTCATTGCCGCTTACCTGGGGCACTGACCATGGGACTGGAGGTCAAGAACATCGTCGCCGGCTACACCCGGGAGGTGCCGATTCTCAATGGCGTCGATCTGAGCGCGAAGGACGGCCAGGTGACGGTCATTCTCGGCCCGAACGGTGCCGGCAAGTCGACGCTGCTCAAGACGATCTACGGCTACCTGACGCCTCAGGAAGGAGAGATTCTCCACGATGGCAAGCGGATCGGAAATCTGAAACCCAATCAGATGCTGGGAGAAGGCATCGCCTACCTCCTGCAGGGCCACAGCATCTTTCCGCGCATGACGGTCGAGGAGAACCTCGAACTCGGAGGTTGGATCATGCGCGGTGATGACAAGCGCATGAAGGCGGCGCTGGAGCAGGTATACGAGCGTTTTTCGCGGCTCAGGGAAAAGCGGAGGTTTCTTGCGGGGATCCTGTCGGGCGGGGAGCAGCGCATGCTGGAAATCGCCCGTCTGACCATGACCGAGCCGCGTACCATCCTTCTCGACGAACCTTCTGTCGGCCTCATGCCGAGCCTGGTCGATGAGGTCTATGAGGAGATTCGCAAGCTCAAGGATGCCCGCTACACCATCCTCATGGTCGATCAGAACGTCAGGAAGTCCATGTCCATCGCCGACTATGTCTATGCCCTCGCGCTCGGGGCCAACCGCCATGAGGGCCCCAAAGAGGAGATGGAAAGGCAACTGGATGCCATCGTGAGGGAGTGGATCTGATGGATTTCTCCCTGCTGCTCGATCCCTACATTCTGACCGAAGTGCTCGTGCAGGGCTTCGTGCGGGGTGCCATGTATGCCCTCATGGCAGCGGGCCTTTCGCTCATCTTCGGTATCATGGGCGTCAAGAACTTCGCTCACGGCGAGCTCTTCATGCTTGGCATCTATGTGATGTTCTTCGTGACCGTGGTGCTCGGCTGGCCCTGGCCGCTCGGCATCGCGCTGGCCGCGGCTGCGCTCTTCTTCTTCGGCATGTTTCTCGAGCGCACGCTCGTGGACACCCTGCGCCGCAAGGCCGGACGAGACTGGGTGCTCGATGCCTTCATCCTGACCATCGGCATGCTGGTGGTGATGCAGAATCTGGCCCTGATCTTCTTCGGCAGCGAACGCCGGGGGGTGACCGGTCTGATCGACGGGGTCCTGGTCTGGGGGCCGGTGATCGTGAGCTACGAAAGGCTCATGATCCTGGGGGTGGCGAGCGCCGTCGGGCTGGCGCTCTGGGCCTTTATCCGCTTCAGCAGCCTTGGCAAGGCCATCCGCGCTGCTTCGCAGAATCCTGAGGCCGCTCAGACGCTCGGCATCGATATCCGGCGCATCTACACCGTTACCTTCGGTATCGGCGCCGGGCTTGCCGGCCTTGCGGGGGCGCTGCTCATCTCGATCTATCCGGCCTATCCGACCGTCGGCTTCGAGCCGGTCATCAAGTCGCTCGCCTGCGTCATTCTCGGAGGCCTGGGGAATGTTCCCGGCGCCATCCTTGCGGCGCTGCTGCTCGGCATCATCGAGGGCTATTCGGCCTTCTTCATGTCGGCCGGCTGGCAGAACGTCATCACGGCGGGGCTGGTCGTGATCATTCTGATCGTGCGACCGAGCGGGCTGTTCTCCTCGAGCAAGGTGGAGCGGGCATGACGGCGGTGACAGCAAACCCGCGGGCCGGGGACCTCTGGCGCAGTACCCCGGCGCGGGTGCTGAAGGTTCTCTTTCTGCTGGGCCTTCTCGTCTTCGTGCCGCCCCTGATCGACAACCCCTACATCACGCGAATTTTCATCTCGGCGGTGATGCTGGGCGTTCTGGCCGCAATCTTCGATCTCATGATCGGCTATGCGGGCCTGATCAACTTCGGCTACGCCGGTTTCACCGCCGTCGGTGCCTATACCGCTGCCCTCGGCACCTTTCACTTCGGTGTCAGTCCCTGGGCCGGCCTTTTGACCGGGGGTCTGGCCACCGCCCTCATCGGCCTGGCGACCGGGGTCATTTCCCTGCGCCTGCGCGGCCTCTATGTGGCGCTTCTCACCTTCTTCGTCGGCGAATCGATCCGCTTCAGCATATCCAACTCGCCGGAGTTCACGCGCGGCATGCTCGGCCTCTCGGTGCGACCCTTTCCCGAGCTGCTCGGGATCGACTTCAGCCGGGCCAACCTCCTCGCCTACTACTACCTGCTGCTGCTTTTGGCGGCAGCTATCATGCTGCTGCTGACCTGGCTGGTGCGCTCCCGCTATGGACTGGCATTCGAGGCGATCCGCGAAGATCAGCTGGCGACCCAGAGCCTCGGCCTCAACACTACAAAATACAAGCTCTACAACTTCACCATCGCCAGCTTCCTCGCCGGTGTGATGGGCGCCTTCTACGCCTACTATCTGGGTATTCTCTCGCCCAGCCCTGAGGAATTCGGCGTCTATCGCACCGTTGAGATTCTGACCATCACCTATGTCGGTGGCCGCGGTACTCTCTGGGGGTCCTTTTTCGCCGCCTTCTTGCTGATCGGCCTGCAGGAGTACTTCCGCAGCATCGGCCCCTGGCGCCTCGTGATCTATGGCTCT
>Ga0079225_10000619_pt1 | contig 19298 bp, 25 predicted proteins | sample Poulit2012_FD_76344 | JGI IMG/M metagenome (GOLD analysis project Ga0079225, IMG submission 76344) | Agricultural soil microbial communities from Georgia to study Nitrogen management - Poultry litter 2012 | ecosystem: Environmental > Terrestrial > Soil > Agricultural land | place: USA: Georgia... | reverse complement strand
GCCCGCTGCAGGCGCCTGCGCCGTTCGAGCTTGGTCTCTCCCACGTTGTCCATGCCCGTGATTGTCCCAGAACTTCATACCGCCCGGGAGGTGATTCGTCGTGGCCGACCGCTCAATCACCCTCAACCTCGGGGCGCGCGTCACCGGGTTCGTCAACGGCATGCGCACCGCGACGCAGTCGGCGCAGGACTTCACCGCCCGGGGTCTGGACAAGATCGAGCGGCACTCGGCATCGATCACCACGGTGGCGAACACGGCCGGCATGCTCGGCGGGGCGATGGTCGCGGCGGCGGGGGCGGCGACGAAGGCTGCGATCGACTGGGAGTCGTCGTGGGCTGACGTGCAGAAGGTCAACGACGGCACGCACGAGCAGATGGTGCGGCTTGAGGATGACCTGCGGGAGATGGCCCGCACCCTGCCTGCCACGCACACGGAGATCGCGGCGACGGCTGAGGCCGCTGGACGGCTCGGTGTGGCCGTGGATGACGTGGCCGACTTCTCGCGCGTCATGCTCGACCTGGGCAACACGACGGACTTGACGGCGGATCAGGCGGCGACGGCGTTCGCCCGGTTCACCGAGATTATGGGCACCGGCACCGATAACGTGGATCGGCTCGGGTCGGCTGTGGTGGACCTGGGTAACAACTTCGCGGCTACCGAGTCCGAGATCGTGGAGATGGGTCTGCGGATTGCTGGTGCCGGTAACCAGGTTGGTCTGACTGAGGCCGAGGTTATGGGGCTGGCGACGGCGCTGTCTGCGGTCGGTATCGAGGCTCAGGCTGGTGGTTCTGCTATTTCGCGGGTGATGATGGATATCGCCGCGGATGTGCAGGCTGGCGGGCGGGACATGCAGGCGTGGGCTGACGTGGCGGGCATGTCGGCTGAGCAGTTCGCTACCGCCTGGCGTGACAATGCCGCCGGGGCGCTGGTCGCCGTGGTGGATGGGCTGGCGAACGCTGAGGCGCAGGGCAACACGACGCTGGGCATGCTTGAGGACCTCGGCGTCACCGAGCTGCGGACGCGGGATGCGCTGCTGCGGCTCGCGGGTTCGGGTGACGTGATGGCCGCGGCCTTCGACGCGGGCAATGCGGCGTTCGAGGAGAACATTGCCCTGTCGAATGAGGCCGAGGTCCGGTACGAGACGACGGCCTCGAAGATCACGGTGGCGTGGAACAACATCAAGGACGCCGCGATCGAGTTCGGCGCGGTCGCCCTGCCGCTGGTGGCTGACGTTGCGGGCGCGGTCGCCAGCGTGGCGCAGGAGTTCGGGGAGCTGCCCGACTGGGTGAAGACCGCCTCGATGGCCATCGTCGGTGGTGGCGGTCTCGTGCTGCTCGGCGTCGCCGGGCTCGGGCGTCTCGCAGTCGCGGTGTCCGGGGTGGCGACGGCGCTCAAGAACCTGGGCATCGGTCGCGGCGCGGCCGTCCTGGGCAAGGTTGCCGGCCATGTTGGCACGCTCGCCAAGTGGGGTGGCGCTGTGGGCATCACGGCGACGGCCCTGGGCGCACTGACTGCCGCGATCACCCGCCCAGGTGTGGCGAATGATGCTGAGGCGGTAGCGGCTGCGATCCGTGACGTGGCAGACGCTGGGGAGCGGCTCTCGTCGCTCAACGTGTCCGACATCATGTCTAGCGGTGCGGTCCTCGACTTCGGCGCGTTCGAGATCGCCAAGACTCAGGCCGAGGACCTCGCTGACGTGCTTGAGCGGGTATCTGACCCGTCGATCACGGACAACCTGTCGTCGTTCTTTGGTTCGGTGCTCCCCGGCGTCACGTCCTACATGTCCGACTATGAGGACATTCTCGAGGGCTTCAGCGCCGGGCTGTCCCAGCTGGCCCGCACCGATCTGCCGGAAGCGGCGGAGGCGTTCAACCAGTTGGCGATGGAGGCTGGCGGGACCGATCAGGCGGCGCTGGACCTGCTGGAGAACATGCCGACGTTCCGTGAGGCGCTTGTCGATGTGGCAACCGAGGCCGGTTACGCCACGGACGACCTGACGTTGCTGAAGATCGCCACGGGCCTGCTGAAGCCCGAGGCCGAGGCTACGGGCGGCGCGCAGGAGGAGTTGGGTCGTCAGCTGGACCTGACGGCGGACGCTGCCGAGGCGCAGGAGCGCGCCTTCCAGGAGTTGATGGACGCGCAGCGTGAGGCCGCCGGCATCGCGTTGTCGGAGCGTGACGCGCTGCGGCAGATGGAGCAGGCGTTCGACACCGCCACCGACGCGATCGAGCAGAACGGCCGCACGCTCGACATCTCCACCGAGGCCGGTCGCGCGAACCAGGCCGCGCTCGACAACATCGCATCCTCCGGGCTCGACGTCGTGGACTCGATGCGCGAGGCCGACCGGTCCACCGAAGAGATCGCCGCCGAGATGGCCCGCGCCCGCGAACGGTTCGTGGAGACGGCCACATCGATGGGCATGTCGGAGGACAAGGCGCGCGACCTGGCGACTGAGCTGGGCCTGTTGCCGCGTGAGGTGTTCATTGACGTTGAGGCGAACATGAACGCCGAGGCGCAGATTCAAGCGTTCCGGCAGCGGTGGGATGGCGTGTCGATCGGCACGGCGTGGATGGAGATCCGCGCGCGCGACAATCTCACGCGCGGGCAAGCCGCATCCGGCGCCCGGTACACCGCCGCTGCGCTGCGTCACTACGGCGACTATGCCACCGGTGGGTATACCGGTGATGGCGGCAAGTATGAGCCGGCGGGGATCGTGCACCGTGGCGAGTACGTAATCCCGGCCGAGCAGACGCGTAAGCACTTCGGCCTGTTGCGGGCGATTCACCTGGGCTTGGACGGGTATGCCGATGGTGGGCATGTGCTGCCGGGGTATGCGTCTGGTGGCCGGGTCGGGTCGTGGACCTTCGCGCCCTACGAGATCAGCGACATGCGGGGGCTGTTTGCGGGGGCGCGTGAGGCCGGGATGGCGTGGATTGACACGCTGCGTAACGCGCTCACGGTGCAGGACAAGTGGGACCAGGATCTGCGGCGGATCGCCAATCGCACCACCCCGGAGCTCGCCGAGGCTGTGAAGGGCCTGGGGGCGGATGCCGCCGACTATCTGGCGCGGGCCACGGATGCTCAGCTGGCGTATGTCGAGGCGATTCATGCTGAGCAGCGGGCGCAGGAGAACGCGGCGCGGGCGCGGGAGGTGGCGCAGCGTGCGCTGGAGGACCAGCAGCGCGCTTACCAGGAATGGGTGGACGTGCTCGCCTCCGGGTCGGCGTCATTCATGGGCGGGCTCGGTGGCCTCTACTCTGATGCGCTGCGGCAGGCTGAGGGGGAGGCGCGGGCGGCGATTGACCGGGCGAATGAGCGTATCGATGAGATGAACGCCCGCCGTAAGGATGCGGCGCACGCGCGGGCTGATGCCACGTTGAATGCGAACGACTCGTGGGAGGACTACTACACCGAGGTGCCGCGGCGCACGTACGCCGAGGTGGATGTGGGCATGGATCGGGTGCTGGAGCTGATGCGGGACCGGCACGCGGACATGCTGGGGTGGCGCCGCGACATGGCCGAGATCTCGGAGCGGGTGTCTGGAGACATGCTGCGGGAGTTGGCGCGGCTTGGGGAGGAGGGTGCGCCGCTGCTGGCGCTCCTGGTGGACGCCACCGACGAAGAACTGTCCGAGTTTGAGACGATGTTTGAGGATACGGGCCGCGGGTCGGGTGAGGCGTTCGCGCGGGAGCTGCTGGATGCTGGCGGTCGGGCCGTGGATGGCGTGGCTGCGCAGTTGGAGGCGGCTGAGGCGCGGCTGCAGGCGATCACGTCCGGCTGGAACCTGTCTACGACGGTCAAGGTCCGGTACGACACGTCGGCCCGTCCGGCCGGTTTCTCTAGCCTCACGCTGCCCGGCTACTACTCGGGCGGGTACACCGGCGACCTGCCCACCAGCGCGATCGCAGGCGTCACGCACGGGCGGGAGTTTGTGGTCAACGCCGCGGCGACGGCGCAGTACCGGCCGATGCTGGAGGACATCAACACCGGCCGCACCCCCCGGTTCCAGCCGGCGGCACCGTCTGGGCCGGTGGACTTGTCGGCGGCGTCGCTGGACGGGCTAGCGGACCGGATTCTGGCTGGCACACGGGCCACGGGGCGGGAGATTGCCCGTGACCTGCACCAGATGGCGTGGAAGGCAGGCTGACATGGCGTCCGTACGGCTGAAAGCGATCTGGCTCAACGACGCCGACAACCCCGCTGACGCTCTCGCGCTCAACCTGGTGCGTTCCTTCCGCAAGGTGCCGGCTACGCGGCTTGGGCAGGTGCGCCGTAACGCTGCCGGCCTCACTCGCCTGGTCACCCGCCCGGGCCGGGAGGTGTCGTGGATGCTGGTGTTCGGCACCACCACCCCGGTCGAGAAGCAGTGGATCGAGGATCATGCCGGCGAGGTGCTGTGCGTCCGCGACAACCGCGGGGGCAAGTTTTTCGCCGCCTACCTCGCCCCGTCGTGGGATGAGCGCACCTGGTCCCATGACGCCGACAACGTGACGCTCGAGCTGGTGGAGATCTCGACGTTCACGGAGGAGGTCTAGGTGGCCGGCCCGGGCGGGCTGGCCGCGGTCCACCTGCACGTCACGGGTGGCGTGGACCTGGTGGACGAGCAGGATCGCCCCATCGAGGACCTGACCGGGGATGTGCTGGAGTCGTCCACCGCCCAGGACGTGCATGACGAGGTGCCGGGCTCGTGCGACCTGACGCTGATGCGCGACCTGGCGTGGGGCGTGGACAAGGTGCGCCCGTGGGTGGCGGTGAACGGTGTCCGGCAGAACCTGGGCGTCTATTACCTGACGTCGCCGGACCGTGAGGCTGGTGAGCCGCGGCGGGCGCAAGGGTACGACAAGCTGTGGCTGCTGCGGCGCGAGTCGGGCGACACCTACGTCATCCCCGCCGGCACGTCTTACCTGGATGCGATCCGGGGCGTGCTCAGCGATGCGGGCGTGACCGGGCGGCTGCACTTGCAGGGTGACCGGCAGGCGACGGTGCTGGAAGAGCCGGGCGTGTGGGTGCTGGGCGGCCGCCATACGTGGCTGCACATCATCAACGACCTGCTGGGCATGATCGGCTATGACTCGCTGTGGGCGGACGGCAACGGCACGTTCCGCTCCAGTCCCTACCAGGCACTCGAGGACCGTGCCCCGCGGTTTCATCTCGATACCGGCGACCCGTGGACGACCGTGGACGAGCACCGCCGCCTGACCGGTGAAGTGCGGGACCGGCCGAACCAGTGGCGGTTCGTGCGCAAGAAGGACCGCGCGCTCACTGAGGATGACGTGTACGTGGTGGACCACAGCGAGGGCCTGCCGGCTTGGCAGGTGCGGCCTAAGACCGAGTATGTGGACGCCGCTGATCGTGACGCGCTCGTGGCGGAGGGTGACCGGATCGTGGCTGAGGACTCGCAGGCGGTCCGCACCGTCACCCTGACCACCACACCGCTGCCGCTCGTGCATGGGGATGTGGTGACCGTGACTGACGCGGAGCTCGGGTTGTCGCGTGCGCGGGGGTTGGCGGCGTCGTGGCGGCTGGACCTGTCCGAGATGGGGGCGACCATGCACCTGACTGTGGAGCTGCTCTGATGGCCCGCCAAGACGGCACCCGAGTGCAGGCGACCGTCACCCAAGTCGACCCGCTGCACATTCTCGTGGACGGGGCAGAGACTCCCTGTCCGGCGGCGATCGTGGAGCAGTACACGATCGTCGTCGTGGGGGACCGCTGTTATGCGGAGGATCGGGCACCGCGGCGGCCGTTGGTGACGGGCGGGATCAAGTTCGAGGACGAGGCTTAGGAGTGAGCATGGCGATCAGGGATGCAGCACGTCAGGCGTGGATCGCGGAACGGTCGGATCGTGAGGGTGAGGCGCGCCAGTACTTGGCCGGCCTGTTGGAGCCATTCGACGTCGCCACGCTGAAGACCGTCGATGTGCAGGTCGAGCCCGCGTACACGCTGTTCGTGCTGCTCGATGAGGACGACGACGTGCACCTGGCGGTCCGCGACGGCGGCAACGGGTGGCAGGCGTTCGTGGTGACCGACTCGGACGGGTGGACCACCGGTTCGGTGCCGATCCGGTCGCTGGCGCACCTGCACGAACTCCTACCCGAGCCCGAGCCAGACCCGGACCCGGAGCCGGAGTATCCGGTGTGGTCGTCCACGGGCCGCTACGAGATGGGAGAGCGGGTGTTGTGGCCTGACGCGGACGGCGACGTGTGGGAAGTGACGCAGGTGGGCGGTGACGGCTACAACGTCTGGTCGCCGGGTCCTGATGGTTACGGGTGGCAGAAGGTGGTGGGCTGATGGCGCTCGCACCTGACGTCCCCTACGACATCGGTGACGCCGCCTACGGCGGTTATGTGGCCGGGATTATCGACACCACCCAGGGCAACATCATCCCCGAGGACGCCTCCCAGCAGGGCCTGCGGTATGTGCTGATCTTCGCGCCGGAGAGCATGCAGGAGTACACCGGCCTAACGTGGAAGGACGCGCAGACCGCCGCCCCGGGCGCCACGCGCACCCGCTGGGACGGCCTGAGCGCCACCCAGGCGATGCTGGCCGACTCTGGCACCTACCCGGCCGCCGAGTACTGCGCCAGCTTCTCCGCGCCAGATGACGGCGGCTCTCCGTGGTACCTGCCGGCGATGGACGAGCTGGAGTTGGCTTATCGTAACTGGAAGCCGACTCGCGAGGACAACAAGATCGACCCTCCTCGTCCCACCCAGTTCCCGCCTGTCGAGGTGCTCCCCGGCGTCAACCCCTCCAGCGACCCTTCCGGCTCTGCGTACACGACCGACTCACCCAGGCGGACGTCGATTACCAGGTTCCGAGAGGGCCAATCTGAATACTTCGGCGACGCCGCTGGTCGCCACGGCCCGTACTTGTCAGCCACTGAAGCGTCTACGAACGACGCCTGGCAACAGTACTTCACGGGCCCCAATGCGGGCTTCCAGACCCCTGTGATAAAGACGTCCACCGGCATCCGCTTCGTTCGCCCTGTCCGGCGCGTAGTCCTAAACAAACCCCCGCACGCCCCCACCCTCATCGCACCCGTCGATCAGACGATCTCGACGACCCAGGCCAACCGGTTCACGGTCGGGTTCAACGACCCGGACGCGGGTGACTCACTGTCGGCGCTGCGGATCTGGGCACGCCCCGAGGGTGCGGCAGAGTGGGCGGTCGACACCGGCTGGATCACCACCCCAACACCGGCCCACGGCTTCCCCGCCGGCACGTTCACCGAGGGCGACTGGGAGTGGCAGGCCGCCACGAAGGACACCCAAGGTGTCGAAGGTCCACGGTCGCCGTCTGCGTTCTTCACCGCCGATGTTCCCCCGCCCGGCCCAACCATCACCGCCCCGGCGAACGGTGCGACGGTGCCGCTGTCGACCGAGACGGTCGTGTGGTCGACGCCGGATCAGGACGCCTACCAGATCCAGTTCCTTGACGAGGATGGGGCCGTCGCCTACGACACAGGCCAGGTTGACTCTGTCACGGCACGGTCCCGCACGCTCGACTTCCCTGACAACCAGGTCACGCGCACCATCCGGCTGCGGGTCCTGTTCGAGGGCTTGTGGTCGCCATGGTCCACCATCACCGTGCACGTGTCCTACACCCAGCCGCCGGTCCCGGTCGTGACCGTGGACGACATGACCACGCCCGGCGCGATCCGTGTCCAGGCATCCCACCCCGACCCGGCGGATGATCAGCCGGCGGTGGAGTACATCGACATCTACCGCCGCGAAACCCAGGACACCGGTCCCGGTATCCGACGCGCCACCATGCTCCTGCCCACAGCCACCTTCGCGGACTGGTTCGTTGCTTCCGGTGTCGACTACGCCTACCGGGTCTGCGCGTTCGGCACTAACGGCACCTCGTCATGGTCTGACTGGACCGAGGAGCCGGAGCCGATCTGGGAAGACCTGGACGGCGGCACCCCCTCGAGTGGTGGCGGCACGAACATTTTCGATGGAGGCACACCGTGACCGACCTGTACCGCTTCAAACTCCGCCGCGGCACCGCCGCACAGTGGGCTTCCGCTGACCCTGTACTGGCTGAGGGTGAACCGGGCGTAGAGCTCGGCACGGGCCAGATGAAGCTCGGCGACGGCACCACACCCTGGACCGAACTGCCGTGGACCGGCGTGGCTGATGACGCGTCGATGACGCAGGTCGCCCAGGACCCCGACTCGTCCTTCCGGGGCGAGCTTATGAGCACCATAGACAGCCGCACCGAGCAGCACGCGGGCGAGGTTGTGCCGCCGCTGGTGAGTCAGGCGCTCTACGACGACGCCGAGCTGCGCGGCCGAGCCGAGGATGCCGTCGAGCTGGCTGCTGAGGGCCTCGACATCCTCACCCAGCAGGCCGGGGACGTCCGGTATGAGTCCGGGGCTGCCATCGCTCGCCGCGTCGCAAACAAGCTCACCGGCGTCAAGGTCGCCGTCATCTTCCGCCACGACGACATCCAGGCGTCCGCGCTCCAATACCTGCCGATCTACGCGGCCCGCGGCCACCGCGCCTCCTGGTACGTCTCCTACAACCACATGGGCAGCGAAGAGCGGGGCATCCCCCACGCCACCGCCGATGACGTGGAGGCCATCCACGCCGCAGGGCACGAAATCGGCTCCCACACCATGAACCACTTCTACTTCGACGGCTCCACCGAGGCCCAGCGCCGCACCGAAATGGCCGAATCAAAGGCCGCACTGGAAGCCATGCTCGGCGGCGGATACGTGTGCGAGACGTTCGCCTACCCCGGCAATATGCACGGCATCGCCGGCCCCCGCGTCCCCTACGAGGTACTCGACTACTACCTCCTCGGTACCTCCGGCGTCCCTCAGGCCGGTGACGCCGGCGGGAACTCCACTGGCGGCACGATCGACGTGGGCGCGTTCCTGGCCGAGTACACCAACCCGATCGTCGGCGCGACCCCCGAAGAAACTCGCACCAAGGCGGCGGCGAAGTTCGCCGAGTGGAAGGGCCGGCAGGGCGTCACGTTCTACACCGTCCAGACCCACAACACCTCCGAGCTGCCGCTGGACCAGTTCGAGGCGCTCCTCGACGTCATCGACGCCGACCCGCAGATCGTCACCCTGACCATGCGGGAGGTCGCCCACTACGTCCGCACCTTCCAGCACACGACCGATGCCCGCTACTACGCCCCACCCGGGCGCACGTCCGGCGACGCCGAGTTGGAGTTCCAGACCAGCCTCGCGAACCGGGCAGGCGTCTCCGTGGACCGCAAGGGCATCGGGGCCGCGTTCCGCGCCCGCCGCAACGGGCAAGAGGCATCCACCCTCGACACCTCCCTCGTCATCCGCAACGCTGACCCCACAGACGGCGGCACCCGACTGGAGGCCGGGCACACGTGGACGCAGTACTCCGCCGACAACACCCGCCGGTTCCGCGCCCAGGTCACCCCCTCGGGAATCTGGCACCTCATCGGCACCGCCATGGAATACCTCACCCTCAACGGGTTCGGCCTCCAGGCCCGCCGCGACGGACGCACCATCCAGGCATCCACCGCAACGAACACTGAAGTGTTCACGGTCGACACGACCCGCCAGTCCATCTACCTCGCACCCCGCACCGAACTGCCCGTCTCTGGGCGCGTCGGGGAGATGTGCAACCTCAACGGGGTACTGCACATCTGCTACGAACCGGGCCACTGGACCGTCGTCGGCACGCAGGAGCCCCCCGCGACCCCCTGACCTATGTCCCGTCCTACGCCTCGATGGACCTGCCCAGCACGGGAGCCTGACGGCGCGGCTGCTTCCCCGGCAGCAGCCCAGCGGAAAGGAACAACAACGTCAGGGTCGCCACTCCCACGAACGGACCGCTGGGCTCGAGCGCGATGGTGGCGACGAACACGGCGAGCACCAGGTGCGCGGCCCGCTGCGGGGCTATCGAGTCTCGCAGCGGCCGCAGCACCCGACGCAGGACCCGGACCGTCAGGGCCAGCGCGATGAGCGCAGCGGCCAGTCCACCACCGAGCCCCAGGTACAGAATCGGGGTGTGCGGGATGGCACCGTGCGCGGCCACGAATCCGTCCAGGCCGTGCCCAAGGGGGTCCAACACCACAGCTCGGGCGGCCTCGGGCAGCACCTCGAACCGGCCCGAACTGAACGACGTCCGCGTCAGCGTGTCGCTCGTGCCGAGAAGCCGATCCAACGTGAAGAACTGCAGACCGATGTGCGGGGCGACCCATAGCAGTCCGGCCAGCCCCGAGACGCCGATGACCACATGCTTGGGCCGCACCCAGCCGGCAAGCAGAGCACATCCGGTGGCGACCGCGACACCTGCGACACCTACCCTGCCGCCGCTGAGCAGAAGCGCCACCAACGCCACCCCCATGCCCAGTAGCGCCGGGGTCTGCCATCGGCTGCGCGTGGACAGATAGGCCCAGCCGATGACGACTGCCAGCGCGAAGTCTGACGCCGCCAACGTCGCGGAGGGTGCGAGCCCGGTCAGGCGGTCGAAGCCGGGGTTGTCCTGCGGGCTGAGTGCCGTGTACCCGAACGCAGACATGATGAGCACCGATGCGCTCAGTGCCACGCCGGCCAGGTAGCCACCGAACACCAGGCCGGGGCGGTCGACGCGGACGACGACGAGATAGGCAACCGCCGCGGCGATCAGCATCGTCGTACCAGTGGTCCATCCCCTACCGTCGGCGTTCACGGCCGCCACCGTGGTCATCAGCGCGCCGACCGCAAGGATGGGCACCACCCAGGAGTTCACTGCTTGACGCCAGGCCACCGACGGCGCCCGCTGCATCCGAAGGAAGATGACACCTGCGCCGATGAGGCGGAGGGCATCAAACGCGACGGGCGGCAGCGGGTCGATGGACCAGATCGGCAGCAGCGCCGCCCAACCGAACACCAGCAACGGCAGCGGCACCATCCCCATCACGACGACGACGGCGACGCCAGCGGCCATCACCGCGACGTAGACATCCCCACCCGGCATCGCCAGCAGGGACACCGCCAGAGCGATGGCGGCCGTGACGAGCAGGCCAGGCAGCAGCCATGATCTGAGGTCAGTCATATCGGCCAAGCTTCCAGCGGACGGCAACGCGAAGGACGATTGCGCCGCCTGCGACCAGGCCCATGCTCTCGATGGCTCCCCAGGCTGGGCCGGGCGCGACCAGGTACTGCACGAGCATGCTGAGCAGGACGACGAACGAGGCCCCTCCGATCGTGCGCCACACGAACGGAGGGAAGTCACCTTCCTTGGGCGGGTCGTCGTCCACGGCGTCCACCCTACCGACCCCGCCCCTCTCTCCTATGTCCCGGTATCGACAGACTCTCTCCGGGGCGCAGCCGCCCTGGCACCCCCAAACCTCTGCCACCGAGGAGCGAACCGATGACCCTCATCAAACGCCTGTGGGCGCGCGTCAACGAACCCCGCATCGTCTCCGCCTCCCACGCCCTGGTCTACCTCGTGCTCCTGTCGGCGGGCCTGTACGCCCTGGTCAACCCACCCACCACCCTCGAGGGGGCGGCCGGGGCGTTCTCCATGCGACTCCTGGCAGGCACCCTGGCCATCGGCGGCGCCATCGGCGCACCCACCGCACTGGCCGGCATCTGGTGGCTGGAGCGCACCGCCGTCGCACTCATCGTGCTCGCCTCCACCGTCTACCTCGGCCTCACCCTCGCCCTGCAGGCCACATCCCCACCCGGCACCAACCGGTTCCTGTCCGCCGCGATGATCCTGTCCGTCCTGATCCTGCACTTCCCCGTGCGCTGGCATCGGGTCCGGCAGCGACCGTATGACCCAGAGCGGGCGGTGTTCACCGCGACCGCAGACTGACCACAGGCCCGGGCGGGGGAAGGCGGCGCGTATGGAACTCGGCGACATCGCGGTACTGATCACGGCCCTTGGCGTCGGGGCGATCCTGAGGGATCTCATGAACCGGCTCATGGACCGCAGGAAGGGCAAGCTCGAGGCGGAGCAGTCGGCGTGGGAGCAGCGCGACCAGTACGCGCGCCGCGCGAGGCGTCTGGAGGAGGCGCTGCACGAACACCGCACCTGCTGGCACCGGGAGACCGGCCGCCGGTTCGAGGACATGCCGCCCTGGCCCAGCCGGGACAAGCCCACCACCTGATCACCCCCTGACCACCGTCTCGCGCGCCACTCCTTGGTCCCCAGCAGCCGCGCGAGACAGCCCCAACCTGCGGCCCCGTCAACACCGGCGGAGCCCTTGTCATGCCCAAGGAGGCGCACCCCGTGGTGAAGATCCGTGACCAGCTCGTACCCGCCAGCGTCGCCCGCACCCGCACCAGCGGCGGCACCAACCCGTGCCTGTACATCACCGTCCACGAGACCGCGAACAGGTCACGTGGCGCGAACGCGGCAGCGCACGCCAACCTCCAGTCACGAGGAAACGCCCGCGCCGCCTCATGGCACTACCAGGTCGATGACCGGGAGATCGTCCGCTCCTACCGTGACACGGTGCGCTGCTGGCACGCCGGCGACGGCGGCGGCCACGGCAACATGTCCAGCATCGGCATCGAAATCTGCGTCAACAGCGACGGGGATTACGAGCAGGCGCTGCGCAATGCGGCCGAACTGGTGCGCTACCTGCGCGCCCGCTACGGCCTGCCCCGCTCCCACGTGGTGCAGCACAACCACTGGTCCGGCAAGAACTGCCCCACCATCCTCCGCTCCCGCGGCGCTGCTGCGTGGCGGTCGTTCGTTGCCTCCACCGACCCCGTAACCGTCTCCCCCACCACCACCCCCACCCCCCCGACTGTTCCGGAAGGACATCTCGACATGCACCCCGACGAACTCAACCGCCACCTGTCCCGCCACGCCGAGAACGTCCACGCCGGCGTCCAACGCGACATCCGCCGCCTCGTGCCCGAACTGGTCGCCCAGGCGATCCGCGAGCTCGCAGGCCCGGCCGTGTGGGGCTACAAGAACCCCGACCTCGAGACCGGGGACGCCTACCAGATCCTGCGCGACACCCGCGACCAGACCGCAGGCTGACACGTGCGGGCGATCCGCGAACCCGCCCCCTCACCACGCGAGGTCGGCATCCACCCACATGACGACGGCACCGTCACCGTGGTCGTCCGCACCGGCACCAAGCACGCAGCCGCCACCGTGCCCCTGACTGACCTGATCAACGCACTCACCGAGAGGACCTGACCATGCAAGAGATCGTCAACGGCAACCCGGCCCTGCGCCGCACCCTGTACACCGTCTACGCCATCGCTGGCCTGATCCTGGGAGCAACCCAGGTCGGCTTCTCCGCCGCCGAGGCAGGTCAGCCGCTCGCGCTGACTGTGGCCCTGGCCGTGTACGGCTTCCTGGGGACGGCGTTCGGGTTCGCGGCCCGCTCCAAGACCGACGCCACCCCGGCCCCGCAGTCCACCGTGTACCGGTTCCACCCGGAGGACTAGTGCCGTGAACGAGTGGGCCAAGCCTGGGCCGCGTGACTACCCGTGCCCCGACTGCGGCAAACGCTGGGCGTCGGCACATGCTGCCGCATGGTGCTGCGCGGACGACGATGACGCCGCCTGACCGGGCACTCATCTCGCGCGGCTGGACCCCCACCCGCCTCACCGCCCTCATCGCGCGCCTCATCGCAGACCTCGCCACCGCGCGCGGCCTCACCGAAGCGCAGATGCGCACCCACTACGCGCTACCCGACCGGCCCTGGATGGGCACCGACTAAACCACCTGCACGGCACACCACTGCCCCCGCTCCTCACCCGGCCACCACCGGAGTGAGGAGCGGGGGCTACACGTGTTTCTGCGGGCGCCACAAGGCGTTGCCCAGGTAACGGATTGCCACGATTCGGCGTAGTCTGGGGCGACCGAGCATCACTATCGATCCCCGTGATTCCGCGGAATCTCGCCATAACGGGGCGGGTGTTGGACATCTTCAAGTCCCGTCACTCACCCTGGTAGAATGGCGGAATCACGCGGAAAGGTCGCCCCGGCCCAGGCCAGGCAACACCACCAGGCAACGCTTGGCAGGGGCGGGGGCGGTCCTACAGCACTTAGGAGCACCCGCCATGGCCTCACTGCACACCAGGAAACGCGCCGATGGAGGCACGTCCTACCGCGTCACCTTCCGCCTCAACGGCCGCCAGAAGGTCCTCACCTACGACGACGCACACACCGCCCAGCGCGCAATCGACATCCTCGACCGCCACGGCAACGACGCCGGCCACGCCATCCTCGAAGCCCGCGCCGGCTCAGCCCACACCCCCACCCTCGCGGCACAGCTCGAAACCCACCTGGCCCGCGTAGCCGCCCACGCCACCCCCGGCACCGTCGCCGGATACCGCCGCGAAGCCGCCCGCACATGGCTGCCCATACTCGGGGAGTACCCCCTCGACGCACTCACCCGCGACCACGTGAGCGAGTGGGTGACCTGGCAGCGCTCGCAGGAGACCGACCGATCCCGCCGCGCACGAGCCCGTGCAGGCCGTGAAGGCCGCCGGGAGCCCGCGCCGGTCACCTACTCCCCCAAGACCCTCAGAAACGCCCACAGCCTGCTCTCAGCCGTCCTGACCAGCGCCGTGGAGGACGAACTGGTGCCGCGCAACGTCGCCGCCGGCATCCGCCTACCCACCGACCACGCCGACCGCGGCAAGACCTTCCTACTCCCCGACGAGTTCACCGCCATCTACACCCACATCACCGACCACTACAAGCCGCTCGTGGCGACCCTGTACGGCACCGGAATGCGCTGGGGCGAAGCAACCGCCCTGCACGTGGCAGACATCGAGCTGGAGTCCACCACCGGCGTGATCCACGTGCGCCAAGCATGGAAGCGCGGCGAGCGGGGCGACTACCTCGGCGCCCCCAAGTCGAGGCGGGCGCTACGTACAGTCACCATCGCTGGCGAACTCGTCACGCTCCTGCGCGAGCACCTCGCCGGGCACCCAGCGTCCGCGCTGGCGTTCACTGCACCGCAGGGCGGCAGGGTGTGGGAGCAGGCATTCCGGCCGCGCGTGTGGCAGCGGGCCGTCGAAGCCTCCGGGATCTCCAAGCGGCCCGATCTCCACTCGCTACGGCACTCCCACGCCTCCAACCTCATCCGCGCTGGCGTGCCCCTCACCGTGGTGCAGCGCCGTCTGGGGCACGAGTCCATCAAGACCACCTCGGACGTGTACGGCCACCTCGCGCCCGACGCCTACGCTGGCGCCGCCGAAGCAGCCGCACTATCCATGGCCGGGGCGCTACCGCAGATCGAGGGCTAGGGCTTCTGCGTGGAGGCGCGGTCTTCGGCCCGCTGCACGAGTGTGGACAGTGGCAGGCCGAACAGGTCAGCGAGGCGTGCCGCGACTGAGATGGGGATGTTGCGCTCGCCGTCGAGGTAGCGGATGAGCACGCCCCGGGAGATGCCCATAGCCTCGGCTGCGCCCTTCACTGTGTAGCCGTGCGCGGCGATCTCGGCGCGCATCTGGGCGCCGATGGCGGTGTTGAATGCCTCTGCTGATTCTGTGTCCATGTGGTGCATGGTAGCGCCTATGTGGTGACACCGTGTAACTAACATGGTGTACCCAAGTGGTTGCACGTCACCGAACGGTGCGCTACTGTCACCACATGGGTACACACCAGATGGCCGAAGAGGTCGCCCGCAACGTCTCGCAGGCGATCGTCACCCGTGGCCTCACCAAACAGCACATTGCCGAGGTGACCGGCATCCCCTACTCCACTCTCAGCCGCAAGCTCCTGGGCCGCTCAGAGTTCACCTTCACCGAGTTGGCCATCGTGGCTGACGCGCTGAATGTCTCTCCGTCGAGCCTCATCCCCTCGGCATTCGCCATGAAGGCGAGCGCCTGATGTCTCTCGATCAGGTCCGTGTCGATGAGGTAATCGTCGGGGAGCGGGCGCGGCGCGACTACGGCGACTTGACCTCGCTCATGGATTCAATCCGTGAGCACGGCATCCTCCAGCCCATCGGCCTCGCTCCCGGCAACCACTTGCTGTTCGGTGGCCGCCGACTGGAGGCGGCGAAGCGGCTCGGGATGACGGTCATCGACGTCACCCGGCCCCGCACCCAGACCGACGCACTCTCGCTGCTGAAGGCGGAGCGGGACGAGAACACGTGCCGCAAGGACATGACGCCCTCCGAGCTGGTCGCGCTGGGAATGCAGATCGAGGAGATGGAGCGTCCCGCCGCCGAGGCGCGTAAGGCGGAGGGGCAGAAGGCGGGCGCCGAGGCGCGCTGGGGCCGGGATGCTTCGGGGTCCACGGAACCCCAAGCATCCGAGCCGAAGCCTCAGCGCACGGCCGATGTCGTCGCAGACGCCCTCGGCACCTCCGGCCCGTCCTACAAGCGAATGAAGCACGTCTTCACCACCGCCCACAACGAGGAAGAGACGCCAGAGGTTCGCGAGGTCGCCAAGGAGGCGCTCGCAGACCTGGACGCCGGTAAGGCGAGCCCGCGCGGGGCATACGAGCGAGTCCGTGAGGTCCGCAACGGCGAGGACGCCCGCAAGAGGCCCCGCGCCACCGAGTCCGTCCCCACCCCGCCGCGCCCGTCTAAGCCCGGTCCCCGACAGAAGCACCGCGACGTGCTCGAACGGATGACCACAGCATTGTCCGGCCTCGTGATCGCGGCCGACGAAATCACCGAACTCGACAGTTCGGTGACGCAAGAAGAGGCCGCCCAACTCCTGGGCGACCTCTCCCGACAGATCCGGTCCCTCAACCAGATCAGAAACCTACTCAAGGAGCGTACCAAATGAGCGCAGCAATCAGCCCGATCAACGTCCAGCGGTCCACCGTCCGCACCGTCTCCCTCGACGACATCACCATTGACCCCAAGGTGCAGCGCCAGGAAGGCGTCGACCAGCGCCGCGTCGACAAGATGGCCGCCAACTTCCAGCCCGACGCACTCGGACTGTTCATCCTCTCCCAGCGGCCCAACGGCACCCTCGTCTGCCTCGACGGCATGCACCGCCGCGCCGCCGCACTCGCCGCCGGGTGGAACCAGTACGTCGACGCCCGCGTCTTCACCGGCCTGACCATCGCCGACGAAGCCGCGCTCTTCCTGCTCTACAACGACAAGAAGGACCCCTCGGCGATCTCCCGTTTCAACGCTCGTGTCCTCGCCGGAGACGAGGTCGCCGTCGAGGTCAACTCGATCATCCTCAAGCACGGATGGCGGGTCTCCCCAGAGAAGACCAAGCCGGGTGCACTGGCCGCGATCGACGCCACCGAGCGCGTCTACCGCAGCGGATCGCGCACTCTCGCGGAAGGGCTACACCCCCTCGTCCTCGACCGCACGTTAGGGCTCATCACCGGCGCATGGGGCCATGACCCCGTCGGAACTCACAGTTCGATCATCGAGGGAGTCGGCCAGCTATACGGACGCTTCGGTGATGCGATTGACACCTCCAAGCTCGTGCGGGAGCTGCAGGACACGTCTCCGCGTCCGCTGATCGGGCGAGCCAAGTCGCTGCGCGATATCCAGAAGGGCACCGTCCCGGCTGCCATGGCGAAGCTTCTGGTCGGCCTCCACAACTCGAAGAAGCGGACCAACCTGCTTCCAGAGTGGGTGTGGGTGCGATGACCGACGACGACACGATGACGGCGCCCGAGGTCGCCGAATGGCTGCGCGTCCCGCAGTCGTGGGTCGAGACCGCCGCCCGCGACGGGCGACTCCCGTCCATGAAGCTCGGCCGCTACCGCCGATTCTCCCGCGCCGCACTCGCTGAGTGGCGTCACCAGCAGTCCACCGGCGACCCGCTCGCCACCCAGCGCCGCACCCGCGGCCGCCGGTCCGCCTGACCAATGACAGCGGCCCTGCCCCTCAACCGTCACAGCCAAGGGCAGGGCCACCCATAGAGAGGTTACACCGATGTACGACAGTCACTACGAGTGGTCGCAGAAGGCCCGTGAGTGGGTCGAGGCCCTGGCGGCTGACCCTGCGGACCTGTTGTCCCCTGGCCGCACGCATGAGGTTCTGAACAACGCCGCGACGCTCGCCGCCGTTGGTCATGACGGGTTGGCGGGGACGGTGCTGCGGGCGTGGAACGGGGCAATGTCCCGGCGGACCACGGCGGACGCATCATGACCGCCTCTCCGATCAGCCTCGGTGCTGAGATCAGGTTGCGTCGTGCTCTGCGTGGTGCGGCTGCCCGCTACCTGGCCGCCCGGTCCCGGCCGACGACGCCGGATCGTCACCTGGCCGCAATGTTGGGCGCCTGGACCGCGTGGGTGCAGACCGCGATTGCCGCAGGCATGACGCCCGCGGAGATCGGCGGTGCTGCGGGGATCAGTGACCCGCCGGCGGTGCTGGGCCTCACCGACGTGGAGTTCGAGCTCGAGCACCGCCTCGACCGAGGGGTGGCGTCATGACGGGCCCGCGCTACTCCCAGGCCGGTGTCCAGGCTCTCAAGCATGGCGTGGCGGCGTTCCGGGCGGGTGACCGGATCGTCCCGGCCCGCCAGGCCGAGGGCCTCCTGGCCGCCGTCGAGGGCCTGCCGCCCGCGCACGACTGCCCCGGCCTGGCGGAGTGCGACGACCACCCGCGTTGGCGCGTGCACAAGTACACCGCCCATTCGCGGCTGTGGTTCGCGGTCGCCCCGGGCAGGACGTGGGTGTTCGCCCCGATGTATGGCACCCACGCCGTGGCCCTGGACTACGCCACCTCCCGTGCGCGCGCCGAGCAGCGTGCCGACGCCGAGTTCGCCGAGGGGGCAGGCCGATGAGCGCCGACGACGCTGACGCCCGGCTCGACCGCTGGTGGGCCGAGTTCGTCCAGGACTACAAGGCCAAGGCGAACGTGGAGATGGGGGACCTCGCCAGGCTCGCCAGCGCCGCCACGCCCGGACCGTGGTTCCTGCACGAGATGGGCAAGTTGTTCGTCGGCAACGGCGCTCCCGGCTCGCTCTGGCAGATCGTTCACATGTCCGGTGACGACCTCGCTGACCTGGCCGACGAGGCCGCCGACCGTGCGCGCGCTGACGCCGAGTTCATTGCTGCGGCGAACCCCGCCACGATCCTCCGCCTCATCGCTGAGAACCGTGACATGAGCGAGCGGCTGGCCCAGGCATACCGGGACGAGGCGCTCGCTCGTGACGAGCGCGACCGGCTGGCTGCCCGTCTCGCCGCCGTCGAAGCCCTCGCCGACGAGTGGGACCGCGAGAACCTACGCCGCCCTGCCTCCGACGGCCCAGTAACCGCCTACCTGCACGAGTGCGCCATCGAACTCCGTGCCGTTCTCTCGGCGGCCCCCACCGACACCACCAAGGAGACCTCATGAGCACCGCCGTCGCGCACCATGTCAGTGTCGAGATCCTCACGACGCTCGACCATGGCCCCGCCGAACTCCGGGGCACCACG
>Ga0079225_10000618_pt1 | contig 19311 bp, 19 predicted proteins | sample Poulit2012_FD_76344 | JGI IMG/M metagenome (GOLD analysis project Ga0079225, IMG submission 76344) | Agricultural soil microbial communities from Georgia to study Nitrogen management - Poultry litter 2012 | ecosystem: Environmental > Terrestrial > Soil > Agricultural land | place: USA: Georgia... | reverse complement strand
GCCCGCCGAGGCAGCGTCAGGTGAAGCTCGGCATGTGCTCCCGGGCGAAGGCGAGGGACTCGGCGAGCGCCCGCTCCCGCTCGGCCGGCTTCATCTTGCGGGTCGTGACCTCGACGGCGATCGACCCGGTGAAGCCGAGCTCCGGGAGGGCGGCGAGCAGCTCCCGGCACGGCTGGCGGCCACGCCCCGGGGCCAGGTGCTCGTCCCGGTTGGAGCCGGTGGAGTCGGTGAGGTGGATGTGGGCGAGCCGCGGACCCAGCGCGTGGGCCATCGCCAGCGGGTCCTGCCCCGCGATGCCGGCGTGCGACAGGTCGAGGGTCACGTGCTCGTAGCCGAGGGACACCGGGTCCCAGTGGGGCAGGTAGGCGTGGCGCTCCTTGGTGCGGCTGCCGTCCTTGGCGCGGGCCTTCCACGGGAACATGTTCTCCACCGCGATCCGCACCTCGGTCGCGGCCTGGCGCCGCGCGATGCCCTCGACGAAGCCGGCGGCGTACTCGCGCTGCCAGCGGAACGGGGGGTGGACGACGACGACCTCCGCACCCACCGCCTCGGCGAGCTCCACGGAGCGGTCGATCTTGCCCCACGCGTCGGTGCCCCACACCCGCTGGGTGAGCAGGAGCGTCGGAGAGTGGATCGCCAGGACCGGCACGCCGTAGGTGCCGGCGAAGGCGAGCAGCCGCCCCGGGTCACGGGTCTCGGGCCACTTCCAGACCATGACCTCCATGCCGTCGTAGCCGAGCCGCGCGGCGTCGGCGAAGGCGGACTCCGTGCTGGCCGGATAGCAGGACGACGTGGACAGCAGGACCGGCGGCACCCTCACGAAGAGCGCTCCTCACCCTCCTGCGGGCGGTCCTCGCGGCGCCTGCCGTACCGCGGGTTGCCGTGCTCGTCCTCCCAGGGCCGGAACGCCGGCCGGGGCGGCGCGGCGGGCTCGGCCGGCGCCGTCGGGGGCGTGCCCTGGCCGGGCGGCGGCGTGGGCGCCCCGTACTGCGGTGGCTGCGCGGGCGGTGGCCCCGGCGGCCGGTACCCGGGTGCCGCGGCGCCCGCCGGGTGCTGCGGCGCCTGCGGCCCGGCCCAGGCCGCCTGCTGCGCGTCGCCGCCCACCCGGGTGCGGATCCCGGCCTCGCCGAGCAGGCGGACCGCCTCCCCGACCCGGCTCTGCTCGCACAGCAGCGCGTAGCGACCGGCGACCACCTGGCTGGAGGAGGTGAAGTCCCGCTTCCCCCCGGTGAAGGAGTAGGAGACGACGGCGAAGAGCATCCCGAACGCGGCACCGATGACGAGCGCCGGGAGCAGCATGGCGAGGATGCTGCCCTGCGAGAGCAGCCCGAAGAGCACGCCGACGAACAGGCCGAACCACGCGCCCGACATCGCCCCCGCGAGCGCCACCCGCGGGTAGGACAGCCGCCCGGTGATCCGCTCGACCATCCGCAGGTCGGTCCCCACGATCGTCGTGTGCTGGACCTCGAACTCCTTGTCCGACAGGAGGTCGACGGCGCGTTGCGCCTCCAGGTAGGTGTCGAAGGAGGCGATCTGGACGCCGGTGGGCAGGGTCGGTGTGGGAGGAACCCCGCCCCTGCTGCTCATGAAGGACATGGCTCGATTCTCCCCCGTCGGGACGGTCGCCGCTACGCTCCCACCTCCCGGCGGAGCGGGGCCGTTGCTCATAGGCTTGCCGACGTGAGCAGCGCACCGGTGAGCAGGACCGCGCCCAACCGGGTCTTCGTCGGCCGGCTGGCGGGCACGACCGTGTTCGACCCGCTCGGCGACCCGGTCGGCAAGGTGCACGACGTCGTCATCCTCATCCGCAGCCAGGGGCTGCCCCGGGGGGTGGGCTGCGTCGTCGAGGTCCCCGGGAAGCGCCGCGTCTTCCTGCCGATCACCCGCGTGGTGAGCATCGCCCCCGGCGCCGTGATCACCACCGGGCTGCTCAACATCCGCCGCTTCTCCCAGCGCGCGAGCGAGACGCTGGTCATCGGCCAGCTGGTCGACCGGAAGGTCACGCTCCGCGACGGCAGCGGGGACGCCGTCATCTCCGACGTCGCGATCGAGCAGCAGCGCAACCGGGACTGGCTGGTCACCCAGCTGTTCGTCGAGCGCAGCCCCGGCGGCCGGGGTCTGCGCCGCCGACGCGGTGAGCAGCTCATCGTCGAGGTCGAGGAGGTCGTCGACCTCGCCGGGGGCCCGGGTCCGCAGCCGGCGACGACGCTGCTGTCCACCATCGCCGACCTCAAGGCGGCCGACGTCGCCGACGTGCTCCACGACCTGCCGATGGACCGCCAGCTCGAGCTCGCCGCCGAGCTGTCCGACGAGCGCCTCGCCGACGTCCTGGAGGAGCTCAGCGAGGACGACCGGGTGGCGATCGTCTCCGCCATGGAGGCCAACCGGGCCGCCGACGTGCTGGACCTCATGCAGCCCGACGACGCCGCCGACCTCGTCAACGAGCTGCCGCCGGACGTCGCCGGCTCGCTGTTGGAGCTCATGGAGCCGGAGGAGGCCGAGGACGTGCGCCGCCTCATCGCCTACCCCGAGCGCACCGCCGGCGGTCTCATGACCACCGAGCCGATCATCCTGCCGCCGGAGTCGACGGTCGCCGTCGCGCTGGCCAGCGCCCGCCGCCCGGACGTCACCCCCGCCCTGGCGACGATGGTCTTCGTCGTCCGCCCGCCGCTGGAGACCCCGTCGGGCAAGCTGCTCGGCGTCGTCCACATCCAGCGGGCGCTGCGCGAACCTCCGGCCGTGCAGCTGGGCTCGCTGCTCGACGTCGACATCGAGACGGTCGGCCCGCACGACGACATCGGCAAGGTCACCCGGCTGCTGGCCACCTACAACCTCACCGCGCTGCCCGTCGTCGACGACGAGGGCCGCCTCCTCGGCGCCATCAGCGTGGACGACGTCCTGGACCACCTGCTCCCGGAGGACTGGCGCGACGCCGACACCGACGACACCGACACCGCGATGACGAGGAGCGTCCATGGCTGATCGTCTCGACGCTCCGCTGGACACCCGACGACGCTGGCTGCGCCGTCCCCGGGTGGACTCCGAGATGGTCGGCAACGTCGCCGAGGGGATCGCCCGCTTCACCGGTACACCGCGCTTCCTCGTCTACCTCACCGCGTTCTGCATCGGGTGGATCGCCTGGAACACGCTGGCACCCGCGAACCTGCGTTTCGACTCCGCCGCCCTGGGCTTCACCGCGCTCACCCTCATGCTGTCCCTCCAGGCCTCCTACGCGGCACCGCTCATCCTGCTGGCGCAGAACCGCCAGGACGACCGCGACCGGGTCGCCGCCGAGCAGGACCGCCAGCGCGCCGAGCGCAACCTCGCCGACACCGAGTACCTCGCCCGCGAGCTGGCCGCGCTGCGTCTTGCGCTGGGCGACGTCGCCACGCGGGACTTCGTGCGCTCCGAGCTGCGCGCGCTGCTCGAGGAGCTGCGCCAGGAGGAGGCCGAGCAGCGCTGAGCGGCCCGTGGCCCGGCCGCCGGGCCCTGGGCCGCCCGGGACCAAGGGGCTTTGGGTCCGCTCCCGACAGGCACCTACCATGGGGTCATGACTGCCCCCACCGTCGAAGCGATCCGGTCCGAGCTGGAGAAGGTGCTCGACCCCGAGATCCGCCGCCCCATCACCGAGCTCGGGATGGTCCGCTCCGTGGAGGTCGCCGAGGACGGCGACGTCGTCGTCGGGATCGACCTCACCACCGCGGGGTGCCCGTTGCGCACCACGATCACCAAGGACGTCACCGCCGCCGCCCAGCGCGTCGCCGGCGTCCAGGACGTCCGCGTCGACATGGGGGTCATGACCGAGGAGCAGCGCAAGGCGCTGCGCGCCCAGCTCCGCGGCGGCGCCGCGGAGCCGACGATCCCGTTCTCCGAGCCGGGCAACCTCACCCGGGTGTACGCGGTGACCTCGGGCAAGGGCGGCGTCGGCAAGTCCTCGGTGACGGCGAACCTCGCCGCGGCCATGGCTGCCGACGGTCTGAAGGTCGGCGTGGTGGACGCCGACATCTACGGCTTCTCCATCCCCCGCATGCTCGGCGTCGAGCACCCGCCGACCAAGGTCGACGACATGATCCTGCCGCCGGTCGCCGGTGACGTGAAGGTCATCTCGATCGGCATGTTCGCCCCGCCCGGGCGCCCGATCGTGTGGCGCGGCCCGATGCTCCACCGCGCGCTGCAGCAGTTCCTCGCCGACGTCTTCTGGGGTGACCTCGACGTCCTCCTGCTCGACCTGCCGCCCGGGACGGGCGACATCGCGATCTCGGTGGGCCAGCTGCTCCCCTCGGCCGAGCTGCTCGTCGTGACGACGCCGCAGACGGCGGCCGCGGAGGTCGCCGAGCGGGCCGGATCGCTGGCGGCGCAGACGAACCAGCACGTCGTCGGCGTCATCGAGAACATGTCGTGGCTGGAGCAGCCCGACGGCAGCCGCCTGGAGATCTTCGGCTCCGGCGGCGGGCAGCAGGTGGCCGACAACCTCAGTGCCGGCCTCGGTTACGACGTGCCGCTGCTCGGGCAGGTCCCGATCGAGGTCAAGCTCCGCGAGGGCGGCGACCGCGGCGTGCCGTTCGTCCAGGAGGACTCCTCCCCCGCCGCCGAGGTGCTGCGGGAGGTCGCGCGCGGCCTGAGCCGCCGCGCCCGCGGTCTGGCCGGCCGCTCCCTCGGTATCAGCCCGGTCTGACGCCGGCGGGCGCGAGCCCGCACCCGGTCTCAGGTCGCCTCGTCGCGCCCGGTCTCAGGTCGCCTCGTCGTCGAAGGGGGCCTTGCCCGCCGGGGCCTGCGGTGGGCGCGCCGGGCGCGTGGGCTCCTCCCGCAGCGCGTCGCGCACGATGCGCCGGGGGTCGTACTGCCGCGGGTCGAGCGACCTGAGGTCGAGGTCGTCGAGCTCCGGCCCCAGCTCCGCGCGCACGCGGTCGGAGGCGTCCTGGGAGAGGCGGCGCAGGTTGCGCACCAGGCGCCCCAGCTGCTGTGCGTACTGCGGTAGCCGCTCGGGGCCGACGAGGATGATCGCCAACAGCGCGATGACCGCCAGCTCGGACCCGTTGATCGGCACGGTCCCTAGGATAGGCCGCCGGTCACCCGTCGCTGACGGCTTCGTCCAGCACGACCTCGACCTCCCGCTCCCCGTCGTCGGAGCGCACGGTGAGCACGACGGTGTCCCCCGGGGCACGTGCCCGCACGGCGACGATGAGCTCCGAGGGGGTGGTCACCGGCTGCCCGTCGATGTGGGTGATGACGTCACCGGGCTCGATCCCCGCCTCCTCGCCCGGGCCGCCCGGGGTCACGGCGGGGGTGTCGTCGGAGTCGGTCTCCAGCACCTGGACGCCCTCGCCCTGGTAGCGGGTGTCGAGCGCGACACCGATGACCGGGTAGGTGGCCCGGCCGGTCTCGATGATCTCCTCGGCCGTGCGGCGCACCTGGTTGGACGGGATGGAGAAGCCCAGGCCGATGCTGCCGGTGGGCTGACCGCTCGCCTGGGCGATCGCGGTGTTGATCCCCACCACCTCCCCGGCGGCGTTGATCAGCGGTCCCCCGGAGTTGCCGGGGTTGATCGCGGCGTCGGTCTGGATGGCGTTGATGAAGGAGGTGTCCTGCGAGTTGCCCGCCTGGACGGGCCGGTTGAGTGCGGAGACGATCCCGCTCGTCACCGTGCCCTCCAACCCGAGCGGCGCACCGACCGCCACCACCGGGTCCCCGACGACGACGGCGTCGGAGTCCGCGAGCGGCAGCGGGGTGAGCCCGTCGCGGCGGACCCGCAGGACGGCGAGGTCGTAGTCGGTCGTCCGCCCGACGATCTCCGCCTCCTCCTGGCCGCCGTCGGGGAAGGTGACCAGGACGACGCCGCGCCCGTCCGCGGCGGCTGCGATGACGTGGTTGTTCGTCACGAGGTAGCCGTCCTCGCGCAGCACCATGCCGCTGCCGCTGGAGGCGGAGCTGCCGCCCACGACCTCGATGAACACGGTGCTCTCCAGCGCGGCGGCGGCGATCCCGGCGACCGAGTCCGGCGGGCGGGTGGTCGACACCGGGGAGCCGGCGGTGGGCAGCGTGCCTGAGGACGACGCGGCCGGCCACAGCGCCCGGGCGCCGAGGGCACCGAGCACGAGCCCACCGAGGAGTGCGACGAGCACGAGGAGGACGACGACGCCGAGGCCCACCTGCCGCCGCCGGCGCCGGCGGCGTGCCTGCTGCGGGAGGACCTGCTGGGGGTGCGTCTCGCCCGTGGGGGGCTGCCACGGCCGGGCCGAGGGGTCACGCCACAGGTGGTCGGCCGGGGAGGCCGCCCGCCCGTCGCCGGGCACGTACTCCGGCGGCGGCGCCGACGCCGGGTAGGCCCGGGTGTCCGTCTCGCCGCGCGGCGACGACCACGGCAGCTGTGCGTGGGACGTGGCCGGCCCGTCGCCCTGCCCCGCGGGCGAGCCGTGCGCCGGGCGCCACGGGTCGTACCCCGCAGCCGGCTCGTAGGCCGGCGCCCGGTCGTCCCGTGGCGTGTGCTCCCCCCTCGTGCGGTACTCGTCGTTCCGGTCGGTGTCCGCGGTGCCGTAGGGGCGGCGGTCCGGCTCGTCCACGCTGTACGGCTCGGTGCGGGGGGCCGGGGCCGGCGGGTAGGCCGGCTCGTGCTCACCGGGACGTTCGTTCATCAGCCCAGTCTCCTCCGTCAGCTCGCTGCGGGCATCAGCCGCGCGCCCACTCCGTCACGGCCCGCCAGCCGCGGGCCAGGCGGGCGGCGGGCGAGGTGTCGTAGCCCCCGGCGGGCAGGGCGGCGAGGATCGCGTCGGTGTAGGGGGCGTCGTCGGGGGCGGCGAGGACGACGACCACGCAGTCCTCGCTCTGCAGGGCGACGTCGTGCACACCGGTGGGGAGCAGCAGCGCGTCGTGCCGGCCGACGAGCTCGGTCTGCAGCTCGGCGACGGCGTGGTCCGCGAGCACGCCCCGCTGCTGGAGCAGCCGCACGTGCGCCATCGACCCGGCGATCTCCAGCTCGAGGATCTCCCCCGTGTCCGTCTCGTGGACCTCGACGTCCACCACCCGCATCCCGTGGGGCAGCGTCTCCGGCGCGCTCCACCCCTCGGCGGCGAGCCAGGCGACGATGTCCCCGGAGGCCTCGGTGGAGCCCAGGCCCTCGGGCAGCTCGGCCGGGCGCTCTCCGGGGGTGTCGTTGACCGCCTCGAGGATCGCCTGCGGGTCGGTCCGCGGCTCGACGAGCCCGCCGACGACCACGAGCCCGCCGACGACGGTGCCCACGAGCCCCACCACACCGGCACCGGCGAGCAGGCCGCGGCGGCGGCGCGGCTCGGGCAGCTCGGGTCCGGGCGACAGGGCGAGCAGCCGGGCGGTGAGCTCGGGGTCGGGCTGGACGTCCCCGGCCCGGCTGAGCACGGTGCGGGAGGCGCGCTCCTGGGCGAGCAGCCACTCGCACCGCGGACAGACCGCCACGTGGGCGAGCAGGGCCTCGGTCTCGGCGGCCGGCAGCTCGCCGTCCACGAGAGCGGCGACCCGGGAGCCGAGGTGGTTCACCGGACCGCCTCCTCGCTCAACGCACCGGGACGCAGGTGCCCGAGCCGCTCCCGCAGCATCGCCCGGCCGCGGTGGATGCGGGAGCGCACGGTCCCCATCTTGATGCCGAGCGTCGCCGCGATCTCCTCGTAGGACAGTCCTTCGACGTCACTGAGGACGACGGCGGCCCGGTACTTGGGCGGCAGCGCGTCCAACGCGGCCTGGATGTCCGGGTCGACGTGCCCGTGCTCGTAGCGGCGGTGGAGGTCGTGCTGCTCGTGGGAGGCGGGGACCTGCTCGGCGTGCTCACCGAGGTGGGTGAGCCGCAGCCGGGACCGCTTGCGGGCGCCGTCGAGGAAGAGGTTGGTGGTGATCCGGTGCAGCCAGCCCTCGAAGGAGCCGGGCTGGTAGGAGTGCAGCGAGCGGAAGACGCGGACGAACGTCTCCTGGGTGAGGTCCTCGGCGTCGGCCTTGTTCCCGGTCAGCCGGTAGGCCAGCCGGTAGACGCGGGCGGAGTGGTCGCGCACGATCTCCTCCCAGGACGGCGGCGTCCAGGTGGTCTCGTCCTGCGTGGTCATGCGGGGCCTTCCTCACTGGGGTCCGGGTCCCAGGATACGAGGGAAACCTGAGGGGTCCCTGGACGGGTGACGATACGATCAGGGACAGTCCGCACGCCGACACGGGCGCGAGCAACGGGAGGCACCACCATCGCTGCCGAGAAGGCCCTCAGCTGGGCGTACACCGAGGAGTTCATCCCGGAGGACGACGTCATCCTCTCCGCACGTCGCCGCGCGGAGGAGCTCGGCGCCCCGGCCGTCGGTGCCGGCACCGGGGCGGCGCTGCGCCTGCTCGCCGCCGCCGTCGGGGCCCGCGCCGTCGTCGAGATCGGCACCGGGACGGGGGTGAGCGGGCTGTGGCTCCTGGGTGGTATGCGCCCGGACGGTGTGCTCACCACCATCGACGTCGACACCGAGTACCAGCGCGCCGCGCGGGAGGCCTTCGCCGCCGCGGGGGTGCGGTCCTCGCGCACCCGGCTCATCTCCGGCCGGGCCATGGACGTCCTGCCGCGGATGGCCGACGGCGCCTACGACCTCGTGCTCGTCGACGCCGACCCCGCCGACGTCGCCGACTACGTCCAGCAGGCGGTGCGGATGCTGCGCGTCGGGGGTGTGCTGGCCGTGGTCAACACGCTGTGGCACGACCGGGTCGCCGACCCGGCGCGCCGCGACGAGTCGACGGTGGCGATGCGTGAGCTGGGCAAGGCGGTGCGCGCGGACGAGCGGCTCACCAGCGCCCTGCTGCCCACCGGCACCGGGCTGCTCGCCGCGGTCCGCCGCAGCTGACGGCCCGCGTCGGCAGGCCGCCACCGGCCCGGGTGGTCAGGACTCGGGGAAGCCCGCGAGCACCGCGGCCGAGCTCGACAGCCCCAGCCGGGTGGCGCCGGCGTCGATCATCGCCTGCGCGGCGGCGGCGTCCCGGATTCCCCCGGAGGCCTTGACCCCCAGCCGGCCGCCCACCGTCTGCGCCATGAGCTCGACGGCGTGGACGCTGGCCCCACCGGCCGGGTGGAAGCCGGTGGAGGTCTTGACGAAGTCGGCGCCCGCCGCCTCGGCCGCCCGGCAGGCCGCGATGACCTGCTCGTCGTCCAGCGCGGCGGACTCGATGATGACCTTGAGGACCACCGGGGAGGGCGCGGCCGCACGCACCGCAGCGATGTCCGCCTCGACGGCGGCCCAGTTGCCGGCCCGTGCCTCGCCGAGGTTGATGACCATGTCGACCTCGGCGGCGCCGTCGCGCACCGCGCGCGCGGCCTCGGCGGCCTTGACCTCGCTGTGGTGCGCACCGGACGGGAACCCGCACACGGTGGCCACGACGAGGCCCTCGGCGCCCTGCAGCGGCAGCTGCGAGGGCGAGACGCAGACGGCGAGCACGCCGAGCTCCCGCGCCTCCGCCACCAGGGCGGCGACCTGCTCGGCCGTGGCCTCCGGCTTGAGCAGGGTGTGGTCGATCAGCTGGGCGACGTCCTGGCGTGCGGTCATGGCTCCTCCTGGGGCTGGGTGCCCTCCGAGCCTAGCGGGGCTAGAGCTCCTCCCCGTCGACGTCGGCGTCGTCGAGCACGGGGACCTCGATGGTCTGTTCGAGCTGGTCCGCCTCGCTCGCCTCGCGGTCGGGGTCGACGACCTCCGGCGGGTCGTAGTCCTCGCCGGTGGAGGGGGACAGCGCAGCCACGGCCTCCTCGGGGTCGTCGGGCAGGTCGATGCCGGGTGTCGGGTTCGGCGGAATGCTCATCGGTCACCCTTCCTTGCGAGGTCGCTGTCGGGGGAACCTCTAGTGTGGCCTGCCGGGCGGGGCGATGCACATGCCTTGGTCACCTGTCCGGGACGGGCAGCAGGGTCGCCACGACGTGCGTCCACCCGCCGAGTGCCGGGTGGGGCTCGGTGCGCGCGAGCAGGTCGGCGGTGCGGACCGCGAACACGGACCCGGCGGCCGGCTCGTAGAGCTGCAGCGTGCCTGGCAGGCCGGCCCCGCGGGGTGGCGGGACGGCGAGGACGACGTGGCGCGGCACGGCGTGCGACAGTCCGCCCCGGACGTCGCCGCCGACGTAGAGCGGCACCGGCTGGCCGCGGCGGATCGCGGCCTCGACCAGGCCGAGGAGGGTGGGGGCCTGTGCCGACGCGTCGTCGAACGGGCGCACCCGGTAGCGGACGCCGGGGAAGCGGGCGACGCGGGCAGCCGTCCAGGGCGGGGTGCCCAGGGCGCGCGGCCACGGCAACGGACCGAGCCCCCGCCGTGAGGTGGCCGCCTGCACGGTGCGCTGCGCGGCGGCGAAGCGCGCGGCGGCGCCGCCGGTGACCGGCTCCTGGGGGACCTCGGGCGGGTGCTCCCCGGCCGGCAGGCTCCCCGTCTCGAGCCACTGCGCCAGGGCCGGGTCGCCGGTGGCGGCGAGCATGACGAGCACCGCCGACCCGCACGTGGTGCCGTCCGTCTGGCGGGCCCGGGCACCGCCGAGGAGCACGGGCAGCCCGTCGGCGTGCTGTGCACCGGGGCGCGCCGTGCCGACCGGTCCACCGCCGTCCCCGCCCCGCGCCGCGCTCGGCCCGGGTGCCCCGGAGCCCGCGCCGGCGGCTCCCGCCGCACCGGTGGCGCCGGCCGCGGCGGCGGGGCCCGCGGCGGGGCCGCCGCCGGCGGGTCGGACGGAGGTCCGCACCGGCCGGCTCAGGGCCGCGAGCGGGGCGGTGAGCTGCCAGCGCGGCCAGGACGAGGACGCCATGTCAGCCGGCGATCTTCTCGAGGACGACGTCACCCGCCCGGCGCTGCGGGCCGCCGTCGGCGATCTCGATCCCGCCGTCGAGCGCCTGGCGGGCCCGTGCGAACCGCTCGGGGGTGTCGGTGTGCATGGTGAGCAGCGGCTGCCCGGCGCGGACGCGGTCGCCCGGCTTGGCGTGCAGCTCCACCCCTGCGGCGGCTTGGACGGCGTCGCCCTGGCGGGCACGCCCGGCTCCCAGCCGCCACGCGCAGACCCCGACGGCGTAGGCGTCCAACCGGGTGAGCACCCCGTCCCGCTCGGCGGTGACGGTCTCGGTCTCCTTCGCGGTGGGCAGCGGGGCGTCGGGGTCGCCGCCCTGCGCACTGATCATCCGGCGCCACACGTCCATCGCCCGCCCGTCCCGCAGGGCCTCGCGCGGGTCGGCGTCGGTGCGGCCCGCGGCGTCGAGCATCTCCCGGGCCAGGGCGACGGTGAGGTCGACGACGTCCTGCGGGCCGCCGCCGGCGAGGACCTCGACGGACTCGCGGACCTCCAGGGCGTTGCCGGCGGTCAGGCCCAGGGGGGTGGACATGTCGGTGAGGAGCGCGGTGGTCCGCACTCCGGCGTCGGTGCCGAGCGCGACCATGGTGCGGCCCAGCTCGCGGGCGGAGTCGATGTCCTTCATGAACGCCCCGGAGCCCACCTTGACGTCCAGGACGAGGGAGTCGGTGCCCTCGGCGATCTTCTTGCTCATGATCGAGGAGGCGATGAGCGGGATGGCCTCGACCGTGGCGGTGGTGTCGCGCAGCGCGTAGAGCTTCTTGTCGGCGGGGGCCAGGCCCGTCCCGGCGGCGCAGATGACCGCGCCGACGTCCTCGAGCTGGCGCAGGATCTCCTCGTTGTCGAGGTCGGCCCGCCAGCCGGGGATGGACTCCAGCTTGTCGAGCGTGCCCCCGGTGTGGCCCAGCCCGCGGCCGGACAGCTGGGGCACGGCGACGTCGAAGACCGCGACGAGCGGCGCCAGCGGCAGGGTGATCTTGTCCCCCACCCCGCCGGTGGAGTGCTTGTCGGCGGTCGGCCGGCTCAGCCCGGAGAAGTCCATCCGCTCGCCGGAGGCGATCATCGCCGCGGTCCAGCGGAAGATCTCGTCCCGGTCCATGCCGCGCAGGAAGATCGCCATGGCGAGCGCGGACATCTGCTCGTCGGCCACCACCCCGCGGGTGTAGGCGTCCACCACCCAGTCGATCTCGGCGGGCGTGAGGGTGCCGCCGTCGCGTTTCGTCCGGATGATGTCGACGACGTCGAAGGGTTCGCTCATGGGCCCACCCTAGGACCCCGACCGGCAGCGCGCTGGGACCTACGGGCCGGTTCCGCCGCGCTGCTCCCAGTCGGCCAGGTGGTCCGGCCCGAAGGCCTCGGGCAGCACCTCGGTCATCGGGTGGATGCCGCTGGGGGTCTCGACGAGCAGCTCGGGCCCCCCGTGCTCCCAGAGCAGCTGGCGGCAGCGGCCGCACGGGACGATGACCGTGCCCTCACCGTCGACGCAGGTGAAGGCGACGAGGCGGCCGCCGCCGGTGGCGTGCAGCGCCGAGACGAGGCCGCACTCGGCGCACAGGCCCACGCCGTAGGAGGCGTTCTCCACGTTGCACCCGGTGACGGTGCGGCCGTCGTCGACGAGCGCGGCCGCACCGACCGGGTATCTCGAGTAGGGCACGTAGGCCCATTGCGTCATCTCCCGGGCGAGGGTGCGGAGCCGCTCCCAGGTGGTGTCGTCGATCATCGCGCTCCTCCTGCTCGCCCGGGACGCCGGTCCCGCGGGCCGGGCTACTTGACGTAGGGCTTGTTCTCCGCGGCGGGCGGGCGGACCCGCCCGACGAAGCCGGCAACCGCGAAGATGGTGATGACGTAGGGCAGCATGAGGAGGAACTCGCCGGGGATCCCGGAGCCGCCCATGGTGCTGAGCATGTTGGCCAGGTTGCGGGACAGGCCGAAGAGCAGCGCGGCGGCCATCGCCCCGATCGGGTTCCAGCGGCCCAGGATCATCGCCGCCAGGGCGATGAAGCCGTTGCCGGCGGACATGTCGCGGCCGAAGGCCAGACCGGAGCCGACGGTGAAGAACGCCCCGCCCAGCCCGGCCAGCGCGGAGCCGAGGATCGGGGTGACCCAGCGGGTGCGGATGACGTCGATGCCCACGGTGTCGGCGGCCTTGGGGTGCTCGCCGACGGCGCGCACCCGCAGCCCCCACCTGCTGCGGAAGAGGAAGAACTGCAGCAGGATGATCGCCGCATACATGAGGTAGACGAGGATGTTCTGGTTGAACAGCACCGGGCCGAGGATCGGGATGTCCGAGATCACCGGGATCTCCAGGGGCGGCAGCCGGAAACGCTGGTTGAGCTCGGGGTTGTCGCTCAGCACGGTGGAGAAGAAGAACGTCGTCAGGCCGAGGACCAGGACGTTGAGCACGACACCGACGATGATCTGGTCCACCCAGTACTTCACGCTGAAGAACACGAGCAGGACGCCGACCAGGGCCCCGGCGACCGGCGCGGCGAGCACCCCGACGTAGGGGTTGCCGGCCAGCGAGGCGACGATCGCGGCGAGGAACGCGCCGGCGAGCAGCTGGCCCTCGATGGCGATGTTGATGACGCCGGAGCGCTCGCACATGACGCCGGACAGGGAGCCGAAGACGAGCGGGACCGACAGCGCCAGGCCGCCGATGAGCAGCGAGGTGATGGAGATCGTCGCCCCCGCACCCACCCAGGTGAGGAAGGCGAGGACGAAGGCGAGCCCGAACAGCGCCGGCGGCCACCAGCCCACCGGCTGACGGCGCAGCGCCCGCACGGTGGCGTAGGCGGCGAGGGCCGCCATGACCAGGGTGAGCACCCACAGCGCCCCCACTGTGGGCACCGCGATGTTCGGCAGCTCGGCGGCCTCCCCGCCGGTGGAGACGCGGAACGTCGTCTCGGTGCCGCCCTCGGTGAACAGGACGAAGCCCAGCAGCGAGATGACGGCGAAGGCGATCATGAAGCCCGGTGCACGCCACTTGACCGGGGGGACGATCACCTGGGGGCTCTCGGGAGCCATCGTTGCCTGGCTCATGCCGCAACCTCCTTCTTCACGACGGGCGCCGTCCTGCGCACCGACCGGTCGGGCGCCGGGAGGCGGAAGATGGCGCGCACCAGCGGGGGTGCGGCGATGAGCAGGACGATGATCGACTGCACGACGAGGATGATGTCGATCGGCGTCTGGGTGGTGGACTGCATGAGGAAGCCACCGGCCTTGAGCGCACCGAAGAGCAGGCCCGCCCACAGCGTGCCCCAGGGCCGGGCGCGGCCGAGGAGGGCCACGGTGATGGCGTCGAAGCCGTAGCTCGCCGCCACCCCCGAGGTGAGGACCTTCTCGGTGCCGAGGACCTGCGCGGAGCCGCCGAGGCCGGCGAGCGCACCGGCGACGACCATCGCGACGACGATGACCTTGTTGACGGACACACCGGCGGTGCGGGCGGCCTCAAGGTTGGCGCCGACGGCACGCAGCTCGAAGCCGAAGGTCGAGCGCTCCACCAGCCACCACACGAGCGCGGTCACCGCGATCATCAGCAGGAAGCCGAGGTGCAGCCGGAAGCCGCTGCCCAGCAGCAGCGGGTAGAGGGAGGTGTCCTTGATGTCCGGGGAGATCGGCAGCGAGGAGCCGCTGCGCTGGAACGCCGACTGGGTGAGCAGCCACCCGATGAAGTAGACGGCGATGTTGTTGAGCATGATCGTGACGATCACCTCGTTGGCGCCGGTGCGCGCCTTGAGCACACCGGCGACCCCGCCGTAGATGGCCCCGCCGAGCGCGGCCGCGATGACGGCCAGCACGACGTGCAGCACGACCGGCAGGTCGAGGGCGAAGCCGACGTAGCCGCCGACGATGGCGCCGGCGATGATCTGGCCCTGGCCGCCGATGTTGAACATGCCCGCCCGGAACGCCACCGCGATGCCGAGCCCGGTGAAGACGAGCGGTACGGAGAAGACCATGGTCTCCGTCAGCGGCCGGATCGCCCGGGTGAAGGTCTGGGCCCGGTAGTCGAAGATCGACCCGCGGAACAGGGCGTTGTAGGCGGAGGCGACGGCGTCCCACGCGGCGGAGAGCATGTCCCCGGGCCGTGCGAAGAAGTAGCCGGCCGTCTCCTGCACCCGGGCGTCGGCGCCGGCGATGAGGACGGCGCTGAGCACGAGCGCGACGACGATGGCGAGCAGGGTGACGAGCCAGCTGCCGGACAGGATGTCACGCACGACCTGTGCGGTGCGGGTGGTCGGCCGCTCCGCGGGGACCTGCTTCTGCGAGGCCGGGGAGTCCTCGGCCTGGGCGACGACGTCGCCCGGGTGCTCCTCCTTGTGCCGGATCTGCTCCTCGCTCACGGCGCCTCCTCACTCATGTCGTCGGCCGCGGCCAGGGCCGTGCGGTGCTCGGCGGACTGGACCCGGGCCTCCTCGAGCGGCACCCCGGCCATCATGAGGCCGAGGACGTCGCGGTCGGTGTCGCCGGGGACGACGCCGACGACCCGGCCCCGGTACATCACGGCGATCCGGTCGGCGAGCGCCATGACCTCGTCGAGCTCGCTGGAGACGAGCAGGACGGCGGTGCCGGTGTCCCGCTCGGCGACGAGCCGCTCGTGGATGAACTCGATGGACCCGACGTCCACGCCACGGGTGGGCTGGGAGGCGACGAGGACGCGCAGCGGCCGGGACATCTCCCGGGCCACGACGACCTTCTGCTGGTTCCCGCCGGAGAGCGTGGAGATGGGGTCGGTGACGTCGGTGAGCCGGACGTCGAACTCCTCGGCCCGCCTGCGGGCGTTGTCGATGACGACGTTCGGCAGCACGGTGCCCCACCGGGCGAAGGGCGGGGTGTCGTACAGGTCGAGGATGAAGTTCTCGGCGACCGTGAAGGAGGAGATGACGCCGCTGGTCGAGCGGTCCTCGGGGATGAAGCCGAGGCCGGCGCGCAGCCGCTGCTTGACCGTCGTGCCGACCATCTCCTTGCCGTCGATGCGGATGGAGCCGTGCAGCGGCTCGGTGAGCCCGAGGATGGTCTCGGTGAGCTCGGTCTGCCCGTTGCCCTGGACACCGGCGATGACGACGATCTCCCCGCGTCGGACGGTGAGGTCGACACGGTCGACGGCCAGGTTGCCCTTGGGGTCCAGGACGGTGAGCTCGGACAGGACGAGGGCGTCGTCGGTGGGCTCGGCCGGGTCCTTGTCCACCGCCATGCTCACGGCGCGCCCGACCATGAGGGAGGCGAGCTCGGTCTCCGAGGACGTCGGGCTCGCCTCGCCGACGACCTTGCCCCGCCGGATGACGGTGATCGAGTCGGCGATGGCGCGGACCTCGCGCAGCTTGTGGGTGATGAAGACGATCGAGGTCCCCTCGGCCTTGAGCTGGCGCATGATCTCGATGAGCTCGTCGGTCTCCTGCGGGGTCAGCACCGCGGTGGGCTCGTCGAGGATGAGGACCTTGGCGTCGCGGGACAGCGCCTTGATGATCTCCACCCGCTGCTGCACACCGACGGGCAGGTCCTCGATGACGGCGTCGGGGTCGACGTCGAAACCGAAGCGGTCGGAGATCTCCTTGACCCGCTTGCGGGCTTCGCGGCGGTCGATGATGCCCAGCGGCCCGGCCGGCTCGTAGCCCAGGGCGACCGACTCGGCGACGGTGAAGACCGGCACGAGCATGAAGTGCTGGTGCACCATCCCGATGCCGGCGGCCACGGCGTCGCCGGGCCCGTCGAAGGTGACCGGCGTGCCGTCGAGCACGATCTGGCCGTCGTCGGGTTCGTACAGGCCGTAGAGCACGTTCATCAGCGTGCTCTTGCCGGCCCCGTTCTCACCGAGGAGCGCGTGGATCTCCCCCGGCTCGACGACCAGGTCGATGGCGTCGTTGGCGACGAGGGACCCGAAGCGCTTGGTGATGCCTCGAAGCTCGAGTTTCACTGGGCTGCTCCATTGGGATCGATGGCGGGGTGGGCCGCCGGTGTCCGGACGGGCGCCTGGTCCGGGAGGGTGGGGATGGGGTACGGCGCCCGGTACGGCGGCGGCCCGGTCGCCCTGGTGGCAACCGGGCCGCCGCGCGTGGTCTCTACCGGGTCACGGAGCGTTCGGCGTGTCCACGGTGATCTCGCCGGAGATGATCTGGTCCTGGAGCGCCTGGATCTGGTCCTGCAGTTCCTGCGGCACCTCGGCGCTGCCCAGCGCCAGGCTCACGCCGCCGTTCTCCAGGTCACCGATGTAGGGCTCGCCGGTGAAGTTGCCCGCGAGGGCCTCCTCGATGGTGGCGAAGACACCGGCACCGATCTCCTTGACGACGGACGCCATGACGATGTCGCCGTAGTCGGTGGACTCGGTCCAGTCGGAGTCGACACCCACGATCCACACGTCGCCGGCGTTCTCCGCGGCGGCGGCGGCACCCAGGCCGACCGGGCCGGCCACCGGCATGATGATGTCGGCACCCTGGGCGATGAACTCGTTGGTCAGCGCCTGGCCCTGGCCCTGGTCCTCGAAGCCGCCGGAGAACGTGCCGTCCTGCGCCTCCTTGTCCCAGCCGAGGACGGTGACGTCGGCGCCGTTGTCCTCGTTGTACTTCGCCACGCCGTCGACGAAGCCGTCCATGAAGATGCTGACGGACGGGATCGGCAGGCCGCCGAAGGTGGCGACGGTGCCGGTCTCGGTCATCCCGGCGGCGAGGTAGCCGGCGAGGTAGGCGGCCTCGGCGGTGTTGAAGATGATCGGCTTGGCGTTGTCGATCTCGACCGGCTCCGGCGGGTCGCCCTCGGAGAAGGTCGCGTCGACGAGGCCGAAGGCGAGGTCGGGGTTGGCCTCGGCGGCAGCCTGGATCGGGTCCTCCAGGAGGAAGCCGACGCCGATGGTGATGTTGCAGCCCTGCTGGACCATGGAGTCGACGTTGGGGCCGAAGTCGGCGTCGCTCTGCGACTCGGCGTCGTTGAGCTGGATGCCCAGCTCCGCCTCCGCACGCTCGGCACCCTCCATCGCCGACTGGTTGAACGACTGGTCGTCCCAGCCGCCCTGGTCGGAGATGAGGCAGGCGAGGAAGTCGCTCGCGGCGTCGTCACCGTTGCCGGTGTCGTCGGTCTGCTCGGCGGACGTCGTGTCGCCGCCCGGCTCCTCGGTCTCCTCCGGCGCGTCGCCGCACGCCGCGAGGGTCAGCGCGGCGACACCCGCCAGAGCGGTCGCGTAGATGGTTCTCTTCACGCTTGTCTCCTGGTCTTCGTAGGGCCGGTGGCCCGTGGGTCGTGGAGGACGGGCCGGATCGGCTGTGTAGCCGAAACTGTATGCCCGCACCCCCAGGACTTTGGTCACATCGTGAGAAATCGGATGGTGAATGTTACAGAAACGTTGCTATCGCGCCCGGGCCGGGGCCCCGCCCCGACCTGGCCTGACGCGCGCCGCAGGGCCGGCGGGAGCGGCCACCCGCGGCTCGTAGCCGGCGAGCTGGGCGGTGCGGGCGAGCACCCGCACCCCGATGCCGATCGCGCGCTCGTCGACGACCAGGTCCCCCTGGTGGAGGTCGTGCGCCGGACCGCCGGGGACCCGGGTGCCGAGCCGCACCATCGCCCCGGGCACCCGGGAGAGGTACCAGGCGAAGTCCTCCCCGCCGAGGGACTGCTCGGTGAGGACGACGGCGTCGCTGCCGACCACCTCACGGGTGGCGGTGTCGAGCATCCGCACGCACTGCTCGTCGTTGACCACCGGGGGCATCCCCCGCTGGTGGCGCAGCTCGACGTCGACCCCGTAGGGGGCCAGGAGGCCGTGGACGACCTCGTCGACGAGCGCCCCGGCGCGCTCCCAGGTCTCGATGTCGAGCGAACGCAGCGTCCCGGTGACCGACCCGACGGACGGGATGGTGTTCGGGGCCTTGCCCGCGTTGACCGCGCCCCAGGTGAGGTTGGCGCCGGAGCGGGGGTCGAGGCGGCGGTCGAGCACCGCCGGCAGCTCGGTGATGACGTGCCCCAGCGCGTAGACGACGTCGCCGGTGAGGTGCGGCCGGGAGGTGTGGCCGCCGGTGGAGCGCACGACGACGGTGACGTTGTCGGAGGCCGCGGTGATCGGTCCGATGCGCGAGCCGACCTTCCCGACCTCGATCTTCGGTGCGCAGTGCAGGGCGTAGATCTGCTCGACGCCGTCGAGTACACCCTCCTCGAGCAGCGCCTTGGCGCCGCTGGGCTGGACCTCCTCGGCGGGCTGGAGGACGAGGCGCACCCCCACGGGCAGCTGTCCCTCCTCGTGCAGCCGGGCGAGCACGAGCCCCGCGCCGAGGACCGCGGTGGCGTGGACGTCGTGGCCGCAGGCGTGGGACACGCCCGGGCGGCGGGAGCTGAAGGGCAGCCCGGTGGTCTCCGGCACCGGTAGGGCGTCGATGTCGCCGCGCAGCCCGATGCGGCGACGGCCGCGCTGCCGGGGGTCCGGCCCGATGTCGCACACGAGGCCGCTGCTCTGGGTGCGCCGCGGCCGGAGCCCGGCGGCGGCGAGCCGGTCGAAGAGCAGCGCCGTCGTCTCCTGCTCCATCCAGCCCAGCTCGGGG
>Ga0079225_10000617_pt1 | contig 19347 bp, 13 predicted proteins | sample Poulit2012_FD_76344 | JGI IMG/M metagenome (GOLD analysis project Ga0079225, IMG submission 76344) | Agricultural soil microbial communities from Georgia to study Nitrogen management - Poultry litter 2012 | ecosystem: Environmental > Terrestrial > Soil > Agricultural land | place: USA: Georgia... | reverse complement strand
TAAGAGCCGGTATCAGGATGACTTTATTCTGATACATGCGCCCGGCAGGGTGAACCTGATTGGTGAGCATACAGATTATAACGACGGTTTTGCCCTCCCCGCCGCGATTGATAAAAGGATTGTGCTGGCTATGGGAAAGAATTTTCCGGAAACAAGGGGTATAGATCACAGAGGTTTTGAAACAGAGTTGTATGACATCCTGGCTAAAGACGGTTATTTACTTTTTTTCTATATTTTGGTAGTCGAAGAATTTGTTTTGGTTATTATTTTAATGCCTTAACCTTTCAGTAAATAGAAGTTTTCTTTATCTTTCATGTTAACGTTAAAATAGAAGACAGACAAAAGAAAAAGGAAAAATTTTGAGTAAAAATGTGACATTAAAACAGATTGCATCTGAGTTAGGCATTTCTACAATGACTGTTTCTCGAGCTTTGAATAACCATGATAATGTTGATGAAAACACTAAAAAGCTCATCATAAATAAAGCTAGAAGTATGGGTTACACCCCTAATCATATTGCAAAAAGTCTAGTTTCTAAAAGAACATACACAATTGGAGTGGTAATACCGGAAATATCACATACGTTTTTTTCCCAAGTTGTCAGTGGCATAGAGAATGTTACTTATGAAATGAATTATCAATTATTATTGACAAACTCTGCTGAAGATTTTGACAGAGAAAAGAAGGCTCTTGTGACCTTACTTGCTCAGCAGGTAGATGGTATTCTCATATCCTGTAGCGAACAATCCAAGGATTACTCGTTATATAAAAAAATTATCGCTTCAGGAAAACCACTAGTATTTTTTGACAGGTGTATCGAAGGACTGGGAGCTAGTACGGTAAGTGTTGATGACAGGCAAGGGGCAAAAAAAATGACCCAGCATATGATCGATCATGGATATAAAAAGATTGCCTACTTAAGAGGACCACAAATATCAATAGGTAAAGAAAGACTTGAGGGTTTTTTAGATGCTTTGAATGAGAATGAAGTTAAAGCCCGTGATGAATGGATTATAGAGAGTGGATTTAAAGAAGAAGGTGGCTATATAGCAATGAAGCAAATTTTGGATTTACCAACCAAAGAAAGACCACGAGCAGTAGTCACCGTTAATGATCCAGCCGCAATTGGGGCGATGGAAGCTATTCAGGAGTATGGACTATCGATTCCTGATGATATTGCGATCTGTGGATTTTCTGATGATATTAGGGCACGGCTTTTAAAATGTCCATTGACGACTGTATACCAGCCTTCGGTAAGTATTGGAAGAAAAGCCGCAGAAAAACTGATTAAAGTTATTGAAAACAAAAATGAACCTATTGAAAATATTGATTTATTAACCAAGCTTGTTATCAGAGGTTCTTGTGGATGTCCCTAATAGTGGGTCTGGAAAAGGGTATAAATTTAAATTTTTCTAAAAAATGGGATTTTAAAAAGCCTTTTAAGGGTAAAGTACGCATCGAATATGTGATTACTAATTATAAACAAGGTATTTATGATAACTTATGCTGTCTCTAAATTAGAAAATAATGTTTAGATATTTAGCCTTTTTTGTTTTGCTTTTTTCTTTCTGCTTGAATTTATATAAGAACAATAATGAATTAAATGAAGAGACGCTTATATTGACAATACAGTTGAATAACAGGCAACAGATAATACATGGATTTGGTGCATCTGATGCTTGGAGTACTCAATTTGTTGGAAAAAACTGGCCACTCGAAAAACGTCAGGAAATGGCCGATCTGTTGTTTAGTTCTGAAATGGATGCCAATGGAAATCCTCGTGGTATTGGATTGTCCATTTGGAGGTTTAATATCGGGGGAGGTAGTGCAGAGCAAGGTGTAGAGAGTGGAATTGAAGATCAGTGGCGTCGTGGAGAAAGTTTTCTTACAGCAGACAATACATATGATTGGAATATGCAGAAAGGTCAACAATGGTTTATGGATGCTGCTCATGCACGGGGTGTTGAAACATTTATCGGTTTTGCAAATAGTCCCCCGGTACTGCTTACTAGAAATGGTAAAGCTTTTGGAGATGGAAGCGCACAAGCAAACATTGCACCAGCGAATTATGATACATATGCTGATTACCTTGTTAGAATCGTTCAATATTTTGATAAGAAAGGTACTCCGTTAACATTTGTCAGCCCAGTCAACGAACCTCAATGGAACTGGTCTAAAAGTAACGGCCAAGAAGGATCTCCATATCAAAATGAGGAGCTTGTCGGTATAGTAACTGCGTTGGATAGTAAGATACGTGAGTACGATCTGGATATTCAGATTGAAATTCCAGAGACAGCACAAATTAACTTTTTGTACACAGGAGATGACCCAGGCAGGAATAACCAGACGGAATATTTTTTCGGATCTGGGAGCAGCGTAAAGAATCTACCTTCCCTTGCTCGAAAGATGGCTGCTCATAGTTATTTTACTACATATCCTGTTAAAGAGATGGTCAATCACCGCCAACAGTTATGGGACAATATCATTCGAACAGACCCGGAGCTGGAATATTGGATGACAGAGTTTTGTGTTCTGGGTGATGTTGGCGAAGGAATGAGGGGTAACGGCAGAGATCTTGGAATCGACCCTGCCCTGTATGTAGCCCGGGTCATGCACTATGACTTGACAGTTGCCAATGCTTCTTCATGGCAGTGGTGGCTAGGAATTAGTCCTTACGATTATAAGGATGGACTCATCTATATTGATAATGATTTTTATGATGGTGAGTTTTATGTGTCCAAACTTTTGTGGGGGATAGGGAACTTCAGTCGCTTTATCAGACCCGGAGCCGTTCGTGTAGAGGTAGACCGTTCGGATCAACTGACGGCAGTTGAATATGCAGACGGCATTATGGCTTCTGCATATTTTCATGAAGAGGACAAGGATTTTATCGTTGTTATTATAAATTATGATCAACAAAGTCGGGAGATTGAAGTAAATGTGGAGGAGCGAGAATACCTGATTTCAAACCTGACCCCTTATATAACTCATGTAGATGCTAATCTTGAAAAACAAAAGAGTTTTGCACCAGGAGGACGAGTTTTAATTCCCGCCCGTTCAATTGTAACAATTACCGGTAGTAGCTCAGATGATTAATTAAACGACTGTTTGCCGTAGTAAAACAGAGAGATTTAATTGTCAAAAATCATAATTAATATCTTTAAGTAATTGATTTGTATATTATTGTCGGATACCAAAAAAATCAAAAAGAGACCAGTTTTCAAAAAATATGAGCATATGAACTTTTAGTTTTTTCTGAGATAATTTTTCTTCGTATTCTCAAATATCAATATCAGATGACTTTTAGTTTATAGATTATTTCTTTTTGATAAGCCTCCTGATAATACAATGGGGTTGATTTTTATTGAAAGCTAGAGGAGGCTTTGCAAAACTGTTTTTTTATCCGATATCTTCGTTGCCGGAACTTTAAAACCCTCTCATATGAAGAATATGAGAGGGTTTTAAAATTCCTCCGGCCTCCATCTTGACCAAAATCCTGGTTTTGCAAAGCCTCCCTAGAATACGTAAATAAATGTAAAATTTATTATCGTTGAAAAAAATAGTTGACATTGAAAAAAATTAGCAGTTAACTATCTGGCAGATATGTTATCGCTAACACGCCTGACCGAATAGGAGTGTTATTTTATTTTTAGAATCAGCCTTAATCTAGAGATAATGTGTTAAAAAGCAATGTTAACGATATTGTTAATTATTCCTTAAAAAAAGAAATAGTATGGTGTGGGGTTATAGAAAAAAAATATTGAATGTGGGGAAAATTGCTTTATTTCTTGCATTTTTTGGAATTTCAGAAAATTTATATTCGCAACATATAATAACTGGAACTGTAGTAGATGCAACAGACAAAAGTTTATTGCCTGGTGTTAATATCATGGTTAAAGGGACGAGTATAGGTACATCTACAGATGTTGAGGGGCGTTATCGATTCACTGTTACTTCGATGACCGATACTCTTGTCTATTCATATATAGGTTACCAAAGGCTAGAACTACCTATAGAAGACAGGTCGGATATTCATGTAGAATTAATGCAGGAAATTGTTAGCGGGGGTGAACTTGTTGTTGTGGGATATGGTCAGCAACGAAGAGCAACGTTAACTGGTTCTATTTCATCCATGCCTACTCGGGAATTAGTTCAGTCGCCTGTATCAAATATCAGTAATACATTGGCTGGCAGGTTGCCTGGGCTTTTTGCCGTTCAAAGCAGTGGTGAACCGGGTTTTGATACCTCTGAAATTCGAATCAGGGGGATCGGTTCATTACATGCAGGAGCCGAGTCCAACCCGCTCATCTTGATTGATGGTGTTGAGCAAGCCAGCGGAGTGATGAACCAGCTGGATCCCAATGAAATTGAAAGTGTCAGCATTTTAAAGGATGCATCTTCCACGGCAGTTTATGGGGTGAGAGGAGCCAACGGGGTTATACTGATTACCACTAAAAGAGGAGAAACGGGAAGACCACAAATTAGTTATTCATCCAATACAGGGGTGCAATTGTTTACACAAATGCCACAAATGCTAAATAGTTATGAATACGCAACGTTACGAAATGAAGCAAGCATAAACACCGGATCCAATCCTTATTTTTCCGATCATGCCATCGAAATGTTTCGAACGGGAGCAGATCCAATTTTTTATCCTGATACTGATTGGTTTGATCTGGTGTTGCGGGATTACTCCATGCGCCAACAACATAATTTGAATATTGGTGGGGGAACGGATAATGTGCGTTATTTTATTTCATTAGGGTACTTCGATCAACAAGGCGCATATGATGTGCAAGAGATCCGTGACGAATATTCAGCCAATCCGAGGTACAAACGCTACAATCTGCGTTCCAATTTTGATATAGATTTTAATCCAGACTTTTCTGCTACAATAAATCTTGGAGCCATGTTTACCGATGCCAATTATCCCGGAACTTCCGCTTCGGAGATATTTTTCCGGATTTTTAATTCCAATCCTACAATGAATCCGGGTATTGTGGATGGTATGCTTATCAATTCCGTGGAAGGACTTACACAAAGCTCCGGGAGCCCTCTTAGTCATATTGTGAATACGGGTTATCAGCGAAACTTTAGCAGTACACTGAACACCAGTGTAGAAATGGTGCATAAACTGGACTTTATAACAGATGGCTTGCTGGTTCGGGGACGTATTGCTTATGATAATTACTACCAACACATGGCAAATCGAAACAAAGGTACAAGAAATTACCGGATTGTTCGAGATCCCGGTGATTCAAGTGTACCAGTTTTTCTGCCACAGGGAGAAGAGGGGCCATTTAGCTACAATGAGTGGTACGAAAGAAACAGGAAGTCCTATTCTGAACTTGCAATTCAATACAGGAATACTTTTTATGGCAATCATAATGTTATGGGACTGGCACTGGTTAATCGAGAAGAGTTTATAGAGCCTGGCTTGGAATACAATGTGCCGAGAAAGTACGAGGGAATTGTAGGACGTGTTACCTACGACTATGACACACGTTATCTTTTTGAAGTAAACTTGGGATACAACGGTTCGGAAAATTTTCCTGCCGGTAGAAGATACGGACTCTTTCCATCTTTATCATTGGGATGGGTTGTTTCAAGTGAATCCTTTTATCCGGAAAATAGTGTTATACCTTTTTTAAAAATAAGAGGGTCTTATGGGGAAGTTGGCAACGACAGAATCGGAGGCAACCGTTTCTTATACTTGTCATCTGTCTTCAACACAGGAGTGGGGGGGTATTATTTTGGTAAATTGAATGATGGGAGTTATCAGCACTATCCGGGATCAAGTGAAGGCAGAATTGGTAATCCGGATGTAACCTGGGAGCGGGCAAAGAAAGCCAATATTGGAGTGGAAACTGCTTTCTTCGATTCACGTCTCAGTCTAACGGCTGACTTATTTCAGGAACACCGTGATAATATTCTAACAAGTCTTGGCACAGTACCTGCATTGGTACAAGCAGATCTCCCCCGTGTGAATATTGGGGAGGTTGAAAATGAAGGATACGAGTTCGAGGTCGAATGGAGGGATGATGCAGGATCACTCAATTACTGGCTAAAAGGTACATATACCTTTGCCAAAAATACAATAAAATATATGGATGAACCCCCTGCAGCATACCCTTGGTTAGAAAGAACCGGCCAATCCGTCGGGCAATTTTTTGGCTTGGTAAGTGATGGATTTTATAATACGCAGGAAGAACTTGACAGCGCATATGGATCGGCATTTACCAGTCAGCTTCAGTTGGGGGATATAAGATATGAAGATCAAAATGGGGATGGGATAATCGACCATAATGATTTTGTTCCAATTGGCTATTCTCCACTGCCGCGGATTATGTATGGCATAACAACTGGAGGATCCTACAAGGGATTCGATTTCTCAATCCTTTTTCAGGGAGCAGCCAAAGTATCACGATACTTTAGCGAGATGGGAGCCTGGGCATTCGATACAGATTGGAGAAGCGCAACTACCCGTCACTTGGAACGATGGACACCCGAGCGCTATGCAGCCGGAGAACCGATTACCTATCCTAGAGTTACCTTGTCGCCCACGCCGGGACAACACAATTATCAGACCTCCGATTTTTGGCTGGAAGATGCATCTTATATCAGATTGAAAAATGCTGAGATTGCCTATAATTTTCAGCCTCGTACAATGGCACGGATAGGAGTTACCAATCTAAGAGTCTATTTGAATGGGGGGAATCTGATTACATGGAGTAAAATGAATAATGATTTCGATCCCGAATCACCATCCGGTAGGGGCGAATTTTATCCCATTATGAGGACCTACAATGTAGGACTTAATATTCAATTCTAATGTGGAGCATTAATATGAAGAGTAAACGGATAATTATTGTGATTTGTGCTTTTATAGGGGTATTCGTGCTCTCTGCGTGCGATATGCTAACAAGCACTTCGTTTATGGAAGAACCCGAAACAATTGATATAAATGTGGATGATATATTCTCCGACCGGACTAGTGCAGAGTCATTCCTGTGGGAGGTGTACAGGACTACAGTTCCAAGTGGATTTTCGTATAACTGGACCGTACATACAGGTATGTATGCTTCTATGTTGATGGCGGCAACAGATGAAGGAGACGTTTACGATGCGTGGCCTTCATCAAATGCCCATAATACAGGAAATTGGGGACCGACAGATGCAGAAATGGGGCAAGAAAATAATTTCGGCATGAATTGGAAAGGGATCCGGAATGCGAATATTTTTTTAGAAAATATCGATAATGTACCCAATATTCCGGGTGCGGAAAAAGAGCAGATGAAAGCCGAAGCACGGGTTCTCAGAGGGTTGGTCTATCAGGAGATGCTGAAACGATACGGAGCATTGCCCATAGTTGATGAAGTGCTGGTTGCTGCGGGGGATATTTTGATTCCCCGTGCAACGTACGAAGAAACTGTGGAATTTATTGTACATGATGTTGATGGGGCAGCAGATCTACTGCCAGATTCTTATTCTTCCAGCTATTTAGGAAGAATAACCAAAGGGGCCGCTTTGGCATTAAAGGGCAGGGTGTTGCTATATGCCGCCAGTCCGCTGTCGAACACAAATTCTCCGTACATGCCCGAACATAGTGAATTAACTGGATATGGCAATTTTGATATCAACCGGTGGCAGCGCGCCGCTGATGCAAATAAAGCGGTTCTTGACTGGGCAGCTGAAGGAAATGCCTCACTTGTAGACGATACTGAGGATCCCAAGGAAAACTATTTCAGGGCTATTGAGCACAAAGATAACTCAGAAATGTTACTTGCTAATCAGGGATTTGGCTGGTGGGATCAATGGGGGCCTGAATTTGGCCAGTTCACGATGCCCAGGGATATTTATGGGGGTTGGTATGGCCATGGTGTTACCCTGAACCATGCACAAAAATATTGGACGGTTGACGGACAGGATCAGCTATGGCCGGATTCAGGACCTTACGAAGAGTTCATTGAAAAAATGGAAGAGATGGAGCCTAGGTTCCAATACTCTGTATATTATTCGGGTTCCGCATTCGATGATCAACATGGTGTCCGGCATATGTACACTTCGATTGATGGAACCGGCATGAACGGTGAACCTTTCAATGGTGTCGGCTATATGCGCAAGTTTCTTGCCGGTCGTACCGGCGGTAGCGGCCAGCAAAACTGGCCTGTTTTCAGGCTTGCGGAATTTTACCTGAATTATGCAGAAGCATTAAATGAGGTTTCACCTATGGATCCCGATATTTTTTGGGCTCTGAATATGATTCGTGATCGCGCAGGTTTACCTCAGGTTTCGGCTAACACTCCCGGGTATTCCACACAGGAAGAACTTAGGGAGTCCATACGGAGAGAACGAGCTGTTGAACTTGCTTTTGAAGAACATAGATTCTTTGACGTTCGGCGTTGGATGATTGCTGAAGAGGAAGGCGTAATGACGGGAGATATGTGGGGTCTAAATATTTATGAACTATCGGATGGTACATTGGAATACAGAAAAGAAGTCTTTGAAAAGCGCGTATTTCAACCCCACATGTACTTCTATCCGTTTCCTCAGGAAGAAATAAATAAAAGATATCTGGTTCAGAATCCAGGTTGGTGATTTCTGAAGAATACAATGATGTCTATACAATAAATTTAAACCAGATTTACTATGAGTTTCGTTTCTAAATTACTCTCTATTTTGGTGTGTAAGATGTTGTTTGCAATGATAATATTGAGCACTCTCAATACTGATGCAAAGGCACAATTGCCTGAAAATGTGAGCGAAAGTGACACAGTTGCAACTGTTCCTTCGCATTGGGGATACAGTACCGAGGGTTTGATTAATGTAGCATACGGTCGGCAAGAAGCAAAGCTGTTAACCTCATCTGTTGCCACACTTCAGGGTGAGGCACTGCGCTGGCGTACATCAGAATCACTGGCTAATACATTTTTTGGACGTTTACCCGGGTTATCGGTTTTACAAAGATCAGGCGAACCCGGGAATATACAATCCGATCTTCTGGTAAGAGGGAGTGGGACCTACCATAATTCCGATGTGTTAATATTGATAGATGGTTTTGAAGCTGTTTCATTAGACCAGGTATCTGCCTATGAAATAGAAAGTGTTCAGGTTCTCAAAGATGCAGCAGCGTTGGTGCTTTATGGCATGAAAGGTGCAAATGGTGCAATTTTGATTACAACAAAGAGAGGATTTTCTGGAGCAACACAGGTTGATTTTAGTTTAGAATCCGGTTTTCAACAACCCACTCGTTTGCCGGGTTTTGTAGATTCTTATAATTATGCAAGGTTACACAATGAAGCTCGTATTAACGACGGATATTCGCCTACATATTCAGAAGCTGACCTTTCGTCATATCAATCAGGAGGTGAATCGCCACTACATCCGAATGTAAATTGGTTTGATGAAGTTTTACAGGATAGATCATATACAGAAGATTACAAACTATCTTTCAGGGGCGGAGGAGATGTAGCCACATATTTTCTTCATCTTGGTTACTTACAGGATACGGGACTGTACGCAAATACTGATAATAATCGCCAAATCAATTCGAATGCTAATTTCGAGAGATATGATTTTCGCAGTAACATCGACATTCAAATAACACCGAGATTTCGTGCGTCTTTAGACCTGGGCGGCAAGATCGAAGAGCGTGCCTATCCCAATTATGACAGCACCTTACTTTGGGAGAATATGGCACGGTATCCGGCAAACGCATACCCGATCCGAAACCCCGATGACAGTTGGGGGGGAAGCGACTTATATCCGGATAATCCCGTTGCATCTGTTCAGGCGAGAGGTTTCAACTCAATGCACGACCGGATATTGATAGGAACCCTGCAGTTATCTCAGGATTTACTAAATCGGGATAATAGCAATTTAGTATTTAAACAGGCAATTTCATCCCACAACTGGCACAGGGGCAATTATAACCGGGTACGGGATTACGCTTTTTATGAACTAAGCGGCACGGCGGGCGATTTGCAATACACCCAGCGAGGAACAGACACAGAATTTTCCACCCAAGAGGGTGGCAATAATCAGTGGAACAGATTAAGCATACAGGCAGGCCTAGATTATAATTTGCAACTACAAAACAATCAAAATGTACATGCTTTTTTGATGGTACACCAGGATGTGCTTTATGTAAGCGGTGGTGATGAACCGCATGCCTTTCAGAATGTAATGGGCAGGGTTAACTATAACTATCAATCGCGCTATGTAGCCGAATTAGGATTTTCATTGAGTGGAACAGACAGGTTTCCGGAAGGAGATCGCATCGGTTTTTTCCCGGCTGTTTCGGTTGCCTGGGTGCTTAGCAACGAAAACTTTCTCGCAGATCATTCTTTGTTCAGTTTTTTGAAAGCAAGAGCCTCGGTGGGATTGATCGGAAATGACCGGGTGCCCGGAGCAAGATACGCCTATAATCAAAACTATTTATACTCGGGCGATTATCGTTTTGGAAACAACAACACTAGTTATGGGGCTATGATTGAAGGCCCTTTAGCCAACCCTGGAGTAACATGGGAAAAATCACTGAAATATAATGCCGGGCTTGAGATGGGTGTTATGAACAGATTGGATATTTCTTTGGACCTGTTTTACGAAAAACGAACCGATATTCTCGCAAGTACTGATGGGACGATTCCGGGATATGTGGGTACCTCCACTTCTTTTGTGAATGCAGGCAAGGTGAACAACCGGGGGTTTGAGGCCAACTTATTTTATCACGACCAGGCCGGTTCGATGAGATACTTTGTTGGCGGTGGAATCAGTTTCAACAGAAGTAAAATCGTTGAAATGAATGAAGTTCCCCATGCTTATGAATGGATGTGTCGCACAGGCAACCCTGTTGGACAGCCATTTGGTCTCGAAGTAGCAGGCTTCTATAATTCTGACGATTTTGATGAACATGGAAATTTAAAACCCGATTTGTCACAACCCGTTTTTGGCCCGGTGAGACCTGGAGATTTTAAGTACAGAGATCTGAATAATGATGGAATTATTGATGAAAACGATGAAACTGCAATTGGCAAGCCCTGGCATCCCGAAATAAACTATTCATTTGTGGTGGGTAGCCAATACAAAGGGTTTGACCTGGAACTGTTTTTCCAGGGAATTGCAAGCCGAAGTGTATACCTGAGCGGTCCTAATTTTTGGGCCTTTCAGAATGATGGGAATATTCCGGTTTACGCAATGGAAAACAGGTGGACTCCTGAAAATGCAACAAATGCAGCCTATCCTCGCCTTTCATCCGAAACAAATCTGAATAATTACAGACCAAACGATTTTTGGGTGCAGTCCGGTAATTTGTTAAGGCTTAGAAATATTGAATTGGGTTATACTATTCCGCAATCACTGGCTGGTAAATTACGAACGTCAAACGCCCGCATTTTTGTGAGAGGAATCAATCTGTTTACCTGGGATGAAGTTGACCTGGTAGATCCTGAGAGCATGGGCGGTTATCCCCCAATGAAATCGATAAACTTGGGTGCACAGCTCCGGTTTTAATTCCTATTTATAAATCCAAACAGGGAAAAATGAAAATAAAAAGTTTATTCATATACACAATTTTTGGCCTGGCTATAGCAGGGTGCGATATTTTAGATCATTTGGACAGGGAAGTGGAAACCGATTTCAGTAAGGAGCAGGTATTTAACTCGTATGGAACCATGCGTGATTTCGGTATTGGGGTATACAGCCATCTACCTCACGGATTCGACCGGTTTAATGGAGGGATGCTAGCTGCAGCTACTGATGAAGCGGTACATTCAGGGTCAAATAACACAATTCAGCGATTTACTAATGCCAGTTGGGGGCCTTATGATAACCCGGACGACCAATGGAATAACTTATATTCCGGTATCAGAAAAGCCAACATGTTTTTAGAAAACACTGTTGATTTTGAAGATGTATTGGTACGCGATACTGTTACAACGGATGGGCAACAGCAATACCTTGTGCAGACCAATCATATCAGATGGCTAAGGGCCGAAACGCTTTTTCTGAAAGCGTACTTCTATTTTGAGCTTTCCAAACGATATGGTGGTGTGCCCATTATTGACCGGATATTATCCCCCGATGAAGATCTCAATTTTACACGTAGTACATATGATGATACTATTGACCATATACTTTTTTTGATAGACGAATCGATCGATGACATGAGAACAACCTGGGTAGGTTTTGAAGGCAATAACTGGACCGGCCGGGCAACACAAGGAGCGGCACGGGCTTTAAAAGCCAGGGTATTGCTTTATGCGGCAAGCCCGTTGAATAATACCGGAAACGATCAAAACAAATGGCTTGCAGCCGCTGAAGCCGCACATGATGTCATTACGATGGAAGAATATTCTCTTGTTGAGAATTATCGGGACTTGTTCAGATCATTTCAAAACAATGAAATTATTCTTGCAAGGCAGTATGCTCCAAACAATGCATTCGAGAGAACAGTCTATCCGGTAGGCTTCGAAGGAGCGGTGGGGGGAACCAATCCAAGTCAAAACCTGGTGGACGCCTATGAAACCATCAACGGTCTTCCTATAGATGAGGACCCGGCTTTTGATCCTCAAAATCCATATGCAGAGAGGGATCCTAGATTGGGTATGACCATTATCCTTAATAATTCCGAATACAAAGGGCGCCAAGTTGAAATCTGGAACGGAGGCATGGATGGTCCTGGTGCATCCCGGGCTACCCGTACTGGTTATTACCTAAAAAAATATGCCGATGAAAACCTGGATCTCAGACAAAACACAACCAGTACCCATTCCTGGATTCTATTGAGGTACGCTGAAGTTTTGCTGAACTACGCAGAAGCCATGAATGAGGTTTATGGCCCGGATGATAATGGAGGTCTCTCTCTTACGGCCCGCGAAGCACTAAATATGGTAAGGAGCAGACCGGGCGTTGAAATGCCGGGTGTAAAAACTGGTTCACAAAGTGAATTCAGGGAAAGGGTCAGAAATGAACGAAAAGTGGAACTGGCATTCGAAGAGCATCGTTTTTGGGATGCCCGTCGCTGGCTGCTTGGACCTGAGATACTGGGAAGCCCGGTTTATGGCGTTGAAATAACCGCGAATTCAGATCATACATTTTCCTATCACTACCCTTCGTTACCTGTTGAGGGGCAACGAATATTTCATGATAGAATGTATTTGTATCCAATACCCCAAGCAGAGATTAGTAAAACAGGTGGATTGATTGAACAAAATTCCGGGTGGTAGTGTCATGTCAGTTTTAAAGTTGCAGTTTATTTATTTTGTATTGTTGGTTCTCGTTTTTGACTTGGGTACTTCCGAAGGCCAAAGTCATCAAATTAGTTTCAAGCCGGGAGAGATTTGGCCGGATGATAGCGGTGTCCATATTAATGCTCATGGCGGAGGTTTTCTATTTTATGGAGGAGTCTATTATTGGTTTGGTGAACATAAAGAGCCGGGCAGAAGCAACAGGGCTGAAGCAGGGGTACACGTTTATGCTTCTTCAGACTTGTACAATTGGGAGGATAAAGGCATTGCCTTTGCTGTTGTTGAGGATACGACAAGTTTGATACGAAAAGGCACGGTGATTGAGAGACCAAAAGTTATCTATAATAAAAAAACCGAGAAGTTTATTATGTGGTTTCACCATGAGCTTTATGGCCAAGGATATGATGCTGCACTAACTGGAGTAGCGATTGCAGATGAAATTACAGGGCCGTATGAATATGTCGAAAGCTTGCGACCACACGCTGAAATATGGCCGCAAAACTTCTTGGAGGAACAAAAAAATGCGGAATATAATGAGGAAATGATGAGTGATTCGGATTACAGGACAAATGCTATTAGAGAAGGATATTACACTGTCCGTGACTTTGAAGGCGGACAGATGTCGAGAGATATGACTCTGTTTGTTGATGACGACGGTACCGCTTATCACATCGCCGCTACCGAAGAAAACTATACGTTGATGATTAGTGAGCTCAATGAAGAGTATACAGGGTTTACAGAACGGTGGATCCGCCTTTTACCGGGGGGACACAATGAAGCTCCAGCCATATTTAAAAAAGATGGTATCTATTATATGATTATGTCTGGTGCAACAGGATGGACACCGAATGCTGCTCGTTCTGCCAAAGCAGGGAATATGTTTGGCCCCTGGAAATCATTGGGAAATCCTGCAAGGGGAACAGTAGAACAGGTATCTACAACATTTGAGTCGCAAAGCACTTTTATTCTTCGTGTTGAGGGTAAAGAAGATGCTTTCATATATATGGGAGATCGTTGGAGGCCTAATAATCATATTGACGGGCGTTATATATGGCTACCGATAGAGTTTGAAGAGAACAGACCGGTCATCCGATGGCACGATGAATGGGACTTATCGGTATTTAACTAAACGAATTCAAAACAACACTTTTCTTATGTTCAAATGTTGTCATATATATTGTTTGATATTTTTTTTCCTGTCGATGATACTATTCATTTCGTGCTCTGAGCCCATAGAAAAAATAGCCCTGGATATCCATAAGATAGCAGAACGGAATGGCGGAATAACTGCAATTCAGCCCGGAGAAGGATTTGAAGGAGATATCCTGAAAGTGATACCGGGTTCAGACCAGCAACGGGTTATCATTTGGGAGAAAGGAGATCCGGGCAATTGGACGGAGATGGAGTACCTGACTGTCGAAATATTTGGACAGAATGATTATAGCGGCAGAATTGCTATTGAATTTTACAGGGAAGAGAGCAGTGAAGCTTTTGTGGATTTACAAAGCGGATCTATACAACACGAAGAGAACCCGAGATTGCTAAGTCTTCAGGGGATTTTACCACGGCTTCAAACGAAAATGATCTTTCCGCTGGACCACCTCAATGCTCAAAGTATTTTTTTGCCCAGATATCCTCGCCAATTGAAAGGCACCATTACAGGAAGCCGGATGGCTCCGGAAGAAATTACAAAAGTTGTCCTCCGGTTTGGGCCTTTCGAAGAACCACATTTTACCCCGGAATTTGAGATTGCCTCGGTTGCCATGAGTCGGATTCTTCCGGAATCGTATCCATCGCTGGAGGAGCCGTATGTGGATGAGATGGGACAATGGAAAGGCAGGGATTGGCCGGGTAAAGCTCATTCCATTGATGAACTTGCAGAACGCAATAATAATCTGCTGGAATCGGTCGCTTCCAACGAATTTCCGGATGAATGGAGCCTGTATGGCGGCTGGAAAGAGCTTCAATTCGAAGCAACCGGTTTTTTTCGTACCCATCATGATGGGAACCGATGGTGGCTGGTAGACCCTGAAGGATTTGCTTTTTTAAGTGCTGGTGTAACCGGAATCGGCTATTATGGCATGGGACCTGTTGAAGGAATTAAAGATCTGTTTGAATGGCTGCCAACGGTCGGGGACCTCACATATACGGACGCTCTCGGACATATCAGGGAAATGGAAGCAGTGGATTTTTTAAGGATTAATCTGGTTCGATCGTTCGGCCCAGATTGGCGAGAAAAGTGGAGCAGGCTGACCGCAGGTCTGATGAAAAAGATCAGACTGAATACCGTAGCCAACTGGTCGAACATGAACTTTATCAGAGATCAAAATCTACCGTATGTACTGCAATTATCAGGATTTCCGACTACAGAGAAACGCTTATTCAGAGATTTCCCCGATGTATTTTCAGAGGAATATGCTGAAAATAGTGTTGAATTTGCAAGTCAACTTGAGGATTTCAAAGACGATCCATATCTGATCGGATATTTTTTGATTAATGAACCCCACTGGGGATTCGGTTACCACAATCTTGCTTTTGAAATGTTCTCATCACCATCTGAATCGGCTACCAAAAAAGCATTTGTGGAATGGATTGGAGAGGAATATGAGGGGGATATTACCCGGTTCAATGCAGAATGGAACCTTTCACTGGATGGGTTCGGGAACATTATAGATAAAACATTCAAAGAACATCCATCGGAAACTGCAGAGAAGTTGTTTCACGAATTTTCAAAAATCATGGTTCGGAAATATGTGGACGTTCCTTGTAACGAAGTCGAAAAAATTGCTCCAAATCACCTGAATATGGGCATGCGCTATGCTTGGATCAGTTCCGATCTTATGTACACAGCAGGGGAGCGTTTTGATGTTTTTTCGATAAACGGATATGGCAATCCAGAACCACCGGATACTGAAGAGATTGCCCGGCGCAGTGGCTTGCCGGTGATGATTGGTGAGTGGCATTTTGGTGCGACCGACAGAGGGCTGCCTGCAACTGGTATACAGGGAGCCTTGGATCAGGAGCAACGGGCAATGGCCTATCGCTATTACTTTGAACAGGGCTTTACACGCCCGGAGGTGATTGGGCTTCATTATTTCCAGTGGAATGATCAACCGGTTTACGGAAGATTTGATGGCGAAAACTATAACATCGGTGTGGTGGATATTACCAACCACCCCTATCCGGAATTGACGGAAGCGATGACCCGGTCCCATGAACGACTGTACCGTGTTGCAACCGGCGCCGTGGTTCCCTACAATGAAGTTTTAGAAAGAGTTCCGTCGATCCATTATTAACATAGCCAATTCTGCAGGAAAGAAGGAGAATGGTGATAACCTGAAGCTGAGATTGATACACTATAAATAGATTTTCCACAGTGATCAATAACTGTGTAACTATTTATATTATTCATTATGAAAAATAATATTTTCTGGGTTCTTTTTGTTTTCGTGTTGGGTCTCTTAATGAATATTTTAGAGGCTCAGATTATTGTTATGGAGCAGGCAACAATAATAACTACATATGAGGTAAAAGAGGAGGATCCTGATCCAATTTTTAATAACCGCAGGGGGTATCAGGGAGCGCAAGGCAGGGTGTATTCATACCCGTTGCTTCATAACCTCACAAGTAACAAGGTAGATCAGGATTGCCAGGAATTGATTCTCGAAAATGATTATTTAAAGATATCGATTTTACGGAACCGGGAGGAAATATTTACTGCGTTAAGGATATTCTGAACGATTACAATTACTTTTATCACAATGAAATGGTGAAGACCACTTTAATAGGAATGACAGGCGCATGGATCTCCAAGGGAGTGGAATGGTATATACCACATCACCACAGAGCCACGCCGTTTACTGCTGTTGATTATACGGTTGCGGAACAGGCCGACGAAAGCAAAACTGTTTGGGTAGGGGAAACGGAATGGAGTCACCGCACTTGTTGGGTTGTAAGACTAACACTACGACAAGAATCAACACTGCTCGAAACAACGAAAAGAGTTTTTAACAATACTCCGTATCAGAATTCTCTTTTGGTTTTTACCAATGCATCCGTACATGCAAATGAAGATTGCAAGGTAATACTTCCGCCTGAAACCCAGTGGACTACATATCACCTGAAAAACCAGTTCAGCCAATGGGCCATTAATTATCAGCGATACGATGGCTGGGATTACAGCGATGGAGTAGATGTGATCTCTGAAAGAGCCGATCCGCTCCATTATCTGGCTCTGTCATACATTGAAATGGGTAATAAAGAAGAGGTGTATGCACTATTCTACAGGGCTTCTCGGGATTCCAACTCTCATACGCCGGTCAACTATCAAATGCCCCTGATGAAAAGCCGGAACGGAGAGCATCAACAGGCAGATGCCCATCTCCGGGAGGCTTACAAAACCAATATCAGAAGTGTGGATGTTCTTTCTTTAAAAGCGTCTCTTGAAACCATGGATAACCATTCTCTCGTTGAAATGGAGGAGATGCTGAAGGCAAATATGTCTTACCCGGAAAGTCTGCTCACGGTCAGAAACCAATACGAAAATATCGCTTTCTATTACCAGGGGATTCTTGCAGGGTTGAGAGAGAATGCCAACGAAGCTGCTAAGCATTTTGGAAAAGCAGTATCAGTACGTGGCAATAGAACTGAAAACCGTTTTATTGCTGCCAAAGCATTTGAAAAACTGAATGATCAAAACAGGGCAGGTGAAATATATCAATCTCTGATCACAAGAGGTGAAAGAACTCTGGAAAGAAATCTTGTGATGGATTTCTTCGATCCTTTCAGTACCGTTACGTCTGGCAATGATTTACTGACGGAGGGTCACTTTTGATGGCTTCAGGCAACTATCGACTGGGAAATGGAAATAAAGCTTCCGAATATTTTGAACGAGCACTGGAATATAATCCATCCATACTTAGCTTGGTGTTTAAGAATGAATACCAATCTCTCAGTAATCCTTAATTCTAACTGAATTATAATAACAAAACAAAACGATGCAAAAACATAAATTTTTTTTGATTATAATAATCTTCGGAACTGCCACTTTAATGACAAACGGCTGCGGAGAAAAAAATGACAATGGCTTAACATTGGTTTGGGCCGAGGAATTTGATGTAGACGGCCCACCTAATCCCGAAAACTGGAACTTTGAACAAGGTTTTGTTCGTAACAATGAATTTCAATGGTATCAGCCAGACAATGCCTGGATTGAAGACGGGTTTCTGATCATAGAAGGACGCAGGGAAGACTTCGAAAATCCCAATTATAACCCGGAAAGCAACGATTGGAGGGAGAACCGAGAATTTGTGGAATACACCTCCACTAGTATGCGAACCCGGGGGTTACACAGCTGGCAATATGGACAATTTGAGATGCGAGCTCGTATCAATACAGCTCAGGGTTCATGGCCTGCTTGGTGGATGCTTGGTGAGAACGGTACTTGGCCTCACAATGGTGAGATAGATATAATGGAATATTACAGAGGGATGCTATTAGCTAATGCAGCGTGGGGTACTGAAGAACAATGGGTACCGGAATGGGATTCAGTTCGAAAACTGACATCTGATTTTCCTGAAAATTGGGCTGATGAGTTCCATATATGGAGAATGGATTGGTCAGAAGAATATATCCGGATCTATGTAGATGATCTTTTGTTAAATGAAATTGATCTTGCAGAAACCTCTAACCCTGATGGCACAAACCCTTTTCATCAACCTCACTATATGCTTGTAAATCTGGCTATTGGAGGTACAAATGGAGGAGACCCATCAGAAACAGAATTTCCGATCCGATATGAAATTGACTATATTCGTGTTTATGAGTGGGCAGATTGAACTGTAAAATTAAGTGTTCTCAGATATTGACAAAATTGAAACAATAACAATACTGGATGCTATTAATTCCATTACATGATTGCTGTTTTATATGCGATTTTTGGTGAGATAAGTCAGAATAAGGGAAATAAATCATCAGGTTATGAGACAGTTGTCAGAACTTATTAAGAAGGAATTTAAGAGCCGGTATCAGGATGACTTTATTCTGATACATGCGCCCGGCAGGGTGAACCTGATTGGTGAGCATACAGATTATAACGACG
>Ga0079225_10000616_pt1 | contig 19362 bp, 14 predicted proteins | sample Poulit2012_FD_76344 | JGI IMG/M metagenome (GOLD analysis project Ga0079225, IMG submission 76344) | Agricultural soil microbial communities from Georgia to study Nitrogen management - Poultry litter 2012 | ecosystem: Environmental > Terrestrial > Soil > Agricultural land | place: USA: Georgia... | reverse complement strand
TCCGGTCCGGTGCCGCCCTGAGATGATCGCGAATTGAGCGACCCCTCGGTGGTAAGCACTGAACGCACTGCTGGAGTGAGGTGTTTCGATATACCGGCGTATTCCTCGTCGGTAAGATCCCAAAGTTCTACACCACGGGATTCGGCTACCTGAACCGCTTCGCCAGCTAGCTCGTGTGCGACGCGGAACGGAACTCCTTGACGCACCAACCATTCTGCAATGTCCGTAGCCAGTGCGAAGCCCTCAGGCGCGAGCTCAGCCATACGTTCGGTATTAAATTTCAGGGTGGAAATTTGACCTGCAAAAGCTGGCAATAACAATTCGAGTGTGTCAGCAGCGTCGAAGACCGGTTCCTTGTCCTCTTGCAGATCACGGTTATATGCCAGCGGAAGCGCCTTGAGGGTGGTCATGAGGCCGGTAAAATCACCGATGAGTCGACCTGATTTGCCACGTGCCAATTCAGCAACGTCTGGGTTCTTCTTCTGGGGCATAATTGACGATCCCGTTGAGTAGGCGTCGTGCAGGGTCACGAAGTTGACCTCTTTTGTTGCCCAAAAGATAATCTCTTCTGAGATGCGCGATAGGTTGACGCCAATCATCGAGGCAATCCAAGCAAATTCCGCAAAGACATCACGTGAGGCAGTACCGTCAATCGAATTCCACACGGCATAATCGAAGCCAAGATCATGCGCAACCGGCACCGGATCGAGCCCGAGTGACGATCCCGCAAGCGCACCAGAACCGTAAGGGCTCACTGCGGCTCGGCGGTCCCAGTCGACAAAACGCTGCAGGTCGCGGAGAAAAGCCCAACCGTGGGCCAATAAGTGGTGGGATAGCAATACTGGTTGTGCGTGCTGCAAGTGTGTGCGTCCAGGCATCGGTGCGAAAGGATGTGCCTCAGCTTGTGCAATAAGCGCGTCGACGACTTCAACGAGTAATTCTGCAACGTTTCTTGCGTGATCACGCAAGAACATCCGACCCATTGTGGCGATCTGGTCGTTACGTGAACGCCCGGCACGGAGTTTGCCACCAAGACTCTCTCCTGCACGTTCTAATAGTCCACGTTCTAGTGATCCGTGGACATCCTCGTCTGATTCTGCCGCGACATATGTTCCGTCGAGGACATCACGTTCGAGTTGATCTAGAGCGCTGATCATATCGGTGAGCTCAGCTTCGGTAAGCAAACCTGAGCGGTTTAAGACACGAGCGTGGGCACGAGAACCCGCAATATCGTAGCGAGCTAGCCTCCAGTCGAAATCCGTAGATTTGCTCAGTGCCGCTAGGGAGTCAGCAGGGCCGTCTGAGAATCTGCCGCCCCAAAGTGACCCCTCGTTCGTGCCATGCGATTGACTGTCAGCCATGTATTGCAACCTCTTCTTCTGCGGTAAGTCCTAGCTTCAAAACTATCAAAAATCCATCAACCAAATGACCTCCGACCACCAAGAGCACGAAATAGAGCTTTGAGGCTTCTTGCGATAGCAAATAGAAGGCTCAAGTAGACGACTCGACCGATTGCGAAATCCACAGAGCCGGATCATGTAGCCACAGTTTTCAGCCGCAGGGTCCAAGTTGCAGCCTTGAGCCCATGCGGCTGCTAGAAATTGTCTAAACTACCTATATGACTGATAATGAACCAGAACTCTCAGACGAACAGATTGAATTTCTCAATTCGTTGTTTGATTTCGCCCGCGAAGGTAAAACACAAGCCCTGTCGTCTGCTATCGATCAAGGTATACCGGTGAATCTCACGAATCACAACGGCGACACCTTTTTGATTTTGGCGGCATACCGTGAACAAGCTGCAGTGGTTGACACACTCATAGAGCGTCAGGCCGATGTCAACGCATTGAACAGTCGTGGACAGTCAGCGTTGACGAGTTCGATCTTCATGCAAAATGAGGAGATATCGACAGCCCTGCTCAACGCAGGTGCTGATCCTGATCACGGTCCGCAGTCAGCTCGCGCAACAATTACAGCGATGGGATTGGAAAACATGGGCGAATTCCTAGCAGCCTATGAGAACCATCCCGCAACGGACCCATTTGAAGAACATAAATAATGTAACTGTGCAATGTATAACGTCCCCGCACCGCATTTCACATCACATCTGAGGAGCTCTTTTGAATAGAACGATGACACGACCAACCCGATGGCTTTCGCTAACAGGACTCGGAGTCGTCTCCGCCTGGACGCTTACCGCTTGCGGTGGCGGCGCCCCAGAACTCACCGAAATTTCTGATTCCGCTCAACAATCCATGGAAGAAGCAGAATCGCTCACCTACACGCTCTCGGATCCCGATGGGGTCCATGAGGATGACCTGAATTCAATGGAATTCTCCGGGCAGACCGCTCAGGCGAACTTCGCCATCAACGCCAACACGGCGGATCTCGACATGGAAATTTTGGTCGTAGATGAAGAATCTACGTTTATCCGAATGACGTTCAATGATGAAGATATGCAGGCAATGTTTAATGCCGAAGGTATCGAAGAAGGTCAGTGGATTCAGACTCCGGAGTCTGAAGTAGCTGATATTGAACAGTTTACCGACGAATTCGAAGGACTGTCAGACAGGACCTTTGCTTTAACCGAGGGGCTGACCGAAGAAGACCTGGAAGCAGTAGAAGTCGAAGAAACTGAACTGGATGATCAAGCGGTCTATAAATATACCGTCCCTGCCACGGGTGAGACGGAAACCGAACTCTATCCAGGCGCCGACACTGTCGCTTTTTATTTCTCACAAGATTCATCTGAACTAGTGCAAGTGGAAGCCAGTTCCGGTGAAAACACAGCCACCCATACCTATGGTGACTACGATGCTGTGGAACCAGTAGAAGCCCCACCTGAGGATGAGATTGCCGATCTCGACTGGGAGTTCTAGGCCTAGACGTGGTGTTGGACGTACGAACAGCACAAAGCGCTCGGAAAATAGTATTTGTCCGAGCGCTTTGTCGCATCTGTCTTACGAACGTGGTTCCTGCTCCGCATAGCTAATGAACTCCGACGCAACTCCCGGGCCTCCGTCTGCAAGACGGGTCACCACCATTATGGAGTCGTCACCTGCGATACTGCCCAAAACGCTCGGCAATCTTGCGTGGTCGATTGCCGACGCCAAAAACTGTGCTGCTCCCGGAGGTGTCCGGAGCACTGCAATATTCGCGGAGCCTTCGGCTGATAACAACAAGTCTCTACACAGGGATGAAAGCCGAGCTTCTGTAGCTTCGGAAGTCTGTAAGACCACACCAGCTACCCCATCTATACCTTCCGGTGGCACATGGTAGACGGTCTGCCCCGTATCGGTGCGTATTCTGGTAGCACCGATATCAACTAAGTCGCGTGACAGTGTGCCCTGCGTGACCGAAACGCCCCGCCGTTGGAGCGCATCTGCTAATTCAGCTTGAGAACGGATGTGTTCGACACTGAGCACCGTCCGGATTTCATGTTGTCGAGCGGCCTTGGTCATCGGAGTGATCATGATCACTGCACTTGAGCTCGGGAGGTTACTGCATGCGGTAGAACCAGTTCTTTTGGAATTTCCGCCAAACCGGACGCGTACAGCAACCATGCGATGAGAGCTTTCTGCGCATGGAGCCGGTTTTCTGCTTCGTCAAAGACTCTCGATTGTGGCCCGTCAATAACTTCAGCTGAGACTTCGTATTCGCGGTAGGCGGGCAAGCAGTGCAAAAATATGGCATCATCGGCAGCTTTAGCCATGGCAGCGCTGTCCACTGAGTACGCTTCAAACAGCTTCAACCGTTGTTCAGTTTGGTCTTCTTGACCCATAGAGATCCACGTGTCAGTAACGACGACATCAGCAGCCTCCAGAGCTTTGTCCGCATCCGTAGTCACCGTAATGGAGCCTCCGGTTTCTTGGGCACGCGCTTTGGCTGCTGCAACGATAGCCTCGTCCGGCAAGTAGCCTTCGGGCCCGGCGATCCGTACATGCATGCCGGCGGTCGCACCGCCGAGAAGATAGGAATTCGCCATATTGTTAGCGGCGTCACCGAGATAGGTCATCACGAGTCCCTGGGTTGTTCCACGGTGTTCTCGTACGGTCTGCAGATCGGCCAATACCTGGCACGGATGGTAATCATCTGTCAGCGCGTTAACTACGGGAATGGATGAGTTCGCGGCCAGTTCTTCGATCCCGGACTGGGCATAGGTCCGCCAAATGACGACGGAAACCATGCGTTCAAAAACTTTGGCCGAATCATAGATGGATTCTTTATGCCCGAGTTGAGATTCACCGGGGTTGATAATCAGTGGACTACCACCAAGCTCCGTGAGTCCAGCAGCAAAAGAAATTCGTGTACGGGTCGAGGTCTTGTCGAACATGACGATCCCGGTTTGTGGTCCGGCCAGCGGTTCGAATTGATACCGCTGTGCCTTCATCATCTCAGCGAGATCGAGTACTTCGGCCTGCTCGGCGGGAGTCAGGTCGGTATCAACCAGAAAATGGCGTGGTGTCGTTGGCATGGGGCCGCTCCTTGTATTCTGGTCCACTAATTCGCTTCAGCTACAGTTTCAGCAAGAATATCTGGCAAATCTGACAGCAGCGGTTCAACCTGTTTCTGGGTGATGATCAGCGGTGGGGCCAGCCGAAGAGTTGATTCCCCGGTGGCGTTAATGATGTAGCCATACTCGAGTGCTTTAGCCACGACTTTTGGTGCGAGTCCGCCTTCCGGAAGTTTCTGACCTTGGGCTAGCAGCGTTTCCGTATCAAGTTCGATGCCCTGCCACAAGCCATAAGCTCGAACAGCTTTGACGCCTGGTAGTACCCTGAGCTGCTGGGCAAGATAACTTCCAACTTCACGTACATTATCCAAGATGCGTTCAGATTCTATGGTGTCTAGCACTGCCAGAGCAGTGGCGGTTGCCAGTGGGTTGCCACCAAAGGTTGTACCGTGCTGGCCAGCTGTAAAGAGGTCTGAAACGTCACGGCCGAACGTAACCATGGCGCCAATCGGCATGCCACCGCCCAAGCCTTTGGCCAATGTCATAGCGTCCGGCACAACAGGTTCTTCCGTTCCTGTCAGTTCGGCGTTCTGGAACCCGAACCACGTACCGGTGCGGCCGATACCGGATTGAATTTCGTCAAAAATTAGCAGTGCACCGTGGTCATCACACGCCTGACGCACCTGAGCAAGATATCCCGTAGGGAAATTACGAACGCCAGCTTCACCCTGTACCGGTTCGATCACCACAGCCGCCACGGTGTCATCGAGCTCGGCTTGCAGTGCAGCAAAGTCTCCGGCCGGCACAAATGTCACCCCACCCGGCAAAGGTTCAAATGGTTCACGGTACTGAGGTTTCCAGGTCAACGCCAAAGCACCCATGGTGCGGCCGTGAAACGCGTTTTCTAAGGCGATGATCTTACCTCGTGTACCACCGGTTGAATGCCCGTAACGCCGAGCTAATTTGAAAGCCGCCTCATTAGCTTCGGTACCGGAATTAGCAAAGAAGCACGCACCCTCGTCAGCGCCGGCGAGTGCAGTAAGCCGTTCAGCCAGTGCCACCTGCGGCAATGAGGTGAACAGGTTAGAGATATGCCCCAGGGTTTGCGCCTGTTCAGTCAGGGCCTCCACAAGCGCAGGATGGGCGTGGCCCAATGCGTTTACTGCGATACCGGCTAAGAAGTCCGTATACTGCTTGCCGTCAGCGTCCCAGACATAAACACCGTCGCCTTTAACGAGGGCACGGGCAGGGGTACCGAACATGCTGGTCATGGTCCGTTGGTAACGGTCCAATAAGTTCTGTGACAAGTGGGCTCCTATGGTGTGACTTGGGTACCGACACCGGCGGTCGTAAAGATTTCTAACAGCATGGAATGTGGTTGACGTCCGTCGACTATGTGGGCCTGGGGCACACCGGCTTCCACGGCTGACAGGCATGCCCGCATCTTAGGGATCATCCCTGATTCAAGGTCACCAAGCATGCCGCGAAGTTCGTCGGCACTAATCGATGTGATCAGTGATGCTGGGTCCGGCCACTCTCCATAGAGTCCTTCGACGTCGGTCAGCACCACGAGTTTTGCCGCCCCAAGCGCTCCGGCGAGTTCTGCCGCAGCGGTGTCGGCGTTTACGTTGAGGACCTGCCCCGTTGGTTGGCCGGTGTCGGCGTCGAATTCAGGCGCTACGGAGGAGACCACCGGGATGCGTCCGTTGTCGATCAAATCGGTGATCGCTCCGGCGTTGACTTTGACGACGTCACCAACCAGTCCAAGGTCTATGGCTTCACCGTTGACCACGTGTTCAGTGCGGTGTGCAACGAACAGATCGGCGTCTTCACCCGACATTCCGACAGCGTAGGTGCCATGGGAGTTGATCAGTCCAACGAGCTGGCGACCAACCTGGCCGGTCAATACCATGCGAACGACTTCCATGGTTTCTTCAGTGGTAACCCGAAGACCTCCGCGAAATTCGGATTGAATCTCGAGTTTGTCTAACATGGCGTTAATTTGGGGGCCGCCCCCGTGGACAACCACCGGATGGATACCGCAGTGGTGTAAGAACACCATATCTTCCACAAACGCTGCGCGAAGCTCATCCGATACCATAGCGTTGCCACCGTATTTGATCACCATGGTGGTTCCGGAAAATTTTTGAATCCAGGGCAGGGCTTCGATGAGGACGGCGGCCTTGTCGGCAGCCCTGGACATATCACGTGGTGTAGTAGTCATGTGGCTCTTCTACGAGGAGTATTCGGCGTTTTCGCGGATGTAGTCATAGGACAGATCATTGGTCCAAACTGTCACGTCGTGCTCGCCGGCTTTTAGATAGATGTCGACGGTGACTTCGCGATTATCAAAGTTCACCAGATTACGATCTTCACCGATACCAGCGTTACGGCACACCATGACATCGTTGACCGCCACATCAATGGTGGTGGGATCAAATGCCGCGTCAGTCGTGCCGACAGCTGAGATAATGCGGCCCCAGTTGGGGTCTTTGCCGAACATCGCGGTTTTGAACAGGTTTGAACGTGTCACGGTCCGAGCAACATCTTCGCCCTCTTGCTCGGTTGCGGCACCGTGGACGGTCACGGCAATATCTCGAGTCGACCCCTCGGCATCCCCAATAATTTGACGAGCCAACGACGCACAGACTTCGCGAATACGTTCTTGGAGCTCAGCCGTATCGGGGGACGTGCCGGAAGCGCCCGATGCCAGAAGAATGACGGTGTCATTGGTCGACATGCAGCCGTCTGAATCGGCACGGTTGAATGTGGTGCGCACCGCTTCACTCAGCAGCTGTTGAGCAATCGTGGCATCGACAACGGCATCGGTCGTGACTACCGCGAGCATAGTGGCCATGCCCGGTGCGATCATCCCTGCGCCCTTGGTCATGCCACCCACTGAATAGCCGCTACCTTTGGCCAAGGCGACTTTATGCACGGTGTCGGTGGTCATGATCGCTTTGGCAGCATTTTCGGAGCCATCGATGCTCAGCGCCTCGGCAGCCAGCTGGATGCCCGATGCCATGCTATCCATGGGCAGACGCTCACCAATCAACCCGGTGGAGCAGACCAGAACGTCGTCTGCAGACAGTTCTAAGGCTGCAGCAGTCTGTGCTGCCATAGCAGCAGCATCTTCATCCCCCGGTGTACCTGTACAGGCATTAGCGCCACCAGAATTCAGTACGACCGCACGAGCCTGTCCGTTTTCAATTGCTGCTTGAGACCAACGGACTGGTGCTGCAGAAATCCGGTTGGTGGTAAACACCCCCGCGGCGTCAAACCGCGGCCCGTTATTGACGACCAGTGCTACATCAAGTCCACCGGAATCTTTGATCCCGGCTGCGACTCCGGAGGCTGAAAAACCTGCTGGTTGGGTAATACTCACGGGGCTACTCCTTGTGCTGTGAGTCCAGTTTCTTCTGGGAAGCCAAGGGCGATGTTCATGGACTGAATCGCGCCTCCGGCGGTGCCTTTGGTCAAGTTATCGACGGCGACGACCACGACCACACGGCCGGACGATTCGTCGACGGCCAGCTGCATGACCACGTGGTTCGACCCCAAAACAGATTTGGTGGATGGCCACTGGCCTTCCGGGAGCAGGTGCACGAACTGCTCATCCTGGTAGGCATTTTCCCAGGCAGCGCGGATTTCTGGAACGGACACACCTGGTTTGAATTTTGCGGTGGCCGTAGTCAAAATACCGCGTGGCATTGGTGCCAGGGTTGGCGTGAAGGACAAGCTGATCTCTTCACCAGCTGCCCAAGACAAGCCCTGGATGATTTCCGGAGTGTGGCGGTGCATGCCGCCAACGCCGTAGGGGCTCATACTGCCCATGGCTTCGGAACCAAGCAGGTGTGGTTTCAGAGATTTTCCGGCGCCGGAAGTACCTGATGCGGCCACAATTACGACATCGTCCGCTTCCAAGACACCGGCGTCAAAACCAGGCGCAAGACCAAGCAGCGACCCGGTTGGATAGCAGCCGGGAACAGCGATGCGTTGAGCGCCTACCAATTTTTCGCGGCGTCCCGGCAGTTCTGGAAGCCCATAGGGCCAGGTGCCAGCGTGTGGTGAGCCGTAAAACTTTTCCCACATTGGCGTTGATTCCAAGCGGTGATCTGCGCCGGCGTCGATCACGAGGGTGTCGTCGGAAAGCTCCACGGCAATGTCTGCCGATGCACCGTGTGGCAACGCCAGGAACACAACGTCATGACCTCGCAGCACTTCGACTTCGGTGGGTTCGAGAACACGGTCAGCCAGTGCATGCAAATGGGGTTGGAGTCCGCCGAGTTTTTGGCCGGCGTTGGAATGGGCGGTAATCGAGCCAATCTCTACTTCCGGGTGCGAGGCCAATAGGCGAAGAACCTCGCCACCGGCATAGCCACTGGCTCCTGAAACAGCTACACGAAGAGTCATGAAACCACCCTAACACTATCTTATGCAGTATCTCTAATAATTATGCAGGAGTGCAGCTCTGGCGATGCACCCTCGTGGAATGTAGCGTAGCAATATGACGCAAAATCCTGTTGAACTTCCTGAAACTATGCACGCTGCCGTCGTGACTGATGCCGGCGGACCCGAGAATTTCGAGTGGCGTGAGACCTCGGTGCCAACACCGCGGTCAGGCCAAGTATTGATTGAGACCGCTGCCACCGGTTTGAACTTCATTGAAACGTATCAACGTTCCGGTCTCTACGACGTCGAGTATCCGTTCATTCCCGGCAGCGAAGCCTCGGGAACCGTCGTGGCATTGGGTGATGGCGTGGAAAACATTGCGGTCGGCGACCGCGTAGCGACCGCCTCTGCCACCGCAACGTATGCTGAATTCTTTGTGGCACCAGCGAATAAGCTGTTACCGGTCCCCACTTCTATCGACCTGGTCGAGGCCGCGGCCATCCCTCTGCAGGGCATGACCGCTCACTACCTCAGTCGTTCCACGTTTGAAGTGTCGGAAGGGCACAACGTTTTTCTGACCGCTGGTGCCGGTGGAGTCGGTCAACTGCTGACCCAGATGTGCAAACATTTGGGCGCCAACGTCTACACCGTGGTGTCGACTGACGCGAAGCGCAAGATCGCCTTAGAAGCAGGCGCAGATGATGTCTTTGACTATGATTCCTTTGGCGACAAGTTACAAGAAGTCACCGAAGGGGTGGGCGTAGATGTCGCCTTTGACGCCGTGGGGGCTGACACATTTGATACGTCATTGTCTTCGGTACGAGTCCGCGGTATGGCTATCCTGTTTGGTGCAGCTTCTGGCCCGGTTCCGCCCTTGGATCTACAACGCCTTAACGCGGAGGGCGCACTATTTACAACTCGCCCGAGTCTCGCGCACTACACGAGGACCGCTGACGAAATCTCCTGGCGAGCAGGAGAAATCTTCGGTTGGCTGGCGGAAGGTGCCCTGAAGCTTAGTGTGGACCAGCGCTTTGATCTTTCTAATGCCGCTGAGGCCCACCGTGCTTTGGAGTCTCGCGCGACCACTGGCAAGACCGTCCTCATTCCATAACGTCCCAAAATAAGGCGCTTAACGCATTGCACCCGTTGGATTTCATTCCAACGGGTGCAATTATTTCACAACGTGCTCCTAGAACATCGCCAGCACGGTGGTACCGACCAATCCGACGACCACTAGGAGCGCGACCAGTGTGGTGGCAAACTGCTTGCGGCGTCTTCGTGACCGGTCATAGTGGTTTTCCGGGACCGGGTTGTTGAGTTCCCAAGGTTGTGTCACCGTAATACTGCTCCGTGTTCTGCTTCTGCTGCGTCGATGGCGGCCAGGCGTGCCTCGGAGGCTTCATCCGCAGTCAAGGTACGATCGGCCGCGCGGAAGCGCAGATTGAATGCCAAGGATTTCTTATGGTCTGCAATGCCTGTTCCGGTATAGACGTCAAAGAGGCTGATGTCCTCCAACAGCTCCCCTGCTGCTGTACGCAGAGTATCTTGCACATCTGCGGCAACAACAGCTGCGTCTACCACCAGCGCGACATCCTGGTACGTGGCAGGATAACCGATGACCGGCGTGGCTTCAACGACGTCGGGCCCTGCGGCGATGAGCGCGTCCAGGTCAAGTTCCAATGCTGCGGTCCGTACCGGCAGGTCCCAAGCATCGATGAGCTTGGGTAGCAATTCACCCGCATGACCGATTACGTGTCCGGCAACGACGAACTCGGCATTGCGACCCGGATGGAAAGCCTGGTGCCTACCCTGGCGTACGGTCAGTTCGGCGCCGACGACATCAGCGATGTCTAACGCGGCAGCAATCGGGTCTTGCCAGTCATACATCCGTGGCGTGTGATCGGGCCCTGGATGAGAGTCATGGCCGGCGAAGACCGCTGCGATCCGGTGTGGTTGCTCTGGTATCCCGGCCTCGATATCGGCCAGAACATCATCGGTTGGTCGAGCCCCCAACGGTGGGATCTGGGATGAGCCAATCCGCTCACCCGGAAGAAATACCAGACCGGATTCGTAAAGGGCCACATCACGGAACCCTCGCGAGACGTTGCGGCGCAAAGTCTCTAACAGTCCCGGCAGGATAGTGGTGCGCAACCAGCCGAATTCGGATGACATTGGATTGGCCAGCTTGACCATACGTTGCGCTTGTCCTGCAGCCTCGTCAGCGGTGCCAAACGTCTTATTTTGTTCGGCCGTAACAAACGGATACGACAGGGTCTCGACAAGCCCAGCAGCGGCCAAAGCGTTGGACACTTGACGGCGTGTCCGTTGGCGTTTGGTCAAACCGCGGCCTGGAGGTGGCACCGGCAAAGTGGCTGGAATATGCGAATACCCCACCAAGCGAGCAACTTCCTCCACCAAATCTTCAGCAATCTCTAAATCGATCCGCCAGGATGGTGGGGTGACGTCGAAAATAGTGGTCCCGTCACTATCATCCCGTTGCTGGGTCACGTAGGCACCCAGCTGCAGCAGCACCTGATTGATCTGCTCTTCGGTGTAGTTGTAGCCCACCACTTTGGACGGATAGTCAGCACGGAGACGAACCGGTTTGACTTCGGGAGCCTCACCGACGTCGGTCACGCCCGCATCAATGGTGCCCCCGGCCAGTTCCACCAGAAGTTCGGCTGCGCGCTGTGCTGCCTTATCGGCGACGTGCCAGTCCACACCTCGGGTGTTGCGCTTTGAGGCTTCGGACGGCAACCTGTGACGACGTTGGGTTCGTGAAATTGAAATCGGGTCAAAGTTTGCCGATTCAATCAGAATCGATGTGGTTGTGCCTCCAACTTCGGTGGCAAGTCCACCCATCACGCCGGCCATACCGATCGCTCCGGTGTCATCCGTGATGAGTAAATCTTCGGTGTGCAGTTTTCGCGTCTTGCCGTCGAGCGTCTCGATGGTTTCGTCTGCGGTTGCACGGCGCACCACGATAGGCCCGGTGAGTTCTTCTGCATCGTAAAAGTGCAGTGGTTGGCCCAGCTCCAGCATGACGTAGTTCGAGATGTCTACCGGTAAGCTCAATGGGCGGATGCCGGCCAAGCGTAGGCGCGAGACCATCCATCGCGGCGTCGGAGCTGTTGGATCTAGATTATCTACCTTGCGTGCCACAAACCGAGAAGCGCCAGGAGCCCCATGAATAGGTGCCTGGTCCTCGATTCGGACCGGCCACCCATTTTCGTTTGGCTCGGCTAACTCGATAGCTTCGGCTGGATCTGTGAACTCTGTACCGGTAGCCAGCCCGTATTCGCGGGCTACTCCGCGCATGGAAAGCACATAACCGCGGTCCGGAGTAACGTTGATCTCTGCTGCTTCATCATCGAGGTGCAACAGCTCCCGAACGTCAGTTCCTAACTCCGGATCGAGCCCCCAATCGGAGAGCACTACGATACCGTCGTGGCCCTCACCCAGGCCGAGTTCGGCTTCCGAAGCGATCATCCCGGCAGAGGTATGACCGTAGGTCTTTCGAACCGAAATCGAAAAGTTTCCAGGTAGGACTGCACCGGGCAGCGCAACAATGACTTTATCGCCGACTTCGAAGTTATGTGCCCCGCACACCACTCCTTGCACACCTGATGGTTCAATACCTTTGCCCTCAAGTTGCTGCGAGGCACCATCAGGAACAACTTGGACCTGTGTCCAGTTGATGGTCTTACCGTTGGAGTGTTCCTCGGGGGTTTTTTCTAACACTTTCCCCACCACGATGGGGCCGGTCAGGTCAAAACCGTGGACGTCTTCTTCTTCTAGACCAACTGTGACCAGATCCGCCATCAGATCTTCGGCGGTGGCATCGGCTGGCAGTTGCGTGTACTCGCGCAACCAAGATAACGGGATACGCATGCTGGGACTATATCTCCATTCCAAATTGCGACGAGAAACGTACGTCGCCTTCTATCATGTCGTGCATATCGGTCACACCGTTGCGGAACATCAGCGTTCGTTCTACACCCATGCCAAACGCAAAACCAGAATATATATTCGGGTCAATGCCTGCAGCGCGCAATACTTGCGGGTGTACCATACCGCAGCCACCCCATTCGACCCATTGTGGGCCGCCTTTGGCATTCGGGTACCAGACGTCAAGTTCAGCCGAAGGTTCCGTGAACGGGAAGAAGTTGGGACGCAACCGAATGGCTGCGTCGGAACCAAACATGGAGGTCGCGAAGTATTCCAACGTGCCTCGTAGGTCGGCCATGGTCAGGCCTTTGTCAACGGCCAGACCTTCGAACTGATGGAATACCGGCGTGTGGGTGGCATCGAGTTCGTCGGTACGAAAGGTTTTACCCGGGACCAAAATATAGGTTGGCGCACCGCGCTCCAACATCGCACGGATTTGCACCGGCGAGGTGTGGGTCCGCAATAACAGATGAGAATCAGCCGGTTCTACAAAGAAGGTGTCCTGCATTTCTCTTGCTGGATGGTCGGGTTCAAAATTCAACGCGTCGAAGTTATACCATTCAGATTCCAGTTCTGGGCCTTCGGCGATTTCCCAGCCCATGCCGACAAAAATATCGGAGGCACGCTCTTGCAAGAGCTCCAGCGGATGGCGAGCGCCATGACGACGACGGCGCACAGCGGTTGTCACATCGACGGTTTCTTCCACGAGCATGCGAGCTTCGTATTCCGCCTGCAATTGCTCTTCTCGTGCTGCGAGCGCTTTATTGATCTTGCCGCGGGCTTGGCCCATCCGTTTGCCGGCACCGGCTTTTTCTGTTTTATCGAGTTTGCCGATCAACCGGTTCGCAAGTGTCAGTGGTGCATTATCACCGGTGTGGGCAATTCGTGCTGCTTTGAGCTCGTCCAGATCATTGGCTTGCTCAAACGCCTCGACGGCCGCTTCTACAGCCTCGTTAACAGCCGCATCATCGGCCGGTGAAACCTCCGGTAGGAAGTTTGAAGTATCGGTCATATGGGTACACGCCTTTAGTTCTTAAACCAAGTATTCACTCGTGGGGCCAAAGCAATGAGGTTTCGGCCCCATTTAGTCTAAGACGTGTAGTCAACAAGTCAGAAGTATTGCCGGTGTTCGTCACGCAAACCTATCCGCAAGCTGACTGCTGGATGGTCATCTTGAAGTCGGTTGCGTCATCGGAGCACGATAATCATCGATGACCCCGCCCTGTTCTAGTAAGGACAGTGATGTTTCACGCATTTCTACTTTCCGCACTTTGCCAGTGACTGTTGTCGGAAAATCATCGACGACATGTACGTACCGAGGGATCTTATATTTTGCTAGCGACCCCTCGGAGAACTCCCTCAGTCCTTCGGCGGTCAGCTGTGGGGCGCCCTTGCGCAACTGCACCCATGCCATCAGTTCTTCACCGTAGCGTTCATCAGGAACCCCGATGACCTGGGCATCCAAAATGTCCGGGTGGGTGTAGAGGAACTCTTCGATCTCACGCGGGTAAATATTCTCACCACCGCGGATGACCATGTCCTTCATGCGTCCTGTCACCTGCACGTAGCCATTTTCATCCATCTCAGCGACGTCGCCGGTGCGCATCCAGCCATCCTCGCCAAGCGCTTCATCGGTTTTATCTTGCTGGTTCCAGTAGCCCTGCATCACAAGGTAGCCGCGGGTACACAACTCCCCGGGGGTATTGATCGGCTGGGTCTCACCGGTAGCCGGATCAACGATTTTAATTTCCGCGTGCGGGCTGGGCCGGCCAACGGTTGAGACACGAAGCTTAAGGTCGTCGTCGGGACGGGTTTGCATGGACACAGGTGATGTTTCTGTCATGCCGTAACAAATGGTGACTTCGTCCATGTTCATGGTGTCGATCACTTTTCGCATGACCTCGTCGGGACACGGAGATCCAGCCATAATCCCGGTTCGCAGGCTGGATAAGTCAAAATCCGCCAAGTTATCTAGCGCCAGTTCTGCGATAAACATTGTTGGCACCCCATAAAGCGAGGTGCACTGGTATTTTTCAACCGCAGCCAACGTCTGTTGGGCGTTAAAGCTTTGCGCCGGAAGCACCATCGCAGCACCGTGGGTGGTCGCCGCTAGGTTCCCCATGACCATACCGAAGCAGTGGTAGTACGGTACTGGAATACAAATACGGTCCTGGTCGGTATACCGGTTGATCTCACCAACAAAGAAACCATTATTGAGAATGTTGCGGTGTGACAGTGTCGCACCCTTCGGGAAACCTGTGGTGCCCGACGTGTATTGAATATTGATGGGATCAGTGTTGCTCAACGTAGCTTGGATCGCGTCCAGCGCCGCATCATCAGGTTCAACGTCAAAGACTTCGTCCCACGAGGCATCATTCATAATGATTACTCGATCTAGGGCGCCCAGCTCATCCTCGGCACGCTGGATCAATTGTGGATAATTAGAGGTCGGCACGGCCTCGGACGAAATAAGCGTGGTAATACCGGCTTGTTGCAATACGTAATTCAGCTCATGCTGGCGGTAGGCCGGATTGATGTTCACCATGATGGCGCCTATTTCCGCGGTTGCGTATTGGACCATGGTCCACTCCCAGCGGTTCAACGCCCAAATGCCAACGCGCTCTCCGGTGACGACACCAGCTCGGTGCAGGCCCGTTGCAAGACCGCGCACATCGCGATAAAACTGCTCATAACTCCATTGCCGGTCCGCGGCTGCATCGATAAGAGCGATGTTGTGTGGATATTTAGCCGCGGTTTTCGCGAGATTGCTCGAAATCGTCTCCTCGATCAAGGCGACATCGGTTGGTCCTACAGCATAAGAGTACGTCAGTTGTTCTGTCATAACCATTTTTTCCTCGGTGACTGATTGTTTCGATCATCAATCTAACAAACTGTGATGCGCCTCACCAGCTCAACTGGCCGGCATACTATTTTGGGGCAGCATAGATGGATTCCATGGCCATCTGCGGCAACATTCTTTTGAGATATGCCAGAAAGTTACCGGTCTGTTGACGCTTTGCCAACCCCCTGAAGGAGTGGCCCGTCGAGTTGATCAAACCAAACAACGCGTGCGCTCGAACGAGACGCTGCTCCGCGGTCTCCTCCGGATGAACATCCCCCATCGCACGAACCCATATGTCAATGTATTCACGCTGAGTGCGTCGAATTTCGCGCTGCTGCCGTTCCTCCACCACAGCCAGGTCACGATCTTGAACCCGAATAATATCGGGGGAGGTCAACGCAAAATCAGTCTGCAACTCAACCAACTGTTGCAATCGCTCGTAGGTGTCGGGATTGTACGTTTCAATTGCCCGACCCGATAGCAGCAAGTTATATCCGGCCTGCCCGATGAGCGCACCGAGCATATCCTGCTTGGATTCAAAGTGCCGGTAGATAGCCTGGCCAGTCACACCAACCTCGGCCCCGATCTCGTCAAGTGAGACAGAAGCGAATCCTCGATCAGAAAAGAGCCGCCCTGCTGATGCAAGAAGCTGCTCTCGGCGCTTTTCCTTCTCAAGTTGGCGCTGTGTTTTGGCTCCGCCACGGTCTGTGTTTATCTCAGTACTAGACAAATGCAATCTCCATCACTATTCTGAATTTCAGTTAGTCACCATAAACTGAAATATACACTGCATCCACTCTGTCAGGAGAATAATGCAACAGCTGATAACACAAGTTGATGCCAACTCCGAGCAATATCAAACAAACCTTACCCATCACAGCCAACTGCGCCAACAACTGCGCGATCGCATGGCTGAGGTTGCTAAAGGTGGCTCGGAACGTGCTCGTCAACGCCATATTGATCGGGGCCGGCTTCTCCCCCGCGAGCGGGTGCGCCGGTTACTTGACCCAGGTTCGCCGTTCTTAGAGATTGGGTCGTTAGCAGCCTTTGGCATGTACGACGACGATGCACCGGGTGCTGGACTCATCGCAGGGATCGGTTTGGTCCAGGGCCGCTATGTCATGATCGTGTGCAACGATTCAACGGTCAAGGGCGGCACCTACTACCCGATGACGGTGAAGAAGCACCTCCGCGCTCAAGAGGTCGCAATGGATAACCGCCTGCCGTGCTTATACCTGGTAGATTCTGGTGGCGCTTTCTTACCACGCCAGGATGAAGTCTTTCCTGATAGAGATCATTTCGGACGCATCTTTTACAACCAGTCACAAATGTCGTCACGTGGTATCCCACAAATCGCGGCGGTTCTAGGCTCCTCCACTGCTGGCGGTGCCTATGTTCCCGCGATGAGCGACGAATCAGTTATTGTCAGGAACCAAGGGACAATCTTCCTCGGCGGCCCCCCGCTGGTGAAAGCCGCTACCGGGGAGGTTGTGACCTCTGAAGAGCTCGGCGGCGCTGAAGTACACACTGGTACCTCCGGTGTGGCCGACCACATTGCAGAAAACGACGACCATGCTCTGCAGATCGTTCGCAACATCGTGGCCACCCTGCCAGAAACTCCTGAACGTATCTGGAACAAGTTCGAAGCGTTGGAACCCGCTCATGATCCGTCCCAGATCTGTGGAGTTGTTCCGACCGATCAGCACACATCGTTTGACGTGCGCGAAATCATCTCACGCGTCATCGATGCAGACACGTTCCATGAGTTCAAAGAGAACTACGGCACAACACTGGTGACCGGTTTTGCTCGCATCGATGGACACCCAGTCGGTATCATCGCCAATAACGGCATCCTCTTCTCGGAGTCCTCGCTCAAAGGTGCACACTTTATCGAACTCGCCGATCAGCGGGGCATCCCGCTGTTGTTCTTGCAGAACATTTCCGGGTTTATGGTCGGTAAAGACTATGAGGCCGGTGGCATTGCAAAAAACGGCGCCAAGATGGTGACTGCTGTTTCCACCACTAGGGTTCCAAAAATCACGGTTGTCATTGGTGGTTCCTTCGGTGCCGGCAACTATTCCATGTGCGGGCGTGCCTACTCACCACGGTTCCTCTTTATGTGGCCGAATGCGCGGATCTCGGTGATGGGACCGGAACAGGCCGCTGGCGTTTTGGCCACTGTCAAACGCGATCAATATGATGCAGCCGGTGAAGACTGGTCGGTTGATGACGAAGCCGCGTTCAAGCAGCCAATTCTGGATCGATACAACGCTCAGGGCGACGCCTATTACTCGACCGCAAGACTTTGGGATGATGGCATCATCGATCCAGAAGACACTCGTCGTGTTGTGGCCATGGCTCTCGATGTTTGTGCCCGTGCCCCTATGGCTGACCCCCAATTTGGTCTATTCCGGATGTGATGAATTTGCAGCTATTTTCTAAAGTACTGATTGCGAACCGCGGCGAAATTGCCATTCGCATTGCGAAGACGCTCCATAACCTAGGTATCAGATCGGTAGCGGTCTATTCCAAGGCCGATCAGGATGCAGCACACGTGCGGTTTGCCCAACAGGCTGTGCTACTCGGTGAGACCTCAGCCGATTCGTATCTCAACCCCCAAGCCGTGGTGCAAGCCGCGGTGGACACCGGCGCCGAAGCGATTCACCCTGGCTACGGCTTCATATCCGAAAACGTGGAGTTAGCACGTGCCTGCAAACGAGCCGGCATCACATTTATCGGGCCCAATGAACATGCGCTTGAAGTTATGGGCGACAAGATTCGATCCAAAAATCACGTGGCCAAGGCCGGTGTGCCGATGGTAGACGGTGTCTCCGAGCCCGATCTTGGTGATACACAACTGATCGAAGCCACCAAAAATATGACGTTCCCGATGCTCATCAAGCCCTCAGCCGGTGGCGGCGGTAAGGGTATGCACGTGGTGGAATCGCACGGAGAGCTTGCTGGCCAGTTGGAGACCGCCCGCCGTGTTGCAAAAGCAGCCTTCGGCGACGATACCCTTCTGATTGAACAGCTCGTCCGAGCCCCGAGGCATATCGAAGTCCAGGTCTTGGCAGATACCCACGGCAATGTGATTCATCTAGGTGAACGAGAGTGCTCTTTGCAGCGTCGTCATCAAAAGATTATTGAAGAAGCACCCTCGGTACTCCTGACTGAAGAAACGCGAGCCCGCATGGGAGAAGCTGCCGTGGAAACGGCAAAATCTGTGAACTATGTTGGCGCGGGGACCGTAGAGTTCTTAGTGTCCGATACAGAACCAGACAAATTCTATTTCATGGAAATGAACACCCGGTTGCAGGTGGAGCACCCCGTCACCGAGGAAACCACCGGTGTCGATCTCGTGGAAGAACAGATTCGTATTGCCGCTGGAGAGACGCTGTCGCTACATCAGGATGCGGTCGTATCGCAGGGCCACTCTATCGAAGCCCGCGTCTACGCGGAAACGCCGGCAGCGGGATTCATGCCATCCACTGGAACGGTGCTGCATCTTACCGAACCTACGGGTGATGGCGTCCGCGTCGACTCTGGGTTGCGAACCGGTTCCGAAATTGGTACCGAGTTTGACCCGATGGTGGCCAAGGTGATTGCGACCGGGAGCAATCGAGCACAGGCGCTGGCGCGATTAGATCAGGCGCTAGATGAGATGACCATTCTTGGGGTCAACACCAACCTCGAATACCTCCAGCACCTCATTCGGGATCCAGATGTC
>Ga0079225_10000614_pt1 | contig 19392 bp, 20 predicted proteins | sample Poulit2012_FD_76344 | JGI IMG/M metagenome (GOLD analysis project Ga0079225, IMG submission 76344) | Agricultural soil microbial communities from Georgia to study Nitrogen management - Poultry litter 2012 | ecosystem: Environmental > Terrestrial > Soil > Agricultural land | place: USA: Georgia... | reverse complement strand
CGGCCCGACCAGACGAGCGGAGGCGTACGAGACCATGGAGACAGTCGCACTGGAACTCGTGCCGCCCGAGGCTGAAGGCGGTTTCGAGAAGTCGCAGGAGATCGGACGAAAGGTCGCCGAGAATGCCCGAGCGGCCGGTCTGACCGATGCGATGCGTCATCTGATGATCCCCGGGATGATCGCGGAGGATCCCGACCGTCCGGTCGACCTGACCGCGAAGATGGACGTGCTGGACTTCTGGCAGGCCGTCCGTCCAGAGCTCGTGGACATCGGCGGTATGTGCACTCAGGTGACGGCGTTCGACGACGTGCCCGAGCTCACCGAGCGGCTCAGGTCGCTGCGGCAGGCGGGCATGGACGGCATCGTGTTCGTGGGTGTTCCACGGACGATGAGCGATGGCGACGGCCCCGGCATAGCGCCGACGGACGCGCTGGCGGAGTTCACCGAGATGGTTCCGAACCGCGGTGTCATCCTGATCCCGACGAGGGAGGGCGAGCACGGTCGCTTCGGTTTCAAATGCGATCGTGGCGCGACGTACGGCATGACCCAGTTGCTGTACTCCGACCGGATCGTGTCGTTCCTGCGGGAGTTCGCCGCAGAGTCGGAGCACCGTCCGGAGATCCTGTTGTCGTTCGGGTTCATCCCGGCGGCGGAGTCGAAGGTCAGGCTGATCGACTGGCTCATCCAGGATCCCGGAAACGAGGACGTGAAGGCCGAGCAGGAGTACGTGGCCCGGGTTGCGGAGGGCTCGGTCGACGAGCGTAAGAAGGAGCTCGTGGAACTGTACAAGCGGGTCATCGACGGCGTCGGCGAGCTCGGGTTCCCGTTGAGCGTCCACCTCGAGACCCCGTACGGTCCATCGCGTCCGGCGTTCGAGGCGTTCGCGGAGATGCTCGACTACTGGTCGCCGCTGAACAACTGACGGCGTCAGCACGCGCTGACGCCCGGCCCGGTGGGCATGATCGTGCGGCCCCGATCCAGTCCGGATCGGGGCCGCATCATGCGCACGGGGTAGTTTCGCCGCGAAATCGCGAGGTCGGTGCGATGATCGACAGGAGAGTGGGGCGGAGGAACCTGCCATGACAGCTGCGAATACTGCCGACCGCGTCGCGGAGATGGCCGTCGCATCGATGGAGGCGGCGTCGATCACCCTCGGGGCGCGCCTCGGTTGGTGGGCGGCGATCGACGCGGCCGGTGCCGAGGGGATCGACACCCACGGACTCGCGAAACAATCGGGTGCACATCCGCGCTACATACGCGAGTGGCTGGAAGCAATGGGCGCCGGTGGGTGGCTGGACGTCGTCGGAGACTCCGATCCGAAGACGCCCGAAGATCGGCGGTTTGCCCTGGTCCCCGGTGTCCGAGAGGTGCTGGTGGACGCCGACAGCGATCTGTACCTCACTCCCATCTTGCGGCAGATCAGTGCGGGCCACGTGTCGTTGCGAACGCTCGAGCGTGCCTTCCAGACCGGAGAAGGGCTCGCATGGGCCGATCACGATCCCGACATGGTCGCGGCGCAGGGCGACTCGACCCGCAACCAGCTCAGCCGCGACCTTCCGCGGTGGCTCAGAGATGCATTGCCCGAGGTGGCAGCGTCGCTCGATGCCGGTGCACGGGTGGCCGATGTCGGGTGCGGGCACGGTTGGGGTTCGGTCGGGATCGCACGCACGTTCTCGACGGCGACGGTCGATGCGTACGACGTCGACGAACCCAGCGTGGCCGCGGCTCGTCGCCACGTCGACGAGGCCGGACTGGGTGACCGGGTCACGGTGTACGCCGACCGCATCGACACCGCCGAACCGGGATCGTATCAACTCGTCGTGATGGCCGAGATGCTGCACGACGTACCCGACCCGGTCGAGGTGCTCACCTCGGTGCGTCGGGCACTTGCCGATGACGGGCTGCTGTTCATCGCCGACATGCGTGTCGGCGAACGCTACAGCGCACCGGCGGGGCTCGTCGAACGGATGATGTACGGGTTCAGCCTGATGGCCTGCTTGCCGGGCGCGATGACGGCGCGGCCATCGGCGGCGACCGGGACGGTGATGCGTCCCGAGGTGCTACGCGCATACGTCGACGCTGCCGGCTTCGGCGATATCCGTGAACTGGCGATCGAGCACGACACCTGGCGGTTCTGGGCAGTGCGTCGCTGACCCGATCGCAGACACGGCGGTCAGAACCCGCTGGTCATGATCGGCGGCACCGCATCGACCGCGAGCGCGGCGAGTACGGCGTACTCGTGCGGCACCATCGGCTCGGGGAGGTCGTGCAGTGGGTACCAGCGCAGGTCGGCGCACTTGTGCGGCTCACGGATCTCCGGCTCGCCGCGCCACCGCGACGTTGCGAAGAAGAAGTCGCAACGCTGCTCGACCGGCCCACCGCCACGCAGCGTGCGGTGGACGGTCGTCAGCGGCGTGACATCGGCGGCACTCACGCGTACCCGCACCTCCTCGAACGACTCGCGAACGACTGCGTCGACTGCGGACTCGTCGGGCTCGACGTGCCCGGCGACGAGTGCCCAATGACCGTCGCGGTACCCGGTGTTCTGGCGCAGCTCGAGCAGCACCTCCTCGTCGCGGCGCAGTACGAGGTAGGACGCAGGGATCAGACTGAATACGGGCACGCGCCGACTCTACGGTTTGTCCGACTATCGTCGAGACGTGCCTGTCGCGTTCTGTCCGTGCCCGCCGATGCTCGTACCCGAGGTGGCCCGAGGCGCGGCGTATGAGTTGAATGACCTGCGTGCGCACTGCGATGCCGTCGTACGCCGACTGGTCGCCGATGCCGATGACGCCGTGACGGTGCTGGCCCCGGGCGCCGAGAGGAAGCGGTACGGGGCCGACGCGGGCGGCTCGCTGCGGGGTTTCGGGGTCGATCTGGAGGCGGGCGGACCCGACGTGGTGCTCGGCTCAGAGCTCACGATCGGGGCTTGGCTCCTGGATCGTGCCGGGTGGAGCGGCGATCGGGTGTACGCGACCGTGCATGCCGACACACGTTGGAACCCCAACACACCCGTACTGCTGCTGGGGGACGGTAGCGCGAAGCGGTCCGAGTCCGCCCCGGGCCACTTCGATGAGCGCGCGGCGGCGTATGACAAGTCGATCGCGCATGCGCTCGCCATCGGGGATGCATCTGCCCTGGCCTCGCTCGATGTGCGACTCGGCGAGCAGCTGTGGGCCGGGGGAGTGCCGTCCCTGGTCAGCCTCGGCGCCAGCTTGGTGTCTGCACATCGGGGCGTCAGCAACGCGCGCCTGCGGTATGACGAGGCGCCGTACGGTGTCGGCTACTTCGTTGCCGAGTGGTCCCTGGAAGGAGACACGCTCTAGCGGCACGACCCGCTGGGTGAGGATCCAACTCATCGTGCCGCGTATCGACGTGGTGGGTTCGGCGCGGTGGCAGCGACCTCTTAGGTGGGGTCGGTCGGCTTGGGGCCGTTGTCGCCGGAAGGGTCGTCACCGGAAGAATCGTCGGCAGCGCCCTCGGCAGGACCGCCGTCGTCGCCGTTGCCGAGCCGGTCGACACCTTCTTTGGCCTTGTCGGTCGCCTTGTCGATCTTGTCCTCGAAGCGACCGCCGGTGGCCTTGTTCACTGCACCACTGGCCTTGTCGAGACCCTCGCCGATCTTGTCGCCGTGTTCGGTCGCGAAGTCGCCGGCCTTGTCCTTGAGCTCTCCGCTCTTGCCGCGGAGCTTGTCGAGTAAACCCATCGGATCCTCCAGGTCACTGGGTGGGAGTCTCTACTTCAGGGTAGTGCAGTGCGCGCGGATGCGCCGGTGCATCACACACCGGCGCATCCCGCGAAGGCTCAGTTGGACTCTTCGTCGCCGGACTCCTCGCCACCGAGGTAGTTGCTCACGGATTCCTTACCGCTCTCGATCTTGTCGTCGAACTTCCCGCCGGTCACCTTGCTGGCGGCCTCGCCGGCCTTGTCGAGCCCGGCCTCCACCTTGTCGCTGTTCTCGCTCGCGGCCTCGGTGGCCTTGTCCTTCATCTCATCGAACATTCCCATTGGTGCCTCATCCCTTCTTCGAGAGAGCCCGAGTGGCCCCTGGTGAATCCAACGTAACTGCCACACTGATGTGTGTGAACCACTCGAGCGCCGTCGTCGCGATCGTCGGGCCCACGGCGGCCGGCAAGTCGGACCTGTCGATCGCGCTCGCGCAGCGCGTCGGAGGCGAGGTCATCAACGCCGACTCGATGCAGCTCTACCGGGGCATGGACATCGGTACGGCGAAGGTCACGCCTGCCGCGCGCCGGGGCGTACCCCACCACCTGCTCGACGTGCTCGACGTGCGCGACCCCGCGGCGGTAGCGGAGTTCCAGGGCTGGGCACGTACGGCGATCGCGGATTGCCGTGCACGTGGGGTGACACCGATCCTGGTCGGCGGGTCGGCGCTGTACGTACGCGCGGTCCTGGACGACTTCGAGTTCCCCGGCACCGACCCGGCCATCCGCGAACGCTACGACGCCGAGCTCGGCCGCATCGGTCCGGAGCGGCTCCACGGGATTCTCGCCCAGCGCGATCCCGAGGCGGCCCGCGCGATCCTTGCGAGCAACGGGCGCCGGATCGTACGGGCGCTCGAGGTGATCGAGCTGACCGGGCGGCCCTTCACGGCGACGCTGCCGCGGCAGGCGTACGTCTACGACCACGTCCGCGTGATCGGTCTCGATGTGTCGCGGGAGGTGTTGGCGTCTCGCATCGAGCGGCGCGTCGACCACATGTGGCACGACGGACTCGTCGATGAGGTACGCCGGCTCGAAGCCAGGGGGCTTCGTGAGGGGCGCACCGCGAGCCGCGCCCTCGGGTACGCGCAGGTGCTCGCGTACCTTGCGGGTGACTGCACTGAGGCCGAAGCGCGCGACGCGACGGTGGTGCGTACGCGGCAGTTCGCTCGGCGACAAGATGCGTGGTTCCGCAAGGACCCACGGATCACCTGGCTTCCGCACGACGCGTCGGACCTCGTGGACCGGGCGATGCACGCCGTGACACGAGTGGGTGAGCGGCCACTGCGTCGCGCCTAGTGCGTTGCGGCGGGTCAGGCGTGACGGTGCATTAGGCTGAGCACTATGACGATGCACGCCAAGACCGTTGAGTGCGAGGGTGGCCTGCTGATCGGGCACGACGGGTCGGAGTTCTCGACGGCGGCGCTGACGTGGGCGCTGCAGCTCGCCGACCGACTCGGCACCTCCGTCACAGTGGTCCGTGCATGGGTGCTCACGACTGCGCCGCGGCCGGAGACCTGGGAGAGGGGGTACATGCCCCCGTTCGTCGACTTCGAGAAGGCGACGCGTGACAAGCTCACCGACGACGTCGCCAGCGTCGTGGCAGAGTATCCCGATGTCACGGTCTCGCATCAGGCCGTCCACGGTCGCGCGGCGTCGATCCTGGTCGAGGGCTCCGAGCGCGCCGACATGGTGATCGTCGGGCCACGTGGTCTCGGCGGCTTTCGCGGTCTCGTACTCGGCTCGGTCAGCGAGCAGGTCGTACGTCACGCGAAGTGCCCGGTCGTGGTGGTGCACGGTCGTGGCGACGCGAGCCTCCCGCCGGCCCAGCTCACGCCCGATGACGGCCTCACATCCGACGAGTGACGACCGAACGTATCCACCCGTCGCCGGTGACAGCCGGCTCGAGGTGGGTACGTATGCGGATTTGGAGGTGGATCTGACCGAGCACGGGCCGATCCGCCTTCGGGTACGTGCATGGGCCAGACGATTCTGAAATGTTAATTGCCGGGAAGTATGCCGACGGCTAGGCACGGCCTCGCACATGCAGTACCCATAAGGAGTCACCGTCCCGAGAGGTTCGTCATGCCGATTCGCCGCCACGTGACCGCATTCGTCGCGCTCAGCTCCGCCGCCGCCATCGCGACCATGTCCGTACCGCAAGCGGTTGCCGGACCCGACGACGCACCGAACGGTGACTCGTCTGGTACGCACTCCCCGCCGTCGTCGGACAACCAGTACGTCGCCCGCGGCCGTGGCGGTGCGGTGGCATCGGTCGACGAGGACGCCACGCGCATCGGCGTACGGGTGCTGCGCGCTGGCGGCACCGCGACCGACGCGGCGGTTGCCACGGCGGCGGCCCTCGGCGTCACGGAGCCGTACAGCGCCGGTATCGGCGGGGGCGGCTTCTTCGTGCACTACGACGCGAAGACCGGCAAGGTGGAGACGATCGACGGACGCGAGAAGGCGCCGGCGAAGTTCCCGCACGATGCGTTCATCGACCCCGAGACCGGTGATCCGTACCCGTTCACACCCGAACGCGTGACCAGCGGCGTTTCCGTCGGCACGCCGGGCACGCTCGCCACGTGGAAGGCGGCGAACCGTCGCTGGGGCGGGCGGACGCTCGCGCACAACCTGCGTCCGGCGACCCGGCTCGCCCAGCGCGGGTTCACCGTCGACCAGACATTCCACGACCAAACGGCGGACAACGCGGAACGCTTCGCGGCGTTCACGTCGACGTCGAAACTGTACTTGCCCGGTGGAGAGCCACCCGAGGTCGGCTCCCGTTTCCGCAATCCCGACCTCGCGCGTACGTACCGGCTGATCGCGAAGCGTGGGCCGAAGGCGTTCTACCGTGGGGCGGTGGCCCGCGACATCGCCCAGGCCGTGCAGAACCCGCCGACGTCCGAGTCGACCGACCTGCCCGTGCCGCCCGGACACATGACGGTGAAGGACCTCAACAACTACTCGGTCAACTGGCAGGACCCGACACATGTGAAGTACCGCGGGCTCGACGTCTACGGTATGGCGCCGTCGTCGTCGGGAGGCTCGACCGTCAGCGAAGCCCTCAACATCTTGGAGAACTACAACCTCCGCAAGACGCGTACGCCGCGCAGCCTGCACCTGTACCTCGAAGCGTCGGCGGCCGCATACGCCGACCGCGGGAAGTACCTCGGTGACTCGGCATTCAACGACGTGCCGATGGACGAGCTGACGAGTCAGTGGTTCGCCGACGACCGCGCGTGCACGATCGACCCGAAACAGGCGGCGGACAAGCCCGTTCCTGCCGGCGATGTCGACGACTCGTCGTGCGGTGGGGCAGACGCGTCGGCAGAGCCCGATACCGAAGGCCCGGAGACGACGCATCTGTCGGTCGTCGACCGGTGGGGCAACGCCGTCTCGTACACGCTCACCAATGAGCAGACGGGCGGGTCCGGCATCCTCGTACCCGGCCGTGGCTTCCTGCTGAACAACGAGCTGACCGACTTCTCCGCCGTTTACGAAGCCGATGATCCGAACCGCCCACAGGCGTACGCACGGCCGCGGTCGTCGATGTCACCGACCATCGTGCTCGACGACGGTGACCTGAAGATGCTGGTCGGCTCGCCGGGTGGCTCGACGATCATCACGACCGTTCTGCAGGTCATGCTGAACCGGATCGACCTCGGCATGAGCCTGCCGCGCGCCGTTGCAGCACCCCGAGCATCGCAGCGCAACACGCCCGAGGTGACCGCCGAACCCGCGTTCATCGACGCGTACGGCGATGTGCTCGGCGAGTACGGGCACGAGCTGGTGGCCTCCGGCGACGAGTTCACCCCGGAGGCCGAGATCGGCGCAGCGGCGGCGATCGAGGTGCGCCCGAACGGTTCGCTGCTGGCGGTTGCGGAGCCGACACGTCGCGGTGGCGGCACGGCCGGAGTGGTGCACCCACGCTGATCGCCCGATGAGGGATCCCTTCGCAGTCGAGGGACGACGGCCGCGAATCGCGGGCGTACGCGATTCGGCGTTACGTTGGAAGTACCGCTGGTCGAAGGGAGCACACGATGCGAGCAGCGACTCCGGGTTCGGTTCTGTATCGTATCGCCGTGCTGGCCTCGGCTGTGGCCCTCGGCGCGGGGATCGCCGGCTGCGACGACGACAGCGGGGGTTCCGACGGGTCTGCCGACGGTCAGCCCTCAGCGACCGAGTCGGGATCCCAGGAGTCGAGCCCGACCGACGAGCCGACAACGAACGGCTCCACCACCAGCGACAACGGCTCAGACCGTAACCAAGGACTGCTCACGGCGGGCCGGACCGTGCTCGATGACGTCGGCAGCGGCACCGTCACCTCCATCGACTCCGAACGCGACGGCACCGTCTGAGGTGCAGGTCGTCACCTCCGGTGGTGTCGAGCAGGAGGCCACTGTCGCCGCGAACGGAGGCAAGATCCTCACCGGACCTCGTACGAAGGAGACCGATGCCGAGGACAAGGCGGAGAACCGCAACGAGGTGAACGGTGCGGAGCTGGACTTCCGCGCGGCGGTCGAGAAGGTCGTGGCTGCCCAGGAGGGCAAGGTCACCGAGCTCAACCTCGACGACCATCGGGGGTCGATCGTGTGGGAGGCAGATGTGCACCGTGCGGGTACCAAGTTCGAGGTGAAGATCGACGCCGCCACCGGTCGTGTCGTCGCGAACAACGCGAGCACCGGAGGCGACGATGACGATGATGACGACGACTGACACTGACTGACGTCGACGGTGACCGCGCCACGGCGCGAGCGCGGCGGCGTACCCTTGTGGGGTGAGTACGTTCGCATGGGCCAAGGGCCACGGGACGGAGAACGACTTCGTCATCCTGCCCGACGCCGACACGCGCATCCACGGTGATCTCGACCGCGACTTCGTCGAGGCGCTGTGTCACCGGCGTCGCGGCATCGGCGCCGACGGCGTGCTGCGGGTCGTACGCTCGACCGCGCTCGGTGTCGACGACGGGCCCGTCTGGTTCATGGACTACCGAAACGCCGACGGCTCCGTGAGCGAGATGTGCGGTAACGGCATACGCGTGTTCGCCGCGTACCTCGAGCGAGAGGGCCTGATCGACGGCGAGGACGCGGTCGCTATCGGCACTCGCGACGGCGTCAAGACCGTCGCCTTCGAGGAGGACGGCACATACACCGTCGACATGGGTGTGCCGACGACATTCGGGGACACGAAGGTCTCGGTCGGGGAGCGGGCGTGGAGTGCGCACCACATCGAGACCGGTAATCCGCATGCCGTCGCGTTCGTCGGCGACCTCGCCGATGCCGGCCCGCTGACCGAGGAGCCGGGCTATGACAAGGGCGACTACCCGGCCGGTGTGAACGTCGAGTTCGTGGTGCCCCGCGGCGAACGCCACGTGGCGATGCGGGTGCATGAACGTGGCTCCGGCGAGACCCGCTCCTGCGGTACGGGGGCGTGTGCCGTCGGTGTCGCGGCCGCGCTACGCGACGGCATCGAGCCGTCGGCCAGCGGAGAGCCCGCGACGTACCGGGTCGACCTGCCGGGCGGCTCGCTGCGCATCACGTGGCGACCCGACGGGCGTGTCTCGATGAACGGTCCGGCCGAGATCGTCGCCGACGGCGACCTCGCCTGGCACGGTGTCCGGATGCAATAAGTCGCTCGCATCGTGCGTTGAAGGGTGTGAGGATCGGTGTAGACGCCAAATCAACGAGGTGAGCATGACGGTACGACACGAGCCGGCGCGTGACGAGCAGTACGAGGACGACGGTCTCGATCTCGAGGAGCGCAACTCGCTGCGACGCGTTGCCGGTCTGTCGACCGAGCTGGAGGACATCAGCGAGGTCGAGTACCGCCAGTTGCGCCTGGAGCGCGTTGTGCTGGTCGGCGTGTGGACGCAGGGGTCCGTCGAGGACGCCGAGAACTCGCTCGCCGAGTTGAAGCTGCTGGCCGAAACGGCCGGCTCCGACGTACTCGAGGCGATGATCCAGCGACGCAACCGGCCCGATCCAGCGACGTTCATCGGGCGCGGCAAGGTCGACGACCTGCAGATGGCGGTCGCATCGACCGGTGCTGACACCGTCATCTGCGATGGCGAGCTCGCCCCGAGCCAGCTGCGCAACCTCGAAGACCGCATCAAGGTCAAGGTCATCGACCGTACGGCCCTGATCCTCGACATCTTTGCCCAGCACGCCAAGAGCCGCGAGGGCAAGGCGCAGGTCGAGCTCGCACAACTGCAGTACATGAAGCAGCGGCTCCGCGGCTGGGGCGGCAGCCTGTCGCGTCAGGCCGGCGGTCGCGTCGGAGCCGACGGCGGCGGGATCGGCGGTCGCGGCCCCGGAGAGACCAAGATCGAAACCGACCGTCGGCGCATCAACGACAAGATCGCCAAGCTGCGCCGCGAGCTGGAGCACATGGGCAAGACGCGCGAGACGAAGAAGTCGAAGCGGCGCCGCAACGCCGTGCCCGCGGTGTCGATCGCCGGCTACACCAACGCCGGCAAGTCGAGCCTGCTGAACCGGCTCACCAAGGCCGGCGTACTCGTCGAGGATGCGCTGTTCGCGACGCTCGATCCGACGACGCGGCGTACCGAGACCTCCGACGGTCGCGTCTACACGCTGTCCGACACCGTCGGCTTCGTACGTCATCTGCCGCATCAGCTGGTCGAAGCGTTCCGATCGACGCTGGAGGAGGTCGCCGAGTCCGATCTCATCATGCACGTCGTCGACGGTTCTCACCCCGATCCCGAGGGGCAGATCGCCGCCGTACGTGAGGTCTTCGCCGACGTCGGCGCAACCGACGTACGCGAGGTCATCGTCGTCAACAAGTCCGATGTCGCCGACCCGTTGGTGCTGTCGCGCATCCTGGCGCGTGAGCCTCATGCCGTGACGTGCTCGGCGCGTACGGGCGAGGGCATCGACAAGGTGCAGGCGATGCTCGAGGCCGAGTTGCCGCGTCCATCGGTGCAGGTCGACGTGGTGCTGCCGTACGCGCGTGGGGACCTGCTCAACCAGATCCACACTCATGGCGAGATCGACGCCGTCGAACACACTGCAGACGGCACGCATGTGGTGGCGCGCGTCAACGACGATCTCGCGGGCACGCTCGCGACCTATCGCTGAGTGAGCGTACGTACGCGGCTTCTACCGACGGCGGCGCCGAGGAGCGCGATCACGGCGCTGGAGGCGATCCCCGCACCGTTGATGCAACGCTGTGAGCCCGACACCGCTGATGACCGCGGCCGCATCGTTCACTCGTGGTGGGCGTTGACCTCCGGCCATGCCGGCGACTCGTCGTCGAGTACGGGGCGGTCCAGTCCGCGCAGGTGCCTGTCGAAGAACGCACCCACGTAGGCGCGCGTCAGGCGCATCGACCGCTGCCCCGGCAGTGCTCCGGGTTCGACACCAGCCTGCTCCGTGAGCACCGGGAAGTCGGTGAACGAACCGTGGTTGCTGCCGCGCACAGTGAACCAGTACCGCGGTCCGCGGAGCTTGCGCCATGCGCGCGGCCATGACGGGTCACCGCCGCCCGGCGTGTGCAGCTGCCTCGTACCGATCATCATGAACGGCCGATCGATCGCGCCGTCGAGCCGGTCGAAGAACGTGCCGTCGAGGTTGACGCCCGCGTCGACCCGCGGATCCTCCTGCAGCACCGAGGCGGCCGAGTTCCCACCGATCGAGTGGCCGGCCACGCCGATGCGGTCACGATCGATCATCCACGAATGCGACCATGCCGAGCGAGGCGAGAACAACCGGTCCAGCACGAACGAGACGTCCTCGCTACGGCCGGGCGGAACGTTCGCGAAATTCTCCGTGTCACATGCCGCGCACGTGACGAGCCTCTCGTCGGGCATCTCGATCCCGAGGGACTCGTGGGCATGGTCGATCGCTGCGACGACGTAGCCGCGGCTGGCGAGGTGGGACGCGAGGCCGGTCAACGAGCTCCGGGACATGCTGAATCCGGGCGACAGGACGATCAGCGGGCGACCCCCGAGCCGTGGCAGCGGGAACGTGTCGCGGACGACATGCGAGTCGACCGTGGACAGGATCGTGCCGGGTATGTCGTCGGGGATTTCCCCTCCCTGACGCTGCGCGTCGATGATGGCCTCGGACTCCGCGGCGGTCATGTATTTCGCACGCGGTCCCGTAGTCGAGTACGTCGGGTAGAACATCGACACCATCAGCTCGCGGTGTCCGGGCTTCGGAACCCAGGGGTCGAGCCTGCTCCTGTCGACCAAGTGGAGCGCCGTCGCGGCAACGGGCAGTGGACCACGGGGGTGCGGTAAGGACAGATCGGGTGCAGAACGGTCGGATGCGACGGTCGTTGCCGACGTGTTCGTGGGCTGCGGGGCCGCGCCTGCCGAGGCGGTCACGAGGCCGGCGGCGACGATGCTTACGACCATGGCGAATCGGGTCAATGACGTCAACATGGGCGGCACGCTACGGAGCGCGACGCACGGCCCACGACCCACCACAGGATGCCTCCCGACCTGACGAAAGTGAGATAGCGTTACTCGATCTGGTCGTCGCAGGGTGAGGGGCTGGTATGGGATCGAATCGCCCATCGGGTTTCAGGTACGAAGATCGCAAGGACGGCATCGTGGTGTACCACAACGACCGGCGTGCGACCGTGCTGCGTGGCGCCCGTGCCGAGCAGTTCCTGCGTGATGTCGAATACGACGATCCGCAGGAGCTGATGGCACGGCTGACCGGCAACTACAAGCGCGGAAACGAGCGTATGGGTAAGGACCATCCCCGTAACCGGAGGCGTTGAGCGCGACTTGTGGATGCGTCGGCCGGTCGCTCGTCGTGGACGGTAACCTCACAGCGTGACCCAATCCGGACAACCCTCCGCCACCGATCTACGTACCGTTCGAGGTGTGCTGCATGCTGCCGTCGCGGCCGTCGGCGGGCAGGAGCGACCCGGGCAGGTCGAGATGGCCGAAGCCGTCGAGGCCGCCCTGGAGTCAGGGCGGCACCTCCTCGTCCAGGCGGGAACGGGCACCGGTAAGTCACTCGGTTATCTGGTGCCGAGCATGGTGCACGACAAACGCGTCGTGGTCGCCACTGCGACGCTCAATCTTCAGCATCAGCTGGTTGAGCGCGATATTCCTGCACTCGTCGAGGGCGCTCGTTCCGAGCTCGGGCGCGCGCCCGAGCATGCCGTGCTCAAAGGGCGCGCCAACTACGCGTGTCTGCATCGCGTCCGTGAAGGCGCACCCGACGACCAGGGCGAGCTGATCGACGTACCGACCGGCTCGCTCGGCTCCGAGGTGGTCGCACTGCGGGAATGGGCCGAGGAGCAGGCCGACGGTAGCCAGACCGGCGACCGTGACTCGGCTCCCGCGCACACCGATCGGGCGTGGCGACAGATCTCGGTGTCCGCGCGGGAATGCCTCGGTGCGAGTCGCTGTCCGTTCGCGGACGAGTGCTTCGCCGAGCGAGCCCGCGAACGCGCCATGAGCGCGCAGATCGTCGTGACCAATCACGCCCTTCTCGCCATCGACGCGATCGACGGCGTACCGATGCTGCCGGAGTACGACGCGGTGGTCGTCGACGAGGCGCATGAGCTGAACGCACGGGTGACGCAGGCGGCGACCAAAGAGCTCAGCCCGCCGATGATCGAGCGCGCCGCCCGACGAGCGCGCAACGCGATCGACGGTTCCGAGGCAGACGAGCTCGAGTCCGCATCGGACGACCTGCTCGAGGCGATCGCGACACTTTCGGCAGGGCGGGTCGAGACGATGCCGCAGATCCTTGCCGATGCGCTGGTCGGCGTACGCGAAGCAGCGCGGGCATGCTTCTCCGCGATCCCGAAGGACGGCAAAGAAGACCTGCTCGGCGACGACGCCGGCTCGGCATCCGACTCCGTGCGGACGCAGGCGCGGGCCTTGGTCGACGACATCCGTCAGATCGCCGAACGGATGGCCGCGAACGCGGAAACCGATGTGCTGTGGATGAGTGAACGCGACGTATCGCGCGGCGGGAACGATCTCCACGTCGCGCCGATCGATGTGGCTGGTGCGCTCCACGAGAAGCTCTTCTCGGAGAAGACCGTCGTGCTCACCAGCGCCACGTTGAAGCTGGGTGGCGGATTCGAGCCCATCGCGGCGTCGCTCGGGCTGTCGCTCGCTGATGACGACTCGTGGTCGGCGATCGACGTCGGGTCTCCGTTCGACTACGCGCGCCAGGCCATGCTGTACGTTGCGCGCTCCCTCCCGCCACCGGGTCGCGACGGTCTCGGCACCGCGCAGATGGACGAGATCGCCGCGCTCGTCGATGCTGCGGGCGGGCGTACGCTCGGACTGTTCTCGTCGCGGCGGGCTGCCGAGGCGGCGACGGAGGCCGTACGCGAGCGGCTGCCCGACCTCGAACTGTGGTGTCAAGGTGAAGCGCAGCTACCCGAGTTGGCACGCCGGTTCGTCGACGATCCGCCGACGTGCCTGTTCGGAACCTTGAGCCTGTGGCAGGGCATCGACCTTCCGGGCAACACGTGCCAGCTGGTCATCATCGACCGCATCCCGTTTCCGCGGCCCGACGATCCGCTGATGAGCGCGCGGCAGCGACTTGTCGAACAACGCGGCGGCAACGGGTTCATGCAGGTCGCCGCGAGCCATGCTGCACTGCTGCTGGCGCAGGGGAGTGGACGGCTGATACGTCGCAGCACCGATCGAGGTGTCGTAGCGCTCCTCGACCCGCGGATCGCGACCGCGCGGTACGGCTCGTTCCTGGCGGCGTCGTTACCGCCCATGTGGCGCACGACGGACCGTGAGGTCGTGCTCGGCGCGCTGAAGCGACTGGACGAGGCCGCGTCCGCCCCGTGAGCCCGACGTTTGGGCGCGACACGCCGGCGCGTCGCGCCCAAAACGTCGGGCTCACGGGGCGGATGGTTCCGCGGCGGGGCGGATGTCAGTCGCGGGAGCGGCGCCGGAACGCCGCCAGAGCCAACGGCGCGAAGATCGCAGTGAGCGCGATCGACCATCCGATCGACATCGCGACCGGATGATGGAGTGCCCAGGCCGCGTCGCCGCTTGCTTCGGGGCCGTTGCCCCACAGTACCCGGCACGCTTGAGCCAACGAGGAGACTGGATTCCATTCAGCGATGAACTGGAGCCAGTCCGGCATCTTCTGCGTCGGGACAAACGTGTTCGCCACGAACGTCAGCGGGAACATCACGGTGAACATGAGGCCCTGGACCGACTCGACCGTACGCATCATCGAGCCGACCCAGATGCCGAGCCAGATCATCGCGAACCCGAACAACAGCAGCAGCCCGATCGCGGTCAGCGCGTCGCCGAGACCCTCGCGGATACGCCAGCCGATCAGTAGACCCGTCGCGCCCATTACGACGATGCCGATGCTCGCGTGGATCAGGCTGGAGATACTCCGGCCGACGAGCACCGAGGAGCGCGAGATGGGCAGCGACTTGAATCGGTCGACGATGCCCTTCTGCAGGTCGTTCGTCAGGCCGATCGCGACCGTCGCCGAGGAGAAGATCATCGTCTGCACCATGATGCCGGGCAGCAGGAATTCCTTGTAGTCAGCGCTTCCCGGGACATTGAGCGTCCCGCCGAAGACGTACGCGAACAACAGCACGAACATCACCGACTGCACGGTGACGTCGAGCAGCATCTCGGGCTGGCGCCGGATGTGGATCAGATTGCGCCACGTGATCGCCAGCGAGGCTCGCCCGAGCGATTGGGGCGCCAACACCGGACGTTCTGACTGGATCGCCGTCATGCCGGCACCTCCTGAACCTCGTCCTGTGCGTCATCGTCGGTCGGCTCTGCGCGGTGACCGGTCAGATGCAAGAACACGTCGTCGAGACTCGGTCGTTGCAGTCCGATGTCGTCGAGCTCGATACCGGCCTCCTCCATCCGCGCACCGATGCGCGTCATGTCGGCCAGACCGCTGGCTTGTGCGGTCAGGCGGCGGCTGTCGGCCTCGACGTGGACTTCCGGGCAGCAGTCCCACATGATCTTCTCCGCATCGGCGAGCCGGCTCCCGTCGGTGAGGGTGACGACAACGGCTGCGCGGCCGGCCCGATGCTTGAGCTGGGTCGGTGTGCCGTGTGCGATCACGCGACCCTTGTCGATCACCACGATGTCGTCGGCGAGATGATCGGCCTCCTCGAGGTACTGCGTCGTCAGCAGCAGTGTCGTGCCCTCGCGTACGAGCTCGCGCAGCACGCCCCAGAGTTCGGTGCGGCTTTGCGGATCGAGCCCGGTGGTGGGCTCGTCGAGGAACAGAACCGGTGGGGCCGCGAGCAGGCTGACCGCGAGGTCGAGGCGCCGTCGCATACCGCCGGAGTAGGTCTTGATCGTGCGGTTCGCCGCGGCTGTCAGATCGAAACGCTCGAGCAGCGCGTCGCTCGCCTCGGTGATGTACGTACGCGAGAGCCCGTACAGCCGGCCGATGAGCCGGAGGTTCTCCCGAGCGGTGAGGAGCTCGTCGACGGTTGCCGCCTGGCCGGTCATGCCCATGCTGCGGCGCACGGCGGCGGGATCGGTACGGATGTCGTGACCGGCCACTCTGCCGGTTCCGCTGGTCGGCACGCTGAGTGTCGTCAGCATGCGTACGGTGGTCGTCTTGCCGGCGCCGTTCGGCCCGAGCAGGCCGAGCACGCTGCCTTGTGGTACGACGAAGCTGACGTCGTCGACTGCGGTGTTGTCGTCGAAGCGTTTGACGAGGTTGATTGCCTCGACGGCTGGGTCTGATGTCATGAGGTCAAGCCTAAGGTCGTGGTCTGACAGGACGCTTGTGATTTTTCGATGGGTTCGTGTTCTCGATCCTCCAACCTCAATGGAACTTGAGGTCAACGATGTTCACCGACGGCGAACTCGACAACGCTTCCGCCTTGCGCCTTCGGTACGTGTCCGTGTGTACGTATCGATCGTGACCGGAGTCGGCGATGAAATCGTCGTCCGCACAGGTCGTCTTACGAGTCGTCACACAGGAGCGCCGACACCTGCCGTCTACTCCCGTCGCAGTACGCGACGGCGTACGAAACCGCACATGAGCGGCCGGTGCGCACTTGGTGGACGAACGGGGTCAACGACGTCGACCAAATGCGCACCGGCCGCTCATGTGCGGTCGCGGCGAGTCGGAGCCGGGGACCTACATCCGGCGCAGCACCGTGGTGACCTTGCCGAGGATGGTCGCATCGGTTCCATCGATCGGCTCGTACGCATCGTTGTGCGGGAGCAGCCAGACCTTGTTGCGCTTGCGCTGGAACGTCTTCACGGTAGCCTCGCCGTCGATCATCGCGGCGACGGTCTCGCCGTTCTCGGCCGTCGGCTGCTGACGTACCACGACGTAGTCACCGTCACAGATGGCGGCATCGATCATCGAGTCACCCTTGACCTCGAGAAGGAACAGCGTGCCGTCGCCGACGAGCGACTTCGGCAGCGGGAACACCTCTTCGACGCGCTCGTCAGCCAGGATCGGCCCGCCGGCGGCGATCTGCCCGACCAGCGGCACGTACGACGGCGCGGGCTGGTCGTCACCCAGATCGGTCTCATCGAAGCCGAAGTCGGCGGAGTTGCCGATCGAGCGACGTGCGGCCATCACGTCGGGCAGCAGCACCTCGAGCGCTCGGGGCCGGTTCGGATCGCGACGCAGGAAGCCGAGACGTTCCAGCGTACGAAGCTGGTGGGCGACCGACGACGAACTGGTGAGGCCGACCTCGTTGCCGATCTCGCGAATGCTCGGTGGATAGCCGCGCGTCTCGATCGACTCGCGGATGCACTCCAGCACGCGACGCTGGCGGGGGGTGATGCCGGTGGCGTCAGCGGGCCCATCGGGGAGTTCGGAGACGTTGTCGTTGGGCCGGGTGGAACGAGGCATCGCTTTCTCCTGCTCGCGTCGGAGGCGTCGGGGCACACAGGCAGACTAGTGCGAACACGGGGTGCGATCAAACAGATGTTCGATGGCGTGTCGTGGGCCAGCCGCGCGTTCGTTCACTCTCGCGGGTACGCTCGCGAAACGTTTCCAGCCGACCACAGGAATTGTTCATGCCGCGCCCACTCAAACTCGGCAAGCGTTCACGCCGGATTCCCGCACACGCGCCGCGGTCAGCAGTCGTGACCGGTGCGGCCGGCGGCATCGGCAAGGCGATCGCACAGCGCTTGATCGCCCGTGGTTACGCCGTGTTGGTCACCGATGTCGACGCCGACCGGGCAACGATGACGGCCAAGGAGATCGGCGCTGCCGACGGCTGTGGGTACGACGTGACCGACGAGGGCGAAGCGGCAGCGATCGCGGCGCGTGCACGGGCGCATGCTCCGCTCGGGGCCTGGGTGTGTAACGCCGGTGTCGGGTTCGACGGTGCCGTGGCAGACCAAGGCAGCAAGCGCATCCGTACCCTCGTCGACGTCAACCTGCTCGGTGTCATCTGGGGTGTACGTGCCGCGGTCACGGTCATGCGCGAGCAGGCTCGCGACGGCATCAAGGGTGGCGACATCGCGATGACCGCATCGCTGTCAGCGCATGGACCCGTTCCCGGCCTGTCGGTGTATGCCGCGACCAAGGCGGCCGTGCTGAGCCTTGCGACCTCGATGGACTCCGAGCTACGCAAGGACCGTATCCGCGTGCACGCGGTGTGTCCGGACGGCGTCGACACCGGCCTCCTCGACGTGATGGATCCGCAGGGACAGGGTCTCAGCCTGATTCGCTCCGGAGGGCGGCTGTTGCAGGCCGATGAGGTCGCCGCCGCGGTCGAGGCGATGTTGGGCACGCGCCGGGTCTACCGGACGCTGCCCGTACGCCGCGGGCTGGTCATGCGGGCGACGAGCATGTTCCCGGCCGCGCTGATGTCGTTCGAGCCGCTCCTGCGCCGACAGGGTGCGCGAGCGACGCGAGCCAGGCATCAATCGGACCCACGCACCTAGAGGCAGAGGCGAGGCGATGGGTGCGCTGTTCCAGGACGTACGGCGGCCGTTCGAGCCACGTACGCACCAACGCGCCGCGCTGGATGCCGTCGCAGCGGTGGCCGCTCGGGGCGCCCGCCGGGCATGGGTGGTGCTACCGCCTGGAGCCGGCAAGACGTTCGTCGGCCTCGAAGTGATCCGCGAACGCGGCGTCCCCGGAGTCGCGTTCGGCCCCAACACGGCCATCCAGACGCAGTGGTGCGCGGGCTGGGAAGCGTACGGCTCGGCCTACGACGTCGGTACCGACCGCGACCTCACATCGCCGGTCACGGCGCTCACGTACCAGTCGTTGGCGTCGTTCGACGACGATGTGGACGAGGTCGACGAGAACGGCGACCGGCGTTCGCTCGTCGAGCGACTGCACCCGAACGGTCGCGCCCTCGTCGATCGACTGCGCGACCTCGGTCCCGTGACCATCGTCCTCGACGAATGCCATCACCTGCTCGAGGTGTGGGGGCGTCTGGTCGCCGAGGTGCTCGATCTGCTGCCAGACGCATTCGTGCTCGGCCTCACCGCGACGCCACCGTCGGTACTCGACAGGAACCAGCGCGCGCTCGTCGACGAGTTGTTCGGCGACATCACGTACGCGGCCTCGATCCCGGCGGCGGTACGCGAAGGGACGCTGGCTCCGTTCGCGGAACTCGCTCGGATCACGACGCCGACACCGACCGAGTCACAGTGGCTGGCCGGGCAGTCGGAGCGGTTCACCAGGCTCACGACCGACCTGATGGAGCCCGGATTCGGAACCGTCGGGCTTCTGGAGTGGCT
>Ga0079225_10000613_pt1 | contig 19392 bp, 18 predicted proteins | sample Poulit2012_FD_76344 | JGI IMG/M metagenome (GOLD analysis project Ga0079225, IMG submission 76344) | Agricultural soil microbial communities from Georgia to study Nitrogen management - Poultry litter 2012 | ecosystem: Environmental > Terrestrial > Soil > Agricultural land | place: USA: Georgia... | reverse complement strand
TTGCGTAATCCAAGAAAGCTTTAAACTTAATTTCTTTGTTACACATTACATCCGGGTTTGGTGTGCGTCCTTTTTTGTATTCATCTAGGAAATAAGTGAATACTCGGTCATGATATTCTTTTTCAAAATTCACTGAATAATATGGAATACCGATTTGATCTGCAACTAAAGCAACATCTTTATAGTCTTCTGTTGCAGTACAAAAGCCGTTTTCATCCGTATCATCCCAGTTTTTCATAAAGATACCTACAACATCATACCCCTGCTCTTTTAAAAGCAAAGCCGTTACTGAGGAATCCACACCACCACTCATGCCGACAACGACACGTGTATTTGCGTTTTCATTCATTTTATCACCATCATTTCTTTTAGATTTTTCTTGCAAGCAAGAAAGCTCATTGAAAATCTAACGAATTTGAAGGTTCGAAATTTCCAACGCCCCATATTATAAGGTCTTCTTGATGAAATTGCAACCCAAGTGCTTGATGTTTAAGAGATATTCCAAGTTTATGTTTGGTATTTTACAGACTAGTCGACAGCATGAATCTCTTCAATATATTCAACTGGAATAGCCGAGCCTAATTGCAGGCTGTTCACAATTTGTAATTGTTGCGCGAGGGATAAATGTTCAAATCCTGGTAAAGCTTTGATACTGAGTAAATCCTTTTTATGTTGGAGACCCAACTCTTCTCCCATCGTTAAAAGAGATGTACCACTTTCAAGAATTAAGTTAATTTGACCTGCAATTGTTTTTTCTGGAAATTCCAAAGCTTTTGCCGCTAAGTTGACCAATTCAGCATAGTCGTATGGCAATTCAAATGTTGTAATCACTTTTTGCATTTGACCAAGGAGCCAGTATCCTTCTTCAAGAGCTGTTGTTTTTGAAAAAGGATGTTCGCTTGCAACTTTTTTCGTCAACTCGTTTCCCTTTTCTGTTTCTTCTGCGTCTACTTTTTCCGGTAGACAAAGCATCGTGATAAAAAACAGATGAATAAATTGAAGATTCTCTTCAGAGATGCCGGAAACTTCAAAAGGATCGTTATCAAAAGAACGAATTTCTAAATATTGGATACCATTTTCAAGTAAACTCACGGAATCTTTAACAATCCCGCGCAAACGTACAGCTCCATAAAATTCACGCTCTTTTTTTAAGAGACCCTCTTTTACGGCTTGTTGTAAATCAAACGCATAATTCTCTACCGAATCATATCGAACAGTCACTTTAGGGTTATTTGTAAATCCATACTTACTGTTTCTCAAACTGCGCATGGGTTCCGTAGGCAGTGGTTGGTCTTTGAAAAATGGCGCATCAAAGAAGTTGTCTTCAGCCACAGGAGTTGCTCCAAATAAGTAGACCAGCAGCCATTGATAACGCAAAAAATTACTCGCTAATTTTAAATAAAGTTCATTGCGCATGTTTTCTAACGTTTCAAATTCCTGCTGATTGGCGAAAAGAAGTTCTAGAAAATTCGAATCAAACGAATAATTAATATGAATTCCATTAACCAATTGACGTTTTTTTCCATATTTCGAAGCTGTATATAAACGATATTCTGCCAACTCTTGATTGGTTGTATTTGAAATATTAATCAAGCGCTCGTCTTCTGGCAATTGACAAGGGACACTAAATGGCCACATATATTCTTCTTCCGGTAAATTGGCCAATAACACATAACTCAACGTTTGCAGCCAATTATGTGCTTTAGCATATGGAGCTAATGGCGGTGTAATAATTTCTGGCTGTGCTTCTCCGTAATCTGTTTTTATATGGGGATTGACTTCTCGATTTCCTAAAGATTCAGGATGCATAGATGTTGCTAATTTGGCCGGGCTTACAGCTCTTAATCCTTCTTTTTCTAAACCGAAAGTTCCATTGACCAATAGATCCACTAAATGATTCTCTTTGATGATTTGGAGTAAATTCACTGATTCTTCACCTCACGACTTTATTTGCTCGTTTTAATTTACGCAAAAAATAAAAACTCGGGATAGCACCTATCCAGAGTTTTTATGATTGAATATTTATTTGTTTTATCTATTCACTCATACTTTTTCAAGCACATTTTCTCGAGTAAAATCTTCCAAATAAAATTCAGCAAGTTCCCGAGCTTCTTTCATCTCATCATTCGCATACAAATTGACTTTTTTGATGCCATTTGCAGCAACAGATGATATTTTTAAATTTGAAAAATCCTTAGAAACAGTAACTTTTAATACCGGTGCTGTTTTCTGTCCCGGTTTCGTTGTCAGTGGTCGTTCATATTGAAAGTTACCATTCTTCGTTTCCATAAAAGCATTATCGCGCATTGTATAACGCTTTGCGTCTGGATGAACTCGATATTTCTGCTCGCTTCCTGGTAAGGACGCTTCATTTGACTGGGTCATCTGAAAACTCCTCTCTTTTTTGTTCATCATTAATATAGCATAATCATGACAAAAAAGCTATATAGGGTAAGGGCAGAAACACAAGTTTTCGGTTATTTTTCGGTGACTTCTTTTAGAATGTCAACCGTTCTTTTTATTTCATCCACTGTTGTTTGCGTTCCGAAACTAAACCGCAAAGTATGGTCAATTTCAACAGCATCCTCGCTGAACATAGCTGTCAACACATGACTAGGCTCTAGCGTCCCTGCTGTACAAGCCGAACCAGCCGATAGAGCTACTCCACGTAAATCCATTTGAATCAACAGCATGTCCGAACGCATGCTTGGAATACAGAGACTCAAAACGTGTGGTAGGGAATGTTCCAAAGAACCATTTACAGAAAATTCTACTCCCGATTCATCGAGTAATTCAATGAACGTTTGCTTTAAGTTTAATAAGTGATTATAGTTATCTTTTAGATTTTCTTGATGCAATTCAATCGCTTTTTGGAAGGCAAGAATAGCGGGTACATTCTCGGTCCCTGCTCGATGTTTGTTTTCTTGCTCTCCACCTAATAATAAACTGGGTAGATTTAAACCCTCACGTACATATAAAAAGCCAATTCCTTTTGGACCGTTCATTTTATGCGCCGACACACTCAGCAAGTCCACATTCAAATCTTCCACATCCAAATCAATCGCACCATAAGCTTGAACAGCATCGGTATGAAATACAATTTCTTGATCTAAATTGTTCAAATATTGCCCTATTTCTTTGACCGGCATAATCGAACCGACTTCATTGTTCCCATACATGACTGAAACCAATATCGTATCTGGTCGAACGGCTTCTTTGACCTGTTCAACTGTTATTCGGCCACTTTCATCCACTGGTAAATAAGTGATGTCAAAGCCTTTTGTTTCTAAATACTTCATTGGATTCAAAACAGCAGGGTGCTCAACATTCGTCGTAATAATGTGTTTGCCACGGCTTTCAAAATGCTCTGCCGTTTTTAATATCGCGGTATTATCACTTTCTGTGCCGCCACTTGTGATGACAATTTCAGTTGTTTGAGCGCCAATGCTTTTCGCCATCGTTTGGCGTGCATAATCAATAAGCACTCGATTTTTCTTTCCCACTTGGTGAATGCTTGAAGCATTTCCATAATTTTCATTTAACGCTTGCGTCATGACATCAATGACTTCTTTCGCCATCGGAGTTGTCGCTGCGTGATCTAAATAAATTGTATCTTTCACTTGAATCCTTTCCTTTACTTGATGGTTTCCTTCACCCGTTCTTTTTGTTGCTGAACAAGTTCTGGAAATAACATTTCTAAAATTCCTTTTGTTAAACGTCGTCCTTTACCTTTCGTAACATAGGCATGCATGTTCATTGCTGGATTAAAGTTTGCTTCTATACATGAATAACCTGGTTCTTCTGCTGTACTCGGTTTCTGATAGTCTGGAATGATTAAATCAATTCCTGTAACATTCACTTCTAACGCTTCAGCAATTCCTACAGCTATGGCATTATAACTCTCATGCATCTCATCTGTAAAGTCGATTGAATCGCCACCCGTTGAAATATTTGAATTTTCTCGCAAATACACCGTTTGCCCTTCTTCTGGAATGGAATCAAAATCCAATCCTTGTTCTTTAAGCATCAATTTTTCAATAGAGCCTTTTTCAATGTATGCCATTGGCGCTCGGTGATTTTCTCCTCTGAGTGGATCTTCGTTTTTCTCATCAATAAGTTCACTAATTGTGGATGTTCCATCCCCTTCGACATTCGCTGGAACACGTAACAAAACAGCGCCTACTTCACCATTCAAAACGAAAAATCGATATTCTGTTCCTTCAATAAATTCTTCAACCAAGACAGTGTCATCTTCTTTAAAGGCAATTTTCAACGCTTCTTGATAAGACTCTTTACTTGGAAAGTTTTTGAATACAGAAATTCCAATGCCATAGTTGGTGGACTTCGGTTTAATGACGATTGCTTGGTCTTTATATTTTAAATAATTTGCCATCGCTTCTTCTAAGGAATGGTATTCTCCCCCGCCAGGTACAGAATATCCAGCTTCTGCGAGAATCTTTTTTGTTACCGTCTTATTCTCCATAATAAAATGAGAAATCGTCGTATCTTTACTTGTCATATTTCCATTCCGAACATATTCAACACGATCTTCATGAGATAACTTTAGAAACTGATCTGCACGATCGATAATTTCCATCTCGACGCCTAATTCTAAAGCATCATACATCAGTAACTGGGTAGACAACTCCATATCTTCAAAACCGTTTAAAACATAAGGACGGTCTGTAGAATAATGCTTATATTTTAAGCCCAGTTCTCGACCATGTGCTAAATAGCCTTGTTCATCTATTTGTGCGGCAACTCTCGCACTTAGAGTACGATCAGGGTATTCAAACTTTTCTTTTGCTTTATCAATCAAATCGCCATACTTATCGATTAATGAAAGTTCATTAAGCATGGATGACATATCCTCTAAAATTTGGAGTCCTTCCTCTTTAAATGCAGAAGATTCAAATGGATTTTCATCGGCTGTATTCAGATTTTTTTCTTGACCCTCGGTAATTTCTTCCACAGTGGCTTCACTGTCTAACCAAACCATATACAGGAAAAAGAGGTGGTAGAAGCGTCCCTGATCATAAGAAATACCTAATCGATCTAACGGATTTAAATCAAATGAACGAAATTCGATGTAATCTACACCTGTATCTAACATGTCTCGTAATCGCTCGCCTCTTCCGCGAAGACGCGCATTTCCGTAAAATTCACGTTCCTCCGACAAATGCCCTGTTTCAACAAAATTCTCGATGTCTTTGACATAACACTCAACCGAATCATAATTTACAATGACTTCTTCATGGTTATGGTAGCCAAACGAACTGTTACGTAAACTGCGGACATAGTCCGTTGGTTTCTTTAATAGTCGGCCTGATTTCGAGTCATAAAAACTAGGATCAGCATATGGACTCGCCCCGAATAGATACAAAAGAACCCATTCATATTTTAGGAAGTTTCCAGCGAGTTTAATATAAAGATCATTTTTAAATTCAACCAATGTGTTGAATTGAGATTGATGTTCAAATACTGCTTCAATGAAAGCATCGCTAAATGAAAAATTAAAGTGAATACCACTTATAGTCTGTTTTTTCTTTCCATAACTTTCGGCCAGGTATTCACGGTAGCGGATAGCATCCGGATCGTTATAGCGAATAATTGGAATCTCTTCTTCTTCTGGCAGGATATTTGGCATACTATTTGGCCATAGGTATTCATCATCCGGCAAAGAGCGATGAAGGACATCATGCAAAGCTTCCAACCAATTCATTGAAAGTTCCAATGATGGGCGTACCGGTGTAATCAATTCAGGCTGTGCTTCACTAAAGTCTGTCATCATATAAGGATGGTACAAACGACTCCCTAAAGTGTATGGATGATCCGTCATGGCTAACTTTTCTTCCATATCAGTACGGAGTCCTTCTTTTTCAATTCCAAAATTTCCTTCAATAAACAGTGATTGAAGTTGATGGTTTTTAATTATGTCTGAAATCTTCATTACTTTCCCTCAATTCATTGATATACATGTAATCCCATATATTCTAACATATTTATTCGCACGAACGTATTATTCAGTTTGAAAATTTCAACCTCTTATTTTCTTTACAGAACAAATGTTTGATTCAATTACCTAAGCAACAAAATCCATGTTATAATAGTAAAAGAATTTAATTGAGAGGAGTTTTCCTTTGAATCAACCATTAGCTTACCGTATGCGCCCGACTTCTATTGATGAAGTTGTTGGCCAGCAACATTTAGTGGGGGAAGGAAAAATTATATGGCGGATGGTGGAGGCCAAAAGACTTTCTTCGATGATTTTGTATGGACCGCCTGGTATCGGGAAAACAAGTATCGCAAGTGCAATCGCCGGTTCAACAAAATATGCCTTTCGAATGTTAAATGCGGCAACCAATACTAAAAAAGATTTACAAATTGTGGCTGAAGAAGCAAAAATGAGTGGCAGTGTTGTTTTACTACTGGATGAGATTCATCGTTTAGACAAACCAAAACAAGACTTCCTGCTCCCTCATTTAGAAAATGGTCGAATTATACTCATTGGAGCTACAACTGAGAATCCTTATATCTCCATTCACCCAGCGATTCGAAGTCGTGCCCAGATTTTTGAATTAAAACCCTTATCCGATGAAGACATTCGAATTGGACTTGAGCGAGCAATTACGGATGAAGAAGATGGTTTAGGCCATTTAAACTTAAACGTCGATGAAAAAGCGATGACCCATTTTACACGAGCAACAAACGGTGATATGCGTGGGGCTTTAAATGCATTGGAGCTTGCAGCAGAATCTACTAAACCAGACAATGATGGTGTTATCCATATTACTTTAGAAATCGCTGAAGAATGCCTGCAGAGAAAAGCATTAACGCATGACAAAGATGGAGATGCCCATTATGATGTAATTTCCGCTTTTCAAAAATCGATTCGCGGGAGCGATGTCCATGCTGCCCTCCACTACTTGGCTCGTTTAGTTGAAGCCGGTGAATTACAGATCATTTGTCGTCGTCTAATGATTATTGCTTATGAAGATATTGGTCTTGCAAACCCCGCGGGAGCTGCTCGTGCAGTAACAGCAGTACTTGCGGCTGAAAAAACTGGTTTGCCTGAAGCACGCATTCCATTGGCCAATGCGGTGATCGAATTGGCACTTTCTGAAAAATCCAACTCGGCTTATTCCGCTTTGGATGCAGCAATTGCCGATGTAAGGAATGCAAGAAGTTCTCATGTCCCCGATCATCTACGCGATGCGCATTACAAAGGGGCGAAAGATTTAGGACGTGGGGTTGGCTATAAATATCCCCATGACTATGAAAATGCATGGGTGGAACAACAGTACTTGCCAGACAAGCTCGCGGATGCAAAGTATTACCAGCCAAAACCTACAAGCAAGTTTGAAACAGCGCTGACTAAACAATACTTAAAGTTCAACCCAAATAAGCAGTAATCTCTACTGAGACTTTGAATTGAGAGATAAAAATAATCTTATTTTTTTGTGTCAAACACTTGCATAATGTAGAAGATTCGTTTATTATTCTTAACAGATTAAAGCATAACTCCGCTTTCAAAATATTCGGAGAAGAATGTCAGAAAGCAATTGTTCCTTTTGACAGGTACAGAGGGTTATGCTATCATTTACTTAGAAGTTGATATCTGATGTGTACGCGATACCTTATAATGCGTGAACCCTACATTCTCTTATATAAGGGATTCTAATAAGAGTAATACTGACAAGCCTTTTCACTTGGAAGTCAAAGTTACTCTTTGTGAAGCCCACCTGCAAATAGCGGGTTCTAAAGTAGAAGGTAGACAAACGGCACGATCGGATATCCTACATAAGAAACGTAAAACCACTTTGTTCAATCAAAGTGGTTTTCTTTCTATATAAAATTAAATTGCGGGGGGATAACTATGTTGGAGAAAAAATACCGAAATATTATGGTCGCAATTGATGGTTCAAACGAAGCAGAACAAGCATTTAAAGAAGGCGTAGCAATCGCAAAAAGAAACGACAGTCATTTCTATATTGCCCACGTAAGTGATACCCGTTCGTTGAGATCTTTCCCAAACTTTGTCAGCCCGATAAGCAATACCGAATTTATGGATCAAACACAAAGAGCAGCCGAAACCACTTTAGCGGAATATAAAAAATGGGCAGAGGACCGTGGATTATCCAATGTAAAAACCATTTTAAAATTTGGGTCCCCTAAAGCAGAAATTGCCAAAAACATACCTGATGAATATGATATTGATCTGATCTTGCTTGGAGCTACCGGTTTAAATGCCGTTGAACGTATTTTGATTGGTTCGGTTTCTGAATATGTCGTCAGAAGCGCTCCCTGCGATGTACTCATTGTACGTACTTACATGAAAGAAAATGAAGAAGATGAAAGAATTGTAGATATGGATGATTTATAATTCATTCATCAACTGCTGATACTGCCTAATGTCGATGACTTCTCCATATACGTCGACATTAGGTTTTTTTTAAAATTAAATTGATTTTTAAAGCATAGATAAAGCAAAAAAGCCTTCTATTCCTTGCTAAAAAAGCAGTAAATAGAAGGCCTTAATTTTTGCATCGTTCATATCTTGGCCCTGCCCTATTCCATTTTTGATGGATAATCTTCACTTGCGTATTCAACCGCGGTAGCTCCTATCCAAGCAAGACCACTCATTGAGACAAAGAGAATCATGGCTGGAAACCAACTTAAAAATACCAAGAAAGCAAGTAAGGTAATCAAAATGGCTCCAGTTATTTTTAAGTTTCCAATTGCCAACATAAAACCAGCGAAAAATATTTTAACAGACGTATGGTTCATTTTTTTCGATAAAGGATAGGTGTACAAAATCGTCAATAAAATAATGAAAGATAAAGTATAAAAAGCATACTTAAAGATTTGAAACCAAGTCGTTGTAAATGTTAGCTGACTTAAAAAATAAAGATCAATGGCGATCACAAAAACGACAATTAAAATCGGTAATCCAAAACGATAACTTTGTTTGAAGTTCTTTTTAAAGGTATGTCTGAATAATGTAAATACTTCTTTTGGTTTCCCTTTTTCTTTCCAGTGATTAATGACTTCAAATACCGTGTCCGTAGCAGGAACAAGGGTTACCAGAGGCAAAGAGAACAATAACCAGGACAGATTAAGGATGGCTATACCCGAAAACCATTCAGTAAACTGAACGGCTAGTGATGTTAAATCCAATTTCTTCAAATATAGTTCCTCACTTTCTGCACCTTAATCATTCTACCCTTTCATCCCCCCTGATAAGTCCATACCTTCAATAAAGTACTTCTGAGCGAATAAGAATAGCAATACTGTCGGCAATAACACTAATGTAGCGCCTGCCATTAAATAGTTCCATTGCGTCGTTGATTGGTTTTGGAATACCTGTAACCCAATTTGTAAGGTATAACGTTCTTCATTTTGAATATAGAGTAATGGGCCTAAGAAGTCATTCCATGCCCCATTAAATGACATGATTCCTATCGTTATAAGGGCCGGTTTGGTCAATGGGACCATTAAACGACTCCAAATATATAAATGATTTGCCCCATCTATTTGTGCTGCCTCAATCAATTCATCATCAATCGACAGATAGAATTGTCGCATTAAAAAAATATTAAAGGCATTTCCAAAAAATGCCGGAACAATTAACGGTAAATAGGTTCCTACCCATCCAATTCGACTAAAGAGAATATATTGAGGAATCATGGTAACAAATCCTGGAATCATCATTGTCGAAAGAACCAATGCAAATAATACATTTTTCCCAGGGAATTGTATTTTAGCAAAGCCATAGGCAATGAATGAGTTAGAGAGTATATTACCTGCAACTACAAAAAACGTGATAAATAAAGTATTTCCTGCATATTTAAAGAATGGAAAAGCATTCATCATTTCTGTGTAGTTGCTCCATTGGATATCCTCTGGAAATAGACTCGGAGGATATTGCGCAATCTCAGACATCGGTTTTAAGGAAGTTGAGACCATCCAAACCAAAGGCAATAAGAGTAAAATACTGACTAAAATGAGTATGATGTAAATAAACAAGCTTCTCCAGCGTTCTTTTCGCTTTCGACTCTTGTATGGCTTTTTTGTAGTCGCCATAGGTGCTAACCCTTTGTCACCTTCTGTCTTCGTTACTCCAACTTCATCTGCTGGATCAGCCGGGACATTTACGGGTGCTTCGGTTTTTACATTTGATTTCGTTTCTTCTGAAGACTCTATCATAAGTTCTTACCTCCTCCGTAATGTACCCATCGTGGCGCAACTTTTAGATTAATAAAAGTCAGAGCCAACACTATGAGGAATAAGACCATAGACATTGCCATCGCATATCCCATATCAAACGCTACAAAAGCTTTATTCCACATGTGAAAATTGTAAAAAAGTAATGAGTTGGCCGGACCCGCTGTTCCACTTTCAGTCATTACATAAGCTTCTTGGAAAATTTGGAAAGATCCAATCGTCGATGTTACGATATCATAAAAAATGATAGGCGTAATCATCGGTAATGTAATATGTAAAAACTGTTGGAATTTATTTGCGCCGTCCATTTCAGCCGATTCATAAAGTTGTTTAGGTACATTTTGAAGCGTTGCTAAATAAAGCAGCATCGAGCCACCAACACTCCATAACCGCATCAAAATCAACGCTGGTTTCGTCCAATTCGGATCGAATAACCAGGCAGGTCCGTCAATACCGATAAAGCCTAAGAGTGTGTTTACCAATCCTGTCGAAGGCGACAGCAATTGCATCCATAATACATAGACCGCTACTCCAGATAAAACGGCCGGTAAATAAAAGATTGTTCGAAATACTCCTATCCCCCGGATACGTCGATTTAACAGGACAGCTAAAAGAATACTTCCAATTGTCGTTAAAGGGACGTTAAAAATGACGTAATAAGCTGTATTGTAAAGAGAGGTCCAAAATAATTCATCCATGGTAAACATTCTTCGGAAATTATCCAAACCGATAAAATCCATGCGCGATGTCAAATTATAGTTAGTAAAACTTCCATATAATGACAGCAACATAGGGCCTAATAAAAAGAAAACAAACCCGATTATAAAAGGGGCTACAAAGAAAATACCCCATAGTGCTTCTTTTTTCCTTCGTTTATTCCACTTTCTCTTTGGTTTCTTTGATTTAGTTAATGCTTGATCAGCAGCCATCGAAACCACCTACTTTCTAAAGATTCTAACCGTCATATTTTAAAAAGCGGGTGACAATTTTTACCCTGTCACCCTCTTCATTTAAATGGATATTCAACTAATTTTACATTGGTTATTCATTTTGACTGACTAAGTTTTCCACTGATTCTTGCGCATCGTCGAGTGCTTCTTGAGCTGATTTATTTCCAAGTAAAGCTTCGTCTAATTGTCCATTGACTAATTGGATATAATCAGGAGCATTTAATGGAATTGGAGTGATGACTGTATGCTCAAGGTTTTGGTGCGCCAGCTCATAAATCATTTGACCATTTTCATTTAAGTCTGGGTGATCAACTAAAGATTCGTTTGCTTCAATGTTTGCCATAATATCAAAGGCAGTTGAACCAAATCGAGTTTGAACTTCTGTTGATGTCAAGTACTTCATAAATTCATAAGAAGCATCCGGGTTTTCAGCTCCATACGGAATTTCTAAAACGAATCCTCCACCCCATGACCAAGGTTCAGAATTTTCATCATACGCCGGTAGAGGTGCGACCCCAAAGTTCAAGTCTGGAGCATTTTCTTGTAGTTCCACGTAGTAGTTGATATTTTGTCCACGCATAGCAACCAATCCCGAAATGAATGGGTCTGCTAAACCGGAACCAAACTCCGCTTCGTGTGCATTAATTGTATCTTGACCATAATAATCTTGCCAATCCAAGACCCACTCTACTGCTTCCACTTTTCGTGGGGTATTGATTTGAACTTCACCATTCTCATCAAACCAGCTCGTTCCTTCATCGGCATTAATCGTCCATACATCAAGACCTAAATTCCAAAGAGGATAAAAGCCAAAACGTTCCCAAGAATCGCCTTCTTGAACATCCAATGCGCGAGCATATTCTTCTAATTCATCCCAAGTCGTAGGAGGTGAGTCAGGATCTAAGCCGGCTTCTTCAAATAAATCTTTATTGTAAAATAGAACTTGCGTATCTGTATTGAACGGTAACCCATAAGCTTCATCTTCATGAATAACAGTGTCCCATAATTGTGGGTAGAATAACTCCTCTAGATTTTCATCTTCTTGGTCTAAGTATTCTTGAAGATTCGTTGCTTGGTTTGCATCAGCTCGTTGTCGTACACTATTTATGTCTTGTACAATGACATCTGGTACATCATTCCCTGATGCAACTGCCGCAAGTGCTTTGGTCCAAATGTCTCCCCAAGGTTGGTAAACATGTGTGACTTCGATTCCATCTTGAGAAGCGTTAAAATCTTCGATAATTGCTTCAATCGTTTCACGGCGTGCTCCTCCACCCCAGAAAGACCAAAATTCTAATTCTACCGGTTCACCATCGCCTGACCCTTCTGCTTCACCATCACCAGCTGCGTTATCTGCTGATCCATCGTCTCCACCACAAGCGACTAAAATAAATGCAAAAAATGTGGTTAAAACGACAGTAAGTATTTTTTTCCACTTGTTTCGTTTCATCTTAAACCTCTTTTCCATAAAAAAATTATTTAAGTAATTTAAACGAATAAAATAAATCTATGTATAAACAGAAGTACTTCTAAAAGAAGAATACTCCTTCATCTTGAGAAGTTCAATTAAAACGATTCTATTAGCAATTCTATTGTTTTTATTATATTTGAAACGCTTACAAAAACCTAATGTTTTTTAACAAATAAGCCAACCCATTAAAGAGTTGGCTTACATTATTTATTCAGTTACTTATTTCTTTTCTCCATTTTTGAAGCGCTCAACGTCTCGAGCGATCATAATCTCTTCATCTGTAGGAATTAACAAAACAGCTGCTTTAGAATCTTCAGTTGAAATGATTCGTTCAACTCCACGGATGTCATTTAATTCTTCATCTAGTTCAATCCCTAAGAAATTAAAGTTCTTAATGATGTTTGCTCGAGTTGTCGGTGCATTTTCTCCGATACCTGCTGTGAAGACAATGGCATCGACACCTTCCATTTTAACCATGTATTGAGCAATGTAATTACGTACGCGATCTTCAAAAATTCTTAATGTAATCTCTGCGCGTTCATTTCCATTAGCTTCTGCTTCTTCCAAGTCACGCATATCGCTTGATACACCAGAAAGACCTTTTAGACCTGATTCATGGTTAAAGATATCAATCATGTCTTGTACATCTGTAAGTTCTAACTTCTCCATCAAGTGAGGAATTAAAGAAGCATCGATGTCTCCTGTACGTGTACCCATTGTAACACCAGCTAATGGAGTGAAGCCCATAGATGTGTCTATCGATTTACCATTCTCAACCGCTGTAATTGATGCGCCGTTTCCTAAGTGAGCCGTAATGATCTTCAACTCTTCATACGGTTTACCTAACATTTCAGCCGCTCGTTCAGCCACATATTGGTGACTTGTTCCATGTGCACCATATTTACGAGCATCATATTCTTCATAATACTCATAAGGTAAACTATATAAGTAGTTTACTGGAGGCATTGTTTGGTGGAATGACGTATCAAACACCGCAACGCTCGTAATATCCGGCAAAACTTTTTTAAAGGCTTTAATTCCCGTTAAGTTAGCTGGATTATGTAATGGGGCTAATTCAATTAAACTATCGATTTGTTCAATCACTTCATCATCGATGAGTGCAGATTCGCTAAAGATTTCTCCTCCTGCAACCACACGGTGACCTACACCTTCAATTTCGTCAATACTTTCTAAAATATTCAATTCGTCTAGTTTTTCAAGCAACAGTTCTACGGCAATTTCATGATTGTCGATATCTAAGACATCTTCATATTTACTGCCTTCGTTATATTTAATCGTAAAAATAGAATCGCTTAATCCAATTCTTTCTACAATTCCACTTGCCAATTCTTCTTCAGCTGGCATCTCGTAAAGCGTCCATTTTAAGCTTGAACTACCCGCATTTATCGCCATTGTTTTAGACATTTATTCATTCTCCTTAAGGTTTGTTATAGTTTAATATTAAATCATTTATTTACTTTTTTCCATTGCGTAATTTCACCTAAAAAAGTCTTCATTGCTTCAAAATCTTTAAAATCTGGAGCATTAATCATCAATACTTCTTTTGCTTGTTTAGCTGTTTTCCCCTTCTTTTGAACAACAAATACTGATTTTCGAGACTCCTCATTGGCGAATATTTCTTTTGGAAGTTGAATAATCCCTTGGATATAGCCTACTTCATGCAAATAATTGACGAGTACAGAGACTTTTTCGTCATTGAAAATATTACTCGGAAGTAAGAAGAAACCATAACCATCTTCTTTTAAGTATTTCATTGCTTGTTCAATTAAAAGATAATGGCTGTAAGAACGTTCGTCTTTTTCAGTAAAACGAGTTTCAAAGTTTTTAATGGTTTCATCCACTGGATAAAAACCGATGGGTAAATCAGAAACCATGATATCTGCTGGTTGAAGCAAAAGATTCGTTAAGGCATCTTGGTAGAGTAAGTTGATTGGTGTTCTTTGAATGGCCGAATTGGTGGAAGCTAATGATAACATGAGTTCATCATTATCTACTCCAGATAAAGAAATTTTTCGATTGGGCACTTGGTTTAGGAAGTGAGAAACCGTCAATAAAAGATTCGCTGTTCCAACGGATAAATCTACAATATGTAGGTTTTCTTTCGTCTCAGCGATAATCTCAATTAAGTACGCGATCAAAGAACCCAAAGAATCGGGTGTCATTTGATGGTTTGGTTGAACGAAGTCCTCTTTCATTCCCCGTAACAATGCAATTTGCATCGCTTGACGAATCGTTTCAGGTTCAAAGTCATCCAAATCCACTTCTTTATACATTTTTTCTAACTGAAGGACAGTTTCTTCAGATAATAAATTTCCTTCATTATAGACCGTTCCATGATCAATCAAATTCTCAGCACTATGAATTAAAGCTTCTAAATATGGAATCTCCAATTCTTTTCTGATTTCTTTTGTTGAGTCATCTAATGTGTGAAACAGATTCATTGCTGTTGGTTCCACTTTTATTCACACCTTTTGTTTGTGATCCTTGTGAATATCTCATTTAATAAAAAGATCACACCCGTAGTATTCTTACCCAGATGTGATCTATTTTGTTCAATATTTAATTTGCTACAGGGTAAACAGAGACTTGTTTTTTACCTTTACCACGGCGTTCAAATTTAACGACGCCATCAATTTTCGCAAATAATGTATCGTCTCCTCCACGACCAACATTGGTACCTGGATAAATTTTAGTTCCGCGTTGGCGGAAGATGATTGAACCACCAGTAACAACTTGGCCGTCCCCTGTTTTAGCGCCTAGTCGTTTTGATTGTGAGTCACGTCCGTTAGCTGAAGATCCGCCACCTTTTTTAGTAGCGAAAAATTGTAAGTTCATTTTTAACATATTGGTGCACCTCCATTACTTGTAAGCTAATTTTTATTTAACTTTTCCATTGTTTGATACAGATATAAAATCTCCATAAGATTCTTCTACATCCATCAAGGAATGATAAAGCGAAAGAAGGAGTATTTGTACGTGTTCTTGTTGTTTTTCGTCAAGTTCACGAGGCAATACGACTTCTAAAAATCCACCTTCATCCTCATCTGCTTTTATTTCTGGTTCAACACCTGCAATCCGGCTTAAATTGTTCGTTGTCCCGATTGCTAAAGCTGATGCTGCTGCACAGACTAAATCATGCCCATAAGGACCAGACTCTGCATGACCAGAAAGTGAAAAAGTTCTGATTTTATCATTTTCTTTTTTAAATGTTGCATAAATCATAATCTAGTCACTCTTTATGCGTTAATTTTATTGATCGTCACTTTTGTATATGGTTGACGGTGACCTTGTTTACGGTGAGAATCTTTACGACGTAAGTAACGGTAAGTCGTTACTTTTTTCGCACGACCGTGTTTTTCGATAGTCGCTTCTACTGAAGCTCCATCAACTAATGGTGAACCAACTTTAGCGTCGTCTCCACCAACAAACAATACTTCGTCAAAAGTTACAGTGTCGCCTGCTTCTCCCGGTAATAATTCTACGTAAAGTTCTTGTCCTTCTTCTACTGTGAATTGTTTCCCGCCAGTTTTAATAATTGCGTACATGTTTGCTGCACCTCCTATAAATTTTATCTAAGACTCGCCGTTATAAGTGGCATTCGATGCGCTTATTACTTATACACGAGCGGTTGTAGATGTGGTGCTACACAAATACAACGCTAGTATTATACCAATGTTTGAAATGGAGGTCAAACACTATTTACTTAATCCCATCAAAACTTACAAAAAAATGATTTTTTTTACTAAAATAAAACTTTTAATCCACCCTCTCACTTTATTTACTTATACTGAAAAATAGCATATAATTTAGCTATAAAAAACATCTATTTATATTTTAGGAATCCCTCGGCTGATCATTTCATTACATATTGCTGATTGTTGGCATAGAGATGAGGGATTAAGATGAGAGCATTTCTGCGAATAACAAAAAATGGTTTGGTTACTCTAGTTGCCCTACTAATATTCCTTACTACATTTTCACCGATACTCGCCGCACCCTCTAAAGTCATTTATAAAGGAAATACCTCAGAAAAAGTCATAGCTATAACCATCGATGATGGCTATCATAGTGGAAATTATTCTAAACTCCTGCAAGTTTTAAAAAGGCATAATATAAAAGCGACATTCTTTTTAAATGGACAAGCCGCTCAAAATAATGCGCAACTCACTCGAAATACTGCAACTGCAGGGCATGAAATCGCGAACCATTCTTACAGTCATCCAGATTTTAGAAGGACCTCTACAAGTGAGATGAAAAATCAACTGGCTAGAACTGAAACAATCATTAAAAATTTAACAGGCAAATCAACTAAACCTTATTTTAGAGCGCCATATGGAGCAACCAATTCAACCGTTTTAAGAACAGTTGGCGATGCTGGCTATACGCATACTTTCCACTGGTCTATAGATACCATCGACTGGACCGGAAACTCTGCAACCGATATTTATAACCGTGTAATGAACAACTTACACCCTGGAGCCATTGTCTTAATGCATACGGGTGCTGGTGCTTCAGGTACTCCGGGAGCATTAGAACGTATGATTCCAGCCATTAAAGCTCGAGGCTACCGTTTCGTGACGCTTTCTCAATTATTAAATAGAAAACCTAGCACACCTGCTCCTACACCAGGTACAACTTACACAGTTAGACGTGGCACACACTCTATGCCATTGCTCGAAGATATAACACAACGGTCAGTAGAATTGCATCCGCAAATAACATTAAAAACATTCACTTGATTCGTGTCGGACAAGTTTTACGCCTCCCGTAACGAGTGATAAAAGTGGTGAGCTGACAACCCTCAGCTCACTGCTTTTTTATTGTTTACTTATACCGCAAAGCATTGGCAATCATCCTGTTTTCAAAATAAAGTTGTTTGTAAATGAACTGGTAAGTTTTCGTTTCCTTTTCCAATGGGTAGCGACTTATGTGGAGATAGCTACCTTCAAAGGACTTCGTGCTTGCGGAATTGTAATTAGCAACCACAAGAAGTTGCTCGTAGGTTTGAAATTTCATATTGAACCTACAGGATTTTCGCCCTGAGTGCAAAAATGGAGTTCGAATCTGTTGACTCTTGTTCGCGCGTGCGAAAATAAGATACGCACTCAGGGATGCCTATTTTTTGATTTTCACTTCAAATAAATTTCATAATATCAAGTGGAGAATATTCTTTTCATGTCTTTATTTCCCTCCCACTATTCTTAGTGATAAAACGTTGACCGACTACATCATTCCAGCCTTGATTGTATAATCCCTTATACGATCAAAAAAACAGCCCTACTTAAAAAGTAGCAGCTGCTTTTCAAATGTCTTATCTCAAAAATTTGTCGAGTATTTAACTTTTTCTTCCAAAACTAAATAGTCGTTTCCAAAAGGGAAGTTTTTCTTCCTCTTCTTTTATCGTCAATAGTGGGACTGATTCACCTAAGATACGCCTTGCAATGTTTCGATACCCTTTACTAGAAATAAAATCTGGGTCCAATACCACAGGCTTTCCTTTATTGGAAGTGCGGACCACTTCGTCATCATCGTAAATAATACCTAATAATTCTAATGAAAGATGACGGGTAATTTCTTCCACATCCATAACATCTCCACTATCCATCATTTCTTTACGAATCCGGTTGATGACTAATTTCGGCGGTTCAATTTCTCTTTGCTCTAGAATTCCGACGATACGGTCAGCATCTCGAATCGCTGAAATTTCTGGAGTTGTAATAATAATTGCAGCATCAGCGGCTGCCACTGAGTTTTCAAACCCTTGTTCAATCCCAGCCGGTGAATCGATGAGTATGTAATCATAAAATTCATCCAACTCTTCAATAATTTCGACCATTTGATCTGAGTGAATTGCATTTTTATCTGCATGTTGTGCCGCAGGTAATAAAAATAAAAGATCGTCAAAACGTTTATCTTTAATTAATGCTTGATGGACATTTGCACGTCCTTCGACAACGTCGATAACATCATAAATAATTCGGTTCTCTAATCCTAAAACAACATCTAAGTTACGCAAACCTATATCCATATCAATCAAACAAACTTTTTTTCCTTGTAAAGCCAAGGCGGTACCAATATTCGCTGTTGATGTTGTTTTTCCTACTCCCCCTTTACCAGAGGTAATTACAATTGTTTTTGCCATTCTTCGAATCCTCCTAAATCCTTAGCAAAATCCGGTCGAATCTGGCTTAAATCTTCTACTTCTCCAAATTCGATCATATGTAGATCATTTAAAAAGACGACTTGATGTCTTGCATGATTTGCTTCATTTTGATCTGTTGATTCTATGTTTTCATCCGTTTCAATAATTTCAACATGTTCGCCTATCCTTACTTGAGCATCGTATAAAAAAGGAGCAACTATAATTGCTTCTTCATCACCTTTCGCACCCGCATGGACCGTCCCTTGGACATTCCCGATGACAATGATGCTTCCAGTAGAGCGAAGGACCGCACCGGGGCGGATATCTCCCAATAAAATAATATCCCGTTCGCTGCGAACCACTTGTCCATTTCGAAGGTTTCTAATGATGATCTGTGGGGAAGTCGATTTATGCCATTTATGTGCAAGTTCTTGATCAATGACTTTCTCAGAGAATTTTTTGATAGAAAAATTCGTGTTGCTCTCTATTTTTTCTCCCAATGACTTTTTGATTTCCTCATTAAATATCCGGTTCCCTGTATCAATAGTCAGCTCAAAACTTTGCTCGAGCTTCTCATCCATTTT
>Ga0079225_10000612_pt1 | contig 19419 bp, 19 predicted proteins | sample Poulit2012_FD_76344 | JGI IMG/M metagenome (GOLD analysis project Ga0079225, IMG submission 76344) | Agricultural soil microbial communities from Georgia to study Nitrogen management - Poultry litter 2012 | ecosystem: Environmental > Terrestrial > Soil > Agricultural land | place: USA: Georgia... | reverse complement strand
GATGGACTAGATGGTTTACTTGCAGGTACAGCGGCCATTGCTTTTGGGGCATTCGCTATTTTAGCTTGGTTCACACAAATGAATGAAGAGGTTACCATTTTTTCTCTAGCCGTTGTTGGTGCTTTGTTAGGGTTTTTAGTTTTCAACGCCCATCCAGCGAAAGTATTTATGGGGGATACGGGTTCATTAGCTTTAGGTGGGGCGCTAGCAGCGATTGCTATTTTAACAAAATTAGAAATTATTTTAGTCATTATTGGTGGCGTTTTTGTGATCGAAACATTGTCAGTCATTATTCAAGTCATTTCATTTCAATCGACAGGCAAGCGGATTTTTAAAATGAGTCCATTACACCACCATTATGAATTAATCGGTTGGTCAGAGTGGCGAATTGTGACAACATTTTGGTTTGTTGGACTGCTTTTTGCCATCTTAGGAATATATATTGAGGTGTGGTTCGTTTGAATAATCTCTTATCACTCCCTAATCGAATATTAGTTTTAGGTCTTGCTAAAAGTGGTACAGCAACAGCAAAAGTTTTGCTTGAACATGGTAAAAAGGTACGTGTGAACGATTTGCTGGCTCCAGATGATCAAGTGATGACCGAATTAACGTCATTAGGAGCAGAAATGATTATTGGTAGCCATCCGTTATCTGTGCTCGAGCAAATAGATATGATCGTTAAAAATCCTGGCATACCTTATGACAATGTAATCCTTCAGCAAGCTATCGAACGAGAAATACCGATTATTACTGAAATTGAATTAGCATATTTGTTAGCGAAAGCTCCAATTATTGCTGTGAGTGGGTCGAATGGAAAAACAACGACAACGACTTTAATCGGTAAGTTGTTAACTTATGACTCACAACAGGTGAAGGTCGCTGGAAATATCGGAACGGTTGCGGTTGAAATGGCCCAACAGACAAACAAAACGGAGCCATTCATTTTAGAATTATCTTCTTTTCAACTTTTAGGCATTGAAAAATTTCGCCCATACATTTCAGTTTTGCTAAATGTTTATGAAGCACACCTCGATTATCATCAAACATTTGCTAATTATAAAAGGGCTAAAAGTAATATTTTTAAAAATCAACAAGCAAACGATTATTTCATTTATAATGCCGATGAAGAAACTACCGCACATTTAGCCACCCAAGCCGAAGCATCATTAATTCCTTTTTCTGTCAAAGGAACGATTAGAACAGGTGCTTGGGCCGATGAAAGTGCCATTTATTTTCGTGATGATAAAATAATTGATCGCTCCGATATTGCACTTGTTGGTGAACATAATTTAGAAAACATTTTGGCAAGTATTTGTGTGGCGAGACATTATCAAGTGCCGCTTCAACATATTTGCGATGTCTTAAAAACATTTACAGGTGTTGAACACCGTTTACAATTTGTGCTTTCAAAAAATAATCGTAAATTTTATAATGATTCCAAAGCGACAAATATTTTAGCAACACAAAAAGCTTTGGCAGCTTTTCATGAACCTGTTATTTTATTAGCAGGTGGGCTTGATCGAGGGAATGAATTTACTGAACTTATTCCATTTTTATCACATGTTAAAGGGTTAATTGCCTTTGGTGAGACAGCACCAAAACTACAAAAGACAGCCGAACAAGCTAATATTCCGTTTATCCGGCAAACCGATCAATTAACAACAGCCGTGCAAATCGCTTATGAACATTCTTCACCAGGTGATGTTATTTTATTATCGCCTGCATGTGCGAGCTGGGATCAATATCGTACATTTGAAGAGCGTGGAGGCATGTTTGTCCAAGCAGCGCATAACCTTTCATAAGAGGATTTCATCGACGAATTGTCGACAGATCCCCTAAATGTATTTAAATGGGGTGTTTCACTTGCGAAAGGTTTTGCAACAAAAACATGTGCCAGATTACTGGTTACTTTTTTTAACACTTGCACTATTAGCGATTGGTTTAGTGATGATCTATAGTGCATCTTATGTTTGGGCTGAGTATACATTCGATGATTCATTTTATTATGTTAAGCGCCAATTATTATTTATTAGTTTAGGTTTAATGTTGATGGGTATCATTATTTATATTCCGTTTTATCGCTGGCAAAAACTATCAGTCATTTTTTTAATTAGTTGTTTTGTTTTATTAATCATCGTTCTTATGCCAGGGGTTGGAATGATTCGTGGGGGTGCCCGTAGTTGGATAGGTGTTGGAGCTTTTAGTATTCAACCAGCTGAATTTATGAAATTAGGGATTATCATTTATCTAGCCACTGTTTTAGCGAATAAACAACTGAGAATCACATCGTTTTTTAAAGGATTTTTACCTTTAACGATGCTTGTCTTGTTAATTTTTAGTTTGATTATGTTGCAACCTGACTTTGGTACAGGGCTTGTAATTGTTTTAACGTGTATGCTCATTTTATTTATTGCTGGTGCTAAATGGTCACATATGTTCAGCTTACTCGTGATTGGTTTGATTGGTTTTTCATTGTTAATTATAACCGCCCCTTATCGACTCAAACGAATAACCGCATTTTTAAATCCTTGGGAAGATCCATTAGGTGATGGCTTCCAAATTATCCAATCTTTATATGCCATTGGTCCAGGTGGTTTAATTGGTGTTGGTTTAGGGAATAGCCTACAAAAGTATTTTTATTTACCAGAACCACAAACTGATTTCATTTTCTCTATTATTGCAGAAGAAGTCGGTTTGATTGGCGCGATAGTTGTTCTTGGCTTGTTTATGCTTGTTTGTTGGCGAGGGATTCGGATTGCATTATATGCGCAGGATCGCTTTGCTACTTATCTAGCATTTGGCATTACAGGGATGATCATGATTCAAGTAGCGATTAATATAAGTGTTGTGATTGGATTAATTCCTGTGACTGGTATAACATTGCCGTTCATTAGTTACGGTGGCTCATCTTTATTGTTAACGATATGTGCTATAGGGCTATTGTTAAATATTAGCAAATATACCACTTATTAGATAATTTTAAAACTTATATCGTTAGATAGCTGTCTTATGGTATAATTTATTTATTGTTCATTAAGAAAGTGGGACACTTGTATGGAGCATAAAAATATTGTATCGATTGAAGATCGCCTACCAAAACTAAAAAAAGTCCGTCGTAAAAAAGCAAATCGTCGTCTCATTTTTTATTTATCAATATTTTTTATTCTCATTGGTTTAATTATTTACTTACAGTCACCTTTAAGTCATATAAAAAACATTCATATTGTCGGTCATGCACTCATGGCTGAAGAAGAAATTATTGCTCAAAGTGAGCTGACTAAACAGACGAATATTTGGTCAATTAAACAAAAGTCGATTGTCGATTTGCTTGAAAAACATCCATTGATACATACAGCGGAAGTTAATAGAAAATTACCAGCTACCGTTGAAATAAAAATCACTGAACATTCACATGTAGGATATGTCAAAGTTGATGGAGAATATTTTTTCTTACTCGATAACGGTGAAACAATCGAACATGAGGACATCCAAGTTAGTGCTGCACCATTAATCGTCGGTTTTAAAGATGATACACTTCCAGTACTAGCAGAACAATTAAAGTTATTGCCAAAAAGTATTTTACAACTCATTTCTGAAATTCATGTTCAACAAGATGCGGTAAATGATCAAAAAATATTTATCTATATGAATGACGGGTTCACTGTTAGTGCATCGATGAGAAACTTTGCTGAACAAATGAAAACATACCCATCAATCGTCTCGCAGCTTGATGATGGAGTACTGGGGATGATTTATTTAGGGTTGGATGCTTATTTTGAACCATACACGGATTGACAATCAATGATCAATCGTTACAAGATGATCGTTGAATAGATTTTTGCTTTGACAGTTTTAGCTCAACACTAATTATTTTGTATTGAAATCATTTATTAAATCTTAAGAGAAACTATTTTCTTTTTTTATAAAGTACTTTAAAATGATATAGTAATAGATAGTAAGCTAATATTATTTAATAGATGTTAATATAAGGGAGGTGCCTTTCATTGAGTAGCGGCGAAATACTTGTCAGTTTAGATATCGGAACATCAAAAGTAAAAGTTATTATCGGTGAAGTTTTACAAAATTCATTAAATATAATCGGCGTCGGTACAGCTCATTCGACTGGAATGAAAAAAGGTGCCATTGTAGATATTGATCAAACCATTCAATCGATTAGACAAGCTATCGAACAAGCTGAAAGAATGATCGGAATGGAAATTAAGCGAGTTGTCGTAGGTATCAATGGTAACCATATTCAATTACAACCGTGTCATGGGGTTGTTGCTGTGCAAAGTGAAAATCGTGAAATTGGTGATGAAGATGTTCAACGTGTCATTGAAGGTGCTCAAGTCGTATCAATTCCACCTGAGCGAGAAATTATTGATGTCATTCCTAGACAGTTTATTGTCGATGGACTAGAAGAAATTAAGGATCCACGTGGAATGATCGGCGTTCGCTTAGAAATGGAAGGAACGATCATTACTTGTTCGAAAACTATTTTACATAATATCTTAAAGTGTGTTGAGGGAGCAGATTTAGATATATTAGATATTACTTTACAACCACTTGCAGCAGGTACGATTGCTTTATCAAATGACGAAAAAAATTTAGGGGTAGCTTTAATTGATGTTGGTGGTGGAAGTACAACTGTTTCAGTGTTTGAAAACAATCAACTTGTAGCGACAAGTAATATTCCCCTCGGTGGCGATAACATTACAAAAGATGTCTCCATCGGTTTAAGAACGTCAACTGATGAAGCCGAAAAAATAAAACTTAAATATGGTCAAGCCTATAGTGATTTAGCTAGTGAAACAGAAACGTTTGATGTGACAACCATCGGAAGTAATGAGCGCCAATCATATGCACAAGTCGATATTGCGACGATGATTGAAGCACGTTTAGAAGAAATTTATACATTTGTTGTGCGGGAATTGCAAGCAATGGGTTTCCATGATTTACCTGGTGGTTACGTATTAACAGGTGGTACAATGAAAATGCCAGGTGTTTTAGAGTTGGCGCAAGATATTTTTTACGCAAATGTAAGAGTTGCTATTCCAGATTATATTGGTGTTAGAGAGCCGCAATATATTCCTGGTGTAGGAATTTTAAAGTTTGCTTATGAAAATGCAAAAATTCAAGGAAAACAATTGTATCCATCCGTACATTTACATACAGCTGAGCAGCCAAGTGGACATACGAAAAAACAGATATCACAAGAGAGCAAGCAAAAGCCAAAAAGGGAATCTAGAATTGCTAATCTTTTCAATCGATTTTTTGATTAAAAACATTCCAATAAAGGATCATTTAATAATTGATATATACGTATTAGCTTCTAGAAAAGATTTCATTATGCACATGGAGGAGGAACGGATTTATGTTAGAGTTTGATACGAATATGGATCAACTGGCAACAATAAAAGTGATCGGTGTCGGTGGTGGTGGTAATAATGCTGTAAACCGAATGATCGAACACGGGGTTGCTGGTGTTGAATTTATTGCAGTGAATACAGATGCTCAAGCATTAAATATGTCCAAAGCGGAAACAAAATTACAAATTGGTGAAAAATTAACACGTGGCCTTGGAGCTGGAGCTAATCCAGAAATTGGGAAAAAAGCAGCGGAAGAAAGTAAAGATCAAATTGAAGAGTCATTACAAGGTGCAGATATGGTATTTGTGACGGCTGGTATGGGCGGTGGGACAGGGACAGGCGCCGCCCCCGTTATTGCACAAATATCGAAAGAAATCGGGGCACTCACAGTTGGGGTTGTGACACGACCATTTTCATTTGAAGGAAGAAGACGGTCTATGCAAGCAATTTCGGGAATCGATGCATTAAAAAGTAATGTCGATACATTAATTGTGATCCCCAATGACCGTTTGCTTGAAATTGTCGATAAAAACACACCGATGTTAGAAGCGTTTAAAGAGGCTGATAACGTCTTACGTCAAGGGGTACAAGGCATATCTGATTTAATCGCTAAACCAGGGCTCATTAACGTCGATTTTGCTGATGTGAAGACGATTATGTATGATAAAGGATCAGCACTGATGGGTATTGGTGTTGCAACAGGCGAAAATCGGGCATCAGAAGCTGCAAAAAAAGCGATTTCCTCTCCATTGCTTGAAACTTCCATTGATGGCGCACATGGAATACTCATGAATATTACCGGTGGTGTAAATTTAAGTTTATTTGAAGTACAAGAAGCAGCCGACTTAGTCACTTCAGCAGCTGATACTGAAGTGAATGTTATATTTGGAGCCGTCATTAATGAAGAGTTAGATGATGAAATTGTTGTTACCGTCATCGCTACAGGGTTTACAGCGACTAAAGAACGTAAAGCAGACGTTCGGCCATTGAATCGACAACAACCGCAACAACCCCAAGAACCTTCGACACCGCGACGAACAGAAGCTAATATTGAGGAAAAAACGTATCGTCAACATGATGAAGAAACATTAGATATACCGACATTTTTACGAAACCGTAACCGTTAAAAAACATTAAACATAACATTTATAACTGTGAATCCAAGCGATTCACAGTTTTTTTGTGGGAAAAGTTAATTGAAAATCTTATTCGTGATAGCTTATTTGTATCAAAAAAATATCATTCGACAATATCCATGAAAAGTAGTAAAAATATACCTTTTAATATTTCAAGGTGTGACAGACTTTTTGCTAATTGTTTACTATACTGCTCCATAAAGAGAACATTTTAACCGTTTAATCGATTGACAAATTATGAAGCGGGGCATTTTAATGACGATCTATCTCGATGCAGTGTGGCTGTTAAATATTTTGATTGATATGACATTGCTAATGTTAACAAACTATTTGGCTAAAGCAAATACATCACGACTCAGAATAATTTTCGGCTCACTTTTCGCTTCTTTAATCGTTCCTATTTATTTATATACCCCCTATTCATTTTTCACGACAACGGTCGGTAAACTGTTGTATTCAATCATTATTATTTTAATCACTTTTCGATTTATAACAGTTTTTCACTTTTTAAAATTACTCATGTTGTTTTACTTCGTCACATTTATGATCGGAGGTGGTCTCATTGCAAGTTATTATTTTTTGGAACACCCTTTAACAACAATTTTAAATGATTTTGCGATTCATTCACGATATGGTGATCCACTCAGTTGGTTATTTGTCATCATTAGTTTTCCAGTTTTTTCGTTTTTTTTAAAAAAACAAATGGACAGGCAGCGTTTACGTCAGCTTGAACATGACAATATATATCCGGTGATGATCGAGATGAATGATCAATCATACGAAACGAAAGGATACCTTGATACAGGCAATCAATTAATTGATCCGCTAACGAAACAACCTGTCATTATATGTGATGCAATTTTTTTACAACAATGGTTTACGAAGCAGGATTGGGACTTATTACTTAAAGCAAATAGACATAAAGATTTTAAGTTTTTACCCGCTAAATGGGCAAACAAAGTCCGCCTTATACCATTTTACGGGGTCAGTGGTAAACGTGACTTATTAATGGCACTTAAGCCAGAACAAGTAATTATTTATAATAACGATGAAAAATTAATGAGTAAACAAATATTAATCGGCATCCAATTTAGTTCATTAACGGCCGATCAAACTTATCATTGCTTACTGCACCCACAATTGATTGCTAAGGCAACAAATGTAAGCTAATTATTTCGTGGAGTTGATTTTATTGAATAAAAAACCACATAAATGGCATTTTTGGTTTTCTAAAATACTTAAATCCCTCGGGTTTAAAGGTGATGAAATATATTATATTGGTGGTCATGCCGCATTACCGCCACCATTGACGAAAGAAGATGAAAGTAAATATTTAAAGTTATTAGCAACAGGTGATGAGCAGGCACGCTCAATGCTTATTGAACATAATTTACGTCTTGTCGTTTATATTTCGCGAAAGTTTGAAAACACTGGTATAAACATCGAAGATTTAATTAGTATCGGCACTATTGGACTTATAAAAGCGGTCAATACATTTGATACTGGCCGAAAAATTAAATTAGCCACGTATGCTTCCCGATGTATCGAAAATGAAATTTTAATGTATTTACGCAAAAACAGTCGCCTAAAAAGTGAAATTTCTTTCGAAGAGCCACTTAATGTCGATTGGGATGGTAATAAGTTACTATTAGCCGATGTTTTAGGAACAGAAATTGATATCATTACGAAGCATTTAGACTCAGAAGTTGATAAACTTTTACTAACAAAAGCTCTATCCCAACTAACCGCTCGTGAACAAAAAATTATGAAATTACGTTTTGGTTTAATGGGTAATAAAAGCAAAACACAAAAAGACGTTGCAGATCTATTAGGAATTTCGCAATCATATATTTCTCGATTAGAAAAAAAGATTATTTATCGTTTGAAAAAAGAATTTAAGAAAATGGTTTAAAAGGATATTGTTAAAATTTGCCCATTCTGTTTTTGCATAAAAATTCCCAAAGCAGGAGATACTGACCTTGAACAGCATCACCAACTTTGGGAGGTAAATTTTAGAAAATGCATAGACATAAGGTTGAAATATGTGGTGTTGATACATCAAAGTTACCCGTCCTTAAAAATGAGGAAATGAGAAAACTTTTTAAACAATTACAAAATGAAGGTAAACGCTCGGCAAGAGAAAAGCTTGTCAATGGAAATTTACGTCTCGTTTTAAGTGTTATTAAAAGATTTAACAACCGTGGTGAATATGTAGATGATTTGTTTCAAGTTGGCTGTATTGGATTAATGAAATCAATTGACAATTTTGATTTAAGTCACAATGTTCGTTTTTCAACATATGCTGTTCCGATGATTATTGGCGAAATTAGACGATATTTACGAGATAATAATCCGATTAGAGTTTCACGTTCCCTAAGAGATACCGCTTATAAAGCGTTACAAACACGAGAGCAACTGATTCGAAAAAATGATAAAGAACCGACCGTGGCACAAATTGCCCGGGAAATGGAGATTCCCCATGAAGATATTGTTTTTGCGCTTGATGCGATCCAAGATCCCGTTTCGTTACACGAACCGATCTACAATGATGGTGGAGATCCGATTTACGTTCTCGATCAAATAAGTGATGAAACAATTACTGAAGATAATTGGGATAATAACTTATCACTACAACAAGGCATTGGACAATTACAAGATCGTGAACAATTAATTATTAACAAGCGTTTTTTTCAAGGGAAAACACAAATGGAAGTTGCCGATGAAATTGGTATTTCGCAAGCACAAGTTTCGCGTTTGGAAAAAGCGGCTATTGAACAAATGAACAATGATATGTTTAATATTAAATGAAATCAATTTTTCCAGATCGTTCATATGACATATAATGTTCATGGTTTACCAGTTTGACAATAATTATTAAACTGACTTAACTAAATATATGGATTTAATCGTTGAATAGGCATTTGGGTGTGTTAAAGCAAGTATCGAACATGCTCAACGAATGCTTACTTCAACGATTTTTTATTTAAAAACGAATAATACATTGACAGATCTATCCATATAAATTGAGTATAGGTGGTGAATGTAATGATCAAATTATCGGAATTACAAAGAAAAGAAGTTATCATGATTAATAATGGGAAACGGTTAGGATTTATTTATGATTTACATATCGATTCAACTCATGGTACGATTATTGCTATAATATTAATTAAACGAGAAAAAGCTAATTGGTTATTTCATAAACCTGTAGAATTGTTCGTTGAGTGGACACAGATTGTGACGATCGGCGAAGATACGATTTTAATTAGGGACTTTAAAGAAATGTAAACGATTAACAATTGCCATCAAATAAAAGTGAGGGATGGTGAACAATGTCTGAACCTTTTACGGAATTAACTCAAACACATTTAACATTGCAAAAATGGCAAGCGATTGATCCCCAATTAATCGTTGGCTTTTCAACCCGTCGTGGTGGGATAAGTAATAGTTATTATCACTCATTAAATCTAGGGTTACATGTCGCTGATGATCCAGCGAATGTGATTGAAAACAGAAAAATATTAGCGGAAAAATTAGCGATCCCTTTAGAAAGATGGGTGTCAGGATCACAAGTGCATGGTTCGCAAATAAAAGTTATCTCAGAAAATGATTGTGGACAAGGTGCGACCGATTTTATAACGAGCATCGCTGGAGTTGACGGTTTAATAACCGAAGCAAAAAATGTGCTTTGTACAGCTTTTTTTGCCGATTGTGTCCCATTGTATTTTTTTGATCCAATCAGTAAATATATTGGAATTGCCCATGCTGGCTGGCGAGGAACAGTTCTTGGAATTGGTCAACGAATGGTTGATACCTTTAAATCGCTCGGTGTACAAAAAGAAAATTTACTCGTCTGTATCGGTCCATGTATTAGTCAAAAGAATTATGAAGTTGACGATTCAGTCATTGCAAATATTCCGAAGCGATTATTACCAAGAGTTATCAAACGGCTACCAAACAAAAAATACTTGCTTGATTTAAAACAATTAAACAGCAAAATCCTTTTACAATCGGGAATCTTACGTCATAATATACATATAACATCTTATTGCACATACCAACATGATGATCTATTTTTCTCGCATCGGCGTGATGCGGGAAAAACAGGTCGAATGGTAGGTTATATTGGATATAAGATTAATCATTAGGGGGATATAGTTAAACATGAGTGTAAAACAAAACTTAGCAGACATTCAACAAAACATTAAACAAGCTTGCAAGCGGAGTAACAGAGATCCAGATGAAATTACGATCATCGGGGTCACAAAATATGTTACAATAGAACGAACAAAAGAAGCGGTTGAAGCAGGTGTTTTACATGTCGGTGAAAATCGAACCGATGAATTTTTAAACAAATATAATCAAATTGATGATGAATCTGTTAACTGGCACTTTATCGGGACGTTACAATCACGTAAAGCACGAGAAATTATTCATGAAGTTGATATGATCCATTCATTAGATCGTTTATCTTTAGCGAGACAAATTAATAATCGTGCAAAAAAACCGATTGATTGTTTTGTTCAAGTTAATGTTAGTGGCGAAGCATCGAAGCATGGGTTAGCTCCAGCAGAGGTCACATCATTTATTGAAGAGTTAGCGACTTATGAAAAAGTTCGTATTGTCGGTTTGATGACGATGGCACCCCATGTTGATGATGAAAAAACATTACGTCATGTTTTTAAACGTTTAGCATCTTTACGTGACGAAATAAAAGCGAAAAATTTATCACATGCACCTTGTAAATATTTGTCGATGGGCATGAGTAATGACTATGAAATTGCGATTGAAGAAGGGGCTACACATATTAGAATAGGGTCAAATCTAGTCGGATCGTGAGGTGAAAAAATGAGCTTTAAAAATAAATTTAAATCATTCTTTTCAGTTGATGATGAATACGAATATGAATATGTGGAAGAAACAGATGATCGTGATCAACGTGATCATTCACAAGTCGCCAAAGAACAACCAAATGTCGTCAATTTGCAAACGATGAAACAACCGAATTCTAAAGTCGTATTATGTGAGCCAAGAACATATAATGAAGCACAAGAGATCGCTGATCATATTATTAATCGGCGTTCAGTTGTCATCAATTTGGAACGTGTTAACCATCAACAAGCAAAACGAATTGTCGATTTTCTTAGTGGGACGGTTTATGCTGTGAATGGTGATATTCAAAAACTTGGCGCACATACGTTTTTATGCACCCCAGATAATGTTGAGATCTCTGGCTCAATCACTGAAACGTATTTAGAAGAAGAAGACTTTGAAAGAGGTTGGTAAATTGTGTTAACGCAAATATTTAAATTAGCTGATTTTGCTTTAATGATTTATAGCTATGCACTAATTATATATGTTTTAATGTCTTGGTTTCCCGGTGCACGTGAATCAGCATTTGGTGAATTTTTAGGGGGCATCTGTGAACCATATTTGGAACAATTTCGCCGATTTATTCCGCCATTAGGAGGAATGCTTGATTTATCACCAATTGTCGCGATTTTTATTCTCTACTTTGCCCGTCAAGGCTTATGGCATTTTTATGGGTTTCTTTTAAAGGTTGTATACTAGTGGGAATTTACCAACATTTTCGTGATGAAGAACATCCATTTATTGATCAAGTTTTTTCTTGGTTGGAGCTTGTGCAACGAACATACGAGCGTCGTTTGACCGATTTTTTAGACCCGCGAGAACAGGAAATTGTTCAGTCGATCATCGGTGAAAACAATAGTGATTTTAATTGGCAATTTTTCGGTGGATCTAAAGCGAGCGAACGTCAGCGAGCCATTATTGCTCCATTTTACGAAGAAATAACTAATAATTGTTTTCAGTTAGCTTTACTTGAGGGCACTTACAATGATAAATTTATGTCAATTACACATCAAGATGTTATGGGAACCTTTTTATCTTTAGGAATTGACAGAAATAAACTCGGTGATATTGTTATTGCTAATGGGGTTTTTCAATTTTTTACAGATGATACAATCGTCCCTTATTTACAAACAAACTTTATTTCAGTGAAACGCGCCCGGATCACCTTACAACGTAAATCGTTAAGTGATCGACTTGAACCAAATGAGCAATGGAAAACGTTTGAAAATGTTGTTCCATCTTTACGACTTGATGCGGTCATTCGTTCTTTATTTAATATTTCCCGAAAACAAGCAACAACGCTTGTGAAAAGAGGTCATGTAAAGGTCAATTTTAAAGTTGTCGATGAACTTGCACATACTTTAAACGAAGGTGATTTGCTATCTGTACGTGGCAAAGGGCGTGGAAAGTTTATTGAAATTAACGGTCGCACACGCAAAAATAATTTGAAAATAAAAACAGCACGTTTACAAAAGTAAATTTTAAAATATTAATGATGCTGCTATTTTATGGGGAGGTAAAGATGTATGGCATTGACACCACTTGATATTCACAATAAAAGGTTTACAAGAATTTTACGTGGTTATGATGTAGATGAGGTCGATAAATTTTTAGATCAAGTCATTAAAGACTATGAGCTCGTCATTCGCGAAAATGAAGACCTTGAAAAAAAGGTAGCAGATTTAGAAACGAAACTCGGCCATTTTACAAACATTGAAGATACATTAAACAAATCGATTTTGGTCGCTCAGGAAACGGCTGAAGATTTACAAAGTAATGCAAATAAAGAAGCAAAATTAATTATTAAAGAAGCTGAAAAAAATGCTGATCGAATCGTTAATGAAGCGCTTAGTAAATCACGTAGTATATATATTGAAATTGAAGATTTGAAAAAACAAGCAAAAGTTTTTCGCACCCGTTTAAAAACGTTAGTCGAAGCACAATTGGACTTACTTAGTAGTGAAGATTGGCAAGACTTGGAAGAAGTAGAGTTGCCAGAAGTCGTGGAAACAGAAGTTGAATAATATTCAATTTATTAATCATCCTTCTTGACGTTAGCCCTAATATTACATATAATTCAAGCACATGTAAATATTTGTTGCGATGATAGAGAGATTCTAAAAATATAAACTGCCAAGCGAGCTAGGGATGGTGTAAGCCTAGTACAGTTTGTTTTAGAACGATCACTCTTGAGTATTCAATCGAAATTAAGTAGAGTTGAACGTCTTATTTCATGTTACGAAATCAGAGTGAGTTTACCTGTTGAATCAAAGTAAACTTATAAGGGTGGTACCGCGAGTCTTCTCGTCCCTTGGGGGATGTTGAGGACTTTTTCTTTTATTTTTTAATATGGAGGTATAAACGGATGAATTATAAAGACACATTACTCATGCCAAAAACTAAATTTCCGATGCGAGGAAATTTACCGAACAAGGAACCTTTACGGAGAGAGGCATGGGAAAAGGAAAAATTATATGAAAAAGATTTACAACGGACAAAAGGACGTCCGCTTTTTGTTTTGCACGATGGCCCACCGTATGCGAATGGTGATTTACATATTGGCCATGCATTGAATCAAATTTTAAAAGATTTTATTACTCGTTATAAATCGATGGCCGGATATCATGCTCCATATGTTCCGGGTTGGGATACACACGGTCTACCGATTGAAACGGCTCTTACAAGAGAGCAAAAGGTTGACCGTAATAAAGTAAGTGTTGCAGAATTTCGAGAAATGTGTGCGAATTATGCACTTGAACAATTAGATAGTCAACGTGACCAATTTAAAGAGTTAGGAACACGTGGCGATTGGGATAATCCATATATTACATTAACGAAAGATTATGAAGCGGCGCAAATTCGTGTCTTTGGTGAGATGGCTAAAAAAGGCTTTATTTATAAAGGGTTACGTCCTGTGCATTGGTCCCCATCATCTGAATCAGCTTTAGCTGAAGCGGAAATCGAATATCATGATATGCGTTCACCATCGATTTATGTCGCTTTTGACATCGTTGATGGAAAAGGATTGCTAGACGATGATGTGAAGTTTATCATTTGGACGACAACTCCTTGGACGATTCCAGCAAATTTAGGTATCAGTATCCATCCTGATTTAGAATATTCTGTTTTACAAGTGAATGATGAAAAATATGTTGTCGCAACAGATTTAATCGATGCATTGACAACTGAATTAGATTGGGAAAATGTTGAAGTCGTGCAAACATTTTTAGGACGTGAAGCAGATCGAATCGTTGCGAAACATCCATTTTATGATCGTGATTCACTCGTCATGCTCGGTCACCATGTAACGACTGATGCAGGAACTGGTTGTGTACATACCGCTCCAGGGCACGGTGATGAAGACTTTTACGTATGTCGTGAGTATGGGATTGATGCTTTAAGTCCCATCGATGACCAAGGTTATTTCACGGAAGAAGCACCTGGCTTTGCTGGTATGTTTTATGATGAAGCGAATAAACATGTAACCGAAAAGCTCGATGAAAATGGGGCACTATTAAACCTATCATTTATTACCCATTCATATCCACATGATTGGCGGACGAAAAAACCGACAATTATTCGCGCAACATCACAATGGTTTGCTTCCATTAAAGATTTCCGTGATGATATTTTAGAGGAAATTAAACATGTCGATTGGTTCCCTTCATGGGGCGAGACCCGGATGTATAATATGTTCCGAGATCGAGAAGACTGGTGTATTTCCCGTCAGCGAACATGGGGAATTCCTATTCCTGTTTTTTACGCTGAAGATAATACACCAATTATTACCGATGAAACGATTGAACATGTTGCTAAATTATTTGAGCAACATGGATCTAACATTTGGTTTGATAAAGAAGCTAAACAATTATTACCGGAAGGATTTACACATCCTGGAAGTCCAAATGGTAAATTTACGAAGGAAACGGACATTATGGATGTTTGGTTTGACTCAGGTTCATCACATGAGGCAGTTTTGGCAGGACGTGATGAATTACAACGCCCGGCAGATGTATATATCGAAGGTTCTGATCAATATCGTGGTTGGTTCAACTCATCATTAACGACATCAGTGGCTGTCACAGGTAAAGCACCTTATAAATCCGTTATATCTCATGGTATGGTATTAGACGGTCAAGGGAAAAAAATGAGTAAATCTTTAGGGAATGTGATGGAACCTGCGAAAATTCTCAAACAATATGGAGCAGATATTTTACGATTATGGGTATCCTCAGTCGATTACCAAGGCGATGTGAGAATTTCCGATGAAATTTTACAACAAGTCGCTGAAAGTTATCGTAAAATCCGTAATACATTTAGATTTATGCTCGGTAATTTAGCCGACTTTAATCCAACAGAAGACCGGGTAGCGATCGATGAATTAGAAGAAATTGATGCCTATATGTTACATCAATTACAACAACTTTTAAAAGAAGCTCACAAAGCTTATGAAACTCATGAATTTTCAACAGTTTATCATTTAGTTCATGATTATTGTTCAATTGATCTTAGTTCATTTTATTTAGATTTTGCAAAAGATATTTTATATATTGAGCCTGAAAATCACAAGCGTCGCCGTAGCATTCAGACGGTTTACTATGATACATTAGTCGCTTTAGTTCAATTATTAACGCCGATTATTCCCCATACAACTGAAGAAGTTTGGGAACATATACCACATATTGAAGAAGACTATGTTCAATTGACAAATATTCCTGAGCCGCAAAAGGTGATTGATGACTCACTCAAACATAAGTGGGACAAGTTTATGGATATTCGTAATGACGTTTTAAAAGCGTTGGAAGAAGCGCGCGATGCGAAAGTCATTGGGAAATCTTTAGAAGCAAATGTGATGATTCAAGCAAATGATGCTGCAACAAAGGAAATTTTAACATCCATTCCTTATTTACACCAAATGCTGATCGTCTCTGGTGCTGAAGTTGTTGATGAACTAGCGGAAGATGTACCAACATATAAATATGTTCGTGTAAACGTTGAAAAACATCCGGGTGAAACATGTGCGAGATGTTGGGTAGATTCAGAAACTGTTGGGGAAGATCAATCACATCCAACATTGTGTACACGTTGTGCGAATGTCGTCAATGAACATTATGTATAAATAAGCTGACAAAAATCCGTTGGAAATATTGACTATTTTCAACGGATTTTTTCATGAATGAACCGATTTTTTCATAAAGTATGTTATATTATTAAAGAAACAAATTTTAGCAACAACTGGCTGGGGGAATTTTGGTGTATAAATATTACTTATTAGCGATGATCGTCATTATTCTTGATCAGTGGACGAAATGGCTCGTCGTGAAATATATGGCTTTATATGAACGAATAACAGTTATTGAAAACTTCTTTTACATGACATCACACCGTAATAAAGGGGCTGCTTGGGGAATTTTACAAGGGCAATTTGGTTTTTTTTATATTATTACGATTTTATTTACGATCGGAATTATTTATTATTTACATAAGTATGGGAAAAATCACCGGGGATTAGCTATCTCGCTAAGTTTTATTTTAGGTGGTGCGATTGGAAATTTCATCGATCGACTCTTTCGCAAAGAAGTCGTTGATTTTATCGATGTCATGATTTTCACGTATGATTATCCAATTTTTAATTTGGCTGATTCTTTTTTAGTCGTCGGTGTCATATTATTTGCGATCATTACATTTGTTGATGAACGAAGGAGTGTTAAGAAGTAGTCATGATTGAGTTAAAACATCTTGTCACAAGTGAAGAAACAAACATACGGCTTGATAAACTATTAACACAGTTAAATGAAGGCTACTCACGCTCAATCATTCAATCATGGATTAGGGATCGTTTCGTTTTTGTAAATGGTCAACATGTGAAAGCGAACTATTTAACAAAAGAAAATGATCTGATTACATGGTCGATCAAACAAAAACAACCGATTGATTTGCAGCCAGAAAACATTCCTTTAACAATCGTTTTTGAAGATGACTATTTATTAATTGTTAATAAGCAAAAAGGTCTTGTCGTTCATCCATCTGAAAGTTATCCAACAGGAACATTAGTTAATGCCCTGTTAAATTATACAGAAGAACTAGCGATCAAAGCCGGTGAGCATCGTCCGGGTATTGTCCACCGACTTGATAAGGATACAAGTGGTTTGCTCATCATTGCTAAAACGAATGAAGCCTATGAACATCTGAGTAAACAATTAATTAATCGGACAATTATTCGTAAATATCAAACAATTGTGCATGGGTCTATGAAACATGATCAGGGAACAATCGATGCCCCGATTAGACGCCATCCAAAAAAACGTCAACAAATGGCCATCATCACAGATGGCAGGCAAGCGATTACACATTTTAAAGTGCTCGAACGTATTGCAAATTATACGCATATTGAATGCCAATTAGAAACTGGTCGAACGCATCAAATAAGAGTCCATTTGGCTCATATTGGCCACCCAATTGTCGGTGATCCCGTTTATCGTCGGAAAAAATCGTTTATTCATTTAGGGCAAATTCTTCATGCATATTATTTAAGGTTTGTTCATCCGATAACAAATGAAGAGATACCATTTACAGCACCTTTACCAGATTACTTTAAAGAAACTTTACGAAAAATACGTTAAATTAAATGTGCAAATAATTATAGAATGACTTGATATACTTTTTCGAAAGACATTTAATCTTACTGACGTCCTAAAGTAAATTTATGGTGGTCAACATAAAGATGGTAAAGTAATCCTAAAAATACAAATAGCCAAACGAAAAATGCGACATAGATCATGACATGTGATATGTATGATAAAAATGATAACTGTAAAGCGTTTGATAGTTGTAAAGTACTCGTTGTATACATCGCTAGTGGAAAAGCCATTCCCCATAATTGGGGATCATATGTCAGCGGATAACGGTGGATCGCATAGCGCCATATCATAAGAATGAAAAGAAGCGGTATCCACCATGTACCAGTAACCCAGAAAAACATTGTAAACCCTTTAAGAAAGGGCGTTATTTCAGTTAAAAGTGACATTTTGTGAGCATGTAAAATTAATGTTGAGCCAGCAAGTGTCGTAATCGCAACGGCCCCCATATTGATCCAATAAGGTGGTGTAAGGGCTGAAAATTCTAACTTTAAAAATGTAAATCGATAAAAAATAAGTGTAATAATATTTAAATAGAGCATACAGCCTAAAAAATACATACATAGTGTAAAAAATAACAATATTTCTTTCCCATTATTTATGAATGGTGATAATAAAGTACCTAAAATAGAGACGGATTGAGTACCAACAGCTGCGATTAACCATGCTCCATTAATCCCTTCAGCTAAACTCGGTTTATCTTGACGAATGGTGACTGACGTAAAAAATGTATACATAACAATCAACCATAAGATTAATCCTAAGATCCATAAGGCGAGTGCTATTGGAATGTTTCCAGTAACCGTAATGATTTGACTGCCAAAAACACATGTCCCCGCAACAAACGTAAAAAAGCCTGGACCTTTTTCATGACTTGTTAAATCAGCAATTAATTTCGGATAAAAGTAAACGAATCGGATAATCGTCATTAACCAAAGCGTTAAATAAGCAGCAATATTAATGATGAGTAAACCTTTAGAAACGACAATAAATCCTAATAAGTATGCGCCAATCGATAGAGCTCCTGCTGTCATGACAAATGCAAAGTACGCAGGAAATAAATTTTCGGCCTTTTGTTTTAAATATTTCATGTAATAGCACATCCTATTTTATATTTTGAAAGAAATGTTAGTACCATCCATTAAATCAATGAACTAATGTTATCATGCATCAAAAAAGCATTTTCAAGTTATTGCGGTAAAATGTTCGTCGTTTATTCTTGCAATGTTAAAGGTACTATATATTCTAAAGTGCCATGATTTAATAAGTGTAAAAAGTATTAAAATAAGATAATTTCTCAAAGCGTCTCACTTTTTATCTAGCCTCATTCGTATGGCTTAACTGTAGCAAAATAATATTTATTTTTCATTAAAAACAATCAAGGAAGCATTATGAGAAATGATT
>Ga0079225_10000610_pt1 | contig 19456 bp, 22 predicted proteins | sample Poulit2012_FD_76344 | JGI IMG/M metagenome (GOLD analysis project Ga0079225, IMG submission 76344) | Agricultural soil microbial communities from Georgia to study Nitrogen management - Poultry litter 2012 | ecosystem: Environmental > Terrestrial > Soil > Agricultural land | place: USA: Georgia... | reverse complement strand
TTGTTTTTATTTTTCAGTTCTTTTATTTCTAGTATATTTTTCTGGATTAGCTTTTTTAAGGATGCAGCACAATCTTGCTCCCCTATAGTCAAATGATCAGCAATTTCTTTCGGGGTTGGAAAGTCTTTTCCATTTTGCATAAAACGATAAATTTGTAATATTAGCATCACGTCAACTTCTGATAAGCCTAAAGATGTATATGAAGTTAATAATTTTTCAGGAATGGTCATCTGGGTAAGTAGTATGTCTTCTATAGTTTGTTTTTTACGCAAATAAATTTCCTCCTTATTTGATATTATAGCAGAAAAATATCCTTACCGACTGATAAGGATATTATTTCTTACTATTTCATTAATTAGCGAGACCTTAGGAATGGTTTTCAACAAATCGAGTAATTCTTTCTGCTGCTTTTTCCAAATCCTGTACTGGTGTTGCATAAGATAAACGAACATTATTCGGTGCTCCAAAACCAGAACCAGGAACTAAAGCAACTTTTTCTTCTTCGAGTAGAGCTTCAACCCATTCATCAACTGTTGAAAAACCACCCTTTTCAACTGCTGTCTTTACATTCGGAAAGATATAAAAAGCACCATGAGGTTTGTTGCAAGTTATACCAGGAATAGCTGTTATTAAATCATAGAATAGATCCAATCGTTCACTGAAGACTTTTTTCATTTCTTCTTCTGTTGCTTTATTGAATGTTTCATTCGTATACGCTTCAAGTGCAGCATATTGTGAAATAGAACTAGGATTGGATGTCGTTTGCGATGCATGTGCTGTCATTGCCTGAATAATTTCTTTAGGTCCGGCTGCATAACCAATTCTCCAACCAGTCATTGCATGTGATTTACTAACTCCATTGATCACAACCGTCTGGTTTTTTAGCTCAGAACTTAAGGATGCAATGGATACATGTGGTTCTTCTACATAGATAAGTTTTTCATATATTTCATCTGATAAAATTAAAATATCATGTTGCAAACATATTTCTCCAAGTTCACGTAATTCTTGTTCGCTGTACATCATGCCAGTAGGGTTACTTGGCGAATTAATAATAATTGCTTTGGTTTGTTTAGTGATAACCTTGTTTAATTGTTCTTTCGTAATTTTAAAGTCGTTTTCTTCCATTCCCTCTACGAAAACTGGTGAACCACCGGCTAATTTCACATGTTCAGGGTAACTTACCCAATAGGGCGTTAGAATAATGACTTCATCACCTTCATCCAAAAGCACTTGAAATAACTCATAAAATGCAAATTTGGCACCGGCAGTAATAATCACTTCATCCGTTGTGTAGCTAAGATTATTATCGTGCTGAAATTTTTCAGTCACCGCTTCTTTTAATTCCGGGATTCCTCCAGAAGCAGTATATTTCGTATGCCCTTCATCCATTGCTTTTTTACCAGCGGTTGTAATATAGTCCGGAGTATTAAAATCTGGTTCCCCTACTCCAAGTCCAATAACATCATAGCCTTTTCGGTTATATTCTTTAGCCTTTGCACTGATTGCTAGTGTGGAAGACGGGGTCAATGCTTTTACACGTCTGGATAATTCCATGTTCACGCTCCAACCTCTCTTATTAATATTTATTATTTAATCGAAATTCTTCATATGTGGAACCATCTTCTAAGGAAAAATATTCTATGATATAATTTTCCTCTTTATCAAGATAGGTTAATTCCCATAAAACTTCGTCATCAAGCATAGCCAATCCCGATTTTTTTAGAGTACACTCTTTACAATCAGATTGCCATTTCTGTTCAATATTTTCTTTAGAGAGTACATCATCTTTTTTCAATATGATTAGTTTTTCCTTATCTCGATTATCAGTAGGGTTAATAGCAAAATATTTTTTATCATTTTCATCTTTACCATAAATAATGTCATATGTTTCTTCATCGGCGAAATAATCAACGTCCGTTACTTGTTTAATTTCAGAAGATTTCTTAACAAATTCAATAACCTCGTCTTTATTGTCTATCCTTGAGTGATCAAAATAAACAAAAACAATCAGAATAAATGTAGTAATTGCTAAGATTGCCAATAATACGATAAAGATTATAATACTTTTTAAATTCATCCATGTGGATCTATTATTCATCATTACACCAGCTTAAACTTTTATCTTGTTTACCAACGTTATTTTATCTTGCTTTGTTCCATTAGGCAATATTAGTACATTATCAATTAAACGCGCTTGTCGATATTTTATAGCAGCTGCGAGGATAATCTGTTCATTAATTTGCGTTGTTTCTTCAAGAGATGGATAGTTCAATATCTTTACATATTCCACCTCTGCGTGTGGCATTTGATTTTTTAATAAAGAACGAACCTTAGCCTCAACTTCACGTGCATCCGTCATGCCCTCTCTAATAAACTTAAGGCCCTCGTTTAGGAATTGATGTAATAAGGGAGCTTCTTCTCGCTCTGCATCATTTAAATACACATTACGACTACTTCTAGCAAGCCCATCTGTTTCTCGTATTGTTGGCAGTCCAACTAAATCCAATTGAAAATGAAGTTGTTCGATTAAAGTATATACCAACGCAAATTGCTGTGCATCTTTTAATCCAAAATATGCCTTATCTGGATTGATAATATGAAATAATTTGGAAAGAACAACAGCAACACCAGAAAAATGGGTCGGACGAGAAAAGCCACATAGCACATCGGCACCCTCAATAAACGTCATTGATATTTTTTGTCTTGTAGGATACATTTCCTTAACCGAAGGAATAAATAAAACATCGACGCCTTCTTCTCTCGCTTTTTTCTCGTCTTCTACTTCGTTCCGGGGATATTGCTCATAATCCTCATTTGGTCCAAATTGAAGTGGATTAATGAAAATGCTCATTACAACGAGGTCATTTTCTTTCTTCGCTTCTTTTACCAGTGATAAGTGGCCTTCATGTAAGAAGCCCATTGTCGGAACAAACCCGATGGATTGCTCTTTATATGAAGACAGATATTGTATTGTGTCTTTAATTGTATAAAAAGTTTTCATCATTATACCTGCTTTTGCAATTATTTATTTTGGTAAAAACTGTTTGTCTTTTATTTGATAAGCATGGCTATCTTGTGGAAATTCCTTTTGTTTAACTTCTGTAACATAGGATTTTAAACCTTCTACACCTGCATGATTAAAATCTGCATAGCTTTTAACGAATTTAGGTAATCGATGGCTCCCGTATTGGAGCAGATCGTGATAAACCAGCACCTGTCCACTACAATCGACTCCAGCACCTATGCCAATTGTTGGTATCGTTAATGCTTCTGTAATAACTCCTGCCAACTCTTTTGGTACACATTCTAATACAAGCAAAGAAATGCCTGCTTCTTCTAATCTTTTTGCATCGTCCAAAAGTTTTTGACCTGCAGTTTCATTATTACCTTGAACACGGTATCCACCCATGACATTAACCGTTTGTGGTGTAAGACCAAGATGACCGACAACTGGTATTCCTCCCTGGGTTAATCGATTTGTAATCGAAACCGTCTCTTTTGACGCGCCTTCTAATTTCAAAGCTTGTGCATCTGTTTGTTGAAAAATATACGTAGCATTTTTAATGCCTTCTTCCACAGATACATGATAAGACATAAACGGCATGTCTACAACAACAAACGTTTCTGGTGCTCCTCTTCTCACGGCTTTACCATGATGAACCATATCATCGATAGTTACTTGTGTAGTGGAATCATAACCAAGTACAACATTACCTAGAGAGTCACCGACTAATATTGTATCGGTTCCTGCCGTTTCCGCTTGAGCAGCAGAAGGATAATCATACGCTGTCATCATCGTAATTTTTTCATCCGCTTGTCTCATCTTTTGAAAATCTCTAACCGTTAACAAGTAAATTTCCTCCTCAAAACATAAATTTGTGTTTAGTGCCAAGTAATTTCTCCAGAATAAATGCTCTCTATGTTACCATTTAATCTTTTTGCAAGTAATGCACCATCTTCAGCTATACCTAGAAAGACTGCATTAAAAGTCTCTTTTCCACTCGTTATTTGTAAAGTTTCATTCATACGGAATCCATAACTTTCCCAAGACTGTTTGACAGGATTAAATCCATCTTTTAAAAACATAGCATATTTTTCTTCAAAAGTTCGTAAAATTTGTTGGATAATCGGTATAATATCCCATTCCTGTTGGGTAGCCATGTATAAAGAGGTTGCTTGATATTCGGATAAATCCGGTAAATCTTTTGCGGTATGATTTATATTTATACCAACACCTATAATAACATATTGTACTTGATCTTGTTCTGCCTGCATTTCGGTTAGAATACCAGTCATTTTCTGACCATTTATTAAAATATCATTCGGCCATTTAATTTGAACAGTACTACCTGTATGTTGCTGTAATACCTCTGCTACTACAGTTGCTGTCAGCAAGGTGAGTTGTGGAGTCAAGTAAGGTAACAAATTAGGGCGTAAAATCATACTCATTGAAATTGCTTTTCCTTTTTTGGAAAACCAAGTCCTCCCCATTCTTCCCTTTCCTGTTGTTTGTTCATCTGCAATAATTACTGTTCCATGTTTCGCTCCGTTTCGTGCCAAATCATGTGCTAAAGCTTGTGTGGAAGGCATTGAAGTTTTATGAATGATTTTCTTCCCTAACCATTTTGTTCCCAATCCCCAAGAAATTGTATTCTCACTAACTTTGTTAGGAAATTGAAGTATCCTATAGCCTTTTTTTGCCTTTGCCTCAATTTCATAGCCATCTTCTTTCAAAACATTCATATGCTTCCAAACAGCACTTCTGGATATATTCAATGTATCGGATAAATATTGTCCTGATATATAGTTCGTACCTGCATCGGATAATAAGTCAATTAGTTTTTGTCGGGTGGATGACATAAAATCCACTCCTTTATTATATTTTGTTGATTGATTAATTGCTTCGTTACAATTAAATATTCAATTTCTTGCATTGCTTCTGCTATCCAACGACCTTTTTTCATATGCGGATATAATGCTGCCAATTGATGACCGTCAAAATTTATATCCTCCTTGTGTTGGATAGGTAGACTGGATTGCTTGTCGTTTATAAGATTTATTGTCACAGTAGGATTAATAGATAATATCTTTGCTAGATGACAAAATGTGTCCACAAGGGTAGAGGGAAGCTGATAAGCCAGCCAGTCATCCATCCCATTTACCTTTAAGTAAGTTAAATTATTACTCAATACTAGCGCACGATTTTTTTCTTTGTTAGAACACTTCCATTGTTTAACCCATGTTTGTATGGAGATGGACGGATCTAAATAATGAAAAAGAGCAATCACATCCGCAAACGAAACAAATGGTTTTGTAATTTCAGGTATTTTACCCAAGAGTGAAGGATTCGTTTTGAAAATTGGTAAAACAGTATCTAATTTATTTTCGCGAAGTAATTTCATACCTTGCTTAATAAATTCACCCTGAAAAAACTTTTCACATTCTACTTTGATTCTTTCAATTGCTACATGATGTATATCATCTTTTAAAAATTGCATTTGATTTTGTGTTTGTTCCTCTATTTCAAATCCAAGTTGACTAGCAAACCTTAGCGCACGAAGCATTCGTAATGCATCTTCAGAAAAGCGCTTTTTTGCATTACCTACTGTTTTGATTTGTCGGGATTTCAAATCTTTTTTTCCGTTGAATAAATCAATAACCGTAAATTGACGATCCATAGCCATCGCATTAATTGTAAAATCGCGTCTAGCCAAATCCTTTTTTAAATTACTGATAAAAGCTACTTGATCAGGGCGACGTCTATCCGAATAAGTTCCTTCACTGCGAAAAGTGGTAACTTCAAATGATTGTCCCTTATATATAACCATAACAGTACCGTGTTGAATGCCAGTCGGAATCACATGCTTAAAAATACCCATAACCTCTTCAGGTAGAGCAGATGTTGTAATATCAATATCTTTCACTTCTCGATGAAGTAAATAATCGCGTACACAACCACCTACAAAATATGCTTCATGATTCTCTTGTTCTAACGCTGTTATTAAAGCTCTTGCATTTTCCCATTGAACGTTCATCTATCATCACCTGCTTTAACGTAACAGACGTTCATATAGCTGAATATACTGCGAAATTATTGTATCTGAAGAAAAGTTTTCTTCCATTCTTCGTCTTGCTTGTTTACTAAATCTCTCTAGCAGCTCTTCATCATTTAAAAGTCTAAGGGCGAGTTCACTTGCGCGCTCCGCATCTCCAACATCTACTATATAGCCTGTTTCTCCATCTTTAATTACTTCTGGAATACCACCAACATCCGTTCCAATTGTTGCTACTTCACAAGCCATTGCTTCTAAAAGAACAAGACCAAAACTTTCTTGTTCAGACATCAGTAATTTTAAATCAGCGATAGATAGTAATTCGCTAATATTTTTTTGTTTACCTAAAAAGATAACTTGATCTTCTAACTGCAATTTTTTCACTTGTTCCATTGCTGTCTGCAGTTCAGGACCGTCCCCTGCAAAAATTAATTTCGAGGGAATAGATTGATTAATGTTTGCAAAAGTATCGATTACATCTCCGATTCGTTTTACCTTTCGAAAATTGGAAATATGAATGATAACCTTTTCATTGGGCTTTATTTGATAATGTTCTTTTAAAAAAGTACGTTCTTTTTTTTGATAGTCTGCTTCATTAACAAAATTATAAATAACCTCAATATCTTTTTTTACATGTAAATGATTTTTAGTTTGATTGACCAACCCTTGGGACACCGCTGTAACAGCATCTGAATTTTCAATTCCATATGTAATCATTCGCTTAAATAATTTATCAAAGCCTAAAACAGTGATGTCAGTTCCATGCAATGTGGTGACAATTTTCACATCATGAGAAGCTAAATCTCGTGCTAAAATAGCACTAATCGCATGTGGCATCGCATAATGGACATGAAGAATATCAAGTTCTTCCCGTTCAATTACCTCGGCCATTTTTGCAGCTAATGCCAGATCATAAGGTGGGTATTGGAATACTGGATAATGTGTAAGTGTCACTTCATGGTAATAAATATTCGGATTGATGCAATCCAAACGAAAAGGTAGGCTCGATGTAATGAAATGCACTTCATAATTTTGCTGGGCTAATAGTTTACCTAATTCTGTAGCAATAATTCCCGAACCGCCTACAGTAGGATAACAAGTAATACCGATCTTCTTCATTGTTTTGCATCTCTTTTCCGTTGTGCATTTACGACTTCACGCCAAGACATGTCCCCTTGTTTTAACGCCTGAATCATTATTTCAGCAGCTGCAATATTAGTAGCAAGTGGAATATGATGAACATCACAAAGTCGCATTAATGCACTCACATCTGGTTCGTGAGGTTGTGCAGTTAATGGATCTCTTAAAAATATAATCATATCAATTTCATTAGTAGCAACTAGCGCACCTATTTGCTGATCCCCACCAATTGGTCCTGACTGAAATTTGTGTACTGATAGCCCTGTAGCTTCTTCAATCTTAGTTCCAGTCGTTCCCGTAGCATGCAGCTGATGGTTAGCCAATACTTCTTTATAGGCAATACTAAACTGTATAATCGCCTCTTTCTTTTTGTCATGTGCAATTAAACCTATGTTCATCATACCTCATCCAATCATTTTTAGAGTTCCATTACATGTTCCAAACCATATACTAATCCATCTGTATCTAGTACCTTTTCCACGGCTAATTTCAATCCTTGCATAAACGATTCTCGGTGAAAGGAATCATGTTTAATTGTCAGAAGTTCTGCGTTACTTCCAAATACCACTTCTTGATGTGCAACTAAACCAGGGAGACGCATACTGTGTAAGTGTATGCCATCCATATTAGCACCTCTTGCTCCTTTTTCCGATTCATACTCATGAGGATGTCCTTGCATTTTTTTAGCACGATTTTCCTTAATAACTTCTACAGTTTTTTTGGCCGTTCCCGATGGCGCATCTAGTTTTTGATCATGATGTTTTTCTATAATTTCCACATCAGGAAAATATTTTGCAGCCATTTTAGAAAAATGCATCATTAGTACTGCCCCTAATGCAAAGTTAGGGGCTATAATACAACCGGTTTGTTGCTTCGTTGCAAGTTGTGATAGTTCTTCTAATTGTTTATCTGAAAAGCCAGATGTTCCTACAACCGCAGCAATACCATGAGATAACGCTTCTTTTGTATGTATATAACCAGCATCTGGCACTGTTAAATCAATGAAAACATCTGCTTCTGTTTCTTGAAAACATACGTCTGTCTGCTCATAAAGCGGGATGTTCTCCCCAGCAATTTCATTTATTTTTGATTCATTTGCAGCAGTTGCCTCTCTGTCTAAACATGCTATCAAAGAAAATTCTTTTGTTGCTTGTATCATTTTTATTGCTTCTGATCCCATTCTTCCCCTAGGACCAGCTAATATAATACGTGTTGTCATTCGTCATATGCCTCCTGCTCTTCTGTGTCTTTCTTAGTCCATCTGTCTTTGTCCCTTGTAGAAATTTTAGTAATTGACTTATGAAAAGATTTGGATAAATCTAAGTCAAGGGAATTTGTTATACAAGCTAGAACAAATAGTATATCTCCTATTTCGTCTTCTACTGTATTAGATGCTTCCGTCGTTTTTTTAGGTTTTTCCCCATATGTATGGTTAATCTCCCTAGCTAGTTCCCCTACTTCCTCTGTTAAACGTGCAGTTAATGCCAATGGAGAAAAATAACCTTCTTTAAATTGGGAAATATAGTTGTCGACGGCTGTTTCAATTTCTTTTGTCGTATATTGATGACAATCGCTCATAATATCTCCCTCGTCATTATTGTGATTACTATTCATGTTAGCTAAAGTTGACTATTTTGACAAATGATTTAGCTTTATATTTTAAGATAGTAAAAGCAGTTTTATTATGAATTTTTATATTGTTTCTGATTGTATACACCCAAAAAATTCCCTATACTATGAACGAGAGAGGAAAGGAGGTTTATTATGCTCGGTATGAAATTTAAAAATATTTTGTTCATTCTTTTTGGTTCAGCAATTTTTTCATTTGGTTTAGTCCATTTTAATATGGAAAATCACCTTGGTGAAGGTGGTTTTACTGGAATTACGCTTTTATTCTATTTTGTTTGGGGCTGGGACCCAGCCATTATGAATATAGTTCTAAATGTTCCCGTATTCTTTATCGGTTGGAAAATGCTCAGTAGAGATACCTTTTATTACACGCTAATTGGTACTGTCGCTGTATCTGTATTTTTGGGTATCTTCCAAAAGTATACATTTCACTTAGGACTTGAATCGGATTTAATTTTAGCGACGTTGTTTGCGGGCGTCTTTCTTGGTACAGGGCTAGGGGTTATATTTCGTTACGGTGGTACAACCGGCGGTGTCGATATTATTGCTCGTATTATTAACAAACATTTTGGTTTTAGTATGGGACGTATTATGTTTACATTTGACTTTTGTGTCATTACATTATCACTATTTACTTATCTAGAGCTAGTAGAAGGTATGTATACACTTGTTGTCGTCTATATCAGCGCAAGGGTAATAGATTTTATCCAAGAAGGGGCATATTCAGCAAGAGGTGCAACTATTATTTCGTCCAAAAACGATGCTATTGCTACATTAATCAATAAACGAATGGATCGTGGTGTTACAATTTTAACTGGAAAAGGTCACTATTCCGGTAATCCACATAATGTCCTTTATTGTGTTGTCGGTAAAAACGAAATTGTAAAGTTGAAAACAATAATTGATGAGGTTGATCCACACGCTTTTGTTGCGATGACATCTGTACATGAAGTCATGGGAGAAGGCTTTACCCTTGATGATGAAAAGCAACCGATAAAGTAAGGAAATATAAAGAAACATATTCCGCTATTATCATTGGATGTCTTCTTTATTGATAATCGTTTATATACAGCGTCATTTGTGTTAGTAGCAACTAAAAAAGTAGTTCTGCTAAAAGTACAATCCTATGTACTGGTAGACAGAACTACTTTATATTTAGTATTCAATTATTAATCTCTGCTGCCTAAAAATATAAGCACAAAACGCATTAATTCCATAACAGCAACAAGTGCAGCAGCAACATAAGTTAATGCGGCAGCGTCAAGTACTTTTTTAGTTTCTCTTTCTTCATTATTTTGTATAATCCCTATTCCAACCAATTGATCCATTGCTCTACTGGATGCATTAAACTCCACTGGCAACGTCACTAACTGGAATAAAACTGCAAAAGCCATGAAGAATATACCTACTAATTGTAGTGATGGAATACTTAAGAGAATACCGGCAAGTATTATCCATATTGCACTACTAGAACCAAATGATGCTACTGGTACTAACGTTGAGCGGAATTTCAAAAATGCATAATCTTCTTGGTCTTGTATCGCATGACCAACCTCATGTGCCGATACTGCAACAGCAGCCATCGATGCACCATGAAAATTACCACTCGATAGATTAACCGTTTTATTCTTAGGATTATAGTGATCTGTTAATGTGCCTTTAACTTCTTTAATTTTGACATCAAACAAACCGTTATCATCCAAAATTTTACGTGCAGTTTGATAACCAGTCATACCTGTAGACGTACCAATTCTAGAATACTTATGATAAGCACCTTTTACCTTGGATTGCGCCCATAGTGGAATAATCATCAAAATAGCAAAGTAAATAATTATTGTTCCTAATCCCATAGCTTGTTCCTCCACAACATAATGTGTTGTTTCCCTATAGTCAATAATAGTCAAACTTCAACTAAAAGTCAATCTTAAAACACAGACTTGAAGACAAGTTCGAAAATTTGTCATATAAAATCACTTTTTTGCTTTACGTCTTTTTTTACCACTTCTTTTATGTCCAATATACTTTCGGATGCTGACATAAATAAGTGTCAGCAATATAATACCACCGACTATGAACACCATCCAATAAAATGGTATAAACCCAGCAATAATCATACTATCACGGGTCTCTCCAATAGTTCGTGTTTTATTATATTGAAGAATACCGAACAATATACAAATAAATCCAAACCCATAAAACAACAACATTAATAACTTTTTATTAAAATGGATGACGACCACCCCACTTATATCGCTTCTATCCACAAATATATGAATAAAAGTAGCTTTTTATGAGGACGAGGTCTTATTATATTTTTTTAATGTAAGTTGATAAACAAGAACGAGTGTAAATACTGATAACCAGAAAGTAAAATAACCGATTTCATTCATATATTGAGTTAAGGAGCCATATATAGGCATCATTCCAAATACGTAGTCTATTATTTCATTATGTAAAAGAAAAATACCGGCGACTGTTAAATGTTTAAGTTTAAATTGATAATTTGGAATATATAATAAACCTTGAATAGCCATGGCTGCATGCGATGCAATTAACATATAACCTTGCCAAGGAAGAGTACCATCAACAATCAAAGTTAGTATGTTCATTACAACAGCCCAAACACCGTACTTAAACAGCGAAGTCACTGCTAACGCCTCTATGTATGGTACACGCACATAGAACAAATAAAACAGTAACCAAACAGTGAAAAACAAGCTAGCAGTTGGACTATCAGGCACAAATGGCAGGAAGTAGATAGGTGTAATAGCAAGTTGAGAATCATACCAGATATATCCATATATTGTTCCCGCTAAATTTACAATTAGTAACAGTATAAGAAAGATTCTGTTATTTAAAATTACACGTATATTCAAAATGGCACCTTCTTTTGTGTTTATTAAGGTTAAAAAGCACCTCCACCATTAGTTGGCGAAGATGCTTTAAAATGATAAATTATTCCTCTTCTTCTTCAAGCTTTTCGTCTAGCTCCGCTTGTTCTTCTTCCATAGATGTAATAAAGTCAGCTAACTCATCCAATTCTTCATCAGATCCCTGAAATATATCCGATGGCATATCACCAATACCATCAACAGCAATTTGTTTAATTGCATCTTCAGGTAAACCAGTTCTTGTTAATTCTGGTCCTTCCCCACCAGATAAATCATCACCGTGACAACCGGCGCAACTGTTTTGATAAGGTTCATATCCCTCATGTTCTTCATCTATTTCTAGCTGATATTCTGGTGGAATTGGCTTATTCGTTTCAGCTTTTTCTTCCCAATCCACGTCAATTGCAGATTCATAAGTTAACCAAACTGTTGCTGATAAACCTAACAACATTAATGCAACAGCTATAGGACGTTTAGGAGGTCTTCTTCCAGGCCCCGAATCCAAGAATGGAGCAAGTAATAACCCTCCAAATGCAAGTCCAGGTATAATTAAAATTCCGAATAACGTATATGGTCCACTTGCAAAATCATACTTCAATAACTGATACAAAAATAGGAAATACCAGTCCGGTAGTGGAACATAAGCTGCATCTGTTGGATCAGCCAATCCTTCCAAAGGAGCAGGATCTGCTATTGTTACGCAAAGAAATCCTATGAGAAACACGGATCCCACAAGCCATTCTTTTAACAAGAAATTCGGCCAAAAGGCTTCTGTCCTGCCAGGATATTCAGAGTAATCTTTCGGTACAGTTGATGTTTTATCGGCATTAATACGCGAATCACCGACAAAACGCATCCCTTTTCCTTTTTTCACTGCTTCCCCTCCTTTTATAGCGGTCCGGCAATACCTTGTCGTCTAATCAAGATAAAGTGAACACCTAGTAATGCAAATAATGCACCAGGTAAGAAAAATACATGAATGGCAAAGAACCTTGTTAATGTCTGCGCACCGACAATATCAGGGTCACCAGCTAATAATGTTTTTAGCCATTCGCCGATAAACGGCACCTGTTCAGCAATTTCAAGTCCAACTTGTGTAGCAAAATATGCTTTGTTATCCCAAGGAAGTAAATAACCTGTAAAACCAAGGCCAAGCATTACAAAAAATATTAATACTCCAACCATCCAGTTCAATTCACGAGGTTTCTTATACGCTCCTTGGAAAAACACTCTCATTGTATGTAATAACAGCATTACAATAACGACACTGGCCCCCCAGTGATGCATGCCGCGTACAATTTGTCCATGTGCTACCTGTGTCTGTAAGTAGTAAACAGATCTCCAAGCATTCTCAATATCAGAAACATAATACATCGTTAAAAACATGCCTGACAATACTTGTATGACGACGACAAAGAATGTCAAACCGCCAAAACAGTAAACAAATGCCGAAAAGTGATATGCCGGATTCACGTGTTCTGGAACTTCGTGATCTGCAATATCGCGCCAAATTGGAGCAACATCAATACGTTCGTCAATCCAATCAAATAACTTTTGGATCACTATTATGCCTCCTCTCTCGGTATTGGATCACCTAAGTATAAGATACCATCTTCAATTTTCTGTTCATACACATCAAGTGGTGCAAGTGGCGGTGTGTGTGGAACATTCGTACCGTCTTTATAATAGCGACCATTGTGACATGGGCAAAAGAACTGATCTGGGTAATCTGGATTACCCTCCCAAGATACGAAACATCCCAAGTGTTTACAAATTGGGGAAAATGCTTGAATATCACCATTATCATCTTTAAATACCCACGCTGTACGTTTTACATCAGATTTGTACCAGCCGTCCACTTGTTCAACTTCCCAGTCTATACGTTCAGGCTTTTCTGAAATATCATCCACATTTTTCTTTACATTCACAAAGTTTTCTGTAGTTGATTTCTTTTGCAAAACTGGATCAATTGCAAAACGAAGATTCGGTAACAAAATTCCTGCAGCCATGAAGCCGCCTAATCCTGTTAAAGAATAATTTAGAAACTGCCTGCGGGATACTTGCTTTTTATTGTCGCTCATGGATTTCCCCCCTCTTTATGTGTTGATCACGGACATATTTTTATTATTATTTTATTACTAGGACATGTCTATAATAGCTTAAACCAATCTTTTGGTCAATCATTTACTAATAATACTCCTGTAAAATATATGATTCAACAACATGTTCTTTGTTTACCAATAAGCTCTAATCAATTCACTAATCTGTTCAACTTGGTTTTGAATCAATTGTGTTGCTTCTTTGGATCTCACATCTCCAATTTTCATACCAGGAAACCAAATTAATTCACAAGGTAGTTCTTTCTCCAATTTTTTCAACGCCTTATCGAATGTAAAAATAAATATTTCCGTAAAAGGCTGTTCTTGTAATTCTTTCACCCAAGCTTCCAGTCTATTTATTTCAGCAGTCATATCTGCCGACTTCAAATAGTAAAATGTAGGTGTGAGCATCACTCTCCCACTCAGTTCTTTTTCAATTTCAGATGAGTAAATGGACAATATTTCTCGATTAAAGGCATCTTGTTCCATTGTTCCTTCATCTGTAACTTGAAACGACTGCATCGGTAATATAACAGTATCGACATATTCTTTTGCATCAATATATGTTGCTAAATCTTCATTCGTCCATTTCAAAGTAAAAGTTCCCCTCTGTCCTATTATTTATCATAATGATAAATTTATTATACTTTCTTCCAATTTTTTAATTGTTTTGCGTAAGTATGAAATGCATCCATATCTCCACGATCGAGTGACTCATTCACCTTATCTTCTAGATCTTGTATACGCTTCTCCATTAAGAGTTTTTCAAGTATATTATCCGCTATTTGTGCCATGTTTTCCTTTTCCTTTTCATTTGCTTCCATAACAGATTGATATAATAAATTAGAAGTTTTGTCGGGAAAATCAACGGCAATAAAATATGCCTCATCTCTGTGTAAGTGCAATTCATGAAAAGCAGTATACACATCTCTTGTCTTTATGCGGCCTTTAAAGAATAAAAAACGAACACCAATCCCTTGCTCAAATGTTATAAAGATACCTTTGGAGCACCCTTCAAGTGAGTCTACAAAGCGTATTGATTCGAGTTTGCGTTCATCTTGAATAATCTCTTCTAAAAGCCATGTACAATGTTCAGCTTCAAATTTAGATAATAACCATTCCAAAAATATTTTCTTTTCTTGGGTGGATACGGAAGAATTCAAATTATACTTCACTCCTTTATACGAAAAGCGTAACACATTTTAAAATGAATTTGAATCATTTAAACGTTCTACAAATTCTTGCACTTCATGATCGAGTGGTTCTAATTTTAAATATGCCGTAAATAAATCAAGCGCTTCTGTAAATAAACCTTCTTCAGATAAAAAGAAACCATATTCTTTTAAAAATTCACTATCATCTTCTAAAAATACATATGCGTCCTGATAATTTTTAAGTGCTGCTTTGAATTGTTCTGTTTCTATATTAGCTTTTCCTAATTCCCAATCATACAACGCATCGTTTGCACCATTTTCCTTTATCGTTTGGAGTAAGTCAATGATTTGTTCATCCATTCCCTGTTGCTTATACAATTCCACTAAAGCTAATACAGCTTCTTTATAATCATGATCCAATGTAACAGCCTGCTGCATATGTTCCATAGCTTCTGTGGTATTACCAAGTTTCATTGCAATCTGACCTGCAATGAAAAATAACTCTTTATTAAACTCATCATAACTAATACCTTTTCTCGCAACTTCATATGCTTCTTGTAGTTGTCCGGTTTCATTGAGTGCTGAGGCTAGTTCCGGATATACAGTATAGTAATAGGGGTCAATATCTATAAGTCGTTTCCAAGCATGTATAGCTGATTGATTTTCATGTTGTTGAAATGCGGTAAATCCATGCTTAAAAAGTGTATCGGGATCATCACTTTCAATATGATCGTATAAATGAAGCGCTGATTCATAATGACCAATGGATGCATGACACTCTGCCAGACGTTCTTCAATATTAACGCCATTCAATTCTGATGACTGTTCAGCAACTTTTTCATAAAACGGAATAGCTCTTGCTGCTTGTCCAATCGAAAATAAAAATTCTCCCAGTGCAAAATCGATAACGATTTCCTCTGGTGCTAATTCTTTTGCTTCAAGAAGTTTTTCTTCTGTTACTTCAAAAAGTCCTTGTGTTTGATATAAATCACCTAAATATAATAAGGCATCCAAATAAAAGTCATCATCACGTTGTACTTGATTAAGCAACTGAACAGCTCTTTCATCCTCTTCCAGTTCAATATATATTTCTGCAAGCTTTACAATCAGTTGTCCTTCGGCTTCATAATCTTTCAGTAACTTTTCAAATAGTGTTGCAGCTTCATCATAGTATCCCCAACTTAAATAAAAATCAGCAATTTCAAATGTTTCATCGTCTGTAGCTTTTACAAGCATCGATTCAACTAATGCTAAGGCTTTATCGGCTTCTCCCTTTTCCATATGTTGAAGTGCTTTTTCTAAATTATTCATAGATAAAACCTCCTCTCTCTGATTACTAAACATTTTTGACAATTAGATTTGTTTTTAAGCTTTTAATAAAATAAAGACGGTTAATAATGACACAACTGTTGCATTTTGTCATCATCATTAACCGATTCTTTCTACACTGTTCTAGATTTCCCAGATTTAATAACATCTATCGAATGTTAAGACAGATCATTTTTATTTTAATAAAGCACTACATTCACCTTTATGGTAACATTCTTGATAGTAAACTGTCATCAGTAAGTATGTTTTCTATTTCGTAAACGGATATTGGAAACATTGGCAATCCTACATAATATGGTGATATATCATATATTTGATAAAATAGAACGAGTGCTTTATCCGCAATATAGTAGTCTTGATCTGAACGAACTGTTACCGGTTCGTTAAATACTGGAAAATCACGCATTTCAATTTGTTGATTAACCAGCTTAGTCAGCTTCGACAAAAAATCACTACCGGGAATAAACTGCTTGCTCAAATCCCAATTTTCACCCGTTTCAAGATTAAAATTCATACCCACCTTTAATGTTAAACCATGAGCAGCATATTCATGAATTGCATAATTCGTTAAAGTAAGACTAAATACATTTCTTTCATTTGTCTTTATCTCATATAAGCCAATCATTTGATGAAATGTTTGTATGTCTTGCTGTACCTTTTGCGCTTCTATTAGTTGCATCACTTTCTTTTCAATCTGATGATTTATTTTTTGCTCAATATGCAAATCACTATGTTGAACCATTTGTGGATAATAAATTGTAGTGCCATTCCAACGATATTCAAGAGTTTCTACTGCAACAGGAAATAATAGATCTAACATTTCACTTCACCCTTTTAAAGTTGTTACAATAGCATATTCAATTTCTTTAAAAGGTGTCCTTATATTATGAAATTTGTTCTATATGTTTGAAAAAGTCCGGGTAAGATATAGAAATTGGCGAGATATCATCAATCACTACTTCTTCCTTTGTTATGAAAGAGGCTATGACACCCATCATCGCCATACGATGATCGCTATAGCTTTTTAGGTTGCCACCGGTTAGATCTGTCTTTCCATGTATCACCATGCCATCCTCTCGTTCCTCTACATTTGCACCAAGGGTCTTTAATACTTCAACCACTGCTTTAATTCGGTCTGTTTCTTTTACCCTAAGCTCTTTTGCATCTTTAATAACCGTAGATCCTTCCGCTTGCGTAGCAATCAATGCAGCTACAGGAATTTCATCAATCATTTTTGGAATGAGATCTCCAGCTATTTCAGTTGCTTTTAACGTTTGATAGGTAATCGTTATATCACCTAATTTTTCGCCATGTTCAGTACGTTCGTTTGAGCATACAATGGAAGCACCCATTTTTTGTAATACTTCTATTATACCTGTTCGAGTAGGATTTAAACCGACTTGTTTTAATGTTAATTTACTCCCTGGAACGATAGCCCCTGCAGTGAGAAAGAAAGCAGCAGATGAAATGTCTCCAGGTATCGTTAAATTAACTGCATGGAAACTAGATTGTTTATTCATTTTCATCGTCAGTCCATCTTGTTCAAAAGGTACGCCGTATGCACGTAGCATATTTTCTGTATGATCTCGGGTTAGGGCTTGTTCAGTTATTTGTGTTGTTGTTTCTGCGAATAATCCAGCTAAAAGCAAAGCAGATTTCACCTGGGCACTTTTAACAGGTAATGTATAATTAATTCCTCGCAGTTGTTTTCCACGAATAGCAATCGGTAATAAGGTACCATTTTTACGACCATCTATATTAGCACCCATTTCCTTTAACGGCAAAACAACTCGATCCATTGGACGTTCGGTTAAATGAGGGTCTCCATAAACAACAGTATGAAATGGTAAGCCAGCCAATAAACCAATCATTAATCTTGCAGTAGTACCGGAGTTGCCAAAATATAAAGGCTCTTTTGGTTCTGTGAAGGCTGTAACGCCTTGACTTTGAATAACTACATCCGTATCATTTTGTTCTATTTGTACACCGAATGAACGAAAAATATCAATCGTTCGCAAACAGTCTTCTCCGGAGAGGAAATTGTTAATTTTAGTTCGTCCTTCTGCGATGGATCCTAATATTATTGCACGATGCGATATAGACTTATCACCAGGAATGATTAATTCACCATGTAATGGGTGTGCTATCGGCTTTAATTTTTTCTCCAATTGTCTCCCCCCTCTTTATATTTCCATTGTCACGTCATAGTCTTGTGCTTGTAATAAATCATACGCTTTTTGTTGGTCTTCCTTTGATGTCACACTTAAGCGTAGGGCACCATTAATATTATCGCGGATTTCTAAAATGCGAATATTTCGGATACTTATATCGGCATCAGCCAATGATTGAACAACCGATGCAATAGCTCCTGGCTTATCTTTAACATCGACATAAAGATCATGATAAGACGGAAGTGCACCTCTAGAATAAGCATTTAATCCATCACGATAATCTTTTGCTTCGTTTAAATAATGTACCATTTCTGCTTCTTTGTTCATATCTAAGAATTCCTTTAACGTAACCATTTCATTAATCCAGTCCTGAAGTAGACGAGAAAGTTTCGTTTTATTATGTAAAAAAATATCCTGCCACATTTTAGGGTTGCTGGAAGCGATTCTAGTAATATCACGGAAGCCACCTGCAGCTAATCCAGGTAAATAAGTGTGGATCTCCTCCCATTTTTTTGCCTGGTGTACAAGAGATGATGCAATTAAATGCGGAAAGTGGGAGATCACACTTGTCATTTCATCATGCTCTTCCGGTTTTAACGTCAAAAACTGACATTTTGTCCATTGTAAAACTTCTTTTAGATCCTGTAATTCTTGTTGTTGACATTGACTAGTCGGACTGAGAACATAAATCGCATTTTCAAATAAATGTGCCTTTGCAGCATGTATACCTGTTTTATGGGAACCAGCCATTGGGTGTCCCCCAATAAATACGATTTGTTCATTTTTAAGTTCGCTTGCCACATCAAATATGGTTCCTTTAACAGAGCTAACATCTGAAACGATTACTTTTTGATCAAAAGTAATATTATCTAGCTCATGAAGCAATTGAATGGACGCTGAAATAGGAGCCGCCAATATAATGATATCTGAACGAGCCGCTACTGTAGGAAAATCTGACGACACCTCATCAGTCATTTGCTCGTCTTG
>Ga0079225_10000609_pt1 | contig 19467 bp, 17 predicted proteins | sample Poulit2012_FD_76344 | JGI IMG/M metagenome (GOLD analysis project Ga0079225, IMG submission 76344) | Agricultural soil microbial communities from Georgia to study Nitrogen management - Poultry litter 2012 | ecosystem: Environmental > Terrestrial > Soil > Agricultural land | place: USA: Georgia... | reverse complement strand
TTCATCTATCAAATTATAAGATAAATTAGCTTCTTGCATGACAGGACTTATTGTAAAATTACCTTTATAAGTACTATTCTCTATTTCATTTCCATAGAAGATATTATTGTGTGCCTTAACACTTGCGTGTTGACCCCATACGTGTAAAGCTGCACCACTAGATGCGGAAAGGTTATTAATAATAGTATTATTAACAATAGTCACTTTACAATGATTAGCCCATATTCCTGCACCATCAATATCTGAATAATTATTTGCAATAACATTATTTCTTACTGTAAATATATTTTTTCCTACCTCATCATGCAATGATAATCTTCCTAGTAAATGTAAGCCTGCACCACCATCATTAATACCACAAAGGAAACCATTTTTTTGTACTCTACTATTATTAGCTATTAAATTAGCTTCTATAAGCGCATTATTTGTACTTACAGACACCGTTCCTTTTAGAGTTGTTGTATTTTTGTAAAACTTATTATTTTTAATAAAAGCATACCCTGCATCTGTTGCCCTTAGTATAGCAGCATCTTCAAATGCATGATTATTGTACATCTCATTATCTTGAAATAATAGGACACTGTTAAGAGTATCATTCAAACCAGAAGTTCTAATGGTGTGATAATCACTTTGATTGTTATAAAACTTATTATTAGAAATAATCGTGCTATCTGTAAATAAAGTCGTCATAATTGTATTAGCCTGATTATTATAAATTAAATTATTGGTAAAATTTAAATTAGTTAACGTATTACTTCCAAAATAATTAATTGCAATAATTCCTCCTAATGCATAATTATTGTAAAACTCACAGTGATCAATTTCCATGTTTAAATAAGAAGCAGTAAATCCGGAGCCGTTTAAAGATTTCATGTCCTTAAATACGCAATATTTAAAAACTGGTAAGTTGACCTGCGTATTAAAGTGACTAATATGAATATTCATCCCCTTCCAACCTCCTTCTGGAATACTAAAATTATTCCACTGGCTATTATCGTTAGCTCTAAAAATAATCTTGTCTGTTTCTGTACCAACAGCCGATATATAACCAAGCACTGAAAATTGATAATTACCCATAAAAACCACTTCAACTCCTGGCTCAATGATTAATGTTTGATCTATTGACAATGTGATGTCATTATGAATATAATAAGGCGAACCAGCAGAAGTCCATACTCCACTCACATTTGGTGTGTTAATATCTGTAGCAGCAATAGCCGAAAAAGAAAAGAGCGTGGCAGCTAAACTAAAAAGCGAAAAAATAATTTTCATAGATTATGTTGTTTTATTACTACACTAAAGACGAGGTTTTTTTTTATTAAGTTGGGTATTACTTTAAGCTATTCCTAACTCCGCAAACCATTTCTAAAAAATAATCGGGAAGCCTTGAAAAATAATTGATCAAAACTTTCCCAATTAAATATTTTTCACCAATTTAGGTAAAAAACATATTAGCTAACATTAGCGTCCGATAAAAATTTAAACCGCTTCTTTTTTGTTTTTATCTAATTGATTTTCATTCGGTTGTATAATTTATTTTTCAATTCCTAAAAAACAGGCTGTTAGAATAAAGCTAATTGCTCGGTTTGGTTTCTCTCAAGAATCCAATCTTTTTCAGGATTTTCCAAAAATCTCATCAGATTTATATAGTCGAAGAGATGGATTTTGACAAGACTCACCAAATTTGAAAATGCCCATCTTCTTTTTAATTTCTTTTGAATCACAGCCATCAAAAGGTTCACAATCAAAACGCAGTAAATCTGTATTTTGATTGCATTTTCATTATCTCCCAAAAAATATTTCAAAGGGAAATTTTGTTTCAGTTGCTTGAACAATAGTTCTATCTGCCATCTTATTTTATATAAGGCGGCGATCATATCTGCCCGTAAATCAAACAGATTCGTTAAAAATTCAAATTCGCGTTTATTGGCACGATCGTAAAAAGTTACTTCCCGTAATTTCAACGGAGTCGTTTCTTTTCCGTTTTTAACTTCGATTTCAATGATTTCATCTTTTAAAACGCCATTATGAATATGGTCTTGGATGTCTAAATTTTCTATCCTTCGATAGGAAGCATCATCCTTTATTCGGGTTACAAACCCGGTTTTTTGGGATGAAAAATACTCAAAAGCCTTGTAGTCATTATATCCTTTGTCAAAAACATAAATCGTGTTTTCATCACATTTTAATTTCTCCAAAAATTTATGATCATGTGTTTTTGCTTCGCTGAACCAAACCATACTGGGGACAATTTCATCAGCATTTACAACTGTGTGGACCTTGATTCCACCTTTCTTTTTGACATTTTTGGTCGTGATTTTTATACAAAATAAACATAGGAAGCACTTACAAGTTGCTTAAAGTAGTTTAGGAAATTGCGTTGGCTGTTGGAGATGATAGTGTAATGCATATTGAATTACGGATAAATAGGGATTTTTAATCCCGAAACTAATATGCTGATATGATATAGTTTGTTTATTTACGGATGTCGTTTATACTATTGATTAAGCAAAATATAAAACTAAAGTCCAAAATATAAACACAATTTAGTTCTGTGAAGCATCAATGTCAAATCCGTGCTTATCATTGTAGGTAATTTTTAATATTAATACTTCCAAGGATTCTATTTGTCAAATAAAATGTTTCAGTATCTATAATTCATCTAAAATAAAAAAAGATTGCCTAAAAATAAGACAATCTTTTTTATATAACTATTTATAATTTTTTATTCTAGATCATAGTCGTACTTTACCTTGAAGTATCTTGTATGTTCTTCAACTTTTTCAGTAGAAGCGTTATACACTTTATATTGCCAATAAAAATGTTTAATATCAGGATAATATATATTTCCTTCAAAGATTTTAGAGTCTCCAGAACGATCCTCGTTATAATACATTGCGATTTTAGTTTCCGCTTCAGATAAAATAAAATAACTTATAGTGCTATCAGGATCATTTACAGAACACTTTGTATAACCTTCATGTCGAATCATTTCATGATCCATAGTAAATTCAAAAAAATCATCTAAAGTGCAACTAGCTATTTCATCAAAAATACTTGTAGCAACACTAAATTCATCTTCAATGTCTAAATTGACTGTATAATCTTCTAGAATCCAGTAATCATGAGAGAGCATTTTAATTTTAGATACATCCATATCATCATAATGTGGATCATCTTTTTCACAAGAGCCCAACATAAATAATGCGGCGCAAAGACTTAAACTAGTTAATATTTTTTTCATATTTTATAGTATTGCTTATAACTTTTAGGTAAATATAAAATTAAATTTAGAAAATAAAAACATTCTTTAATAGTTTTAAGAAATTAATCCAAAATCTATTTGTCTTTTCTCTAAATTTGTATTTAAAACTTGAATTGTAACTTTATCTCCAATTTGATACATTTTTCCATTATGTCTTCCTCTTAAAGCATATAACGATTCAATCATTTCATATTCATCTAAAGGTAATATTTCCTGAATGGGTATAAATCCTTCGCATTTTTGTTCTATAGTTTCAGCCCAAAACCCGAAAGCAGCGACACCACTAATTATTGCTTCCAACTCTTCCCCAATAAATTGACTCATATATTCTACTTGCTTGTATTTTACAGCCGAACGCTCTGCATCCATTGCTTTTCTTTCTCTTTCACTACAGTGGTCGCATTTATATTCCATTTTTTTATCTTGACGTAAATTATTTGCTAATGCATATTTTAAAATTCTATGCACCATAATGTCAGGATAACGTCTAATAGGTGATGTAAAATGACAATAATCATCAAATCCTAATCCATAATGTCCAATATTTTTTGTGGAATATTTCGCTTTTGCCATGGTGCGAATTCCTAATTTTTCTAGTAAATCCTGTTCAGGCTTTCCTTGTAAATCCTCTAATAGTTTATTAAAGTTTTTGCTAATTTGATCTGTTTTAGCAATATGGAAATTATATCCAAATCGCTTTACAAAACTGGCAAAATTTTCCAATTTTGCTTCATCTGGATAGTCATGAACTCTATAAGGGAAATTAAGCGCTTCATCATTAATTTTTATATTTTCAACAAATTTAGCTACGGTTTTATTTGCTAGTAACATGAATTCTTCAATTAGTTGATGCGATGTTTTATTTTCCATTATCTCAATCCCTATTGGTGTAGATAAACTATCCAATTTTAAACGAATTTCCTTTGAGCTAAAATTAATAGCTCCTTTTTTAAAACGTGCATTCCGTAATTTTTGAGATATTTCATAGAGAGTATAAATATCTTTAAACTCCTCTTTATTTTCCTCATCTATTATCTTTTGCACCTCTTCATAAGCAAATTTTGCATCTGAAAGTATAATCGCTTCACCCATCCAATATTTTAAGACTTTTCCTTGTGTATTCATTTCAAATAATATAGAAAAAGTCAATTTCTCCTCATTAGGCCTTAAAGAACACAAAAAATTAGAAATTTTTTCAGGTAACATGGGTAAAACACGGTCTGGAAGATATACTGAACATGCTCTATTAAATGCTTCTTCATCAATCCCGCTTCCTGGACGAACAAAATGACTTACATCAGCAATATGAACACCAATTTCGAGATTTCCATTATCTAAATATTGAATTGATAATGCATCATCAAAATCTTTAGCATCTTTAGGATCAATAGTAAAAGTTGGAATACTTCTTAAGTCTTTTCTACCATTTTTTAATTCAGTATCTATATCAAAACTTAAATCCTCAGCTTGCTGTATAATTTTACTATTAAATTCTAATGGAAATCCTTGCTCTAGGAGTATTTGCTCCATTTCTAAATCATTTTCAGAATAATTTTCTAGAATTGCCACAACCTTTCCTTCAGGATTTCTTTTAGTGTCTTTAAATTGTGTGATTTTTACTCGAACTTTTTGTCTGTTTTGTGCACCATTTAATGCATGGGAAGGAATAAAAACATCAAAAGGTAGTTTTTCTTTATCGGGAATAAAAAAACCAAAATCTTTTTTTATCTCTATAACACCTATTAGCTCCACTTGCTGTCTTTCAATAATAGTTGTTATTTCACCTTCAAATTTATTGTTTTTCTTTACTCGAGTTATTTTTACTTCTACTATATCACCTTTCATAGCAAATTTTTGCTTGTCAGGTCGAACTAAAACATCATTTTCCAGTTCATTTACAATTACGAATCCAACTCCTTGTTTATTAAGATCTAATTCCCCAATAAAAATCTTATTTTCTAGAATGTTTTTTTTCTTTCCTTTTTTAGGAATATATTTACTTTTTTTACCTCTACTCTTAAAATCATTATACTTATAATTAAGCAAATAAACACTATTTTTATTAGCTATTAATCAAAATAATGTAATTTAATAAAAATTTCTAATAAATTGATAGCGTTTAAAGAACAATTAGACAAAGTAATTGTTTTATACATCAAAGGACTAATAAAACTTGAAATATATGTTGAATTTGTTAAACAGAAAATAATTAACATTTTATATAGAGTTGAATTCATTAAAACATACAATATTTGCAGAAAATTTTAAATAAACAACATTATGAAAAAAGCAGTCGTATTTTTATCCGGAATTTTATTGTCAAGTGCAGTTGCTTTTGCACAACCTAGTGTAGAAGCGCAAATTGGATTTGATAATTCTAAATTTAGAATGAAAACAGAAAATCGTGACGCTCAGTTTACTGATGCGAAAATGGGTATACAAGCTGGAATTAATGTGAAATTTGGCGGAGATCAAGGATTTTACGTTAAACCTGGGCTACACTACCATAATTTAAAAACTAAAAGTGATTTATTTAATATTGGAATATTCACTTCTGATTTAACATTTGATATGCACTATTTACAATTGCCAGTAGCTTTAGGTTACTCTTATGGAATCTCTAATGGCGATTATGGGTATATCTCTGCTGATTTTGCTCCTTATATTGGCTATGCAGTTGCTGGTAAAACAATTGGAAGAGTGAATAATAGTGAAACAAAAACTGATATTGATTGGGGTACAGGTAACAATGAAACTAATCCCTTTGATGCTGGTTTGAAATTTGGTTTAGGATATAAAACACCTTTTAATATTTTCGTAAATGCTGGCTATACTTTGGGCTTAGCGAATATGAATAATGGAGATAATTTGAAAACTAACCATAGAAATTGGAACTTTGCAATAGGTTACAGTTTTGCTCTATAAGATTTATGTATTTTAATTTAAAAGAGGGATTTCTTTAAGAATTCCCTCTTTTTTTATCTGTATCTTTTCTTTTTAGGTTTGTACTTTTCTGTTAAATCTGTACAACAATTTTTCTTGCTAGTATAGCAACTAGAAAGACTTACCATAAAAAAAATGGAAATAAAAGAAATAAGTATAATTTTACCCTTGGAAATATTTTTCATTATTTTTAAACTTTAAAATACTATAGATACTTTGTCTTTACAGAAGAAAATATTAATTGCACCATTATCGTGGGGGTTAGGTCATGTTACCCGTTGCCTACCTATTGCTAAATATTTTCTTTCTCAAAAATATGAAGTCTCCTGGGCTTTTTCAAATATTGAGGAAAAAAAAATAATTCAGAAATATTTCCCTGATGCAAAAATGTTTCAAACTCCTAGTTTAAACATGAAATATGCTAAAAATAAATTCTTTTTTTTAAGTAAAATATTATTGCAAAGCCCTAAATTCTTATCTTTTATAAGAAAAGAAAGAAAATGGTTGCAAAAAATCCAGAAAAAACAAAAATTTGATATTGTCATTTCTGACAATAGATACGGAATGCGGCATTCTGAATGTATTAATATATTTATTAGTCATCAAATTTATCCAATATCAAATAAAGGAAAATGTATCGATGCAATTATTGCAAAGATGCAAAAATATATATTAAGAAAATTTGATTTGATTTGGAAGTTGGATGATGAGGAACAAAGAATTTCTGGTAAGTTGGGATGGAGAAAAAAAGACGATTATACAGCTATTGGTATTTCATCTCAATTTATGCTGATGAATAAAATGAACCTGTCCAAGGGCAAATATTCTATTAAAAAACAGATTCTTTTTTTACTTTCTGGACCAGAACCGCAAAGAAGTATTTTGGAAAATATTATCCGAGAACAATCTATTTTTCTAGAAGCGTATAATCTAATTTTAGTACAAGGAAAAATAGGGACTCAAAACAGTTTGAATAACCATGCTTTTTCCCAAATTATAAACTTGGCTCAAGGAAAGGAACTATTAAATCTTCTTGAAATGAGTGATTTGGTTGTTTGTAGAAGCGGGTATTCTACTTTAATGGATTTGGTATATTTAAGAAAAAATATGCTATTAATTCCTACTCCAGGACAAACGGAACAAGAATATTTAGCTCGCTATTTCCATGAAAGAAAATGGGCTTTGTATGCTGAACAAGATGAATTAAATTTAGCAAAGCAAATTGAAAGAGTATTTGAGATGAAAACCAATTTTCCAAAAGAAAAATTTCAGTTTAAGCCTTTAGAAGATTTAATTAAAGTTCTGATATAAAATATCTTTCCTTTTACGTGCAAATAATGTATTTTTGCATAAAAAATTAAGAGATGAATTTAGAAGATATTAAAAAAGTTGCAGTAATTGGTGCAGGAACAATGGGTAATGGTATAGTACATGTTTTTGCCCAAACCGGTTATCAAGTTAATATGATTGATATTTCAGCAGATGCTTTGGAGGCCGCTAAAGCTAAAATAGCTGCTAATATGGATCGACAAATTAAAAGAGAAAAATTAACAGAAGCAGATAAAGAATCAAGCTTAAATAGAATTACTACTTTTACGGATACTGTGGAAGGAGTGAAAGGGGTAGATTTAGTAGTAGAAGCAGCAACTGAAAATGTTGATTTGAAATTAAAAATATTTAAGCAATTAGACGAAGTGTGTGAAGAAAAAACAATCTTAGCTACTAACACTTCTTCTATTTCAATCACTAAGATAGCTGCTGTAACTAAGCGACCTGAAAAGGTTATAGGAATGCACTTTATGAATCCAGTTCCTGTTATGAAATTAGTGGAAGTAATTAATGGTTATGCTACTGAGAAGGCGGTTACTGATTTAACAGTTGCACTCTCTAAGCATTTAGGAAAAGTTCCTTGCGTAGTGGAAGATTATCCTGGCTTTATTGCAAATCGTATTTTAATGCCAATGATTAATGAAGCGATTTTATCTTTACAAGAAGGAGTGGCTGGTGTAGAAGAAATTGATACTATTATGAAATTAGGAATGGCACATCCAATGGGGCCATTACAATTGGCGGATTTTATAGGATTAGATACATGTCTTTCAATTTTAAATGTTTTATACGAAGGGTACGGAAATCCAAAATATGCACCAAGTACTTTATTAGTTAATATGGTTGCTGCTGGACATTTAGGTGTAAAAACAGGTAAAGGTTTTTATTCCTATACAGCTGGGAGTAAGGAACTTGTTGTATCCGATAGGTTTAAAAAGTAGAAAATAATATAAAATTATAAAAGAGTTTGTAATGAATAATGTACAAACTCTTTTTTTGTATCTATTTATTAAATATACCACTTTGAGTTAATGCAAAAGGTAAAATGCTTATTTGTCATTTTTTAATTTCGGAACTTTTCCAACCAATTGTAGATATCATCAAAGACTTCCTCTTTTATTTCTTCATTTAAAATTTCATGTCGCATATGTTCATAAAGTTTATAGGAAACGTTATTGAAATTATGCTCTTCCAGGTTATTAACAGTTTTCTTAATCCCTTTTCCAAAATCTCCAATGGGATCATCAGCACCACTAACAAAAAGAATTGGAAAATCTTTAGGTATTTTTGTAGCCCAATTTTTTTGAGTTCCTTCTACAATTACGCTTAATAATCCATATAATCCATTATAAGTAAAAGGTATTCCTGTTAAACTATCATTGATAAATGATTTCTGATTGCTTATAGATAAGCTTAACCAATTTGTGCCATTATTAAAAGTGTCATTTTTAAATTTTCTATTATTTACCTTATGGAAACTAGTATTTAAAAAAGCACTTCTTTTTCTTGGCGCAATTCTATTCATGAGTCCCAAGTATGATTTTGCTGGCTTGGCTAAATTATTTTTTCCACCACTTCCAACTAATACAACAGCTTGGTAATCTTTATCTGAATCCTGTAAATAACTACGTAATATAAATGAACCCATAGAATGTGCTAAGACAAAATGCGGAATGTTTTCTGCTTTATTATTTAAAAAACCAGTCATTACTTTTGCTTTATTGATTAAAGCATTAGCTGGATTTTCTTTTTCGAAATAACCAAAATCTTCTTTTTGTTTTACAGTTTTTCCATGTCCTAAATGGTCATAAGAAAGTACTATATATCCCTTTTCTGCAAAATATAAAGCTAACTCTTCATATCTACCGCTATGTTCTTGCATGCCATGAATTATTAGCATACTTGCTATAGGCTTCTCGTTTTTTGGAGTATACAATCTGTAGAAAATATCTTCATAATAAGATTCCTCTACATTGATATTAGTATCCATATTTATTTCTTTAGAATGTATCGAAAAAGAGGAAATTAAAACTAAAAAACTTAAAAGAATATATTTCATTGAATTGTTATTTTGAAGTAAATGAAATTTCTGTAATTTCTGGCATAATTCCTACTCTTCCGGGGTAACCAAGGAAGCCAAAACCAACATTTACATATAGATGTTGCTTTCCTTCTGTATATAAACCTGTCCATTGCTTATACATATATTGAACCGGGCTCCATTGCATAAAAGGTAATCGCACCCCAAATTGCATTCCATGTGTATGGCCACTTAAAGTTAAATTGATATAAGGATGATTAGGACGAACTTGAGCATCCCAATGTGAAGGATCATGGCTTAAAAGAATATTCAAAATACGGTTTTTATCCATGTTTTCAGTAGCTTTATCCAAATCACCTATTTTAGGAAAGCGTCCTTTGGCGCCCCAGTTTTCTACTCCTATTAAATTGAATTTTATTTCATTATATTCTAAAACTCTATGAGTGTTATTTAACAAATCCCAACCCATACTTTTATGGTGTGCAATAAGGGATTCTAAATTTTTTTTCTTTTCTTCTTCTGAATCCCATTTATAATAATCTCCATAGTCATGATTTCCTAAAACAGAATATACGCCTAAGGGAGCTTTTAATTTTTTGAAAATATCTATATATGGTTCAATTTCTGAGGCAACATTATTTACAAGATCACCAGTAAAAAGGATAAGATCTGGATTTCTTCGAAGAATCATTTGTATGCCTTTTTCTACTTCATCCTTATTATCAAAACTTCCTGCATGAATATCTGAAATCTGAATGATTTTCAAATTTTCTAATTCTTTAGGTAGATTTTCTATTGGGATAATAGCTTTTCTGATTTTATAATTATATTTATTTCGTATTCCTTGAATTAGGGAGCCAAAAACTGCAGCTCCCAAACCTATGCTTGCAATAGATAAAAAACGAGATCGAGAAATTTCATATAATTTTACGCCTTCTTCATTTTTGGCTTTTCGTTCTTTCCTGTGCGCAAAATAATCAATGGTCCATTGAAAACCTATAAGTAATAAGTTGATTAAAAAGAAAAGAGCAATGAGTATTTTTGCACCAAAAAAACCTAATAATCCTGCAATTGCAAGAGATTTCCATAGAGGAGCAAATTGATCGAAAGGGATGGAATTGAAAAAATATACTATCACCAACATGAATAAACTGAAGGTGAAATAAATACTATAAAAAATAGATTTTCCCCTCCTTTTTTGTTTTCCTAATGCCGTTTGAATAGTTAAAAAAACTAAATATTCAATAAGTAAGAAAATTAATATCGTTAATCCCAGTCCAAAAATACTACTCATGTATCAAAATCAAAAGATAAAATTACATTAAATTTTAAGAATGACACATCATAGTATTGACTTTTTTAGGAATTCTACAAAAAATAGAAACTATGTAGATAGATTAAATGTATCAGAGTTATTTCACTTTTGGTAAATATCAGATTCTCTTTTAACTTTGTGTACCCAAAATAATTTTTTTTCTTTAATTTAATAACAGGCATGTATCCAATTAAAATAGCAATCAATGGATTCGGTAGAATAGGACGTTTAGTATTTCGAGAATTATTTACAAATCAAGCTGTAGAAATTGTGGCAATTAACGATTTGAGTAATATCCAAACCTTAGTACATTTATTAAAATATGATACAGCACAAGGGACTTTCTTACCTGAAATATCCCATACGAAGGATACATTACAAGTGGGAGCTAAGACGATTAAAGTTTTCGCGGAAAAAAATCCTAGTTTATTACCCTGGAGAGAAAATGAAATAGATTTAGTCGTGGAAAGTACTGGTTTTTTTACTGAAGTAGAGCAAGCAAATAAGCATATTGAAGCTGGAGCCAAGAAAGTATTAATTTCAGCAGCTGCGAAAGGTGATGTGAAAATGATTGTTTATAATGTGAACCACAAAATTCTAGATGGAAAGGAATCTATAATAAGCTGTGCCTCTTGCACAACAAATTGCTTGGCTCCAATGGTTCAAGTATTGCATGAAAAATTTGGAATAAAAACAGGGATTATGAATACAGTGCATGCTTATACTTCTGATCAAAATTTAATAGATGCAAACCATGCTAAAGGAGATTTGAGAAGAGCAAGAGCAGCAGCAGAAAATATTGTTCCTACAACTACTGGAGCTGCTAAAGCTATTGGAAAGGTATTGCCTGCTTTGGATGGAGTTTTAACTGGTGGAGCACATAGAGTGCCAACCGTATCAGGCTCTTTAACGGAATTATATTGCGTATTAGAAAAAGAAACTTCTGTAGAAGAGATAAATGCAGCTATGAAAAATGCACAAAATGATTCTTTCGGCTATACAGAAGATCCAATTGTAAGTAGTGATATCATAGGTTGTAAATATGGATCTTTATTTGATGCAGAATTAACCACAGTTATGGAAGCAAATGGACAGCAATTAGTAAAAACGGTGTCCTGGTATGATAACGAAATGAGTTACGTTGCACAATTAATTCGTACTCTTCTTTATTGGTGTGAAAAATCACAAAATATTTAATAGCTATTGCTTTTTTTTTATCTTTGAATTAAAGTTGTATTTATGGTTTATTCGATGACTGGTTATGGACGCTCTGAAAAAGAAGTAGATGGGGTGCAAATGATAATAGAAATTAAAACTTTGAATGGAAGAAATTTTGATGTTATCAATCGATTCCCTTCCTGGTTAAGGCCATATGAATTAGAAATTCGTAATGTTTTAAAACAATATTTAAAAAGAGGTTCAGTAGATTGTTCTATTGTTATTGTTGATCAAAATAATGCTCAAAAAATACAATTAAATAGTCAAGCTGCACAACAATATTGGGATGCCTATAAAAAAATGGCTAATGATTTAGGAGCTGAAGATTTTAAATTAACTGATAAAATTCTTTTAGACATTGTCAGCAAACAAGAAGTAAATCAAGGGGAGCAAGTAGGAATAGATGAGGCCGTGTTTTTGGAAATAAATCAATTATTGCAACAAACAGTTGAACAAGTAAAGGAACATAGATGGAAAGAAGGTGAAACTATTGCAAATGATTTAAGAAATAATACGCACCATATTCTTTCTTGTGTAGAAAAAGTGGAAAATTATGAAGAGGAGAGAATTACGATGGTTAGAGAAAGAATGGATAAAAATTTAAAAGAATTAAAGGAGACACATCAAGTCGATGAAAATAGATTGGAGCAGGAAATAATTCATTATGTGGAACGTTTAGATATTTCTGAAGAAAAGCAAAGATTGATTACACACTGTCAATATTTTTTAACGCTCTTAGATGAAGGAAATGAAGAAGGAATCGGCAAAAAGTTAGGTTTTATGAGTCAAGAAATGGGAAGAGAAATAAATACTTTGGGTTCTAAAGCTAATCATTTTAAAATGCAAAAATTAGTGGTTCAAATGAAAGATTCTTTAGAAAAAATAAAAGAGCAGATTTTAAATGTTTTATAAAATGACAAAATATATTATTCCTTTCCTTTGTTTGTTTTTATTCTTTTCATCTTGTCAAGAAATGAATTTAAACACCTTTTTTAAAAAGACGCATATTCATAAGCAATTATGGAAAGGAGAGGAGCCTTTAACTTTTGATATTAAATTAGAAGATATTTCTTATCCTTATTATATAAGCATGTATTTTTTACATGATGATAATTATCCTTATTCAAATTTATGGTTTGAATTATCAGTTTATGAGGAAAATGATTCAATACCATTTAAAAGTCAAAGATTTGAAGTAAATCTTGCAGATAAAATGGGAGAGTGGTACGGGTCAGGAACTAAAGATTTAGTAGAACATAGAATTCCAATAGGTTTTAAAAAGCCTTTGGAGTTTACATTTCCAGGCAAATACCGCTTTGAGGTGAAGCATTTAATGCGTACTGATCCTTTGCCCATGGTAAGTGCTGGAATTTTATTAGAAAAAGGAAAAAGAAAAATTAATATTAAAGAAGAGGAAGAAGAATTGGAGGAAATAGATTTACAAAATATTACTTGGTTAATAAATAAATAGTATGAAAAAAACATCAATATTAGATATACAAAGCATTCAGTTTAGAATTCGAAGAATGGCTTACGAAGTATGGGAAAAACATTCTCAAGAAAAAAAAGTATATTTAATTGGTATCAAAGATATTGGTTTTGTTCTTGCTAATAGAATCCAAGAAATACTTAAAGAAATAAGCCCTCTTGAAGTGGAAGTTATTCCTTTAGAAATGGATAAAAGTAATCCATTGAATACGCAAGAAGAATTATTCATTAATTTGAAAGATAGTAACGTAGTATTAATAGATGATGTTGCAAATTCTGGAAAAACATTAGCTTTTGCTATGCGAAGAATTTTAAATATAATGCCTAAAAAATTCACTATTGCCGTTTTAGTAGATCGTCAGCATAAGAATTTTCCAATACGTCCTGATATTATTGGTTTGTCTTTATCTACAACAATTCAAGAACATATTTGGGTTTCTGAAGAGGATGGGAAAATAGTAGATGTTTATTTAACTTAAAATAATTAATAACTGCATTTTTTATGCTTGAGTATTTACTTGTTATCTAAATGACATGTAAATCTCATTAGCTACTGAAAATGTATTTGTATGTGCTTCTAATATTATTTTAATGTCTTCTGAATATCCGCCTCCCATACTGCATTGAATAGGTATATTTCTTTCCATTGCCCATTGAAAGATAATTGCATCTCTTTGCTTACAGCCTTTTAAACTACAATCGATTTTACCCATTTTATCTGAATGTAAAATATCAACTCCTGATTGATAAAATATAAAATCTGGTTTAAATTCCCTTTCTATTTCCTCTAAGCTATTTCTCAATATTTTTAAATATTCCTCATCCTTAATTCCAACCTCTAAAGCTACATCTTTATGAGATTTTTTCTTTTCAAATGGATAATTAGCTTCGCAATGCATAGAGAAGGTATAAATGTCTTTGCTTTTTCCTAAAATATCTGCAGTGCCATTACCTTGATGAACATCTAAATCTATTATTAGTACTTTTTTACATAATCTATGATTAATTAAATATTGAGCTGCTATGCCTTGATCATTTAACATACAAAAACCCTCTCCATGTGCATAACATGCATGATGGGTTCCTCCAGCAATATTAAATGATAGCTTATTTTGAAAAGCTAATAAGGCTCCTTTTAAGGTGCCACCAACTAATAATAACTCTCGCTCTACTATAGCTTTATCTTGCACAAATCCTATTCTTCTTTCTTCTTTTTTGGTTAATTGATTATGGATAAACCTGTGAACATAATCTTCATCATGTACTTTTATAATACTATCTAAATCTATTTTCTTTGGAACAAAAAATTGCTTTTCCTTTACAATTCCTCTGTACAATAATTGTTCTTTTAATAAAACATATTTTTGCATTGGAAAACGATGGTTTTCGGGAACAGGATGCACATATTTAGGATGATATGCAATAGAAAACATGATTATTTGTTTAGTTTTTTCGATACGAAAAATAATAATATACAGGTAATAGCAGCATTTATTATTAATAATTCTACACCAATTTTATAATTCCCCCAAAATGCCGCATTCGCATTTTGAATTTGAATCCATATTTTATCTGAAAATGGTAATTTGTCTTGATACCATTGATAATTATTCCATAAATCCAAAAAGAAGGTCAAAATGAAGGCTAATACACTAATTGGTAATGCCCATCCTTCCTTAATCGTTCTTTTTGTAAAAATTCCAAAAACGAATAAGCCTAATAAAGGACCATAAGTAAATCCGGCTAGTTTTAATAATATATCAATCAGACTTCCATTATCCACTAATCTAAAAAAGAAGATAAAGGCTAAAAAAACGATTGCAAAACTTAGGTGTACTATATAACGTATTTTAGTTTTTTTCTTTTCGGACCAGGTTTTATCTTTCATGCCCAACATATCTATGCAAAAACTAGAAGTCAGAGCAGTTAAGGCTCCATCAGCACTCGGGAATAAAGCAGAAATTAATCCAATAATAAAGAAAATGGTAATAAAGAATGGAAGGCCACTTTTTATTGCAATTGTGGGAAATAAATCATCGCCAATAACATCTATTCCATTGGCATTAGCATAAAAAGTTAATAATCCTCCTAAAAATAAGAAAATAAATACTACAATCATTTGTAAGGTTCCCATAACCATCATGTTTTTCTGAGAATCTTTAAGATTAGTAACACTAATGTTTTTCTGCATCATTTCTTGATCTAATCCTGTCATTGCTATAGTGATAAAAGCACCACCAATAATTTGTTTTAAGAAAAAACTGCCAGAATTGATATCATAATTAAAAGTCTTATTCATGCCTTCTTTTTTCATTGCTTTCCATGATTCCATTAAACCTAAATCCAGAGAATTGGCTAAATAGAAAATACAGACTATTAAAGCTAAGAGCATAAAAGTGGTTTGTAGTGTATCCGTCCAAACAATTGTTTTTACTCCACCTTTAAAGGTATATAGCAGAATTAAAATTAAAATAGTAATTGCCGTCCATTCGAAGCTAATATTGAAGTCTTCTAAAATGAAATATTCTAAAACTTTAATTACTAAATAAAGTCGTAAAGTAGCACCTACAGTTCTTGATAAGAGAAAAAATCCTGCTCCTGTTTTATGTGCATTTCTCCCTAACCTTTTTTCTAAATAGGTGTAGATGGAACTTAAATTCATTTTATAATAAATCGGTAATAAGATGAAAGCAACTATAAAATATCCAATCCAATAACCAATAACCACTTGAAAATACGCAAAGCTTTGTAATCCTACCGTTCCTGGCACGCTGATAAAGGTCATCCCTGATAATGAGGTGCCAATCATTCCAAAAGCAACTAATGCCCAATGACTGCTCTTATTGCCAACAAAAAAAGATTCATTATTACTCCCTCTTGCTGTATAAAAGGAAATAAATAATAATACTAAAAAATAAGTAATTACTATTGCTAATAAAATTGTGGATGTGCTCATAAAGTTAATTGTTTTCTTCTTCTGAAATAAATTCTTCTGAACTGAAAGGTATTGCTCCTTTTTGCTGGTAAACTCGAATCCAAGATAAGTCCTCATTTGCTTCTAAACCCTTACCATACGATGTTTCCCCGTCCATGACTATAGTTACATCTTTGTCAGTAAAAAACTGTTTTAATTTGTCATTCCAGATTAATTCTTCTGTTAAAAGGGAATCTCCTTTTTCTGTACTTACTATCACATTATTTCTAATTATTGCATTATTCTCTTTACTGTATAATCGTGCAAAATCTCCTATTATAGTTGTTTTTTCTTGCGTGGAGTCGCTGCTTAAAAATATTAATTTTACATTACCAATTAAATCGGTGTAGGAAGTTTTAATCAATTCCTTCTGCTTTAATGTGTCTGCAAAAATATGAGCATTACTTTTTCCCATTTCACTAATAATTATTTCTACTGAAACAGCAATATCCTCATTGGTGATTTTTTTATTAAAATCCGGTAAGTCATTCAAGTCATTTTCGCAAGATGTCAAAAAGAAAAGGATACTCCCCAAAAAGAGTATCCCCATGTGTTTTTTTATGAGATATTTTAAAATCATAGATTAATCATATTTTGGACGAACGAACCAAATATCATTCAAGGAAACACCAATAGTCATTTTTATAAAATTCTCTGTTCCTAAATGACTAATATTTGTTTTTCTTTGCCCAGCATCAAAAGCAAGATGTACTTTTGCAAAATAATTATATTGTCTTCTCAAAGGTAAAGAAAATCCAATGCTTCCACCTATAGTTTGAAACCCTGCATTTTCAAGTTGTAAATGATCTTGTTGAAAATACAAGCCTCCTCTATAATTCATCATGTGAAAATAAGTCAATTTATCACTATTTTTACTAGGAGTAAAGGTTGCGCCTAAACGGAAATCATAACTAGCTTCTGGTCTAATTCCTCTATTGTCATTAAAAAATGAAAAAGTACTCCAATCGGTATAATTAGCTTCTGCTAAAACTTTCCACAAATCTTTTTTTCCATAAGCAAGACCTAATCCATAACTCGCAGGTAAAACCAATTCTCCTGCTTGATCTTCAGTTCTTCTTAGAGTGTCGATTAACATTTGTTCTCCTATAATACTATTCGTGATTGCATAATTATTTTGATTAGCATTAAAATTTTGGGCAATATTTCCTTTTAATCCAATATCTATAAATTGTTCATTTTTTATGGGAATATGCATCAATGCACCAAAGTCCCAATATAATCCACCAACTTGTCGTGTAGTATTTAAAACAGAATTCACCATAGAAGCTTCATCGTTATTACTATTTAAGGTTTTTGATTGGGAAAAGCTTCCAAATAAGTATCCAAGATTGGCACCAAGACTTAAGCCTTTATAATTTCCAGAAAATCCTAATTGCGCTTTATTTAAACCCCCAGACCCTTGATAAGTAATAAAATGTTTTCCTAAAAGCTCATTGTTTTCTTCATCTTGAGCATAATAATACATATTACTCAAAGGCTGAAAAGATACACTCATGCCTAAGTGCTTATTGAAAGGAATACCAAGTCCTAGATAAGAAAGTCCAGCCGTACCTCCTTTTGTAGTATTTCCTTGTAAAAGAAAATTGTTTTGTCTGCCTTCAACTGCAAAATCTAAAGAAATATTTTCGAGAAAGCTAATAGTAGCAGGGTTTGAAAGATTTAAATTGTTTTCCTGTTTATCTGCTATTGAAACACCTCCCATTCCTCTATTAATAGTGTGTTTGTTATTTAAAAAATAACCTACTCCATACATGGAATATGGGATATTTTCGGTATTTGCTTTAGGGGCCTTTAATTCTTCTTGCACATTAGGTTTTTGAGCAAATGTCAAAAAAGACGAGCTAATTAAAGCAGATAATAGTAAGAGTTTATATTTTTTATTTTTCATTATGAATCATTATTGCATTTAAGCCACGTAATAAAATTGCTTCATCCATATGAATTTTATTTTTTAATTTTTTATGGATGTAAGAAACAGTCCCTCCAGTAAGAACGGATTTTATGTTAGGATATTGTGTTTTGTAATAATCAATCATGGATTCTATTTCAGCTGCTATTCCATAAAGAACTCCACTACGTATAGAAGTTGCAGTTTCATGACCAATCAATGGGCAATATCCATCTTTTTCTACCAAAGGTAATTGATTACTATATTCATGAAGTGATTTTAATCGCATATCTATTCCAGGGCTAATAGCACCTCCTCTAAAGAAACCCGATGATTGGATAAAATTATAAGTAATTGCGCTTCCTGCAGCTATAATTAAACAATCTTGATTAGGAAATGCTTCTTTAGCACCTACAGCTAATGCGAGTCTGTCCATTCCTAAAGTTTCTGGAGTTCCATATGCATTAACTAAAGGTACTTTAGTATTAGAATCCATAACTAAAAGGTTATTCTCATCTTCTAAGGCTGTAATAAGACTTTGAGAATTTTCATGAACACTGCATAAAATGCTAGGAGGAAACTTTCTATCTTGCATGATACGCATAATTTTTTCTTTTGCTTCTTCCTGACTAAAGTTATGAACAAAAATAAGGCGATTATCGTTTTGGAAAATACCTACTTTTACTCTTGTATTTCCCCAGTCAATAGCTATTCTATGATTCTGCATATGTAAACTTTGTTTGAAAGTCTGCAATATAAAAAAAATCTATAAAGATGCCTAAAAAACGAATAATATTTGTACAATTTAATTAAGTAAAAAGATTTATGGATATTTGTATTTCATCTTTTTTTACATGCAAGAAAAATTTATTAGCATATTAGGTCCCTGTAGCGCAGAAAATGTAGAGCAAGTAATGCAAACAGCAGATGGCATAGCAAAAAATAATTTAAAAGTTACTTATTTTCGAGCTGGAATATGGAAACC
>Ga0079225_10000607_pt1 | contig 19500 bp, 15 predicted proteins | sample Poulit2012_FD_76344 | JGI IMG/M metagenome (GOLD analysis project Ga0079225, IMG submission 76344) | Agricultural soil microbial communities from Georgia to study Nitrogen management - Poultry litter 2012 | ecosystem: Environmental > Terrestrial > Soil > Agricultural land | place: USA: Georgia... | reverse complement strand
GTAGTGGTGTCCCGCACCGCCGGGGCCGCCTGGGTGCCGACGGTCGTCGGGGCCGCCGTGCAGTGGACGGTGCAGGTGGCGACCGCCCCGGCCGCGCATCCTTTGCCCGTCGACGACTATCCGCGCGAACCGCTGTCGGTGATCGATCCGGTCACCGACCCGGTCACCTGCGGACAGTGGGTGAAACTCGATGGCGCCCCGACGTCCCGGCTTTCCCTGCTGGTGGGGCAGCGCCTGCCGGTCGACGCCGCCACCACCCCGGTCTCCCTGGTCGCCGCCGGTGCGGCCACAGCCGACCACGTCGTCATGCCCCCCGGCGCCGGCTATTTCGTCCAGGTCACCGGCCGGGAGCCGAAATCGGGGACCAAGGAGTCGCTGTTCTGGGTCTCGGACCTCGGGGTGCGCTACGGGGTGCAGGACTCACCGGATCAGCCCGGCAAGGCGGCCGCCGCGCTGGGAATGACGACCGACCCCATCGCGGCGCCGTGGGCGGTCGTGACGCTGTTTCAACCCGGCCCGACCCTGTCCCGAGAAGACGCCCTGGTGGCGCACTGAGGAGCGGTAACCGTCATGCGTGAGATCTACACTCCCCGCCGGCGGGTCGCCGGACCGATCCGCCGGGACGAGAAGTTCCTTCTCGACCCGCCACCGGAGCTGCCGCGCAGCATCCAGGTCGGTGCGGTCCGCAAGGCACTGCCCTTCGTGTTCGGGGTGGCGATCGTCGGGATGATCGTGATCATGTTCGTCTCCGGATTCCGGCAGATGAACCCGATGTACCTGTTTTTCATGGCGATGATGGCTCTCGGGTTGTTCCAGTCGCTGCAAGGCCAGGGCGCAAACTCCGAAATGTCCACCCCCGAGGTCAACTCCGAACGTGCCGAGTACCTGCGCTATCTGTCGGCCACGGCAGCGAAGGTCCGCGCCGCCGGCGAGCGACAGCGCGCCGGCGCCGAATGGTCGCACCCCGATCCGGAATTGTTGGACGCCGCGGTCGGGTCCCCGCGGATGTGGGAACGCGGCTCCACCGACCACGACTACCTCAAGGTGAGGGTGGGCAGAACACCGGTCGCGCTGTCGAGCCAGGTCAAGGTGAAGCCGGTGGACTCCGAGCTGGATCTGGAGCCGGTGACGAAGACCGCCCTGCAACATATGCGGGCGGTCCAACAGACGATCCCCCACTGCCCCAAGGCGGTGGACCTCTGCGGTATCGGCATGGTGAGCGTCTACGGCGACCGCGATCTGTTCGCCTCCGCTACCCGATCCTGGGTGTGTCAACTGGTGTGTTGGCACAGCCCGAGCGCGGCCGCGGTGGCGATCGTCTCACCGGAACTCGAAACCCGCTGGGGTTGGGCGAAATGGCTGCCGCACACCGAAACCACCGAGACCGACGGCGCCGGCCCGGCCCGCTACCTGGCGACGTCGCTGGACTGTTTGGAACCGCTGTTGGCACCGTTGATCAAGGACCGCTCGGAGCTGGTGAGCACCACCGGTGTCGCGACCGCGGAGGGCCCCTCGAAGAGCCACAGACATCTTCTGGTGATCGTCGACGATCCCCGGGTCGCCACCGCGGCCCTCAAACGCCTCGGCGCCCGCGACGGGGTCACGGTGGTGGGTTGTTGCAGCGGTGCCGGTCCGGACCGTGACTACGCCACCGGGGACCGGGAGCTGGTGTTGCTGCTGGACCGGCCGGACGGCGGCCGACCCAGCCTGCGGCAGTGGCGCAACTTCCGGTGGCGGTCGTTCTGCGAGCAGCCCGACTTGATGGCCGCCCCGGTGTCGCGCAACCTGGCCCGGCTGCTCTCACAGTGGGATGTGGGCGCGACCGGCCGGCAAAACGCCGAATCGCAGGCGGTGCAGGGACTGCTGGGCCTGTTGAACATCGACAACGCCGCCAGACTCGACGTCGACAACTTGTGGGCCCGACGCCCGCTCGACGACCAGCTGCGCATCCCGGTCGGCCTGCAGCCCGGCGGCGCACCATTAATGATCGACCTCAAAGACGAGGCCGACGGGGGCAACGGGCCGCACGGGCTGATGATCGGGATGACCGGTTCGGGGAAATCGAAACTGCTCACCGCGATCGTGTTCGGGTTGCTGGTGCGCCACTCCCCCGACGTGGTGCAGGTGTTTCTCGGCGACTTCAAGGATGAGGCCGGCATGGACGCGTTCGCCGGCTATCCGCACACGGTGGCGGTGGTCTCCAACATGGAGGAGAAGCGCTCCCTGGTGGAACGGTTCGGTGAAACGCTCTTCGGCATCCTCGATCGCCGGGGGCGCATCTTCAAGGAGACCGGGACCCGCATCAAGGGGGCGGCGTTCGAGAGCCTGCGTGAATACAACGAGACGCGCGCGGCTCGCCCCGAGGCCGGACTGCCGGCCATCCCCACCATGTTCGTGATCCTCGACGAGTTCTCCCTGATGCTCAAGGATCACCCGAACATGGCCGAGGTCTTCGATGTGGTCACCCGCAAGGGGCGCTCCTACGGGATGTTCTTCCTGTTCGCCAGCCAGACCCTCGATGAGGGGGTGATCAAAAAGATCCCCGACAACACCCAGTACCGGTTCGGGCTGAAGGTCGCCTCACCGTCGATCTCGCGACGCGTGATCGGCACCGAGGACGCGTACCACATTCCGGACGGAAAGCAGTACAAGGGCACCGGGTTCTTTGTGCGGGCGCCGGGCGCGGAGCCGACGAAGTTCCGGGGTTTCCTGCTCCCCGACCGATACGAACCGCCGGTGCTGGTGGACCGCACGGTGATCGCCGCGCGCCCGCGGGTGCGGGTCTTCACCGCTGCGGAGGTGCGTCGCGACGACGACACCGTCATCGAGGAGATCATCGACGACGATGCCGGGCTGGTCGGCCCACCCCGCTCGCTGGTGCTCACCGTCGGGCCGCAACTGGCCGCCGCGTGGGGCAAAGAGCCCGAACAACTCTGGTCGCCCCCACTGGACGACCCGATCCCGTTGGATGCGGTGCTGCGCCAGGCGGAGGGGATGCGCCCGCCCGGCACCGCGGGAATCCCGTGGTGGCCGTTGGGCGAGATCGATCAGCCGCGCCTGCTCACCCACGGGCTGGTCACCTACTGCCTCAACCAGGGCCATGTGTCGCTGCTGGGCATGCGCAGCTCCGAATTGTCCATGGTGGTTCAGACATTCGTGCTGGCGGCGGCCGGACGCTACTCTCCGCGCGACATCGGCTTCTACATCCTGTCCTACGGCGGGCCGGAGTTGGCGGCGCTGCGCGACCTGCCGCATGTCGGGGCCATCGGAGGGCGGGATCGCAGCGAGCTCACCGCCCGGATCTTCGGTGATTTCGACGCCATGCTCGCCCGGCGGCGCGCCCTGTTCCACCGCTACGACATCGCCTCGCTCGATGAGTACCGGCGGCGCCGCACCGCCGGGGAGGCCGGCCTCGACGACGGGTATCCGCTGGACATCTTCTTGATCGTCGACGGGTGGGAGGATTTCCTCTCCGACAACACCTCACTGCTCAACCCGAAGAACCCCTACCGGCAGAACGTCGAAGACCTCGCCGGAGGCGAGTTGGGTGTGCACATCATGGTCACCGCGGCGGACTGGATCAAGCTGGGCATGACGTTGCAGAGCAGGTTGAGTTGCCGATGGGAGCTGAAACTCGCCGGGTCGGCCTCCTCCCAGGTGCGCCCGCGACCCGAAGACGCGATGATCCGCCCGCAGGACCGGATCCCGGCCAACGAGCCGGGACGCGGCATCACCAGCGCCGGCGATGTGATCCGGTTCGCGGTCGGGCGACTCGACGGCCGGGCCAGCATGGACGACACCGACCTGAAGATCCGGGAGGCGGTCGGCACCCTCGCCGCCCGGCACGCCGGGGAGCGGCGCGCGCCGGCGCCGCGGCTGCTGCCGACCGCCCTCGACGCCGCGGGGTTGGAGAACCGCGCCGCAGCCGGGGAACAGTTCGCCATCGGCATGCGCGGGCGGGACCTGGAGCCGCTCACCCTCGACTTCGCCGAGGACCCGCTGCTGGGGGTGTACGGCGACAGCAAAACCGGCAAGACCACGTTCCTGCGCGCCCTGCTGCGCGGTGTGGTGCGCCGACGCGCCGGGGAGGCCAGCCGGGCCATCGTGATGGTGTGCGACACCAAACGGCGCCTCAGCGGGGAGACCCGCTTCCTGATCGAGAACGACGACTACTACGAGACCGACCCCGGGTCGATCGCCGAGCGGTTGATCGCGCTCGGCGCTCTGCTCGAGCAACGCACCCCGCCGAAGGATCTCAGTTGGGAAGCCAAGCGGAATTGGACGTTTCGCGGCCCGGTGATCTACCTGTTCATCGACGACGTCGACACCGTCCCGGCTCAGGTGCAGATCCATCGCGCACCGCAACCCGGCTCGGCCGCCCCGCCGCCCGGCCACGGCCTGACCGTGCCGACCTGGGCTCCGCTGGCCCAACATCTGGCCAACGCCCACGATATCGGGTTGCGCATCGTGTTCACCCATAAGGCGGCCGGGTCCTATCTGGCCGAGAGCACCCCCACCTCGCTGGCCGGGCTGATCGCCACGCAACGCACCAACCGCATCCTTTTGGCGTCGCGCTCGACCGCCGACAAGATCGGTGGGATGAAATTCGAGGCCGACCTGCCACCGGGGCGCGGCTACCTGATCGCCACCCACAGCGACAACGAGGGCCACGTGCAACTGGCTCTGCCGGCGGAAAGCCCGCGGTAAAAAAGTGTGTCGGGGGGTGGTCGTCGTCTGGTTACCGTGAAACCGTTGCCAACCACCGGACCCGTCGCTGCGGTTTGGCCGGCATCGAGGGTGGGGCACCGAGGATGCATTCCTACCAGAAAGGGGAACCCGGCCATGACTTTTCTCGACGTGACACCGGAGGTCTTGCTGGCCGCATCGGCCCAAGTGGAGGCGTTGATGGCGCGGATGACCGCCGCCAACGCCGTGCAGGCGGCGGCCAGCGCCGCCATCCTGCCACCGGGATCGGATGCCCCGTCGATCAAGGTGGCGGCCGCGCTGATCGGTCACGGGGCGGCCCACGAGTTGTCGGCCACGATGGGCAACGAGGAGCTGTTCCGTTCCGGGATCGGCGTCGCCGAGTCGGGTGTGAGCTATCTGCTCGGCGAGACCCAGGGCGTCACCGCCTACGGGGCCTCCGCCGGCCTCTAGGGCCGGCATCGCACGCCGGGTTCGCCTGTCATGACCGCGCCGCTGCCTCCCGTCTGGATCGCCGCACCGCCGGAGGTCCACTCCACCCTGTTGAATTTCGGCGGCACCCCGGTGGGCATCGAGATCGCCGCCACCTCATGGAAAGACCTCATGGCGCAGTACGGGGCCGCGGTCGCCGAGTTGGAGGGCATCCTCGCCGAGGTTCAGGGCGCCTACCAGGGGCCCAGCGCGGAACGCTTCGTGGCCACCCACCAGCCGTACCTGGTCTGGCTGTCCACCGCCGCAGCCAAGGCGGGTTTGGCGTCCACCGCCCACGACGAGATCGCCGCCGCGTACACCGGTGCGGTCGCGGCGATGCCGACCATGGGGGAGTTGGTCTCCAACCATGTCATCCACGGGGTGCTGGTCAGCACGAACTTCTTCGGCTGCAACACCGTCCCGATCGGGATGAACGAGGCCGACTACGTGCGGATGTGGATTCTGGCCGCCGACGTCATGACCGGGTGGGACACCGCCTCCACGGCAGCCGCCGATTCGATCCCCCTGACCCCGCCCTCGCCGATTCTGGTGATTCCCGGCGTCGCCGAAGGCGGCGACATCGCGGCGACGGCGGCGGGTTTCTCCACCCAGGCGGAGGGCGAGATCGCCGGCAGCGCACTGACCGCGGCGGATCTGATGGGCACCAAACTCGGGGTCGGTAAGGCCGTCTCCGGGCCCGCCTCGTTGGCCGACGGCGCCTCTCCGGACGCCGCGGCGCGCGGCGCATCCCGCGACGGCGGGCCCGAACAGAACCTCGACCTGGACACGATGGCCCCGGGGATGCTGCAACAGTTCGCCTCGATGGTGCCGTCCGCCGCGCAGGGCGCGTTGTCCGCGCTGCAAGGCGGCGGACCCCAGCAGCTGTTGTCCAGCGCACCGCAGCTTCTGTCGTCGGCGCCGCAAACGTTGGGACAGTTGCTCACCGGTTTCACCGGCTCGGGTCTGGACGGGCAGTTGGGTCGACCCGCCGACGTCATGCCACTCGGATTTCCCGGAACCACCGCGATGAAGGGCATGAACCCGGCCGGCTTGACCAACCTGGCCGGCGGGGTGTTCGATTCCGGGCCGAGCCGGCCCGTGCTGCCGTCGACCTGGGGGTCCGCGCCGACGACCGCGGCGCAGACCGAGACGGCGTCGCTGTCGCGCGGTCCCGCCGCGGCCGCCGGGCTCACCGGGGCCTCGGCCGGCGGAAGCGGTGGCGGCGGCGCCATGATGGGCTCGGGGGCACGGCGTCGCAACGACGCATCCTCACGGGCGGTGACCGCCTACGCCGACGACGGCGGCGAGGATGAGTCCGAGACCGAGCCCGACGTGAGGGGGCTGACCCACTGACGCGCTGACGAGCACACATTCTCCGGTAGATCATCGCCCATCGGTCCGGTTTCACCGGTCCCGTTCGAAAGGATTCCCCTCATGGGACTACTCGACGCCAACATTCCGCAGCTGGTCAGCTCCGAGGCGGGCTTCAGCGCTAAATCATCGCTGATGCGCAGCACCATGGCACAAGCCGAGCAGTCGGCGTTGTCCTCGCAGGCATTCCACCAAGGGGAGGCCTCGGCGGCGTTCCAGGCCGCGCACATGCGGTTCGTCGAGGTCGCCGGCAAGGTCAACATGCTGCTCGACGTCGCCAGCACCAACCTCGGCGAGGCCAGCACCACCTACGTGGCCTCCGACAGCGCCAACGCCGCCGCCTACGGCGGTGGCCCCACCGCACTCTGATCGTCTCGACAATCGAAAGGAATTCTCATGTCCCAGATCATGTACAACTACCCGGCGATGCTGGCCCACGCCGGCGAGATGAGCGGCTACGCCGGCACCTTGCAGGCCGTCGGCGCCGACATCGCCGCCGAGCAGGCCGCCCTGCAGGGCTCCTGGATCGGTGACACCGGAATGACCTACCAGGCCTGGCAGGCGCAGTGGAACACCGCGATGGAGGAACTCATCCGCGCCTACCACGCGATGGCCGGCACGCACGAGGCCAACACCCTCTCGATGCTCGGCCGCGACCAGGCTCAGGCCGCCAAATGGGGGTAGTTCTCCAGCGTGTGTCGGCGTGAGCAGATCACGTGGTGTGGGCCGGTTCCCGGGCGGGACCGGCCCACATCGTTCTTGCCGGGCCCACCGCGCGCGAGGAACCCGCGATCACAGCCGGGTGGCCAGCCATTCGCTGCCGCGCGGCGTGCTGATCGTGAACAGGTCGGCGCGGCCGCGGGCTTGGCTGATGACGATCGTCGCCGCCGAGGTGGCACCCGGCCGCTGGCGCAGCGCCACGGTGAAATCGGCCGAGGGCATCGTGACGCTGCCGTCGCCGATCACGATGGTGGACTCCCCCACCACCGGTGGGTTGAGGTGAACCTGGCCGGGGGCGGCCCGGTTCACCAAGGCCGCCCAGCGCCCCACCGCGGCGCTGTACACCGCGATAGGCAGCCCCGACAGCGCGATCCGGCCCACGATACCCACATGGAAATCGCTGCTGCCGGTGACGGTGACACGAACCGCTTCCGGTGACTCCAGGTTCAGATAGACCACCTGGCGGCCGCGGTTTCGACCCACGGGGATCCCGAACGCCGCGGTGGGCCAGCGGATCTGCGCCAGGTCGACCGTGGTGGAGTCGATCTGCGGGGGCCCGGCCAATCGCCGGTGCGTCGCGAGTCCGCCGACGCCGAGCGCCTCGCCCGCCTGCCGGTGCACACCGTGGTAACCGGTGAGCCCCGGCACCGGGGTCAGCGGAGGGCGGGTGGTCGTCACCAGCCCGACACAGCCGCTCAGTGCGCTGCGCCCATCGGGGTGGGAGCGCAGGCTCAGCACCGACCAGACCGCCTTCGCGGGCCGGGAGCCGAGATCGTCGACGACGGCGTGCAGCCGGTTCGGGTCGACCGCGTAGACGGCCCGGAAACCGTCGGAATACTCGGTGCCGGACCATACTTCGCGGCGCAGCTGCGCCGCGGCAGGCACGAAGACGGGTAACTGGGCGGTGTCGTTGCAGAGGGTGGCCAGCCAGCCGCGCTCACGCAACTCCGCGACCATCCGGCGGGCCACGACGTCGGCCAGGACCGGTCGTTGCGGGGTGTCGCCGTCGGCGGCGGCGACCGTCGTCCGGCGGGCCATCAGCGCGGCGACATTGCTCTCGGCGCTGAGGGTGTAGGACAGCCAGGTCCGGCGATGTTGCGGGGTGCGCGCGGTGAGGGCCGCGCCGACGTCGCTGCGCAGGCTGCTCGGCGGCGGGGTCCGGGTGATCGAGCACACGGTGAGCCGATCGACACGGATCCCGTAGCGGTCGAGCCAGGCGGTGACGAATTCCCACGGCAGCTGGTCGTCACGATCGCCGTCGGCCCTCAGTGCGTGCGGGTGGGGCCGCAGCTGCAGGGTGATCCGGGCGTGCAGGGCGTCGCCGGCGGGCGTGCCCGCGGGCTCGGATGCGCCGCGGGCGCCGCGATCGGTGCGGTTGCGCCAGATCATCGGCGCCCAGCGGCGCAGGCCGGTCGACAGGTGCTGGCCGTGCCACGAGCCGATGAACCCGACGACCACCGCCGCGGCGAGCGCCCCGTGCCACCACTGCGGGTGGCGGTCCGGCGACAGCAAAGCGGCGCCGATCAGCACAACGGTGGTCAGCACCGAGAGGCGAACCCAGCCCGGCCGGGCGGGCGTCCACCGCGGCCCCGGGCGCCTACCGGTCGCGGTGGCCACGCCGTCGTCCAATCAGTGCCGCCGCCAGTGTTGCGGTGAGCACGAGGGTTCCGCCGGCGATCAGCGCGATCGAACGGGGCAGGCGATCGTCGGGCGCCACCGGCGCCGGCGGCGCCACCCGGACCACCGGGGCATGGACCGGCAACTCCTCGCCGTCGGGGATGTCCCAGGTCAACGCGGCGACCGGGTCGATCACCCCGGCGCCGACCACATTGGACGGTGAGCGCGCCGCGTTGTGGGCGGAGGCGAGGATCCGGTTGACGATCTGATGGGCGGACAGGTCGGGGAACTTCGCCCGCACCAGGGCTGCCACCCCGGCGGTGTAGGCGGCGGCGAAGCTGGTGCCGTTGATCGGCACCAACGGCTCCTTGCTCGACGGTTGCCCGTTGACCGGGCCGGAACCGGGTGCGTTTCCCAGCGAGACGATCTGCTCGCCGGGGGCGGCGACCGAGACCCACGGCCCGGCCATGGTGAAATCCGAGGGTTGACCGCCGGGGGTGAGCGCACCGACCGACAGCACGTAGGGCTGCCAGTAGGAGGGCGTCGAGATCGTCGACACCGCAGACCAGTTGCGGGGATCGTCGGGCCGGCTCGGGTCGGTGAGCGGGTTGTCGTCGCAGGAGTCGGCCCCGGTGTTGCCCGCCGCCGCCACCACCACGATGTCCCTGTCCACCGCGGCGTAGCGCACCGCGGCACCGAGGGCGTCCTGGTCGACACTGTGGTACACCGCGATGCAGTCGGTGATCGATACGTTGATCACCCGCACCCCGTCGATGTCGGCGGCGTGGCGCACCGCACGGGCCAGGGTCGCGATGTTGCCGGCGGTTTTGATCTGCTGCGGGTCTCCCCCGGTGGGCGCCTTCGGCGACCATTGGATCGACGTCTGTCGGATCGAGACCAGGGCGGCATCCGGTGCGACACCGGAGAATCCGTCGTCGCCCGGCGCACCGGCGATGATACCGGCGACCAGCGTGCCGTGCCCGTCACAGTCGATCAGACCGTCCTTTCCGGAGGCCGGGTCGACATAGTCCCCGCCCCCGCGCAGATTCGGCAGCCGGGGCTGCGGGGCGACACCGGAGTCGATCACCGCCACGGTCACCCCACCACCGCGTGAACTCTTCCACGCCTCAGGAAGATTCAGCATGGCCTGACTGGGCGGAACCGCCGCGGCATCGAAACCCGGCATCGCGCCGTTGAACGAGCACGTCCCGTTCTGGCGCATCTCCACGTCGGGGCCGGGCGGACCGTCGGGGGGCAGGGCGTCGCGGTCGACCACGGGGTATTCCACGGCGTTGGCGACCGGCGGCGGGCTGAACCAGCTCACCAGGACCCCGACGGCGGCGATCGCGAGAAGCCGCGGCGCCCTCACAGGGGGCTCCGGTTGCGGACCAGGCTGATCAGACCGACCAGCCACAACACCGTCGGCAGAATCGTGTACAGCAAGACGTTTTCGATGATGTCGAGGTAGCCCCGGCGCGGAATCGCCAGCGCGCCGGGGCGCGCCAGGGCCATAGCCGTCAGCGCGGCGGTCAGCCCGACGGTGGCCGAACCCGCCCACAGCGTGGCCTCCAAATGGCCGGTGGCCGCGAACGATACGGTCAGCGCCGCGGTGGTCAGCAGTGGCGAGGACAGAAACCACAGCGACGGCACCGCCGCGCCGAACAGACGGATCCGCAGCACCGTGACCAACCCGACCGCGACGATCAGCCACCAGGCCAGCAGCGACGGGCGCGCGGGCAGCCATGCGACCAGCACCGAGCCGGCCACGGTCAACACGACCGAGCCGCCGATCAGACCGGCCTGGAACGACTGCGACAGGGCGGCGCGCCGGGGCAGATCCTCCATGGCGCGCAACGGAAGGTGGGAGGGGATCGGCTCACCCGGTGCGGGAACATAGAACACCGGGAACCGGGCCAGCACCGGCGCGATCGTCGGGGCCTGGACGGCCAGGATCAGCGCGACGGTGAGCATCCCGCAGCCCACGGTGAGATAGGGCAGCTCGAAGAGCATCCGCGTCGTGGCGCACACACCCGCGCAGACGCTGGTCACCACCGTCGCCGTGTGAAAGGCCACCCAGCGGTTGGTGGCGATCAGCACCAGCAGTGACCACCCGAACACACCGGCCGCGGCCAGCACCAGCCGGGGAGCCGCCGCCTCGCCGGGCAGCGCCGCGATCAACCCCAACCCCAGCGGCACCACGGTCGCCGCCCCGAGCAGATCGGCGCCGACGGCACGCCCGTGCCACCGCAGCGCGACGGTGCCGACAACGCAGAGCAGCGCCACGACCCCCAGCGCCGCCTGCGCCCACAGCCGGTAGCCCAGCGTCCAGCCGTATCCGGCCAGTCCACACGTCAACGCCGCCAGCACCAGATTGGCGTTCAGCGCGACACGGCCCACCATGGTGTCCGGGTCGAACACCGTGGTCTGTTGGGCGGAGTGGATGGCGGCCGCATCGGCGATGTCCTCGACGACCGGCGGCGCGGGTGGCCCCGGTGGGAGTTTGCACAACAGCAGCTCGGCACCGTCTTTGACCGCCATGGTGTCCAACGTCGCGTCCAGACTGAACGGCGTCCCGGCCAACGGGCGCAGCGAGTAGGCGCTGACCGCACCGTCGGCGGCGACGTTGTCGTCATCGTCGTCGCCCCCGTCGAGAATGTGGCGTATCGCCGGGATGAGCTCGCGGACCGGCACTTTAGTGGGCAACGCAAGGTCCGCGGCGGTGCCGTCGCCGATGACGGCGACCCGCAGCAGACCGGTCGCGATGGCGGGATCCATGGCTCAAAACCCCCGCGGGCCCTCGGGCTGCGGGGGCGCGGTGTGCCGCACCGGGTAGTGGTCGGCGACCGCGCCGGCCAACGCCAGCAGCGCTTTGCGGGTCCGTGACCGCAGGGCTTTGAAATCGACGGCCGCCCCTTCGGCCAGGTGGGAGTCGTAGGGGACCTCGACCACCTCGGCGACGGCCTGACGGAACAAGGTGTCGGCGGCCTTGAGGTTGATCAGCGGCTTGCCCCGGTCGGTGGCGTTCAACGCCACGATCGTGCGCGGGAGCAGTCGCCCGTAGCCGTGGGCGTGCAGCCACTCCAGCGTGTTGCGTGCCCCGGCCACCCCCCGGGTGGTCTGGGACGCGACGACGACGAGCGTGGTGACGTCGTCGGCGATCGCGGTGAACAGCGGTGCGGTGATCGCGGTGCCGCAGTCCAGCAGGATCACGTTGTAGTGGGTCTCCAGGACCCGCATCGCCGCCGCGTAATCGGCGGCGTTGAGGGTGTAGCCGGACCGCGGATCGTTCTGGGAGCTCAACGCCTCCAGCCGGGCCTTGTTCTGCACGGTGTGCTCACGCACCCGGGCGTAGTGTCCGCTGTCGCGCAGGCTCGCGAGACGCTCGATGTTGGCCCCGGCGCCGCCGTTTTCGTCGAATCGCGCCGCCAGGTCGCCCAGGGCGGTGCCGGCATCCACGGCGATCACCCGATCACCGCGTTCGCCGGCGATCATGCTGCCCAGCGCCACGGTCATCGTGGTCTTGCCGACCCCGCCCTTGGCCGACAGGAACGCCACCTTGTTCACCCCGGTCAGCGAGCTGCGGATCTTGGCGAGCAGTTCGTCGCGTTTCTCCTGTTTGGCGCTGGGGCCGGGATTGATCCGCCCGCCGGTCAGCCGCGCGATCAGCCGCCGCCATCCCCGGTCGGCCAGCGGTCGGCGCCGTCGGGCGGCCAACACCTCAGCGTCCCGGTCGCCGTGCACGCCGTCGCCGACCAGATCCCGCTGCGCCGGGTCGGCGTCAATCGGTGCGCCGAACAGACTCTGCGCCGGGTTGAGAAACGGCAACTCGGTGGTGGGGCCGCTGTCGGGCCGCGGCCCGGCGACGAAGAAGGGTTCCGCGGTTCCCGCACCGGCGATGCCGGGCGGACCACCTGGCGGGGGCGGCCCCGGCGGGGGTGGCCCCGGCGGGGGTGGCCCCGGCGGCCCCGGCGGCGGCCAGGGGACCCGACCGTGCCCCGACCAGACGGGAGGTGGCGGCGGGCCCGACGGTGGGGGCCACGGCCCCCCGGCCGGGGGCGCGGGGTGGACCGCGCCGCGCGCCGCCGGCTCGGGCGGCGGGGGCGGCGCCGCATCGCCGACGGTGCTCGCGATGACCTCGGTGCGCTCGGCGGCGGCGTCGGCGTGCGCGATGTCGGGCGGTCCGGGCGCCGGCGGTGACGATTCGCCGTCGTCCGGGTCGTCTGCGGTGGCGGCGCTGAAGAAGTCGGGTGCGGTCATAGGGTCGTCCATACTCTCCGGATCTGCCTCAGATGGTGAGGTTTTCATCGGGAAACCAGTTGCGTTCGGGCAGCCGATCGGTCAACTCGCGCAGCGCCACCGCGACAGCGAGCGGCTCCGCGGGCGCGAAGACCGACTCGCCACCGGCGCGCGGTTCGTCGGCGGCGGTGCTGACCAGGATCCGGCCGATCTCGGTGTTGATGACGGTGACGCCCACGTCGGTGGCACGGCTGGACCCGTTGCTGGTTTCCTGCGCGGTGATCTCGGTGAACGGGTGGTCGCCGATGCGTGCGATCTCCATCACCTGGGCGTCGCTCTCGGGGACCCCCAGATCGACCAGCTCGGCGACGATGTCCGCGCCGGCGGCGATCCGTTTATCCAACGCGACACCGACTTCCATCGGCAACGAGAACTCGGTGAACCGGGCCGGTGGCTGATCGTCGAGCCCGGCGGTCACCACCGGCACCAGCGCCAGGCCGCTGTCTATGTGCAGCGGGGTGAACGTCACCATCTGCGCGTGGCGCAGCGCCACCACCGCCTCACCCGACGTGTCGGCCCGGGCCAGGACTCCGCGCAGAATCTGGTCCTGGTCGATCACGGTGAGCCACTCCAGCCGTTGTCGAGACCGGCAGGTGGTGCGGATGGCGTCGGCGACGACCGGAAGAACATGACCGCGCGCGTCGACGATGCCCTGCCCGGTCAGCTCCTCGGTGCAGCGCTGCGCCACCGCGGCGTGGTCACCGGGATCGGCATAGGGCGTGGTGATCGCCAGCTTCCACGGGTAGGTCCCGGCGCGAAGCAGATCGGCGAGAAACCACGCCTGCTCGGTGGTGACTTCCACCGCCTGATGCTGGCTCATATCCCTCATCTCGTTGCTCGGGTGCGCTGCAGCGCAACTGGCGCCGGGCGGGGCCCGCCTGCCGTCTGCCTCAGCTGAGTTTAGGGCGGTGGCGCCGACCGGTTTCACGCGAATTTTCGGCCGGCCCCGACAACGAGACCTTGTGCTGTGACGCATGTCCTGCCGTCGACGACGCGCAGCCGCGGGTGCGGTCGATCCCCGCGGCGGCTACCGGCCGCTGGTCATGATCGGCACGACCGGACGATTCACGAGCAATCCACCATCCTCGACCTTGACCGGGACGCCGAACGGGTCGGGCAGGTACAAGGTCGCGCCGGGATGGGTGCTGCTCTCAACCATGACCTGGCCCAGGTTCACCGGTGTCCATGTGTTCGCCTCGCTCATGATCGGCAGCTGCAGGGCCGGGATCTGTCCGGCGCCGGACACGACGGGAATCCTGTTCATCTCGTAGGTGTAGGAGTGCCACTGCGCCTGGTACCACTTGCCGTCGATGTGCACCATCTGCGTCTGGCCGGTGAACTCGCTGCCGGAGATGCGGAATCGATAGGTGTGCTGCAAGTCGAAGCCGACCGCGTCGGGCTGCTGCGGTGAGTCGCCGCCCACGGTCACCACCCCGGACGAGGGCCCGGTCAGATCGGCGCACGGCGGACGCGAACGATGCGGCGCCGGCGCCGGCAAGGGGTCCGGTGTCGGCGCCGGACGGCTCATGTCGACACCCCAGAAGCCGGTGCCGTCGGATTGCCCGGCCGGGGGCGCACCGTCCCACCGGCTGACCGAGGGATCGGTCATCGGGGCGGCGGGACCCTGCACGGGCGCATCCGGCCGGCGGTCGTCGTCCCTGTCGTCCTCGCCGTCCTCGCCGTCCTCGCCGTCTGTGCCGTCCTGGTCACCGACGACGTCGTCCGGCGGCGCCGTTTTGAAGCTCACCGCGGCAACCCGATCCTCGGCCACATACTGCCCGGCGCTGTCGTCGAAACGCTGTGAGTAGTCGGCGAACTCGCCCGACAGTGCCTCCACCTCGGATGCGGCGGGTGCGGTTGCGCGGGCGATGCCCACCGCCACGGGGTAGCCCATCGTGCCGTGGGTCGCCAGGACGTTCTGGATCTCCTCGACGGTGCGCGCCGTGCGATGCGGCAGGCGTCTGGACAGCTCGGCGTAGGCGTCCGCGACCGCGATCAGATCGCCGGGGTTCACCTTCAGCCCGCCCATAGCTCACCCTTCCGCTCGCCGCACCGACTCTATCGCCGGACCGGCGGGGCCGTCCCCGCGAATTTCCCGGGCTCGTCATGCCCACCCGACGCCAGGGCGGCTCACTGCGAGCCGGGTCCGGCCCCCGACTACCGGGGTTTGTGCGCCGGCGGTGCTGGCGGCGGGCGTGTCGCCACCGTGGCCGCACAACCCATGGTCGCCGTGGTCGCCACGGTCGCCGTGGTCGCGCGGTCGGCCCAATCCCTGGCTAGCCGCTGATCGACGGCACGAACGACCCCCAGGCCGCACGCGCCCCGGAATCGCCGGTGCGGTACACCTGCACCAGCGACGCCGCGGAGGCGGCGAGCACCAGCGCCACGATCAGCGCGTGCGCGACCGGCGCCAGGGTGGCCTCGCGGTGCTGGCGCACATGCAGCACCGCCAGCAGGATCACCGCGACCAGCAACGCCGCGGCGAAATAGCCCATGGTGTCGCCCAACTCGGCGTGGTGGTCCATCATCGCCGACTGCTGGTCGGCGTGGTCGATGAGCCACTGCCCCGACTTGACGGTCAGCACCGTGGCCACCGCGGTGCCCACACCGAGCACCAGCACCAGCCAGACCAGCCGCCGGCGTGCCGCCGGCCACACCGCGCAGAGGATGGCCAGCACCGCGGTGAGCGGCATGAGCACCACCGCGAAGTGGTTGAGCAGAATGTGGGCGGGCAGCCCATCGATCACCGACATCGGCGCTCCTGTCTCCCGGTTCTCCGGCTTGCTCGCCATTTTCGCACCCGGGCGCCGCGCACGCGGGGCAGTCACCGAAAACAACCGGAAATACGTTTGCTGAACACCTGCCGGAACGCATTACCACCTGCGCAGAATACCGGAGACGGTACGCATCGGGTTTGCTGAGGACGGTCGGGGCCGGCAACGGATAGAATGGCTTCCTAACGTGAGGGCCCTTGGGGCCGAAGGGGGAAGCCGTGCACCGCGCAGTTCGCTGGGTAATGGTCTTGTCGGCCGTCACCGCCATGGTCGCCATGGGCTCCGGCAACGCGAGCTGGGCGTCGATCGCCCCGCCCGACCCGGAACTGACCGTCGCCGCGGTGCAGCCCGCCCCCAATTCGGTTGTCGGGGTGGCTCACCCGGTGGTGATCCACTTCGTCGCGCCGGTCACCGACCGTGCTGCCGCCGAGCGGGTCATCACGATCCGCTCCGACAGCGACACCACCGGCAGCTTCGACTGGATCAGCGACCGGCAGGTGCAGTGGGTTCCCGACGGGTACTGGCCGCCGCACACCAAGGTCGACGTCACCGTCAAGGCCATGTCGACCGGGTTCGAGACCGGCGACGCCCTGCTGGCGGTCGCCAGCATCTCCGGGCACTCGTTCACCGTGAGCCGCAACGGCGAGACGCTGCGCGAGATGCCGGCCTCACTGGGTAAACCCAGCCGTCCCACCCCGATCGGCTCGTTCACGGCGCTGTCGAAGGAGCGCAAGATCAAGTTCGACTCCCGCACCATCGGGATCCCGCTGGATGACCCCGAGGGCTACCTCATCGACGGCGAGTACGGGGTGCGGGTGACCTGGAGCGGGGTCTATGTGCACTCCGCGCCGTGGTCGGTGGATTCGCAGGGCTACGCCAACGTCAGCCACGGCTGCATCAACCTCAGCCCCAACAACGCCGCCTGGTACTTCGATCTGGTCAACCTCGGCGACCCGATCATCGTCGAGTCCTGAGCCGCGGCGGTCAGCCCGACGCCTGCGAGCTCACCGATCGCCCGGTGCCGCCCTCGATGATCGCGCGGATCCGGTGCTCGGCGGCGTTGTTCACCGCGAACAGCAACTCGTCGCCGGGGGCCAGCATCTCCTCCGAGCGCGGCAGGATCGGGGTGTCGTCGCGCAGCACCACCACCAGCGCGGTGTTCTCCGGCAACACCACGTCGCGAATCCTTTGCCCGACCCACGAATTCGTGTGCGGCAGAGTAAGTTTGGTGAGGTTGACCTGGCTTTGCCGCAGCCCCATCACGTGCACCAGGTGGCCGACGTCGATGGCGCCCTCGACACCGCCGACGATGGCGCGGGGGGTGGAGACCGCGATGTCGACACCCCACACCCCGGTGAACAACCACTCGTTGTGCGCCACATTGACCCGGGCCACCACCAGCGGAACCCCGAACTCGGTTTTGGCCAGCAGCGCCATCGACAGGTTCGCCCTGTCGTCGCCGGTGGCGGCGATCAACGCGTCGCAGTCGGGCAGGCCGCACTCCTCGAGCGTCGCCAGCTCGCAGGCGTCGGCCAGCAGCCACTCCGCGCCGGGTACGGCCGGCGGATCGAAGTGGTCGGCCTTCTGCTCGATCAGCAGCACCTTGTGACCGTTGTCGAGCAGCTCACGCGCCACCGAACGGCCGACCGCACCGGCGCCGCCGATCACGATCCGCATCACCCGTTTGCTCATCCCGCCCCATCTTCTCCGACGCCCCCGCCCGGCGGCTAGAGTTGACCCCGCAGCCTCACTGAGGACGGTGCCGTTCACCTTATGGCACCACACAACTCCGGTGGCCTTGCCACCCGCGCCCAGCGGGAACCTGTGGGCCCGGCATGAGCGGGGATAGACATGACCATGGAGCAGCTGTACCTGGCGCTGCTGGCCGGTGGTCTGGTTCTGTTGGCCAGCATCATCGGCACCCGGGTGGCCAGCCGGGTGGGCCTGCCCAGCCTGCTGCTGTTCCTCGCGGTGGGCATGGCGATCGGCGACGGCGGGCTGGGACTGGTCTTCGACAACTACGAGCTCGCCCGCGACCTGGGCATGGCCGCGCTGGGCATCATCCTGGTCGAGGGCGGGCTGACCACCCGGTTCGCCGAGGTGCGCAGTGTGCTCGCCCCCGCCGGGGTGCTCGCCACCCTCGGGGTGGGCATCTCCACGGCGGTCACCGCGACCGGCGCGCACCTGCTGCTGGGCATGGAGTGGCAGCTGGCGCTGCTGTTGGGGGCGATCATCTCCTCCACCGACGCCGCGGCGGTGTTCTCGGTGCTGCGGCTGCTGCCGTTGCCGCGGCGGCTGGCCGGTCTGGTGGAGGCCGAATCGGGCTTCAACGACCCGCCCGCGGCGATCCTGGTGCTGATGTTCTCGGCCACCCCGTTCACGGTGTCGCTGGGGGACGCGGTCGTGGAGATCGCCTTCGAGCTGGCCGTCGGGGCGGTGATCGGCATCGGCTGCGGTTTCGTCGGGGCGTTCGCGCTGCGCCACGCCGCGCTGCCGGCCTCGGGCCTCTACCCGATCGCCACGTTCGGGGTGGGCATGGTCGCGTTCGCCGCCGCCGGCACCGCGCACGCCAGCTCGTTTCTCGCCGCCTACGTCGCCGGCATGATCCTGGCCAACTCGCGGTTGCCGCACCGCTCGGCCACCCGCTCGTTCGCCGAGGGGCTGGCCTGGCTGGCCCAGATCAGCCTGTTCGTGCTGCTGGGGCTGCTGGCCACCCCGCGCAACCTGCCCAGCGAGATCCTGCCCGCGCTGGGGGTCGGGCTGGTGCTGCTGCTGGTGGCCCGGCCGATCTCGGTGGCGGGCTGTCTGGTCTGGTTCAAGGTGCCGTGGCGCGAACAGGTCTTCCTGTCCTGGGCGGGGCTGCGCGGGGCGGTGCCGATCGTGTTGGCGACGTTCCCGATCGTCGAAGGCGTCGACCACAGCCAGCGGCTGCTCAACATCGTGTTCATCCTGGTCGTGGTGTTCACCCTGGTGCAGGGCCCCAGCCTGAGTCTGGTGGCCCGGCGGCTGGGGCTGATGTCGCGCGACGCCGCCCGCGAGATCCACGTGGAGTCCGCGCCGCTGGACGTGTTGGAGGCCGAGTTGTTGACGATGACCGTGCAGCCGGAGTCGCGGCTGCGCAACGTCACGATCCGGGAGCTGCGCCTACCCGACCCGAGCGTGATCACGTTGATCATCCGCGACAAGCACAGCTTCGTCCCGCAGCCGGACACCCGGATCAAGTCCGGCGACGAGTTGCTGGTGGTCACCAACCCGCCGACCCGGGAGGCCGCCGAGCGGCGGCTGCGCGCGGTCAGCCGCCGCGGCAAACTGGCCTACTGGTTCGACGAATACGGCCGCCCCGCCTGACCGGGGCTGATCCGGGGGCTGGCCGAGGCTGGACGGGTACGTTGGGATGCGAACCACCCGCCCGTGACAGGAGGTGCCGTCCTGCTCGCCGCGGTGCAGAGGCTGTTCGCCTTCGAACTCACCCTGATCGAATGGGTGGTGTGCGCGCTGGCGGTGGCACTGCCCTATCTGGGTGCGGGGGTGGTGTGGGCGATCGTGC
>Ga0079225_10000606_pt1 | contig 19508 bp, 18 predicted proteins | sample Poulit2012_FD_76344 | JGI IMG/M metagenome (GOLD analysis project Ga0079225, IMG submission 76344) | Agricultural soil microbial communities from Georgia to study Nitrogen management - Poultry litter 2012 | ecosystem: Environmental > Terrestrial > Soil > Agricultural land | place: USA: Georgia... | reverse complement strand
GTTCTTATGAATTAATTAAAAAATAAAAGGAAAGAAATATTACTCTATATAAGATTACAGGTGATGAAGAATTAACAGCTAATTACATAGCGAATAAATTAGGTATAAAACATGTATATGCAAAAGTATTACCACATGAAAAAGCTAATATAATTAAAGATATCCAAAAAAAGGAAGATTTTGTAGCATTCGTAGGTGATGGTATAAATGATGCTCCTGCACTTAAAATGGCAAATATAAGTTTTGCAATAGGAACAGGATCAGATATAGCTATTGATACCGCAGATGTAACTTTAATGAAAAATGATTTAATGAGTGTTATTTATGCAATTGATTTATCAAAAGCAACTTTAAATAATATTTACCTTAACTTTTTCTGGGCTTTCATATATAATATAGCTATGATACCACTTGCGGCATTTAAAATATTTTCACCAACACTTGCGGGTATTGGTATGGCGTTTAGTAGTTTAATGGTAGTAATAAATGCTTTAAGTTTAAGAAGAAAAAAGATATTAAAGTGAGGTTTTAAAAATGAAAACTATTAAAGTAAATGATATGACATGTATGGCATGTTATAAAAAGATTCAAACTGAACTTTTAAAGAATCAAATAGTTCCTAATATAGATTTACTAACTCATGAAGTAAAGGTAAATGAAAAAGACTTAAATAATGCAGTTTTAATAATTAAAAACTTAGGATATAATCCAGAAATATGATTAAGATTCATGCTGGAAAATATAAAGGCAATTTTATTAACCGCGTTAAAATAAAAACAACTAAAGAAACGGCCTCAATGGTTAGAGAGGCCGTTTTTAATTCACTTTATAATATACATGGAACTATTTTAGATTTGTTTGCGGGCTCTGGTTCATATGGCATTACCGCTCTTTCCTTAGGAGCAAGTAATGCTTATTTTGTTGAAAATAATAATAGAGCTTATAATGTTGTTAAAGAAAACTTAAAGAAGTTAGATCTTAAAGCTAATGTATTTAAATGTGATTATAAAACTTTTTTAAATAGAAATAAGACTAAATTTGATTTTATATTTTTAGATCCACCATATAACTTCAATAATTACGAGCAATTATTATTAGATGTTAAAAATCATTTAAACAATCAATCTTATATTATTCTTGAAGTAGATAAAAGAACTAAGATTAATTTTGATAAATATAATAATGAAGTAATAAAAGATAAAAACTATGGTTCTAAACGTATAATTATATTCTTTTTTAAATAATCTTGATAAATATCTATATATTTAGTAAAATTAAATAGAAGAGGAGGAGTAATATGAATATTTTGGTAAGTACAGGATGGGCAATTGGTATTGGAGTAATTGCTTTAGTTGTAGGATTAATTGTTGGGTTTTTCTTAGCAAGAGCATGGTTTAAAAGATATTTAGAAAAAAACCCACCAGTTAATGAACAAATGATAAGAGAAATGATGCGTCAAATGGGTAGAACCCCATCAGAAAGACAAGTTAAACAAATTATGAATTCAATGAATCAGTATAAATAAAAAATGGTTTATATCAAAATATAATTGATATAAACCATTTTCTTTTTCCTTATTAAAAAAGTTTTAGATTTTAACGTTTTAAATCAGATATTTTATTTTCGTTTCCATTAAATAATCTAACAATATTACTTTTGTGTCTATATATTATTATTAATACAAATAACAAATAAGCAATAATAGTTTCTTTATTTAATGGTCTAAAGTTTAAATATTTTATTTTAAATATATAAGAAAATAAACTTAATAAAAATATTGATGTAGCAGCAACCATTGAAGATACTGATACATAATTAGTTAACTTAGCTACTACTATAAAGACTAATACCCCAATTATAGCAATTAAAGGATTTAAAAACATAACTACACCAAAAGATGTAGCAACAGCTTTTCCTCCATTAAAATTTAAAAATATAGGATATATATGACCGATAACACTAGCGAGGCCAAAATAGGCAAGTATATTAATGTTGTTAATAATATAAAATTGCTTTAAATTAAAGAGTGTTAATATTAACAATAGTATGACTCCTTTAAAAACATCAATTAAAGCAGCAACTAATCCAAGTTTAAAACCTAAAACCCTAGTAGCATTGGTTGCGCCAGTACTTTTTGATCCGTAATTTCTAATATCTTCTTTTTTTACTAATTTAGTAATTAAGTATCCACCAGGAATACTTCCTAATAAATAAGCAGTAATAAATAGTATAATTATAATTGTTGTTTGCATAATATTTCCTCCAGTTATTAATATTATACATTATTTTAAAATAAAATAAAGGTTTTTTAAATTTTTATAAATTGTAAAGTACCTTATTATTTGGTATAATATTATAAGTAAAGTAAGGTGATTAAATGGCTAATAAATTAAATAAGTATGATGAAAGTTCAATTCAGCTTTTAGAAGGATTAGAAGCTGTTAGAAAAAGGCCTGGTATGTATATAGGGTCAACTGATGCTAGAGGGTTACATCATTTAGTTTGGGAAATTATAGATAACGGAATTGATGAAGCTTTAGCGGGATATGGAAAACAAATTGAAATAACGATAAAAAAAGATAATAGTATAGTTATAAAAGACGAAGGTAGAGGAATGCCTTATAAAATGCATGAAACTGGTGTTCCAACTACTGAAATAATATTTACAAAATTACACTCAGGGGGTAAATTTACATCTGAAGGTGGTTATAAAGTGTCAGGTGGACTACATGGTGTAGGTAGTGCAGTAGTAAATGGTCTTTCACAGTTTTTAGAAGTTACAGTAAATAGAGATGGTGGAGTTTTTAGACAAAGGTATGAAAATGGTGGAGCTAATATTTCTAAATTAGAAAAAGTAGGGACTACAAATAAAACGGGAACTACAGTTTGGTTTAAACCAGATCCACAAATTTTTTCCACAACGATATTTCAATACGATATTATAAAGGAAAGAATTAGACAATCTGCTTTTTTGATATCTGGTTTAAAGATGGTATTAATTGATGAAAGAAATAATCAAAAAGATACATTCGTTTATAATGATGGTATAAAAGAATATGTTGAGTTTCTTAATGAAGATAAAAAGACTTATAATGACACATACTTAATTAACGATAAATATATAACAAATAATAATTTGAAAATTGAAATTGATGTTGCTTTGCAATTTACAAAATCATATACTGAAAGAATTGTTTCATTTGTAAATAATGTTAGAACAACCGATGGTGGAACACATGAAATTGGATTAAAACTTGGAATTACAAAAGCGACTAATGATTTTGCTAGAAAATACAACTTTTTAAAAGAACGTGATATTAACTTAGATGGATCTGATATTAGAGAAGGATTAACTGCAGTAGTATCCTTAAGAATACCAGAAGAAATTTTAGAATTTGAAGGACAAACAAAAGGTAAACTAGGTACTCCAGATGCAAGAGTTGCGACAGATACTTTAGTTTATAATAATTTTATTATTTATTTAGAGGAAAATAGAGAGTTTGCAGAAGGTTTAGTTAACCGTGCCAAACAAGCTCAAAAAGCAAGAGAAGCAGCAAGAAGAGCAAGAGAAGCAGCAAGAAATATTAAGGCTAAAATAAAAGGTGACGTTAGTTTAACAGGTAAGCTTACACCAGCACAAAGTAAAGATAAATCAAAAACCGAGCTTTTTTTAGTTGAAGGTGATTCAGCTGGTGGTAGTGCGAAACAAGCTAGAAACAGACATTTTCAAGCAATATTACCACTTAGAGGTAAAGTTATTAACACTGAAAGAGCAAGTATTGAACAAGTATTAAACAACGAGGAAATAAATACTATAATTCATACAATTGGTGCTGAGTTTGGTGAAGATTTTAAATTGAATAAGGCAAATTATAGCAAAGTTATTATAATGACAGATGCTGATACAGACGGTGCACACATTCAAGTGTTATTATTAACATTCTTTTTTAGGTATATGCCAGATTTAATAAAAGATAATAGATTATACATAGCACTTCCACCACTTTATAAATTAACAAGCGGTAAGGAAATAATTTATGCGTGGACAACTGAAGAAATGCAATCACATTTAGAAAAGAAAAATTATACTATTCAAAGATACAAAGGACTTGGTGAAATGAATGCTAGTGAATTATGGGAAACGACAATGAATCCAGAAAAACGTACATTAATTCAAGTTAATATAGATGATTTTACTGCTTCAGATAAAAAAATTGAAATCTTAATGGGTAGTAATGTTGAACCAAGAAGAGATTGGATAGAATCTAGTGTAGATTTTGAAATGACTGATGACTTTGATATTGAAAAGGGGAGTTAAAATTGAGTGATACAAATAAGAAAATAGACAATTTTATAGAAAACATTATTAATGAATCCTTAGAAGATATAGTTTCTGAAAGATTTGCTGCATACTCTAAATATATTATTCAAGACAGAGCTCTGCCTGATGCTAGAGATGGTCTTAAACCGGTTCAAAGAAGAATTTTATATGCTATGAATCAATTAGGAATGCATCATAACAAACCTTATAAAAAGAGCGCTAGAATTGCAGGGGAAGTAATGGGGAAATTTCATCCACATGGTGACTCTAGTATTTATGATGCTATGGTAAGATTAAGTCAAGACTTTAAAATGTTAGTTCCATTAATCGATATGCATGGTAATAACGGTTCAATAGATGGTGATAGTGCAGCGGCAATGCGTTATACAGAAGCAAGGTTATCTTTAGCTAGCGAATATTTGTTAAAGGATATTGACAAAAATACAGTACCTTATGTTCCAAACTTTGATGATGAAGAATTGGAGCCAACTGTACTTCCTGCAAAGTTTCCTAACCTTTTAGTAAATGGATCAAAAGGTATTAGTGCTGGATATGCTACAAATATCCCACCTCACAATATGATCGAAGTAATAAATGCCACTATCGCATTATTAGAAAATGAAGATATTACTGATAGAAAATTAATTTCTTATATTAAAGGACCCGACTTTCCTACTGGTGGAATTGTTCAAGGTAAAGAAGGAATTAAAGAAGCTCTTACTAAAGGTAGTGGTAGAGTAATTATAAGAGCAAAAGCTGAATTTGAACAAATTAGAAAAAATCAAGATAGAATTGTAATTACTGAAATACCATTTGAAGTTAATAAAGCAGATTTAGTTAGAAGTATAGACTTACTTAGAATTGATAAAAATGTTGATGATATTTTAGAGATTAGAGATGAAACTGATCAAGAAGGATTAAGAATAGCTATTGATTTAAAAAGTGGTGCTGATGCAAACTTTATTTTAAACTTCTTATATAAAGAAACAGATTTACAAATATCTTTCAATTATAATATGACAGCTATTTTAAATAGAAGACCATATCAAGTCGGGGTTAGACCTTTATTAGACGCTTATATTAATCATCAAAAAGATGTTATTACTAATAGATCAAATTACGAATTAAGAAGAGCTGAAAAAAGAGCTCACATTGTTGATGGATTAATAAAAATGGTCTCTGTCTTAGAAGAAATTATTAAAATAATAAGAAATTCTAATAATAAAGCAGAATCAAAAGAAAATATAATCAAACGATTTGATTTTACTGATATTCAAGCAGAGGCAATTGTTACATTACAACTATATAGATTATCAAATACTGATGTTTTAGCATTAGAAAAAGAAAATGATTCATTAAAAGAAAAAATCAAATCATTGAATGAAATATTAACAAATGAAGAAATTTTAAAAGAAGTAATTAAAGAAGAATTAAACTTTACTAAAGAAAAATTAGGTTTAAAAAGAAAAACTAAGATTGAAGAAGAAATTGAAACAATTAGAATTGACGAAAGAGACTTAATAAGTGATGAAAAAGCAGTTATAGGTATTACTAAAGATGGCTATGTAAAAAGAGCTAATTTTAGAAGTTATCAAGCAACGCAAAATGTAGGTCTTAAAGACGATGATGGCTTAATTTATTTAAAAGAAGAATCACAATTAAACACATTATTAATTTTTACAAACTTAGGTAATTATGTATTTTTACCTATATATAAAATAGAAGATCAACGCTGGGGCGACTTAGGAACCCATCTTGGAAATATTGTTCCAATAAAACATACTGAAAAAATTATTAAAGTAATATCAGTCGAAAAATTTGAAGATAATATAAATTTATTACTTGCTACTAAACAAGGATATATGAAACAAACTAAATTAAAAGACTTTGAGGTTGTAAGATATCAACGACCTTTTAGAGCAATGAGAATTAAGAAAAATGATGAATTAGTAAGTGTTGATATTAACCAGAAAGATAATATTATTGCTGTATCAAAAGAAGGATATGTATTAAGATTTAAAAATGAAGATTTACCAGAATATGGTACAACAGCTGGTGGAGTACAAGGAATGTTATTGACTAATGATGAGTTAGCAAGTGCTTTTTATGCATTTGATAATGATGATTTCTTAATGTTGTCTATAAGAGGTCATGTTATAAAAGATACAGTAGAAGAGTTAGCAGTTTATAATCGAAATAGAAGAGGAATAAGAGTAGTTGAGGACCTAAAAAGCAATCCTCATTACATAGTAAGTGCAACAAGATTATCAACTTACCAAGAAAAAGAAAATGTAAGATCATTTTTAGTAACAACTAAACAAACATATAAATTAAATGTTGATGATTATAAATACAATTACAATAAATTTGGTAAGAAAATGTTTGATGAAAGAGAAGAACTAGGATACAAAATTATTTTAGAAGATGCTATCGATGAAATTCCAGTTATAATTAGTAACAGTGAAAAAAATAAAAAAATAGACTTTGAAGATTTGGAAATTAAAACAAAAGAAGAAATTAAAATACCGAAAGGTAAAAAAGATGAAAAAATAATAATATCAAGACTTGATTTATTTGACGATGAATAAAAAATAAGGAGGAATAATTTATGGTTAAAGTAATGGTAAATGGAAAAGAGTATAAATATGATATACCACCAATGTTATCTGAGATTGCAAAAGATGCGAAAATTGACAACGTCTTAGCAGCAAAAGTAAATATGAGATTAAGAGAGTTAAATTATGTATTAAGTGAAGATGCAAATGTTGAATTTTTAGGATATGAGTCGCCAGATGCGATAAGAATATATGAAACAACATTAAGATATGTCATTGCTAAAGCAGTACAAAATTTATACACTAAAGCAAATATTAAATTCAATTATAGTGTTTCAAGATCAATTCTAGCTACAATTGACAATATGAAATTAGATGAAGAGGAACTTGCCACAATCGAAAAAGAGACTAGAAGAATAATTAGCGAAAACTATAAAATTGAAAGAAGAAGAATTCCAATTGGGCAAGCTGTAAGATTATATACTAACTTTGGTATGCATGATAAGGTTAAAGTTTTAAAATATAGAAAAGAAGAATATGTAAACCTTTATGAATGTGATGGATATTTCAACTATATGTTTGGTTATATGTTACCTGAAACAGGTTATTTAAAAGACTTTAAAATGTTTTTATATAATCCAGGATTTTTAATACAGTATCCAAGAAGTGATGAAGGCGGACTAATACCTAAGTTTGTAGATGAGCCTGTATTCGGTAAAACATTAAGAAGAGCAGAACAATGGGGAGAATTAATAGGTGGAGGTAATATTGCTAATATTAATGAATTAACTAATGAAAGAAGAGATTTAGTTGATTTTGTTAATATGTGTGAATCAAAACATAATAGACAATTAGTTGAATTAGGTAATATAATTGAAGAAAATGAAGAAGATATTAGTTTAATAGCTATAGCTGGGCCTTCATCAAGTGGTAAAACAACTTTTTCAAATAGGCTTAGAGTTGAACTTAAATCAAGAGGTATAAAACCAGTAATGATTTCAATTGATGACTATTATTTAGGGAAAGAACAAGCCCCTAAAAATTCAGATGGATCACCAGATTTAGAACATATTAATGCCTTAGATGTAAAATTATTTAACAAAGACATGGCTGCATTAGTAAGAGGTGAAGAAGTCGAATTACCTAAGTTTAATTTCCAAGAAGGTAAAAGAGAAAAAGGTAGAAAGATTAAAATCGCTGAGCATGAAATTATTATTATTGAAGGAATTCATGCGTTAAATAATGAATTAACAAATAGTGTACCTAATCACCAAAAATTCAAAATATATATTGCACCACAAAATCAATTAAATATTGACGATCATAATCCAATTTCAATAACTGATTTAAGATTAATTAGGAGAATGGTTAGAGATAAAAAATACCGTAACTCAAGTGCAGAAGAAACATTTGATATGTGGCAAAGTGTAAGAAGTGGTGAATTCAAATGGATATATCCTTATCAAAAAGAAGCTGATTTTGTTTACAATAGTGAACTAACATATGAATTTGGAGTTTTAAAAGATTTAGCATTAAAAGAATTAAATAAAATTGATGATAATAGTAGACACTTTATCACCGCAAATAGATTAACTAAGTTTTTAAAATACTTTAATGATGTTGATGAAAACTTAGTACCAGTAAATTCACTTTTAAGAGAATTTATTGGTGGTTCTAGTTATGAAGATTAAGTATGAATGCATTAAAAAATATAAGTAGAATACAAATAAGACCAGAAACTTTAATGTTGCTTTTAAATCTCTATGAATCAAAAGGAAAAACATTTTATTATAATGAATTATTTAATAGAGACCATAGTGCTTTTTTAAGTAGAACATTAGAAGAAGATGTTATTGAAATAGCAAAAATATTAAATTTAGAAAATGTTACTGATGCTAGAATTAAACTAGCATCAAAAAGGGATATATCGCCTAAAAACAAAGATGAACAACTTTTAATGAATTTTAAAAATGTTATTAGAAAAATACAAAAAGGGTATGATAGGTTTGAATTATTAGCTAATGAAGCTCAAGAATTATCTAAAACTATTTCAAGAAATCATACAAAGATTAATTGGAATAAAAAAGAAATTAATGAAGAAGAAGGATTGCTTGCTAGTAAAAAAACATACTCTGCTAGAGAAGATTTAGAAAGTTTAATTGAACTATATAATAGTATTCTGAAAAAAAATAGTTATGAACGTACAACTTTAATAACAAATTTTTATGTTGATTTTATAAATATGGAAATATTTGACGCATTTAACAATGAAATTGCATTAATATTAATGTATGCTTTATTATTTCAGTTATTTCCAATATTTAACTATGTTTCATTTTTCAAACATTACAACAAATTCAGTCAAGGACTAAAGTATGCTTTAGATCAGGCTAACTATAACTGGGCTTCAAAGTTTTCACAAACAGACAATTTAAATGAAATAATTTACCAAATATTAGTAGATAGCTATAAAGAAGTAGATGAATTTGCTTATCAATTTGAATTTGAAAAGGATTTAAATAAAACAGAAAGTTTAGAAAACACAATATTAAAATTTACTGACTTATTTTCAAAGGAAGATTTAAGAGTTAAACATCCTAATATAAGTGATTCGACAATTAATCAAACATTAAGAAGATTAAGAGAAGAAAAGAAAATAATATCACTTGGTACTGGAAGAAGTGCTAAATGGCAAGTAGCAATTGATAATAAAGAATATGTAAGGATGTCAATATTTGATGATTAATAGAAAAAGAGCATTTGCTCTTTTTTTTACATAATCATAATAATGACTCTAAATATTGTGACTTTATGGTATAATAATAAATATGAAGGAAGTGATTTAATGGACCTAAATATTTTAATACTAATAGGTGGTATTGTCTTACTTGTTAGTGTTTTTTTATCAAAAGCTATGTATAAATATGGAATACCAACTCTTATAATATTTTTAGTTATTGGTATGATAGCTGGTAATAGTAAATTTGGAATAGATTTTCAAGACTATGTTTTAGCTGATAAAATTGCTAGTTTTGCGTTACTTGTAATTATTTTTTCAGGAGGTTTCGATACACTTTGGAAAAAAGCCAAAGTTAATGCGAAAATATCGATTGTATTAGCTAGTATTGGTGTCTTTTTAACCGCAGGCTTCGTCGGTCTTTTTACCAAAATTATAATAAAAGATTTCACGTGGCTTCAAGCAATGTTAGTGGGTGCAATTATTTCTTCTACAGATGCTGCAGCTGTATTTTCAATATTAAGAAGTAAAAAACTTAATTTTAAAAACCATATAGGTCCATTATTAGAAATGGAAAGTGGATCAAATGATCCTAGTGCTTATATGATTACTGTTATTTTAGTAGGTGCTATTTTAAATACAGGTAGTTCCATTTTCTTAATGTTTTTCCTCCAAGTAGTTATGGGATTAGGCATAGGAGCTTTAGTCGGATATTTAGGATATAAAGTAATTAATAAAATTAAGCTTGATATTGATGGGCTTTATATAATATTAGCACTTGGATTAATGTTATTATCATTTGGATTATCTAGTTATTTTGGTGGAAATGGTTATTTAGCTGTTTATGTAACTGGTTTAATTTTAGGTAACAAAAATATAGTTTATAAAGTTTCCTTAGTTCAATTTTATGATGGTGTAAGCTGGTTAGCTCAAATATTATTATTCTTTACATTAGGCCTTTTTGTTAACACTAGTCATTTAGTTCATGCTTTAATACCAGGTGTATTAATTGCCTTGTTTATAACCTTTGTAGCAAGACCACTTGCTGTAATACCGATTATGCTTTTATTCAAAAAACCAATAAAAGATAGTTTATTAGTTTCTTGGGTAGGTTTTAGAGGAGCAGCATCAATTGTTTTTGCAATATTAGTGTTGTCAGAAGGGGTACCTGATGCGGACTTAATTTTTGAAGTAGTATTTGTTGTAGCAATAGTTTCAGTATTATTACAAGGACTGCTTTTAGTTCCAGTAGCTAATAAATTAGATTTAGTTATTCCCGAACAAACTGAACTTAAAACATTTACTGATTACAGTGGTGCAATCTTTACAGATATATTAGAAGTTTATATTGATCCAACCAATTCAATGGTAGGGAAAAAAATAAGAGAATTAGATATGCCGGAATCTTTATTAATACTATTAATTAAAAGAGATGAACAAATGATTCCTCCTAGAGGAGAAGCCATAATCGAAGCTAATGATGTTTTAATGCTTGCTGGAGCAACAAGACAAGACTTGATAGAGGCAGATATTAGAATAAAATCAAGAAGTAATTAAAAAAACCATCCTTTGAAGTGAAACTATATAAGTATCATTTCAAATAGGATGGTTTTTTATTATTCTATTTCATCAATATAAAGTTTAAACTTAGTTAATCCAACAGTAAATAAACTAAACACAATCAACAAGCCAATAACAACTAATAAAAATATGAAAACATTTGAATAACCTGTTGGGTTAATAAAATCATATGCAAATGCCATATCACCATTATCATAAGTAACTGTATATCCTAAAATTAAATTTAAACCAACATAAGCTAATGGATAAATTAATGATAATAAAGCTTTTTTAATATCAATTGTCGATGTACCTTTAACCTTAAAGAACATAATCCACATAAATATAGGTGTTAAATTATGTAGCCATAGTTCACTACTACTTAATAATGGATTAAATTTTCCAGTATAAATAGGATCTAAAACCAAAGCAACTATAAAGTATGTTATAGAAATATAAACAGTTAAAGAAGTCATTAAAGTTTTGTTTCTAATTTTTTCATTTAATTTTGGAAATTTAAAAACACTTACTCCAAACAATATTAACCATATTAATACTAATAAATTACTTTGTTGGGTAAATGCATAAAAGAACCTCCATTTATCAACTGTTCTATTTGTATAATTACTTATTAAGACAAATAGCAAAGTAACACTATAAACTAAGGAACTAAATCCTAGAAATAAATTTTCTTTCTTTTTCATCATATTCTCTCTCTTTCTTTTGATGTTCAAAGTATATTGTAACACAAATAATTAAAAAATAAAATAAAAGTTAAATATTGCTTGCATAAAATATTTTAATGTGTATAATATTATTTAACGCGATGAAGAAGAGTAGTAATAATATGTTTTATTAAAGTGAGCTAATGGTTAGTGTGAATTAGTATAAAAGTATTATGAACGTGCTTTGGAGCAGCTATAGCGAAGATTCTGAGATATAGCCGGATGCTTACCGATATAAGTTAATTGAGTGCTAAAGAATTATTCTTTAGAATTAAGGTGGAACCGCGGAATATTTTCGTCCTTAGAAAGTTTAGGCTTTCTAGGGATTTTTTAATTTAATCGGCAATTTAAAAGAGTAGTAATAATATATTTTATTAAAGTGAGCTAATGGTTAGTGTAAATTAGTATAAAAGTATTATGAACGTGCTTTTAAGCAGTTATAACGAATAGTAATATTACTTTAGGTATAACCGTAAAATCATGCGTTAAATGATAATTGAGAGCTAAATAATACATTTAGAAGTAAGGTGGTATCGCGAATTTAATTCGTCCTTACATTATAAATGTATTTTTTTATTTATACAACAATATAAGAAAGAAGGAAGAAAATGAAGAAAAAAATAATGATTGTCTTTGTATTGTTTTTAACAATACTATTAACATCTTGTAGTAGTAAAAATATATTTACTATAACAATTGATGAAAATTTCAATGAATATATTACACTAGGTACATCAGCTGATTATCCACCTTATGAGTATTTAGTATCAAGTGGTAATAAAATAGAAGTAGATGGAATTGATATAAAGCTTGCTATGGAAATAGCTAAGTCTTTAGGTAAAAACTTAAAAGTTATTAATAGAAACTTTGACTTTTTATTAGAAGATTTAAAAGCAGGTAAAGTAGATTTTGTAATTAGTGGAATGAATCCTACTAGTGAAAGAAAAAAACAAGTAGACTTTTCTAAAATATATTATGAAGCAACTCATTCTATCTTAGTTCATAAAGATAATTTAGAAAAGTATGAAAATATCGATGATTTAAATTATAGTAATATAAAACTAGGTGCTCAACTTGGTACAACACAAGCAGATATTATTGAAGCTGAATTTAATAATGCACAAAGAATATTACTAAATGATGTAAATGATCTTATTATGCAACTAATTGATAAAAAACTAGATGCAGTTATACTAGAAACACCAGTAGCTAGCTCGTTTGTTAAAAATAACGAAAGTATTAAACTGACAAACCATACATTATATGAAGAAGATGATGGAGAACCTAGTGGATCTGCTGTGGCTGTTAAAAAAGGAAACCAAGAATTATTAAACAGTGTTAATGAAGTAATAGATAAACTAATTAACACTAATCAAATGGAAGAAATAATTAATGAATATTTAACTAAAGAAGTAGTTGATGAAAATAAACTATTTAGTATAAAATACGTTAAGTTATTATTTCAAGGACTACTATTAACAATAATACTTGCAATACTTGCAGTATTATTTGGTAGTATATTAGGTTTATTAATTACAACCCTTAGATTAAGTAATAATAAAGTATTAGTTTATATATCTAAGTTTTATGTTGAAGTAATAAGAGGAACTCCATTACTTGTTCAAGTATTATTAATATATTCATTCTTCAATATACCAGTTATATTATTTTTAGGAATTGATTTATCAAGCTTTATACCAGGTATGCTTGCTTTATTAATTAACTCTAGTGCTTATGTATCTGAAATATTTAGAGGTGGAATATTATCAATAGATAAAGGTCAAACAGAAGCTGGTCTTTCATTAGGTATGACTGATAAAAATGTAATGAGAAAAATTGTTTTACCACAAGCAATAAAAAATATAATACCATCATTAGGTAATGAATTTATTTCTTTAATTAAAGAAACATCAATATTTATGTATTTAGGGGTAGCAGAATTAATGTATAATGCTAGCATTATTAAAGCCGAAACATATCAAATAAAACAAATTTATTTAATAACTGCTTTATTATATTTAACATTAACATTATCAACATCTAAAATAATGAATTATTTTGAGAAGAAGTTAGGTGAAAAATATGCAAAATAAATTATTTGAATTAAAAAATGTTAAAAAAGAATTTAATCAAGATATGGTAGCTTTAAATGATATTAATTTAACTATCAATAAAGGTGTAACTGTAATTATTGGGCCAAGTGGTTCAGGTAAATCTACTTTATTAAGAACATTAAACTTACTAGAAAAACCAACAAGTGGAAATATATATTATAATGATAATGATATAACAAGTAATGATTACAATTTACAAACTCACCGAAAAGAAGTAGGAATGGTATTTCAACATTTTAACTTGTTTCCACATTTATCGGTTTTAGAAAACTTAAATTTAGCACAAATCGATGTTTTAAACAAAACTAAAGAAGAAGCAAGTAAAAACTCAATTAAATATTTAAAGCAAGTTGGATTATTAGATAAAAAAGATAGTTATCCAACTAAGTTATCAGGTGGAGAAAAACAAAGAATCGCAATCGCAAGATCTCTTACTATGGATCCTAAAACAATTCTTTTTGATGAACCAACTAGTGCACTTGATCCAGAAATGGTAAAAGAAGTATTGCTAGTTATGAAATATTTAGCTAACCTTGGAATAAATATGATTATTGTTACTCATGAGATGGGTTTTGCTAAAACTATTGCAGATGAAATCATTGTAATGGATAAAGGTAATGTTATAGAAAAAGGTAGTAGTGATGATATATTTATTAATTCTAAAAACAATCGTACTAAATCTTTTTTAGAAGCAATAAACATTGACAATTTATAAAAATATATTATACTCAAATTAGAGGTGGTTAATATGTTTTGTAGTTTACATGATAAAGACAACTTGTGTGTAAGCATTGTTCCAATATTTAGTAGTTTATCTATAGATGAACAGCTTGAAGTATCTAAACTTGCAAAAACAAAAAAGTATCATAAAAATGATTATTTATATAATCAAGGAGATATTAATAATAATTTATATATAATTCATAAAGGATTAGTTAAAATATCTAGATATAATATTGATGGTGATGAACAAATCATTCATGTATTAAAACCAGGAGATTTTATAGGTGAAGAAAGTTTTTTATCTAACAATAAAACTAATAACTTCGCGATATCTTTAGAAGATAGTGAAATTTGTGTTTTAAACGGAGATGAGTTTAAAGAACATCTAAAAGATAAACCTAATATTTTATTTAAAATTATTGAGGAGATAAGTTTAAGACTTTATAATATAGAAGAAAAAGTTTATGAAAGAAACTTATTATCTAGTAATAAAAGAATTATTAAAGATATTTTAAGTTACAAAACAAAATCTATTAACTTACCTTTTTCTAAAGGGCAATGGGCTAATAAACTTGGTATGAGTAACGAAACATTAAGTAGAAATTTAAAAGAGTTAAAAGATAATAATTTAATTACTTTAAAAGGTCATAGAACTATAAATATTATTAATATAGAAAAGTTAGAGGATATATTATATGAATAAAAAACACTTCATTATAAATATAAATAATATTAATTTACTTATAGTTCATGAAGACTATTATATAACTAATATAGACATGGTTTTTAATGAATTAGATTTCATTAATTTAGAAAAAGAGACTAATGAATCATTTATAAACAACATAACAAATCAGTTTGAAAATTATTTTAATGGCACCTTAAAAGAATTTACTTTTAAATATAAATTAATTGGAACAAGTTTTCAAAAAGATGTTTGGAACTACTTACTTAAAATACCATATAGCTCTTTAAAGACATATGAGGATATTGCGATATCTTTAGGTGATAAAAATAAAGTTAGAGCAGTTGGTAACGCTGTTGGAAAAAATCCACTTATTATATTTGTACCTTGTCATAGAATTATTAGAAAAGATAATTCTTTAGGAGGGTTTTCATCAGGAATAGAAAATAAGATATTATTACATAAAATAGAGAAGATTAAAATTTAATCTTCTTTTTCTTTACATGTAAATAAAGATGTAGTACAATATATGAGTAACAATTCATATGATGGAGTGTAAATATGAATAAACCAGAATTTACTAAAGAAGATAGATTAAAAGTTAGCAATCTATTTAAAGTTTTAAGAGATCCAACAAGAATTGATATATTATATACTTTAAAAGAAAATAGACTAACAGTTACTGAAATTAAAAATGAATTAAATATGAGCCAAAGTGCTATTAGTCATCAATTAAGAATATTAAAAGATGTTAATTTAGTTAAAGATGAAAGAGTTGGAAAAAATGTCTTTTATAGTTTAGCTGATAATCATGTTTATGAAATATTTAATCAAGCAATTGATCATGTCAAAGAAAAGGAGTGTTTCAAGCTATGAACAATTTAAAAGATACAAACGAACATCACCATGACCATAATATTAAATTACATTTAAGCCTATATATTATTGGTTTGATTATTTATTTATTAAGTTTATTAATTAATCCTTTAAATATAGTAAATGTTTCTTTTAATGAGAAACTATTATTAATTCCTATTTATATAATAACATTATTATTAACTGGCTATCATGTAATAATAGAAGGATTAGAAGACACAGTTAAAAGTAGTATAAAATATAAAAGGTTTAAACCCAATGTTCATATATTAATGACTGTAGCTGCAATAGGTGCAATTATTATTAATCAATATCATGAGGCTATAATATTAATTTTAATTTTTGCTGGTGCACATTTTTTAGAAGATATTATTGAAGGTAGAAGCAAAAAAGAAATTGAAAAACTTATGAATTTAAATCCTACAGAAGCAAGATTGATTGATGAAAATGGTAATATAACTATTGTGTCAGCGAAAGAATTAAAAATAGGAGATAAAGTTAGAGTTCTTGTTGGTGATGAAATTCCTTCAGATGGTATTATTTTAGAAGGTAGTAGTGAAATAGATGAAGCAACAATAACTGGTGAAAGTGTTCCTGTATTAAAAGCTAAAGATGATATTGTTTTTGGTAGTACAATTAATAAATCCGGAACTCTTACAATCTTAATTAATAAAAATAGTGATGAAACTATTGTAGCTAAAATAATAGAACTAGTAAGTAACACTCAAACAGATATTTCCGATACAGCAAAACTAATTAAAAAAATAGAACCAATATATGTAACAATTGCATTAATTATTGCACCGATATTTTACTTGTTAGGTCATTATTTATTCAAATGGGACAATAGTGCTTATAGAACAATGGTATTCTTAATAGGAGCATCTCCTTGTGCGTTAGCTGTTACTGATATACCCGCAACACTCGCATCTATAAGTAATTTAGCTAAACATAATGTTTTAATTAAAGGTGGATCATATTTATCCAACCTTTCAACAGTAGATGTAATTGGTTTTGATAAAACAGGTACACTTACTAATGGGAAACCTGTAGTTACAGATGTAATTTACTTAGACAATTTAACTGATGATAAAAAAGAACTTTATACAAACATCTTATATTCAATGGAAATTAGTTCTAATCATCCATTGGCTCTTGCAGTTATTAATTATTTTAAAGATCAAAAGGACTTGAAAATAGAGTCAGAAAATTTAATTGGTACTGGAATTAAAGCTATATACAAAAACAACGAATACTTAGTTGCTAAACCTTCTGTTTATTCTGAAGTAAATGATGAGATTATAAATAAGACCAAAATTTTAGAAAATGATGGAAAAACTGTAGTATATTTAAGTGAAAACAAAAAGATAGTTATGGTAATAGCTTTTTTAGATATAATAAAAGAAACAAGTTATAATGCACTAAATTATTTTAAAGCAGAAAATATTGAAACGTTAATGATTACTGGTGATGCAAAAAATACTGCAAATGCAATTGCTAAATCAACATCTATTAATAAAGTTTATGCTGAGATTATGCCAGAAGATAAACTTAAAATTATAGATGAACATAAATCATTAAGTAAAAATGTAGCAATGGTTGGTGATGGTGTTAATGATGCACCTGCATTGGCTAATGCTAACATCGGAATTGCTATGAATTCAGGAACTGATATAGCAATTGAAGCAGCTGACATGATTTTAATGAAAAATGATGTATGTGACTTAGTTTATGCGCATAAAATATCTAAAAAACTAAGGAAAATTGTAATACAAAATATATTCTTTGCAATGGGTGTTGTAGTATTTTTATTAATTATGAATATATTAAATTTAATGAATATGCCATTAGCTGTTATATTTCATGAAGGAAGCACATTAATAGTAATTTTAAGTGGATTAAGAATGTTAAAAACTATAAAATAAATATAAAATATCTCGCTTTGCGGGATATTTTTTTACTACTATACTTTTGTGCTATAATAATATTAATAAACGAAAGGAGTAATATTTAAATATATTAAATATTAAATTAGAAATGAATTGGGAAGATTTAACGTCAAAAGAATTTAAGAAAGCAGTATTAGATACAAAAACTTGTATAATTGCTTGTGGGGTTGTTGAAAAACATAGTGATCATTTACCACTTGGTACAGATTTTTTAAATGGTAAAAGAATGGCTGAACGAGCTGCAGAAATAGAACCAGCTGTTGTTTTTCCTCCTTTTTATTTTGGTCAAATTTATGAGGGAAGATGTTTTCCGGGAACAATTACAATAAATCCGAGATTATTAATTGAGTTGTTTCAAGAAATATTGGATGAATGTGGTAGAAACGGATTTGAAAAAATTATATTATTAAATGCTCATGGTGGTAATGAATTTTTCTTAAGGTTTTTAGCACAAACACAATTATATAAAGAAAAACCATATCAAGTTTATGTTTACTTTGGTTGGACAGATGAGCTATTTAAACTTAGAGAATCGGTTTGTGAAACTAAACTTCATGGTCATGCTTGTGAATGCGAAACTAGCATTTCTTTATATAATCATGAACATTTAGTCAAAATGGATGAAATACCAGAAGAACCAGGTAATCCATTAAATAGATTTAATATAAATCATGCTTATACAGCTTTAAATTGGTATGCAGCATATCCAGAACATTATTGTGGTGATGCTAGAAAAGCTACAAAAGAAAAAGGAGAGATACTTTTTGAAGCTAGAGCAAAAACATTTTCCAAATTTATTAAAGAGGTTAAAGAAGACAAGGCTTTGCCAGCGATAAGCAATGAATTTCATAAAAGGTCGAATAAATTAATGGATTAAAAATCAAGATTAAAATTTATTTTTAAAAAACTGTGCCAATTTAGCACAGTTTTTTTATGAATATTTACATATAATTACTACGGGTATTTATAATAAAAAAAGCCCATAAAGAGCTTTTATAATCATAATTGGTGGAGATGAGGGGAATTGAACTTCCTTCAACTTAAAATTAAATAAATATAGCTTAAAAACACACAAATTAAATGTGTGTTTTTTTATATGTAAAATTAAATAATTGGTCGTTATTAGTTAAAAAACAGAAGAATATATTTAGATGATGAGTTAGTTAATAACATTTATCGGATACAATCAATATCGTAACGACCAGTATTGATTGTATCCGATAAGTGTTATTTTCTTTTTAACAGAATAATACTTAAGTGATT
>Ga0079225_10000603_pt1 | contig 19569 bp, 15 predicted proteins | sample Poulit2012_FD_76344 | JGI IMG/M metagenome (GOLD analysis project Ga0079225, IMG submission 76344) | Agricultural soil microbial communities from Georgia to study Nitrogen management - Poultry litter 2012 | ecosystem: Environmental > Terrestrial > Soil > Agricultural land | place: USA: Georgia... | reverse complement strand
TTTTAGGCTTCTTTCAGATTCTACCTCACGATAGACACCCTTGCCCTCAACTAACGGTTCTCGTCAAAATAAGCCCGTTCGGGACTTTAACCCTATAGGTAATGAACATGCATAGCAAACAAAAACCTCCCAAAACAACATCTTGGAAGGCATTTTTAACAAATTACAATTTTTCAGCTTTTAACTTTTGGAAACTTTTATCGCTTCGGTAATTTTCTCTTCCAACTCTTCCATCAATTCCGGATTATCTTTTAACAAGCTGATTACTGTATCTCGCCCTTGTCCTAATCTGGTTTCGCCGTAGCTATACCAAGAACCGGCTTTTTTAACAATTTCATAATCTACGCCGATATCGATAATTTCTCCCACCTTGGAAATGCCTTCGCCATACATAATATCAAACTCCGCCATTCTAAAAGGAGGTGCAATTTTATTTTTCACCACTTTCACCCTGGTTTTATTACCTCTAACTTCGCTATTGCTATCTTTAATTTGCGTAGAACGGCGAATATCCAATCGCACGGAAGAATAAAATTTTAAAGCATTTCCTCCTGTAGTGGTTTCCGGATTTCCGAACATCACGCCAATTTTTTCTCTTAACTGATTAATAAAGATTACCGTACATTTAGTTTTACTAATTGAACTGGTCAATTTACGCAGCGCTTGAGACATCAATCGGGCGTGTAATCCCATTTTAGAATCTCCCATTTCTCCTTCAATCTCACTTTTTGGTGTCAGCGCTGCAACGGAGTCAATCACAATAATATCAATTGCGCCAGAACGAATCAAATTATCGACAATTTCCAAAGCTTGTTCTCCATTATCCGGTTGAGACATAATTAAAGTCTCTAAGTCTATTCCTAAATTTTCTGCATAAAACCGATCGAAAGCGTGTTCTGCATCGATAAATGCAGCAATCCCTCCTTGCTTTTGTGCTTCAGCAATGGCGTGTAAGGCTAAGGTCGTTTTTCCTGAAGATTCAGGTCCGTAAATCTCAATTACTCTTCCACGAGGATATCCACCTACTCCCAAAGCAATATCCAACCCCAGTGAACCTGAAGGAATAGATGCTACATCTTGAACCGCCTGGTCGCTCATCCGCATCACTGAACCTTTTCCGTAAGTTTTATCCAGCTTATCTAAGGTGACTTGTAATGCTTTTAGCTTCGCCTCCCTTTCTTTATCTATCTCTTTTGTTTTCTTTTTTTCCTTCTTGCTCATCCTGCTGTATTTATCTTGATTATTTATAGTGCTAAAATACCACTTCTTTTAATCACCGCCAATTTCAAACTCGTCTTTTTAATTCTACCCACACCTCTGTCAAAAACCTCTCAAATTTGAATAAAAGTTGCTTGTTTTTTTAATAAAATACCTGCTTAGAAATACAATGAAAAGTTAATTTTTAGGAGCGTTATTATTTGTTGTATCAATTAAAAATTGATGAAATTGATATTTTTCTATTGTAAATTAAATAATTTCAATCACAAAAAGGCTTTCTTAAAATTATGAGATACAACATAGTTAATCCAAATGAAATCCATGATTATCTGGAAGACCCAATTTATTGATGAGCTTATTCCAGCGCGGATCGCCCCATAAGTTTTGCATTGACGGATAATTCAGGATTTCCAAAAGGGATGAGTCTTTATTTTCAAATGCCTGTTCCAGCCATTTAAAGGCCTCGTCTTTTTCTTCTCTAAAAGCATAAATATCGGCAATATTGGGCTCTGCCATATCCTCAGAATAATCCGCAATAAACCGACCTAACAAGCTATCGGCTTCTTGTTTGTCATCCATAGCGTATATCACCATACATTTTCCATATAATTTCCAAAAGGGATCCGGTTCTCTTTCAATATAATTCATTGCTTTTTCAGGATGATCCAAACTTAGTTGAATTCGACTCATTATCCAATTAGCACCACTTGAATTTGGAAAAAACAGCAAAAAGTGGTTCAAAGCTTCTTCAGTCTTATCAACTTCTCCATTCATCCAATAATAAAATCCCAAGTCAAAAAAATATTCTTTTACTAAAGGGTCAAGTTCTATCGATTTTAACATCAATTCAATGGCCGAATCTAACTTCCCACTTTGATACGCAAAATATGCCCTGAAATAAAATATTCCGGGATTATTCGGTTCCACGCGAATTGCCTTATTCAATAGATCATCTGCAGCTTTAAAATCCCAAGTTGCAAATTCCCACTTAGCAAGATCTAAATAACCCCAAGCAGATTTTGAGTTAAGTAATATTTCTTTTTTTGCTACAACCTTACCTTGTTTGATCGTTTCCTCTATGGGTAATGTTCCAAATCTAAAAGCCGCAGAAAAATATAAATCATTCAACAACCCCCATGCCGGAGCATAACTGCTGTCAATAGCGATGGATTCTTTGATCAATTTAATAGCGTTTGTAGTGCTTTCTGATGAAATCTGAGCATATAATTGATTGGCTTGTAGATACAAATTATAAGCAGCAATATCAACCGTTGGGGAAACCAACGCTGGTCCCAAAAGGGATATTTCTAACTGTTGTATCACTTTTGCAGCGATCTCGTCTTGGATTTTTAAAATATCCTCCATATTTCTATCGTAAGTTTCCGACCAAACATGAATCCCTGTTTTTGCATCTATTAATTGTACGGTAATTCGAAAGGTATTCCCGGATTTACGAATACTGCCTTCAAGAATGTGATTTACCTGAAGTTCTTCTCCTATCTCTTTGATTTTCACTTCTTTCCCTTTATAGGAAAAAGAGGAGGTGCGGCTTATGACTTTTAGCTGCGGAACGTTGGTTAGCAAGTTCAGAATCTCCTCACTAATACCATCGCTGAAATACCCTTGATCCTTTTCAGGACTCATATCGGTAAAAGCCAAAACAGCTATGGATTTATTGTCGGTAGCAACAGTGGCTACTTCAGCATTCTCCACGACTTGGGCAGGGATAAAAAAACCATCTCTAATCAGCAAACCAATGACAAGAACCAAACCTGTAATAATAATGTAATTTAACCGATTACCGGTTTTCGCTACAATGGAATGTTCAAGCGGGACGCTTATGGTTTTCTTAAGACCTTCCGGTGTAATCTCGTAAATCCAAGAAAATATAAGCCAGAAAGGAAAGCATATTGCAAGTACAATTATCGATATTTTCAAAAAGCTTGGAGGCAGGTGAAAAGCGGGAATAATAATATTCATCACCTGAGCGAGTAACCATGCCATTACCAAATAAGCCAATCCCGCTTTGATAACATTCCGACGCTGTAACTCTTGGATGAACTTTTTCAAAGTAATTGATTTACAGGGTTTCCGCCGTATAAAAATAAGTATTAATTTCGATTTTATAGGTTATGCCAAAGTTTATTTTTCAACTTGATTGTTTTTGGTCTAATACCGAGAGACAATGTTCTACAGACTTATTTTGTACGTATGGGAATCGATTCGGTATTTAAAAAAGCTGAAAATATCTGACAACTCTGTTGAATTAAGCTTAAGCGAGGTTGGATTTGTGACTTGAATGCAGCAAATTTAATCCAAATGAAATCCATGATCCTCCGGAAGACCCAGTTTATTGATGAATTTATTCCACCGCAGATCGCCCCACAAGTTTTGCATGGATGGATAATTTAGGATTTCTAAAAGAGATGAATCTCCATTTTCAAGTGCCAGTTCCAGCCATTTAAAAGCTTCATCCTTTTCTCCTCTAAAGGCATAAACATCGGCTATATTGGGCCATGCCAAATCGGCAATAAACTGATCCAACAAGTTATTGGCTTCTTGCTCTTTACCCATGGCATACGCGACCATACATTTCCCGTTTAATTTCCAGAAAGAATCGGGTTCTTTTTCAATATAATTCATTGCTTTGTTAAGATGACCCAAACTTAATTGAACTCGACTCATTATGCAATTGGCACCACTTGAGTTTGGAGCCAAGAACAAGTAGTGATTCAGATTTTTTTCGGCCTTATTAAAATCTTCATTTATCCAATAATAAAGTCCCAAATTAAAAATATACCTCTTTTCTAAAGGGTCGAGTTCTATTAATCTTAACGTCAAATCAATGGCCGAATCTAACTTTCCACTATTTAGCGCGAAAATTGCTTTATAAGAAATTATTCCGGTATTATCCGGTTCCACAAGTATGGCTTTATCCAATAACTGACTTGCAGCTTTAAAATTCCAAGATGCAAATTCCCATATAGCCAGTGCTAAATACCCTCCAGCAGAATTTGGTTCCAAGGTAATAGCTTTTTTCGCTGCGATCCTGCCTTGGTCAATCGCTTTCTCTATGGGCACTGTTGTAAAATTAAACCCGGCAGCATAATATAAATTACTCAACAATGTCCACGCAGGAGCATAATTGCTGTCAATAGCGATGGATTCTCTGATCAATTTAAAAGCATTTGTCGTGCCCGCCGATGAATACTGGGTATATAACTGATTGGCTTGTAGATATAAATTATAAGCGGCAATGTCAACCCTTGAGGAGGTCAAGGCCATTCCCATAAGAGATATTTCTAACTGTTGTATTACTTTTTCAGCAATCTCATCTTGAATCTTAAAAATATCCTCCATCTTTCTATCATAAGTTTCCGACCAAACATAAATACCGGTTTTTGCATCGATTAATTGTGCCGAAATCCTAAAAGTATTTCCGGATTTACGGATACTGCCTTCAAGAATATGACTCACATGAAGTTCTTCCCCGATTTGTTTGATTTTTACTTCTTTACCTTTATAAGAAAACGAGGAGGTGCGGCTTATCACTTTTAGCTCCGGAACTTTAGTCAGCAAATTCAAAATTTCATCACTTATGCCGTCACTGAAATACCCTTGGTCTTTTTCAGGACTCATATCGGTAAAAGCTAAAACAGCTATGGATTTATCGTCAGTTGCAACAGCAGCAATTTCATCCCCTTCAACAACATGGGCAGTGGCAAAAAAAGTATTTCTAATCAACAAACCAATCACGACAACCAAGCATGCAATAATGATATAATTTAACCGATTACCGGTTTTCGCTACAATGGAATGTTCAGCAAGAACACTTTTGGTTTTTTTAATGCCCTCCGGGGTAATCTCATAAGTCCAAGAAAATATAAGCCAAAAAGGAAAACATGCCGAAAACACAATGATCAATATCCTTAAAAGACTTGGGGGCAGGTGAAACGCGGGAATAATAATATCCATTACCTGAGTGAATAGCCACGCCACTACCAAATAAGCCAATCCCGATTTGATAACATTCCGACGCTGTAACTCTTGGATGAACTTTTTCAAAGTAATTGACTTACAGGGTTTCCGCCGTATAAAATTAAGTATTAATTTCGATTTTATGGGTTATACCAAAATTTATTTTTCAACTTAATCGTTTTTAATCTGATATCGAACGACAATGATTTACAGACTTATTTTGTACGTATGGGAATCGATTCGATACTAAAAGAAAAATCAGATTAGTTGGATAATTCCAATTATTGAGATTAATCTTCAAACGTTGAGTTTCTAATTATAATTAATTGGAAATACAGCAAAATATGCCTCTATAACCGCCACTAATTCCAAACTCCCATTTTTAATTCTTTCAAAATCAGAATATTTTTTTAGCTTCGTCCGATGTTTACAATCAGTTTGAACCTTAATTAGTGCTCTATTATATTTTATGTAATTTTGGAGCCCATTTGATTTTATGAAAACGAACAAAAAAATTGCTGTTATTGGTGGAGGAAGCTGGGCGACTGCCATTGTTAAGATATTAACCGAATCTCTTGATCAAGTGCATTGGTATATGCGCAATGAAGAAGCAATCAAACACATAAAAAAAGAACATCACAACCCCCACTATCTCAGCGCGGTAACTCTTGACCCTAAGCACTTAATTTTGACCAGCGACATCAACCAAGCGGTATCAAAAGCAGACTATCTGATCTTTGTGATCCCTTCCGCTTTCTTGAACAGCGAATTGAAAAAGCTGACACATTCACTAAAAGGTAAAATTATTTACAGCGCTATCAAAGGAATTGTTCCTGAAACCGGGTTGATTGTCGGCGAACATTTTCATCAGCAATATGATATTCCGTATGAAAACATCGGGGTTATTTCCGGACCTTGTCACGCAGAGGAAGTTGCTTTAGAACGACTTTCCTATCTGACCATTGCTTGTTCGGATATTGAAAAAGCCCAATTATTAGCCCAAATATTAGACAATGATTATATCCGTTGCATCGTCAGCAAAGATGTAGTTGGCACCGAATACGCAGCGATGCTGAAAAATATTTATGCGATTGCTGCAGGCATGTATCACGCCTTAGGGTATGGCGACAATTTCCAAAGTGTTTTGATGAGTAATGCTATTCGCGAAACGGAAAGATTCATCAAAAACATCGATAAAACCGAACGAAATATCAATGATTCAGCTTATTTGGGAGATTTATTGGTGACGGGCTATTCTTCTTTCAGCAGAAATAGAATGTTCGGAACGATGATTGGCAAAGGATATACCGTACAAAATGCCAAATTGGAAATGAGTATGATTGCCGAAGGATATTATGCTGCTAAATGTGCTTACGATCTCAATTATCAACAAGCAAAACCTGCCGAAATCCCGATTATTCAAAGTGTTTATAAGGTCCTCTATGAAAATCACGACCCTTCCAAAACCATGTTTAACCTAACCAGAAAATTATATTAGCCAGGAAGATTGTCTTTTAAATTACAAAAACTTATAATTAGGTTATTCATAATTATTTTACTGTGAAGAATTCAACACTTTTAGGCGGAATATTAGTCGCCATAGGAGCGGCCAGTTATGGCATGCTTACGACTTTTGTCAAACTGGCCGAAGAGCATGGGTATAATATGTATGAAATAACCATTACCGAATATATCATCGGTACACCGGCTTTATTTATTGTAGATTATCTGTTTCGAAAGAGGAAAAATGGCAAATCTTATCCAAAACCTACTCGTCGGAACATTAGAAACTTGATGTTAGCCGGTGCAACTATGGGATCTACTACTTTTGTTTATTATTTAACCGTTCAATATATTCCTGTTTCCGTAGCCATTGTTTTATTGATGCAAAGTGTGTGGATTGGGGTGCTGATCGATGCCATTATTCATAAAACCAAACCGGACAGACTTAAGTTGATTGCCGTAGTTATGGTTTTAGGAGGAACTGCTTTGGCCACCAATTTATTCTTCGCAGAAATCGATTTAGACTGGCGCGGAATTGGTTTGGGATTTCTTACTGCCATTTCGTATAGCATCACCATTTTTGCAACCAACAAAGTGGGACTGGGTCTCTCAACTCCTGCACGCAGTAAATATATGACACTTGGTGCTTTTATTCTTGTTATTTTTATTACCACCCCATTTTTAATCGGCAATTTTCAGGTGAGTGTACTTTATACTTGGGGAATATTCTTTGGCGTTTTCGGAGCCTTTTTACCGCCATTATTGCTGAACTATGGAATGCCAAAAGTAAATCTCGGCGTGGGCGCAATCATTACTTCGATGGAGCTTCCCGTGGCTGTAGCTTTAGCTTATTTCCTGTTAAATGAACACGTGAATGTCTATCAGCTTTTTGGAATTGTCCTGATTCTTATCGCCGTTACCGTTATGAATCTAAGAGAAATAAGGAATTCTTGAATTTCATAAAAAAAATTAGAAATAAAACCGATTAATTCTAAACGACTTTTGCAATCATTAAGTTTTTTTGTTTATGTTTACCACCTAAAACCTAACAAATTTAAATCTAAATGAAAACAATCAAACACTTTGCACTGTTCTTATTCTTAGCCTGCTTTGTGGCTTGTAGCAGTGATGATGACAACAAAAGCGACTCAGGAAAATCCGGATCAGGTAGCTTTTCCTATAAAGGAAAAACTTACGATCTTAAATCCGGAATAATTGAAAATGACGGAAACTATTGGAGTGATGACAATTCAACTGAATATTACATCACCTTAATCACTTCTGGTTTACTGTTAGATCAAATAGGAGAACCCATTCCAAGCGAGAACAAATTTTCTTTAATTGATTTTAATCTCTTCTCACAAAATGCTGACAAACCCAAACCGGGCGTCTATAATTTTAATGATGATGATTATATCAATTTCACTTTTGAAGAAGCCGAGGCAGTGATTAATATGGTTTACAACCCGGAGGAGGATGAAACAATTGGCGATTTTGAGGAGTTTGTATATGCGAATTCAGGAAAAATTGAACTTCATCAATCGGGAAATACCTATGAAATGGACTTTGAATTCACGATGAATAACGGGGAAAAATTAACAGGCCACTACAAAGGTGAGTTGTTGGTTTATGAATATGATGACTTTGACGATTGGCGTCCGGCAAACAAAAGTTTCTTCCAAAGCTTGAAGACCTTTATAACAGAACTAAAATCATAAAGACTATTTCTGTCCCACATCAATTAGCTGTCTCCATTTCCGAGGCAGCTTTTTTTATGATAAGGTTTTTAGAATTTGGGCGTGCCCCCGGTTTTATTTTTAAAATTATACACTTCAATTTCAAAGTTAAATATTGGTAGAAACAAGTTTTCCACTCCAAATTCCGGGGTCAGGCTTTCGGCTATATCTTTTTTCTAAGAAGTAGTCCCTCCAAAATAACTTCTCCAATAACACAAAAACTTCACTCCAAACAACTTTCCGAAAAAGAAAAAAGGATGCCGCCTCAATCCTTCACGCGGATTGGCGAGCTGCGAGCTGCGAGAGGGCGAGCTGCGAGCTGCGAGAGGGCGAGCTGCGAGCTGCGAGGGGGCGGGTTGCGAGGGGGCGAGGAGGCGAGTTGCGAGAGGGCGGGTTGCGAGGAGGCGATGAAGTGAGTTGGCGGGTTACGAGTTAGCAAGGTTAAATCAAAAAATAACGCCCCTTCTTTACGTTTCTCTGCGTAAACCCCTCTACGGTCTCCGCGTGAAACCGGAACACCTTTTCAAAAACTCAACTCACAACTTACCTTCCTCATTTTTTAACCAACTTCCCGGTTTTTAATTCTTGCCCATCTTGACTGAGTTGGTATAAATAAACTCCTTCAGCAAGCTGTGACACATTCACTTGCTTGGTAGCTTCATCTACTTCTTTATTTAACAACACTTTCCCGGAAAGATCATAGATTTCTATTTGTACGGGATTGATCAGGTTTTCTATATAAAGAAAGTCTTTGGCTGGATTAGGATAAAACGTCAAGTTTGATTTTTGTTGTTCTTCAACCGACATATTAGAAACATTTTGATAATAAATATCGCTATCATCTTGTGCGCTGATAACCAAACTCTTATGATCGCTTTCCTCGGCAATCAAATACTCAAACTCTTGATTGACATTATCCTCAAAAACATCAAAATACATTACCTTATAACTATTATTCTCCGAATCTTCACATTCTACCAAATTAATGACAAATTCATCAATAATAAAAGAGCTGTCGGATGTGAAAGTAAATCCACCTCCGGCACCGGCACAATAGTCTAAATAAAAGCTTGTTTGACCTTCTATTTGCTCTGGAGTTAACGTAGTATATTCTGTTTCTTCGTTGGACTCAAAAGGATAAACTGTTCCGTCTATTTCTATTTTAGACAAATACCAAATGTTTTCAAGAAACTCTTCTTGTGGATTGTCCACCTCCTGGGCATTCAAAAAATTGGAGATATTAAAGTATAAAACAATTCCCATTAAAAAATATAATATAGTTTTCATGATTTTTGGTTTTTAGTTTTTTATTAGATTTTTAGTGCCTGCTATTTGACCGTTTACAATCAAAGCCAAAACAGAACAAATCAAAATTATTACGCGCTCAATAAGCTAATAAATTTTTATATCAACCTGTGAATGAACTCGTTATGAAGCTGATAAGATTTGAATAATTTAAAAACACAACCCTTCCTGCTTAAATCCAAACAAGCTTATTTTTAAGCTTTCCTTCCTTTAAAAGAAAGAATCTTTTTCAGTTGTATTGTTATGTACTCTTCTTAAAACTCCTCTGCGTTCCTCCACGTAAAAGCGCTGGGGTCTCTCCGTGAAATTGCGTAATCCTATTTAAAAACTCGAATTTACAATTCACAACTTATCATTCTCATTTTTTAACCAACTTCCCGGTTTTTACTGCTTTCTCATTTTGATGGATTTGGTAAAAATAAACACCTTCAGCAAGCCGAGATAAATTCACTTGTTTGGTAGCTTCATTTACAAGTTGACTCAACAGCACTTTTCCTGAAAGATTATAGATTTCTATTTCCGCTGGTTCAGAAAGATTTTCTATATAAAGAATGTCCTCAACCGGATTGGGATAAAATGTTATTTCATTTTTTTCTAAAGAAGGAATCGACAAAGGTACATCGCTATAATAAGCTTGATTGCCATCTTCTTTGGTGATGACCAATGCCAATTCCTCTTCTTCCCCTTCAGTTATGTTGATTTCATAATGAGCTCCGGATCCATTATCATCTCCCCAAAATTGCATTTCATATAAATCAGCAAATGCCAGTAATTCCGGATTCGAACTATACATGCAATTATCATAAGCCATACAGCTCCAATTATACATCCCTCCATAAGTTTTGAATTCGGTTAAACTCAAAAAAAGCACATTATCTCCACACATCGCACAATGACTTATAAAAATTCCACAAAAAATATTTCCATTACTACTTTCATATAATTCCTGCGTTTCTAAAGACGAAATAGGTACTGGTCCGGTTGGAACAAAAGGATACTCTTCGCCTTCCATCACAATTTTGGTCAGGTACCATTCTTTCTCAGCAAAAGCTTCTTGAGGATTTTCTACTTCCTGCGCCATTAAAGAATCGGGAATGTTAAAGCACAAAATAATTGCTGATAAAATATATAATATAGCTTTCATGACTTTTTGGTTTTAGTTTTTAATTAGATTCTTAGTATCTACTATCTGACCATTAACAATCATAGCTACGGAATAAATTCCTGCCGAGAGATTATCCACATTTAAATCAAATGTAGATTCTTCCATATCCAGTATATAATTATCGGAAATATTGGGATTTTCAATAGAAGTCACTGCCAGATATGCGCTTTCCCCTTCGTTAATTTTATATTCTACTTCAACTAGTCCTGTGGTAGGGTTTGGTGATAGCGACGTAATACGGTTGGGTTTAAAAGTTAGTTCTACTTCGGCATAATCTTTATACCCATCTGACAAAGTAACCACCTCTAATTTATATTGTTTACCAATTTCAGCAGAAGTACTAAAATCTGCTCCTTCATAAATCAGATTTTCTTCATTGTCGTACCAATTATAATTGGCCGGTTCTCCAATCAGTTCCGCATTGAGTATAACTTCTTCCTCTTTATCAATCATTTTATTTCCAGAGGTAACCGCATAAAATAATGGGCTGGTGATTTATTAATCTGATAAGATTCTCCGCCCATTATTTTGTTGTTTTTGCTATTTCTCTGAATCGCATGATATAAATAGGTTTCTTTCTCCGTTATTTTCTTGGTCAAAAAATTGAATTGTAATTGAATCAATCCAAACTCACCCGGTTCTAATTTGATATTCTCTATCGCTGCATTCTCACCTGTCACTAAAAAAAGACCATCTCTTCGACGAACAAGATCTGTACTTTGTTTTCCTCCTGCTTCCCAAGCAGTGATTAAATCCTCATCTAAAGTAACCCAAACTTCAGCTTCATTAAATATTGCTCTTCCTGTTTCTGCATCATCCGGAGTGAACTCTAAGTCAAAATAACCTCTTGTTTCAAATGGATTGGGAAAACCAAAACCACCTCCGAGATCTTCTCCAAAGGAAAATAAGATTATTGTGCGGTGGGCGGTGGGCGGTGGGCGGTGTGTGGTGTGCGGTGTGCGGTGTTCGGTGTCATAATAAAGAAAATTAGAATGTTAACAAATCAAAAGGCAACTTTAAGCGTCGAATGTCATCAAATATAAAACTTTTTCTTAGTGAAACCAAAATAAAATGACCTAATTCTTAAATATTTTTAGTTTTCGAAGCTTATTCTGGTAAGCATTTATACAATTGGTTATAGTAAGAATTTGATGGAATTATAATTAAGGATAGCAAATGGATTCATTTTAATTTTTTGATCATAGACATATCCGACAAAGTCCAGAATCCAAAAAATTTAACCCTTCCTACTGGAAAACCAAATTTATTTGATTTTAAACCATCCTTTTCCGTCTACAAAAATAAGTTCATAACTTTGACTAACAACACATTATCATAAAAAGCCAAGCTCCCATCCTTTAAAAAAAAGGGAAATAAATAATTAAAATGTTGTTTTAGATATTTTGGATAGTTGTAATTTTTAAATGGACTTTGTTTTTAATAATATTCAGTTAAAACATAATAATTCGCAATTATCACCTGTTCAATAAGCTGAAAAACTATGTTTATATCTCTGATAGTAGATACTAAAACAGGAACAAAATGGATAGCTTTTAACATGAAACCCGTCTACTTGAAAACCGACAAGTTGGTTTCTATGTTGTTCTTCTCTTGAAAAAAGGGAAGTAGCTTCTTTGAGCCAAAATAAATAGTTACGATAATTCCTCCAAAACCAAAAATTTCTTTTGTGACTTGAATGCAGTAAACCTTTCTTCAGAAATACAAATAGTCTATCTTTTTTCTTGTTGAAATCAAAACTGTATTACATTACCAACAAGCTGTTTGCTACAACAAAAAAATTTAGTGTCTTGTCTTTAATCCTACTCATCATGAAAAGGCAAATCAATTTGGAGGGTGCTTTTCGGTCAAAAGAATTAAAGACAAAACACAGCCCAAAACTCGAAATCATAAATTATCAGTAAAAAAAGCATCTTACCTCATTCGAACTTATCCCTTTCCGCTATATTTGATACTTGCGTTAGAAAAGTTTAATTTTGTAATTATGGAACAAGAAACAAACAGACAGAAAAAAGTTGCTACGTTAATTCAGCACGATTTAGCAGAAATTATTCAAAAAGAACTGCGAAGCACAGGTCAGTCGGGGGTTATTGTTAGTGTAACAAAAGTCAGGATTACTTCTGATTTTTCTTTGGCTAAAGCTTATCTCAGTATATTCCCTAATGACAAAGTTGAAAAGGTGATGGAAGATATACAAAGACGTCGCACACAACTAAAAAACAAAGTTGCCCAACGGGCGAAACACCAATTGAGGAAATTCCCTGAATTATTATTGTATTTAGACGATAGTTTAGAGTATATCGATAAAATAGATGAGGCGATTAAGAAAAAAGAAGATCCAATCAAGCAACCTGATTTATTAGATAAACGCAAAAAGATCTAATTGAAATTTTCATTTTACATCGCCAAACGGTATTTGTTTTCAAAGAGTAAAAACAATGCCATCAACATCATCACCATAATTGCCGGAGTTGGTGTTTTTGCAGGCACTTTGGCTTTACTTATTGTATTGTCGGGGTTTGCCGGGCTGAAAGAATTCAGCATCCAATATACCAATGAAATTGACCCGGATCTCAAAGCTGTTCCCGCTGCGGGAAAATATATCACTTTGGACACCACAAAGGCAAGAAAGCTCAGAAACTTGGAAGGGATTCAAGGTTATTCGAAGGTGATAGAAGAAAGGGTTTTGCTCACTTATGAAAACAGGAGCATGCCGGCGATGATTAAAGGAGTCGATTTCAATTTTAATAATGTAACGGCTACAGACAAGTCACTTATTGCCGGATTCTGGTTTAAACAAGGCGATCAACAAGCGGTAATGGGAATCGATATTGCCCACAAACTCTCGATGGGGTTAAGCGGATATGGTGATGTTTTAAATCTTCGTGTTCCTAAACCCGGAAAAGGAATTATAACCGACCCATCCAAGGCGTTTAATTCTATGAACACAGTACCGGTAGGAATTTACAGTATCAATGAGGAGTTAAATGACAAATATGTCTTTATGCCGCTTTCCTCAGCCACTAAATTATTGAGTTTAAACCCTGAAGAAGTTTCAGGAATAGAAATAAAACTGGCTCCGGGAGTTAAAGAAAACACCATCAAAGATCAACTTCAAGAAATATTTGGAGAAGGAATTATCGTTAAAAACCGCATTGAGCTCAACGATGAACTCTATAAAATGCTCAACACCGAAAATCTGGCGGTTTATCTGATTTTTACTCTGGTTTTGATTATTGCTTTATTCAATGTCGGCGGCGCAATTGTAATGGCTATTTTAGACAAACGAGAAAATATCAAAACTTTATATAACCTCGGCGCCAACCTTCGCAGTATTCAACGTATTTTCTTTCTACAGGGAACCCTACTTACCTTAATCGGTGGCGTTTTAGGCCTTTTTGTGGGCGTAATCATAATCTTCTTGCAACAACAATTTGGTTTGGTGATGATTACACAAAACATGCCTTATCCGGTAATCCTTCAAATTGATAATCTGATTATCGTTTTCCTTACGATTATGGTTTTGGGTATTGTTGCCTCCTTCATCGGATCGACAAGAGTTTCTAGAGCGATAAGGATTTAACGGATAGCCAATAGCCAATAGCCAATAGCCAATAGCCAATATCGAATATCAAATATCAAATAACCAATATCGAATAGCCAATATCGAATATCAAATAGCCAATATCAAATAGCCAATAGCCAATATCGAGTAGCCAATATCGAATATCGAATATCGAATAGCCAATATCGAATATCGAATAGCCAATAGCCAATAGCCAATAGCCAATATCGAATATCAAATAGCCAATATCGAATAGCCAATAGCCAATATCGAATAGCCAATAGCCAATATCGAATAGCCAATATCGAATAGCCAATATCGAATAGCCAATATCGAATATCGAATAGCAAATATCAAATAGCCAAGTTTTTGATTATTTCCAAATTCAAATTGTAAAAGCTAACCTGAAAACTTAGCTGCATTCAAGTCACAAATCCAACTTTTAATCATCATCATCATCTAACTTCAACACTGCCATAAATGCTTCTTGTGGAATATCTACACTTCCCACTGAACGCATCCGTTTTTTACCTTCTTTCTGTTTTTCTAACAGCTTTCGCTTACGAGAAATATCACCGCCATAACATTTAGCCGTTACGTCTTTACGCAGTGCTTTTACGGTTTCACGAGCGATAATTTTTGCACCGATTGCCGCCTGAATAGGAATATCAAATTGCTGTCGAGGAATAAGTTTTCTTAGTTTTACACAAATCTTCCTACCCACATCATAAGCATTATCTCTGTGGAGCAATGCAGAAAGTGCATCTACCGGATTGCCATTAAGCAGAATGTCCACCTTTACCAAGTCGGATTTTCGCATGCCTATCGGACTGTAATCAAAAGAAGCATATCCTCTGGAAACGGTTTTTAAGCGATCATAAAAGTCAAATACAATTTCAGCCAACGGCAAATTAAAAAGCAACTCTACTCGCTCTGTGGTCAAATAAGTTTGGTTGACGATTTCTCCTCGCTTACTTATACAAAGCTCCATAATCGGTCCGATATAATCAGCTTTAGTGATAATACTGGCTCTGATATAAGGTTCTTCTACGCTTTCCAAACTGGAAGGATCCGGTAAATCTGAAGGATTGTTGACCAAAATCGGTTTATCCGGTGGCGTTGTAGTGGTATAAGCGTGGTAAGAAACGTTTGGAACTGTGGTGATCACCGTCATATCAAATTCGCGCTCCAGTCTTTCTTGAATAATTTCTAAGTGAAGCATTCCCAAAAATCCACATCGAAATCCAAACCCTAAAGCTGCTGAACTTTCCGGAATAAAAACTACCGAAGCATCGTTGAGTTGTAGTTTTTCCATCGCTCCGCGCAATTCTTCGTATTCATCGGTATCTACCGGATAAATCCCGGCAAAAACCATCGGCTTTACATCTTTAAAGCCCGCTATCATTTCTGTGGTCGGATTTTCTGCATCGGTAATGGTATCTCCGACTTTCACTTCCCGTGCATCTTTAATTCCGGTGATTAGATAGCCAACATCTCCGGTTTTAATTTCTTTTTGAGGAACTTGTTTTAGTCTTAAACTTCCTACCTCATTGGCATAATAATCTTCGTCGGTATTGATAAATTTAATATGCTGATCTTTTTTAATACTTCCCGAAAACACGCGGAAATACGTTTCCACTCCACGGAAAGAATTATATACCGAATCAAAAACCAAAGCACGCAAAGGAGCGCTGGGGTCGCCTTCAGGTGCAGGAACTCTTTCGATAATCGCTTTTAAGACTTCATCTACCCCCTGTCCTGTTTTTGCACTGGCTAAAATTATTTCTTCCAAATCACAGCCTAATAAATCAATTAAATCATCTGAAGTTTCTTCTACGTTGGCATTGGGTAAATCGACTTTATTCAAAATAGGAATTATCTCCAAGTCATTCTCAATCGCTAAATAAAGGTTGGAAATTGTTTGTGCTTGAATACTTTGAGCTGCATCAACAATTAACAGCGCGCCTTCACACGCGGCGAGGGATCTGGAAACCTCATAAGAAAAATCAACGTGCCCGGGGGTGTCGATTAAATTAAGTGTATAATCATTCCCTTCATATTTATAATCCATCTGAATCGCCTTACTCTTGATAGTAATCCCGCGTTCTTTTTCTAAATCCATACTATCCAGCAGTCGACTTTCTTTTTCACGATCTGTAACCGACCCCGTTGCATCCAACAAACGATCAGCCAAGGTACTTTTCCCGTGGTCAATATGAGCAATAATACAAAAGTTACGAAAGTGTTTCATAATACATATCCGAGTTCAAAACTTATTTTGAAAAGTCACAAAGATAAGTTTTTATAATAGATTGGAAGATAAACAATCTGAAACAATATATAAGATTCTGCTTTCATAAAGTTTACTTTCAAAGAAAACACAATCTTCATAGTTCAATTATGATAAAAACAATCAAGAAAAGATAGGAATACGGCAATAAATACCGCTGAAAAAATAAACTTTTGATAATTTAGTAAAGCTGCATTGTGATAAAGGACAGCGTTGTGGTTGGGCTAATGCCCAGCTGTAAGTTTTTATCAGTTCGCTAAAGCAAACCGTAATCGCTCATTTTTCTTATCAAATTAAAGCTCTCTGCAAACCAACCCAGATGAATCCATCCTTCCCACCAAAAGATCTGTCTCCTTTTCTTTTGATATTCATCATACTATATCTTTTTTTTCAACGGACTTTATTTCACCTCCCTATTTCGGGCTTTAGCCCAATTTGAAATCTACTGTTGAACAATTCAAAATTAATAATCTTTCAACTATCCGTATTAAAATCGGAAATAACCATTTTAAACTAAAGCTTAATTCTCCAAGATCACACCAATTCTCTCAAATATTTCATGTTGTTTTTAGCGGTGTTGACCACTTCGGCACCTCTGCCATTGATCATAAGTTTGGCCATAGCTTTGGCAAAACCTCGTACTTGTTTAAGCTTAATTTTAGGTGGCAGGGCAAGAGCGTCCGGATCTGTATAAACATTGATTAATCCCGGACCTTTATGAGTTAATGCCTCTTTGAAAACAGTAGGCACGTTGACAGAATCCCGAATTTCCCACGCTTTAATCTCCATCGCTTCGGCTACTTTTTTAAAATCGGGATTGTGCATATCGGTATTCCAATCCGGATATCCGGCAACCAACATTTCAAGTTGTACCATTCCTAAAGATTCATTATTAAAAATGATGATTTTTACAGGGATTTCATATTGACTAATAGTCATCAAATCACCTAAAAGCATACTTATTCCTCCATCACCACAAAGTGCGATAATTTGTCTTTCCGGCTCAGCTAACCCCGCACCGATAGCCATCGGCATCGCATTGGCCATAGAGCCGTGATTGAAAGAACCTGTGAGATATCGATTCTTTTTGCCTTTGAGATAACGTGCCGCCCAAACCGCAGACATCCCGGTGTCAACAGTGAATATCGCGTCATCATCTGCCAGTTCGTTAAGCACTCCGGCCACATATTCAGGGTGAATTTTTTCATTTTCACTTTTTGAGAAAACATAACTTTCATAATTGCTTTGGTCTTTTTGATAAGCTTCACACATTTCTTTCATGAAAGTATCATCCTCTTTCGGTTTGATTTTTGGCAAAAGAAAATCTAAAGTATCCTTGATCGAACCTTGATAGGCGTAATCAACTTTAGCTCGTCGCCCGATGCGCTCGGCTTTGATGTCAATTTGAACAATCGTATTTTTTTCAGGAAGGAATTCCGAATAGGGAAAATCTGTTCCCAACATCACCAATATATCCGCTTTGTGCATCGCTTCGAATCCGGATTTATTTCCCAACAATCCATTCATTCCGACGGCATAAGGATTATCATCTTTATCGAAAAATATCTTTCCTCTATAACTATATCCCAAAGGCGCATTGAGTTTCTCACAAAGCTCCATCACTTCCTCTTGTGCATCTTTACAACCATAGCCACAAAAAAGCATTATTTTTTTATCCTGATTAAGAAGGTTGGCCAAGTCATTCAAGTCTTCCTCACAAGGAACAATTCGAGTATTAGCGACAAAGTTTTTAGTCGAAATAAAATTCTCATCTATTTCTGCAGAAGCTACATCCCCGGGAAGTCCGACAACCCCCACTCCCCGCTCACTAAGTGCATGTTGAATAGCAGTCTGAAAACCATGTGCAGCTTGTTGAGGCGTATTTGCCATAAAACAATATTTGCTGCAATCGGCAAAAAGCTTAGTAATATTGGTTTCTTGAAAGTTATCCAAGCCCAACTTATCACTGGTTATGGTTGTGGCAATCGCAATCACCGGATTCCCCGAACGATTGGCATCGTACAATCCATTGATCAGATGAACATGACCCGGACCACTGCTGCCCATACAACAACCAATTCCATTTAATTCCGCTTCCATAGAAGCAGCATAAGCTCCGGCTTCTTCATGGCGAACGTGAATCCACTTCAGTCTGCCATCTCTTCTGATCGCATCATTAATCGGATTTAAACTATCTCCAGTGACCGCATAAACTCTGCGGACTCCGGCGTTATACAACATCTCAACAAGTAATTCGGCTATAATCATAAGAAGTAAATTTTAGGTGTGAAACAAAACGGCTTCCGCTTAGTGCAAATCAATTTATTACATTTTAATCTGCCTCAACATACGAAAACAACAACCAAACTTAACCAAAACAACTGTTTATCAATTTAAAACTAACAGATATTAACAATTTAGTATTTCACCTTGAGGATAGACAGATTACCAGTTGAACTCCGTTGGAAATTTAAAGAACCTGGTAATTTCACGAATAAATAATCAAAAGCTTAAGAGCTTAGGGTTTCAAAACTTCCGGCAGACAGTAATTTCAAAATTCGCTCCTTTTTCGGTTTCCTTAGTGCCCCCTGCGTAAGCCTTGGCGCACTCCGTGGTTAATAACATTACGACATTTAGAACAAAACAAAATCATTTGGAATTAATAAAGTAATAAGGTTTTTAAATTGAGGTAGCATATTTGTTATGAAGCTAATAAGGTTTGAAAGCTGTTCACCCTGAAATTTCTGCTCTTTTATAAAATCCAATTCGTAAATCATACGTTAGTTATTCC
>Ga0079225_10000599_pt1 | contig 19624 bp, 13 predicted proteins | sample Poulit2012_FD_76344 | JGI IMG/M metagenome (GOLD analysis project Ga0079225, IMG submission 76344) | Agricultural soil microbial communities from Georgia to study Nitrogen management - Poultry litter 2012 | ecosystem: Environmental > Terrestrial > Soil > Agricultural land | place: USA: Georgia... | reverse complement strand
TCTGGGTCCCCATGAGCGGGTCCGGGGGTGGCTGCACCGAGAAGGGCACCGTCTCGACCCAGAACTGCGGGTCGCCGAGCATGCTGCGCAGCGGCTCGGGCTGCGCTGCACGCAGCTCCTCGAGCGCGGCGAGGACGCCGCCGAGGTTCTCCTCCACGGCGGGCTCGAACGGGGTGGTGCCGGGCTCGGGTGCGGCGAGCTCGGGCCGGCGGTCGGGCAGCACGGCGACGACGTCGCGCGCGAGCGGGCTGGCCCCGGAGATCTCGTGGGTGGTCTGCCGGTCGTCGACGCCGGCGAGCAGCCGCGGCCAGGCGGTGACGACGCCCGCCACGAGGAGGACGAGGAGGATGAGCGCGACGGGCACGGCGCGGTGGGCCAGCGCCTGGCGGCGCGCGAGGGTGAGCAGCCCGGTCATCGCACCTCCTCGCGGTACTCGGCGTCCAGCGCCTGGGCCCGCACCCGGGCGGCCACGGCGGCGGCCACGACGACGAGCCCGGCGGCGAGGGCCGCGAGGGCGCCGAGGGCGGGCAGGAGGTCGAAGCGGCTGCCGAGCGGGAGCGGGGAGGACTGGGTGGCGGCGGCCCGCGCCAGGGTGGGGACGAGCAGCGCGGCGGCCGCCCACCCGGCGAGCACACCGAGGACGGTGCCGAGCGCGCCGACCCCGAGCAGCTCGGCGGTGCGGGTACGGGCCTGCCCCGCGGGCGGCAGGCCGAGGGCGCGCAGCACCATGACCTCGCTGCGGCGCTCCCGAGCGAGCGCGAGGACGACGGCGGCCACGCCGGTGAGGGCGAGGAGGACGGCACCGGCGGCAACGATCCAGAACGCCTGGCGGACCGAGGCTGCGGAGTCGCCCATCCCCTCTCCCGCGATCTCGACCTCGGCCTCCCGGCCGGCCAGGTCGCGGGCCGCGGCGGCGACGTCGGCGGCCGCGGCGTCGTCGGCGACGGTGACCCACACCTGCCCGGGCAGGACCGGGTTGGCCTGGCGGGCGAGCACGTGGTGGCCGAGGGCGGCGAGGTCGACGAGGAGCGCGTGCTCCTCCAGTCCGCCGGGGACGGCGTCGGCGACGGCGACGACGGTGAGGTCGACACGCGCGCCCGCGAGGTCGACGGTGGCCGTGTCGCCGACGGTGAGGTCGCCCGCCGTGGCCAGGGCGGCGTTGACGACGGCGGGCACGGGGGCGGGGGCGGCGGGGACGAGGCGCACGGCAACCTCCCCGCCCACCAGCGGCCCGAACGAGCCGGCCGCCTCGGGTGGGGTGCCCAGGCCGGCCCGCACCCCGAGGGTGCCGGCCACCTCGACGGGGACGTCGCGGGCGCCCAGGGCGTCGGTGAGCTGCCAGGGGGTCCCCTCGAGGGGGAGGTCCTGGCCGTCGGCCGCGACGCCCACGACCTCGAAGCCGGCGTCGGAGCCGGTCTGGGGCCCGGTGAGCTCGACGTCCAGGGCGACGACGCGGTACTTCCCCGGCCCGGGGAGGGGCACGCGCAGGATGTGCTCGGCGGGCTCCGGCCCGACGACGCCGTCGGTGCCGTCGGGGTCGGCGGAGAGCGGGTCGAGCGCGAGCATGCTCAGCGCGCCGTCCTCGTCGGCCACCCATACCGCGGCCGCGAAGGTGAAGACCTCGGCGGCGAGCCGGGCGCGCTGCTCGGCGAGGGCCGCTTCGGCCTCCTCCTCGCTGAGTCCCTCGAGCCGGACGAGGTACTCGCGGTACTGCGCCTCGACCGCCGCGCGGGTCTCCCGGGCGGACGCGGAGTGGTCCAGGTGGGCCCGCACCGTGACCTCGAGGGACTGCGCCCCGGCCGGCAGGGCGATGCCCGCCTCGTCGGGGGCGAGCCCCTCGGCGGCGCCCGCGACGGCGACCTGCTCGGGGACCCGCATGAGCTCCTCGGTGCGGGTGGTGTCGAGCGCGGTGACGGCGACCGGGAGCTCACCGAACGTCCCGCTCCCCCGCAGCACGGCGCCGGCGCCCGCGACCCCGGGCAGCTCGGCGTACGGCGCAGCGGAGAGCGCCCGCGGCTCGGCCGGCCGGGAGGTGGCACCGGTGGGCACCGTCACCCGCACGTCGGCACCGGTCGCGAGGGCGGCGACGTGGTCGCGTTGGACGGTGGTGGCACCGGCGAACGACGAGGCGACGGTGGTCGCCCCGACGGCGAGGACGACGAGGACGAGCGGGACGGCGTAGGCGCGCACCCGCCGGGAGACCTGCCGCGCGGCGAGCACACCGACGAGCCCGCGCTCCCGTTCGCGCACCCGGGCGATGAGCCGGGTCAGCGGCCCGAGCAGTGCCAGGGCGAGCACGGCGAGGGCGGCGAGCACCGCCCCCAGGGAGACGACGGCGAGCGCGTCGGCGCCGCCGTCGGCGATGAGCGGGGTGCCGTGCCGGAGCAGCTGCCAGGCGGAGAGCACGGCGGCCGCGGCGGTGAGGACGACAGTCCCGGCGGCGGCCGCGCCCCGCACCCGGCCGGAGCGGTCGGCGACCATCCGTCGCGCGATGGCCCGGGCCTGGGTGCCGGTGACGACGGCGCCGGTCACGACGGTGAGGACGGCGACGGTAAGCCCGCTCACGGCGATGACCGAGCGCTGGGCGGCACCGCCGTCCAGCCGGCCCACGACGACGGTGGCGAGCACCGTGCCCACGGCGGAGCCGACGAGGGCGACGACGACGAGCTCCGCCGTCGACCACACCGTGACCTGCCGGGGCGAGGCCCCGCGGGCGACGAGGATCTCCGTCTCCCGGGCCCGGGCCTGCCCGAGCAGACGGACCACCTGGACCAGCGCGACGAGCGAGATGACCCCGAGCAGCGCGACCGGTACCAGCCCGACGGCGGCGGCGGTGCGTGTCGCCTCCTCGAGGTCGGCGACGGTCTGGGCGAGCCCGCCGGTGACGGTCAGCCCGCGGACGGCGACCGCGTCGTCCGCGCCCAGGGCGAAGTCGAGGTCGGCGAGCCCGGCGGCCAGCGCGGGCAGGTCGGTGACGGTGAGCGCTGCCGGGTCGGGGTAGACGGTCCACCGCACGAAGGGCGCGTCGGTGAGCTCGGTGACCGTGCCCGGGTCGGCGAGCAGCGGGCCGACCGCCGAGCCGTCGGTGCCCGCGGCGACCATGGGGTCGGCGAACCAGGCGCGGTCGTCGGTCGGGTGCCAGGTGCCGGCGACCTCCAGGGCGGTGCCGCGCACCTCGAGCGTGGCACCCGGCGGGAGCTCGCCGACCACCTGCTCCGGGACGAGCACCTGCCCCGGGGCGAGCGCGACGTCGGCAACCGGCTCGGCGAGGACGACGCGCAGCTCCTCCTGCCCGGCCCGCGCCCCCAGGGGCTCCGTCCAGAGGCCGCGGCTGACGGCCAGGTCGGGGCCGAGCAGCCGGGTGAGGGTGGCGCGCACGGCTGCGTCCTGGGCGTCGGGGTCGTCCGCGAGCCGGGTCTGCACCTGGATCCCGGCCTCCCGCGCCGGTGCCTCGACGAGGGTGGAGCGGACGGTGGACACCCCGGCCGCCCGGGTGTAGCCGATGGTCCCGGCGAGGATGGCGGCGACGGTGGCAGCGAGGACGAGCAGGGTGAGCAGGGTCCCCAGCTGCGCGCGGGCACGCCGCAGGAGGAACCGTGCCACCCTCATCCCCGGACCACGCAGCCCCTACTCCCGGGTGGAGTCGTCCAGCGGGCCCGTGCCGGCGTCGAGCTGCAGCTCGCTCACCTGCTCACCGACGGACTGCAGGAGCGCGTGGCGCTCCTCGCGACGGCGCCGCTGCTCGATCGGGTCGGGCACCGGGGCGGCGGCGAGCAGCCGCTGGGTGTACTCCTCCTGGGGCCGCTGCAGCACGTCCTCCCGGCTGCCCTTCTCCACGACGCGGCCGTTCTGCAGGACGACGACGCGGTGGGCGAGCATGTCGATGACGGCCAGGTCGTGGGAGATGAACAGGCAGGCGAAGCGGTACTGCTGCTGCAGGTCGGTGAACATCGACAGCACGCTGGCCTGGACGGAGACGTCCAGCGCCGAGGTCGGCTCGTCCGCGACGAGCAGCTCGGGCTCGAGCACGAGGGCGCGGGCCACCGACACGCGCTGGCGCTGGCCGCCGGAGAGCTCGTGCGGGTAGCGGTTGTACACGCTGCGCGGCAGGTGGACGGCCTGGAGCAGCTCGTGGACCTTGCGCTCCCGGGAGCGCCGGTCCCCGACCTTGTGGACGACCATCGGCTCGGCGATGATGTCGCCGATCGGCAGCCGCGGGTTGAGGGAGGCGGCCGGGTCCTGGAAGATCACGCCGATCCGCCGGCGCAGCGCCTTGGCCTCCTTGCGGCTCAGGGCGCCGAAGTCCTGCCCGAAGAGCCGGATGGTGCCGCTCGCCGCCGGGATGAGGCCGAGTGCGCAGCGGCCGATCGTCGACTTGCCGGAGCCGGACTCGCCGACCAGGCCGACGACCTCGCCCTGCCGCACGGTGAAGGAGACGTCGTCGACCGCCCGGAAGGGCGGCTTGCCGGCGCGCTGGTACTCGATGACGAGGTTCTCCATGCGCAGCGCGTCGACCTCGTTGTCGTCGTGCTCGGGGGCCGCGACGCCGGCGATGCCGAGCTGGTCGCGCCCGTGCCCGAGGTGGGGCACGGCGTCGAGCAGCCGCTTGGTGTACGGGTGGGTGGGGTGCCGCAGCACCTGCTCCACGGTCCCGGTCTCGACGATGTTGCCCTTGAACATCACCGCGACCCGGTCGGCCATGTCGGCGACCACGCCCATGTTGTGGGTGATGAGGAGGATGCCGGTGTTGAGCTTGTCCTTCAGCGACCGGAGGAGGTCGAGGATGTCGGCCTGGACCGTGACGTCCAGCGCGGTGGTCGGCTCGTCGGCGATGATGACCTTGGGGTCGCAGCTGATCGCGATCGCGATGACCACGCGCTGACGCTGGCCGCCGGACAGCTCGTGCGGGTACTGCTTGAGGCGCCGCTCCGGCTCGGGGATGCCGACCATGCGGAGCAGCTCGACCGCGCGCTCGTCGGCCGCCTTGCCGAAGGCGATGCCGTGCAGCTCGAGCGCCTCGGTGAGCTGGGTGCCGATGGTGAGCACCGGGTTGAGCGCCGTCATCGGCTCCTGGAACACCATGGCGACGTCGTTGCCGCGCATGCGGCGCAGCGCTCGCTCGTCGAGGTCGCGCACGCTGTTGTCGCCGACCTGGACCCGGCCGCCGGTGCGGGCGTTGCTCGGGAGCAGCCCCAGGGCGGTCATCGACGTCACGGACTTGCCCGAGCCGGACTCGCCGACGAGGGCGACGACCTCGCCGGGCTTGACGTCGAGCGACACGCCCTTGACGGCGTGGACGGAGCCGAACTCGGTGCGGAACCGGACGTCGAGGTCGGAGAAGGTGAGGACCGGCTCGCGGAACTGCTGGGAGGTGCTCATCAGTCCTTGTTCCTGTTCTGGCGGGGGTCGAAGGCGTCGCGCAGGCCGTCGCCGATGAAGTTGACGCTCAGCGCGATGCCGAGGATGAAGATGCCGGGCCACCAGAACAGCCACGGCCGGGAGGTGAAGGAGGCCTGGTAGGTGTTGATGAGGACGCCGAGGGAGGTGTCCGGGGGCTGCACGCCGAAGCCGAGGAAGGACAGTGAGGTCTCCAGCAGGATCGCGGCCGCGATCGACAGCGTGGCCGAGACGATGATGGTGCCCAGCGTGTTCGGCAGGATGTGCTTGACGATGATCCGCCACGGCGAGGTGCCCACGGCCCGGGCGGCGGCGACGAACTCGCGCTCCCGCAGGGAGAGGACCTCACCGCGCACGAGCCGGGCCAGGCCGGTCCAGGTGACGACACCGAGCATGATCGCCAGCAGCCAGATGGAGCCGCCGCTGATCTGGCCGAGCACGGCGGCCAGCACGAGCAGCGGGATGACGATGAGCAGGTCCGTCAGCCGCATGAGCAGGGACTCGATCCAGCCGCGGAAGTAGCCCGCGGCGGCACCGATCGCGGTCCCGATGAGGGTGGAGACGATGCCGACGACGAGCGCGATGATGAGCGAGCGCTGGGTCCCGCGCATGACGAGGGCGAAGAAGTCCTTGCCGACGTTGTCCTGCCCGAAGGGGTGCTCCCCGATCTGGAAGGGCCACAGGCTCAGCGTCGGCCGTCCGCCGTCGACGACGGAGGCGGCGAGCGTGTAGTCGTGCTTCCACCAGCCGGGGAAGGGCCCGAACCCGATCGAGGTGTAGGACAGCAGCGTGATGAAGATCAGCACGCCGAGGGAGACCATGGCGCCGCGGTGCCGCAGGAAGCGGCGCAGCACGAGTTGTCCCTGGGAGTAGGACTTGTCGGTCTTGCCCTCGAGGTCCTCCTCGACGGACAGCGGGTCGACGTTCTGCACGGTGCCCGGGTCGGCGCCCTGCGTGGCCGGCTGGGGGACGATGTGCTCCGGCCGGTCGTTCTTCCTGAACCTTCTCATCGATGCCTCCGGGTCGCGGGGCGGGTAGTACGGGTGCCTGCGTCGTTCACGGCGGTCACCGTCGGATCCGCGGGTCGAGGAAGGCGTAGGCGATGTCGGCCAGCATGTTCATCACGACGGCGGCGGTGCCGGTGACGAGGAAGAAGGCCATGACCGGCCCGGGGTCGACCTGGACGAGCCCGGTGCGGAAGAGCTCGCCCATGCCCTTCCACCCGAAGACCGTCTCGGTGAGGACCGCGCCACCGATGAGGCCGGCGAAGTCGAAGGCGACGATCGTGGTGATCGGGATGTGGGCGTTGCGGAAGGCGTGCTTGGTGATGACCACCCGCTCGGACAGGCCCTTGGACCGGGCGGTGCGCACGTAGTCCTGCTCGAGCACCTCGAGCATCGAGGACCGGGTGTAGCGGCTGTAGTTGGCCACCGAGATGAGGGTGAGGAGGATGGTCGGCAGCAGCAGCTGGGTGCCCTTGTCGAGGAACTCCTGCCAGAACGTGCCGTCGTACCCCGGGGTCTCGGCGCCGATGGTGGAGATGGGGCGGCCGTTGCGGATGGTGGCGAGGTAGCTCGCCCAGCTGGACAGCGCCTTGTCGACGACGACGGTGATGCTCATGACCGTGGCCGTGGCCACCGAGACCCAGATCGCCATGCGGCGGGAGTAGCCGCCCCACAGCGCGCCGCTGACGACCGCGACGACGATGGCGAGGCCGAACAGCCCGATGAGGATGCCCCAGCTCGGCTCGTCGAGCAGGCCCTGGAAGACGAAGTAGCCGACGATGCCGGCGGCCACCGTGGTGAGCGCGGCGTACAGGACGTTCTTGTTCCCCAGGCCCGAGCTCAGCATGACGATGAGCAGGGCCGCACCGATCGAGACGAGCGCGACGACGCCGATGCCCAGTGCCGGCTGGCGGTACCAGTTGACGGCGTCGAAGTACGTCATCGCGGCGAAGACGAAGAGGAAGGTGGACCCGCCGGTGAGGAGCCGGCGGCGGGTGTCGCCGCCGAGGGAGCCCGCGACGATGAGGGCGAGGACGAGCGCGGCGAGAGCGATCTGCCAGATGGCGAGGTCGGGGTCGGCGATCCAGTCGTTGAAGCGGATCGCCCCGTACTCCTTGAGCAGCACCGCGGCCCAGAAGACCGGCAGGGAGTACAGCATGAAGGCGAAGAAGGTGACGATGTAGTCGAAGCCGGAGTACTGCCGGATGGCGGTGAGGATGCCCACGCCGATGCCGATGACGATGGCGAGCAGCGTGGCCAGCACGACCAGGCGCAGGGTGGCCGAGGCGGCGCTGCCCACGAGGTCGATGACCGGGATCCCGGCGCGGTTGAGCCCGAGGTCGCAGGCGCCGACGACGCACTTGCCCACCCCGGCCAGCCAGGCGCCGTACCGCTCGTACCACGGGTCGTCCAGGCGCATGTTGGCGATGCGCTGGGCCATGAGGTTGTCACGGTTGGGGTCGTTGGACTCCCGCAGGTCCTCCAGGGGGTCGCCCGAGTTGATGGTGAGGACGAACATGAGGAGGGACCCACCGAGCAGGACGAGGAAGGATATTCCCAGCCTGCGCAGGATGAACTTGATCACGAGCTTGCCCTTCGGGTCTTCCAGGTGAGCCCGGTCAGCCTAGCCCTGTCCTTGTGGGACCCGGACCGGCTCCGAGAGTCACGTCGTAGCACCGTACACGCGAGCCGGTGGGGCAGAGGGGCCTTCCCCTCTGCCCCACCGGCATGATTCCGCGTGTCTCAGGTGACCGGAGTGACGATCACCTCAGGTTGCGGGTCACTCAGCGAGGAGCCACTGCTCCGCGTTCCACGCCACCTGGTTCTGGGTGGCGGTGTGGCGGACGTTCTGCATGCCCGCCGTGTGCGCGACGACACCCGGGTGGGCGAAGACGGGGATACCGAAGAGGGTGTCCCACAGCTCCTTCTCGATGATCTTCGTCTGCTCGAGGTGGACCTCCGGGTCGAGCGAGGCGGACAGGGCCGTCCAGGCCTGGTCCACCGTCTCGTTGGAGTACTGCCCGTAGTTCTGCGGGTAGCCGGTGGAGTAGATGTTCTGGCCCGAGGCGATCTGGCCCGAGCCGGCCCACGCGAAGAGGGCGACCTCGTAGTCACCGGCCGGCAGCGCGTTGGAGAAGAAGTCCTGCGAGCCGACGTCGATGATGTTGAAGCCGACCTGGTCACAGCTCGACTTGATGAGCTCGACCTCGTTGGTGCGGCGCGGGTTGGGCGCCGAGTAGCCGATGCGGACGTCGATCGGGGTCTCGAGGCCGGACTCCTCGACGAGGCGCTGGGCCTCCTCGAGGTTCACCTCGTCGTAGCGGCCGTCGTAGGCGGCCGAGACGACCTCGTCGTAGTTGTCCTGGAAGGGGAAGACCTCGCGGGCGTTCATGACGACGGCCTCGGGGTCGATCGGCTTGATGAGGTTGTCGACGATCTGCTGGCGCGGCACGCAGTAGGCGAAGGCCTCGCGCAGCGCCAGGCCGCCCTGCTCCTCGGAGAACGCGCTGCTCTCGCGGAAGTTGAAGTCCAGGTGCTCCCAGGTCAGCTCGGCGCCGGTCTGGATCTCGACGAGGTCACCGAGGGCCTCGAGCTGGGGCAGGGTGTCGACCGTGGCCTGCGGCTCGATGACGTTGAGGTCACCGTTCTGCAGGGCCTGGACGTGGCCGGAGGCGTCGAGGAAGCGGAAGGTCAGCTCCTCGGTGGCCGGCGGCGGGCCCCAGTAGTTGGGGTTGGCCTCGATCGTGATCGACTGGCCGGCGGTCCAGCCGCCCTCCTTGAACTGGTAGGCGTTGCCGGAGGGGGCGATGGCCGGGTCCGGGACCTCACCGGGGCTGGAGAGCCAGCCGGTGTTCCAGAACTCCGCGGCCTGCATGAGGGTGTCGACGTCCTCGTCCCAGATGGCCTGGACGAGCTCCTCCTCGGTGATGCCGATCTGCTCGGCGATCACGTGGGCCGGGAAGAGGTAGGCGCCGGTGACGAGCCGCCAGTCGGGGTACTTCTCGGCGTACTCGACGGTGAAGGTCTTGGCGTCGAAGCTGTCGGCCTGCGGGCCGTCCGGCACGTTGACCTGGGTGTAGTCGGTGCCGGAGACGTGGTTGAACGGCGGGGTCTCGGCGTCCTCGGGGAAGAGCCACGCCGGGTTCTGCGAGACCCACTCCATGAGGAAGTCCGCGTAGTCGATCGGGTTGCCGTCCGACCACACGGCGTCGTCGGCGACGGTGTACTCGATGACGAGCGGGTCGTCGCCCTCGAGGCCCGAGACGACCTCGGCGGTGCCGAAGTGCTCGTTCTCGTAGATGGTGCCGTCGGTGCCGAAGTAGAAGAAGCCCTCCGGCAGGATGCGGTCCATGATGACGTTGTTGTACGTGCTGTACGTGTCCGCCGTCTTGGAGTTGTAGCCGGTGAACTCGTCCTGGCCGGTCGAGTAGAAGGTGTTGCCCTCGACGGTCTGGATGTCGCCCAGGTCCGCCTTGGCAGTGCTCTCCGTGCCGGTGTCCCCGCCGGCGTCCTCGGTCTGGGTCGCGTCGTCGCCGGTGGTGCCCGTGTCGCCGTCGTCGTCGCTCGGGCTGGTGCACGCCGCGAGGACGAGCGAGCCAGCCGCGAGGACGGCGGCAGCCTGGGCTGTACGCCTGATCTTCAATGTTCCTCCTGGATGCGTTTGGCGTGCCGCGGCGGCACCGGGGTGCCGGTGGGCGTGCCGCGGTACACGCCGAGGTGCCGTCACGGTACACACGCACGAACGGCGGTTAGGGCACTCACCACAGACTCGCAACACATTCGTTATGGACTTGAGACAGGGTGTGGGGAGAATCTCACCATCCGGACAGCGTGATGCCCGCCACTCGCGACGGGGCGCTCGGGGCGGCACATCCGGGTGTGCCGGGGCCTGCTCGGACCCGGCCCGGAATGGGGCCGGAACGGTGCCCGGTGTGCCGGGGAGCCCGCTCAGACCCGGCCCGGGAGGTGGCCGACGCGGTGCACGGGTGTGCCGGTGTGCCCGCTCAGACCTGGCCCGGGAGGTGGCCGAAGCGGTGCAGCGTGCGCGAGACGGCCTGCTCCCGGAGCATCGCGAGCAGCTCGCGTCGGCCGGTGGCGAGCACCGGTCCGGCGACGACGCTGACCGCCGGTGACCACAGGGCGTCGACGAGCGCGTCGGCCGCGGGCCCCTCCCCGACGACACGCACTCGTTCCACGCCCTCGGCGCGGACCCGGTCGAGGAGCTCGGCGTCCGTCTCCCCGCGCACGACGTGGCGCGCCAGCCGCCGCAGCCCGGCCCGGGCCTGCGGGCCGTCGAGGGCCTTGAGCGTCGCGCTCGTCACCGGGTCGAGGCTGACCCGCACCGGGGTCCCGGCGGCGAGGGCGGCGAGGAGCACCCGGACGAGCTCGACCGGCGCGACACCGGGCACGGTGCGCACCAGCACCGGCACGGGGCGGTAGCGGAAGATGTTGGCCTCGGCGCGCAGGCCGGTGTGGTCCTGCTCCTGCCCGACCTCCGCCTCCCAGGCGGCGGCGTCGGAGCCGACCGCCCGCTCCAGCCAGGTGCGCTCGGCGTCGTCGGTGACGAGGGTGCGGAGATCGGCGAGCGCGGCGCGCACCTCGGCGCCCGGTTCCGCGGTGCGGGTGGGCAGCCCGTCCAGCGCGAAGTGGCCGAGCTGGGCGACGTAGTTCGGGCCGCCCGCCTTGGCACCCGGTCCCACACCGGAGGCCTTCCACCCGCCGAAGGACTGCCGGCGGACGATGGCGCCGGTGATGTGCCGGTTGACGTAGGCGTTGCCGACCTCGACGTGCGCGAGCCAGTGCTCGATCTCCTCCTCGTCCAGCGAGTGCAGCCCGCCGGTGAGGCCGTAGGCGGTGGCGTTCTGCAGCTCGATCGCCTCGTCGAGGGTCGCGGCACGCATGATGCCCAGGACCGGCCCGAAGCACTCGGTGAGGTGGAAGAAGGAGCCGGGGGCGACGCCGTCCTTCAGGCCCGGGGACCACAGCCGCCCCGAGCCGTCGAGCTGGTAGGGCTCCACCAGCCACCGCTCCCCGAGCTCCAGGGTGGTCAGCGCCCGCCGCAGCTTGCCGGTGGGGGGCTCGATGACCGGGCCCATCGTGGGTCCGAGGTTGGTCGGCCAGCCGACACGCAGCGAGCGGACGGCGTCCACGAGCTGGCGCAGCAGCCGCTCGGAGTGGCCCGCCGAGCCGACGAGGATCGCCAACGAGGCCGCCGAGCACTTCTGCCCGGCGTGGCCGTAGGCGCTCTTGACGAGGTCGGCGACGGCGAGGTCGTAGTCCGCGGCGGGGGTGATGACCAGGGCGTTCTTCCCGGACGTCTCGCCCAGCACCCGGGGCCCGCCGGGCCGTCCCGCGCGCCAGGAGCTGAACAGCTCGGCGGTCTCGACGGCGCCGGTGAGCACGACGGTGTCGACGCCCTCGTGGGCGACGAGTGCGCGCCCGACCTCGCCCTCGTCGGTGCGCACCACCTGGAGGACGTCGTCGGGGATCCCGGCGGCGTGCAGTGCCGCGACGGCGATCTCGGTGCAGCCGGGGACCGGCGGCGCCGGCTTGATGACCACGGCGCTGCCCGCCGCCAGCGCGGCGAGCACCCCGCCGATGGGGATCGCGACGGGGAAGTTCCACGGCGGGGTGACGAGGGTGAGGACGTCGGGCACGAAGCGGGCGCCGTCGGTGTGGAGCGAGGCTCCGGGTTCGAGCTCGAGCGCGCGGTCGGCGTAGTAACGGGCGAAGTCGATGGCCTCGGAGACCTCGGGGTCGGCCTGCTCGATGGTTTTGCCGCCCTCGGCGGCCATCTGGGTGATGAGCTCGCCGCGGCGCACCTCGAGCTCGTCGGCGGCGCGGCGCAGCAGCTGTGCCCGCTCGGCGGCGGGTCTCGCGGCCCAGCCGGGTTGGGCGCCCCGCGCGCGGGCGACGACGTCGTCCACCTCGGCGACGGACCCGAGCACCGGGGACCGGGGTGTCGCGGGCCGGGCGCGCAGCCGCTCGGCGGCCCAGGTGCGGACCTCGGGCAGTGCCGGGTCGGCGTCGGTGGTGTTGGTGAAGGTGGGGCCCGCCGGCTCCCGGTCGGGGGTGCGCCGGCGGGCGGCGGAGACGGTGGCGAGGTCCCGGACCGAGGCGCGGAAGCGGGCCTCCTGGTCGGCCATCGCCGGCGCTCGTTCGCCCGGCTCGGCGAACAGGGCGCGCAGGAAGTTCTGCGGCTGGGCGTTCTCCTCCAGCCGGCGCACGAGGTAGGAGACCGCGACGTCGAAGTCCTCGGGGGCGACGACGGGGGTGTAGAGGAGGACGGCGCCCACCGCGTCCTTCACGGCCCGTGCCTGGGAGGGGGCCATGCCCTGGAGCATCTCGACGTCGAGCATGGCGCCCACGCCGCGCCGCTCGGCGAGGAGGTGGGCCAGGGCGACGTCGTAGAGGTTGTGCGAGGCGACACCGATGCGCAGCGCCCCGGCGAGCTCGGGGCGCAGGGCGCGCTCGACGAGGCGCAGGTAGTTGGCGTCGACGTCCGCCTTGGACGGGTAGGGCGCCTGCTCCCAGCCGTGGAGCTCCGCCTCGACCCGCTCCATGGACAGGTTGGCGCCCTTGACGAAGCGGATCTTGATCCCGGCGTGCCCGGCGGCCCGGCGCTCCCGGGCGAAGGCGACGAGCCGCTCGAGCGCGGCGACGGAGTCGGGCAGGTAGGCCTGGAGCACGATGCCCGCCTCGAGGTCGGCGAACTCCGGCTCGGAGAGCAGCGCGGTGAAGACCTCGAGGGTGAGGTCGAGGTCGCGGTACTCCTCCATGTCGAGGTTGACGAAGGCCTGGGGTGTGCGGGCTGCGGCGGCACGGTAGAGCGGGCGCAGGCGCTCCAGCACCCGCTCCACCGTGCCCCGGGTGTCCCACGTGGTGATCTGGGAGACGAGGGAGGAGACCTTGATGGACACGTAGTCGACGTCCTCGCGCTCGAGCAGGGCGCGGGTGCGGTCGGCCCGGGACTGGGCCTCGGCCTCGCCGAGGACCGCCTCGCCGAGGAGGTTGATGTTGAGCCGGAAGCCCTCCCGGCGTGCCCGCTCGAGGTGGCCGGCGAGGGCGGGGTCGTGGGCGTCGACGACGAGGTGACCCACGATCTGGCGCAGCCGCCGGCGCGCCAGGGGCACGACGAGCTGCGGGGCGAGCGGGGCGGCCAGCGCGCCCGCGCCGAGGAGGAGCCGGTCGACGGGGCCGAGGAAACGGGCGGCACCGGCCGAGATGCGGGCCAGCTCGCGGGCGGCGACGCGCACGTCCTCGGGACGGGCGACGCGGTCGACGAAGCGGACGGCGAGGTCGAGGCCCTCGGGGTCGCTGACGAGGGCGGCGAGCTGCTCCGAGGCCGCGCGCTCGGCGCGGGTCTGGCCCTCGTCGGTGGCGGCCAGCCAGGCGGTGGCGAGGTCGACGGCGTCCTGGACGAGCTCCGTCACGTCCGCCGGGACCGGACCGGTCCCGGGATGGGTCTGCGCGCTCATCGGGCTCCTCCCATGGGGTGATGCCACGGTAGGAAACCTGGGCCGTCGGCGCAGCACGAGAGGGGGTCGGAACCTGCGCCTTTCCGGCGCCCGCTACGGTGGTCCGTGCCGCGGCCCGGGCTCAGGCACGCCCGAGGCTGCCGAGGAGAGGACCCCCGAGATGTCGCTGCCGTTCGTCGCCGCCGCCGACGTCCGCGCGGCGCTGCCCTACGACCGCGCGATCGCTGCGGTCGAGGACGCGCTCCGCACCGCCGTCGACCCGGAGACCGACAGCCCGCGGCTCTTCAGCCCCGCACCGGACGGGGAGCTCCTCCTCATGCCCTCCACCGGGCAGCGGTACAGCGGGGTCAAGGTCGCCACGGTCGCACCGCTCAACCCCGCCCGCGGGCTGGAGAAGATCCAGGGCGTCTACCTGCTCTTCGACTCCGCCACGCTCGCCCCGCTCGCGGCGCTCGACGGCGCGGCGCTCACCGCGGTGCGCACCCCGGCCACCACGCTCACCGCCGTCAAGCACATCGCGGCGGCACCCGGGGCGGGCGACTTCCCCACCACGCCGCACGTCGTCGTCCTCGGCGCGGGTGTGCAGGCGCTGGAGCACGTGCGGGCCGCACGCACGGTGTTCCCGGCGGCGACGTTCACCGTCGTCGGGCGCCGCGCGGAGCGGGTGGAGGCGCTCGTCGCGACCCTGGCCGCGGAGGGCGTGGCGGTCGCGCCCGGGGAGCGCGACGCGGCGGTGCGCGCGGCCGACGTCGTCCTGTGCGTCACCTCGTCGGCGGAGCCGGTGTTCGACGGCTCCCTGCCGGCCGACCACGCCGTCGTCGGGTCGGTCGGTGCGCACGGGCCCGACGTCCGGGAGGTCGACGCCACGCTCGTGCGCCGCTGCGACGTCGTGGTGGAGGGCCGGGAGTCGGCGTGGCGCGAGTCGGGCAACCTGCTGTCGGTGGCGGACGCCGCGCACTGGCGCCGGGTCGCGCCGCCGAACCTGCGTGACCTCGTCACCGGCGGCTTTCGCCGCACGCCGGGGCGGCCCGCGCTCTACACCGCGGTGGGGATGTCCTGGGAGGACCTCGTCCTGGCGACCGTCGTCTACGAGGCGACCGTCACGTCCCGGGCTTGACCGCGATGACCGGGCAGGTAGCGTCGAGCAGGACCCGCTGGGCGGTGGAGCCGAGGATGAGCTTGCCGATCGGGCTCCGCTTGCGGATGCCGATGCCGATCGCGCGTGCGTTCTCCTCCTCGGCGGCCGCGACGATGTCCTCGGCCGGCTCCATGCCGCGCACGAAACCGCGCACCGTGGCCTGGACCCCGAGCTCGTCGAGGCGCGCCTTGGCCTCGGCGAGGGAGACGTCGAAGCGGGCGACCTCCTGGGCGTCCATGTCCGGCCCGCCGTGCCGGGAGCCGACGACGACGAGCCTGGTGCGGCGCAGCTCGGCCTCCTCGGCGGCGTGCTGCAGCGCGGCGCGGCCTTCCGGGGTGGGGATGTACCCGACGACGATCGGCACGGTGACTCCTCGTGTAGGGGCGACGTTGCACCGCGATCATCCCAGCGCCGGACGACGGGACGTGGGCAGTTGGTCCCGGATCGTGCGCCACGGGAGGTCACGGTGAGCGCGCGTGGCCACGCCGCCGGGGTGGCCGCCGTCCTCGTCACGTCGGTGCTGTGGGGCACCACCGGCACGGCCGCCACCTTCGCCCCGGCCGCCGGGCCGCTGGCGATCGGCGCGGCGGCGCTGGGGGTGGGCGGGCTGCTCCAGGCGGTGGTCGCGGTGCCGGCGCTGCGCCGGGAGTGGCCGCGGCTGCGGGCGGACGGCCGGACGGTCTGGGTCGGCGCGGCCGCGGTGGCGGTCTACCCACTGGCGTTCTACAGCTCGATGCGTCTGGCCGGGGTCGCCGTCGGCACCGTCGTCTCGCTCGCGTCCGCACCGCTCGCGTCCGGGCTCCTCGAGCGGGTGGTCGAGGGCCGCACGCTGAGCAGGCGGTGGGCGGTGGCGGCGGCCCTCGGCATCGTGGGCAGCGCGCTGCTCTGCCTGAGCGGCCCGGGCGGCGCGGCGGCGTCGACCCCGGCGGTGCTCGGCGGTGTCGGGCTGGGCCTCGTCGCGGGGAGCACCTACGCGACCTACTCCTGGACGGTGCACCGTCTCCTGTGGCGCCGGGTCGGTCGGGCGGCGGCGATGGGGGCCGTGTTCGGCCTGGGCGGTGCGCTGCTGCTGCCGGTGCTGCTCCTCACCGGTGCGCCGCTGGTCGCCTCGCCCCAGGCGTTCGGCGTGGCGGCGTACATGGCGCTGGTGCCGATGTTCCTCGGCTACCTGCTGTTCGGCTACGGGCTCACCCACGTCACGCCCAGCACCGCCACGACACTCACGCTGGCCGAGCCCGCGGTGGCGGCGCTGCTCGCCGTCGTCGTGGTCGGGGAACGGCTCCCCGCCGTCGGGTGGATGGGGTTGGCGACGATCGCCGCGGCACTCGTCGTCCTCGCGCCGCGGACCACGCCCCGTCCGACCGGAGCGGTTCGGGGCGCGGCGACGGACGCCCGGTAGGAGACGAAGGGCCCAGCCGGGGGTCCGCCGTCGGGGCCTATGGTCGCGGTATGAGCCTGCACCCGAACCTCGCACCGGTGGCCGGGCTCGTCGGCACCTGGCGGGGCCCCGGTCGCGGCGAGTACCCGACGACCGAGCCCTTCGAGTACACCGAGGAGCTCGTCTTCACCGACGTCGGCAAGCCCTTCCTCCACTACGCCCAGCGCACGTGGTCGCCGGACGGCGCCCCGATGCACGTGGAGACCGGCTACCTCAGGGTGCCGGGCGACGGCACGGCGGAGTTCGTCCTGGCCCTACCCACGGGGCAGACGGAGCTCGCGGAGGGGCCCCTCACCCTGGAGCCGGACGGCTTCTCGGCCGAGCTGCGGTCACGGGTGCTCAACGCGGCGACGGCCCGGCCGGTGGACCGCACGGTGCGCCGGCTGCGGCTGCGCGGTGACGAGCTGCGCACCGAGCTCGACATGGCGGCGGTGGGGGTGCCGCTCACCCGCCACCTCACGTCGGTGCTCGCCCGGCAGTCGGTGCGGGCGGCGGCGCCCAGCGGGGCGCGACGATGCTGACGACGCGCCGGTCTTGTGCGCGTGCCCGGCCCCACCTCCGGGGCGCCGGCCCGACCGGCGACCGGACGCCACCGGCCACGGTCACACGATGGTCAGCGGGGCGCTCGGACGGCGCGGCCGTGGCCACTCGGGCTCGGGGACGTGCCGTCGCGCGGTGAGCAGCGCGAGACCGGCGAGGGCGGTGAGCACGCCCCCGACCGCGACGTCCCACGGCGAGGTGTCGTGCGAGGCGTAGAAGACCGCGATGCTCGCGACGAAGTAGAGCGGGAACGGCGACGTGAGCGCGAGCAGCACCGCGCCGCCACGGCCCGCGCTCCCCTCACGACGGAGGACCGCAGCGGCAAGCCGCCCACCGCGGACCCCAGGAGCAGTGCAGCGGGCCACGGGAGGATGTAGGTGTACAGCGCGACGTCGTACCCGAACCCATCGGGCTCCACCACCCGCCCGGCGATGGCCGAGCGGTACGTCGTCACCGCCAGCACCACGAACGACAGCGCGAACGGCGCGCCGAGGAACCAGGCCCACCACGCCCGGACGAGCGCCCGGGCGAACCCGAGCATGGCGACCGCGAGCAGGGCGTAGTTCAGCGCCATGAGGTGGGCGCTGGTGCCGATCGGCACCCACGGCTCGGCCGGGAGGGCGAAGTCGTACATGTGGTCCTGGAGGAGGAGGCAGTCCAGCTCGTCGAACCCGCCGGCACAGGCCGGGGACCAGCGCTGAGCGTCGGCCAGCACCGCGACCACGCCGGAGGCGATGAGAGCGAGCGACACGAGAACGCGCATGGGTCCCCCCTACGACGCGGGCCGTTGCGGCCGAGGGTAGGGCCTCCCGTGCCGCGGTGGGCCGGAACGGCGATGTCAGCGCAGGCCGTACTGCGGGAGCTCGAGGTGCCGGCGGCAGCGGGCCTGGTAGGACTCGGTGCCGCCGACGTGCTCGGTGGTCGGCACGGTGGCGTCGCCGACGGCGTCGGGCTGCGTGCGCTGGTGGAAGGCGGCGTCGCGGCCGCACACCGTGCACACGGCGGTGAGCTTGGTGACGTCCTCCGCGAGCGCCATGAGCGAGGCGAGCGGCTCGAAGGGCCGGCCGTCGAACGTGACGCACAGGCCGGCCACCGCCACGGTGGTGCCGCTGCGCACGAGGTCCTCCACGGCCGGGACCAGCTCGGGACCGAAGAACTGGGCCTCGTCGATGGCCAGCAGGTCCAGCGACCGCCCCGCGACGAGCCGGCGCAGGGTGGGAACGTCCGCCACGGCGTGCGCAGGGACGCTGAGCCCGGCGTGCGAGGCGACCTGCCCGGCTCCGTGCCGCACGTCCCAGGCGTGGTTCACCACCTCGACCGCGAGCCCGGCCAACCGGGCGCGCCGCACCCGGCGCAGCAGCTCCTCCGACTTCCCCGCGAACATCGGCCCGCAGACCACCTGCAGGCGTCCCGGCCTCTCACCGTCCACGGTCACACGGTAGGCCCGATGCCCGGGGTCGGTGGAGGTATCGGTGGGTCGGCCGGGTGGAGCGAGCTGGGTCGGGTGCGACTACGCCGATTCCACGGGCATCCAGATCTCACACGTCGCGGTGGTCTCGGTGAACTCGAGGTACCTCAGGATCGTGGGTCCTGGGCGCAGCCGCCACGGGTTGGAGGGAAACCAGTCCGTCGCCGTCGCCGCCCACGTCTCCTGCAGCGCGTCCGGGAAGGGACCGCTCGAGTGGAAGACGGCCCATGTGCCGGCATCGACCGGGATGGAGTGGAGGTCGTCGGGGACTGCGGAGCCGGCATTGCGCGCGACGCCGTGGAGATAGGTGAGCATCGCGCCCTCCGGTGCGTCCGGTTCGAGCCCTGCCGTGACGGCGAGGATGCCGGACGGCTCGGTGTCGCTCAGTGCCTTGAGCCGCGTGTGCTCCTCCGGCGGGATGGACGCAACGTGCTCCTGGATGTGCGGGTTGACGCCCTGGTGGATCAGCGGCACCTGGGCCGCGTGACCGACGAGGACGAGGTCGGGACGGTCGGTGATGGTGACGTCCATCGGGGTGCTCCCTTCAACGCTCAGGCGGAACCTGAGCATGGGTTGGGTACTGAGTGGCCCACCACGGCGGCTCACCTCTGCCGGGCCGGTCCCGTGGACCGACCGGAACGCCCGCCCGAAAGCCTCGACCGAGCCATAGCCGTAGCGCACCGCGACGTCCAGGAGGGTGGAGCCGCCGCGCACGAGGTCCGCGGCGGCGAGCGTCATCCGGCGACGACGCACGTACTCCGACAGCGGCAGACCCGCCAGGGTGGAGAACATCCGGCGCAGGTGGTACTCGGTGGTGCCGTGCTCGCGCGCGAGCCGTGCCACGTCGACCGGCTCGTCGTGGCGGTTCTCGACGAGCTCGACGAGGGCGTTGAGTGTGCCGATCATGGGCCTCCTTCCGGACCCATCGTGTCCGGGCCCCGCCATCGTCGTCCCGACAATCCTGGCCAGGTTCGGTCAGTGGCTCTCCGGGAAGGGGCCTTGAGCGGTAGTCGCCACCGTCCCAAAGCTGGTCTCCCCCGAGGATCCAGCTGTTCTGCGGCGTGTCGTCCATCGTCCGCGTGAGCGCCGTCCGGCAGTGTTCGCGTCCCGGACCGTCACGTCCACGCGCACCGCGCCGAGCCGGGGATACGCGCTCGACCT
>Ga0079225_10000597_pt1 | contig 19643 bp, 18 predicted proteins | sample Poulit2012_FD_76344 | JGI IMG/M metagenome (GOLD analysis project Ga0079225, IMG submission 76344) | Agricultural soil microbial communities from Georgia to study Nitrogen management - Poultry litter 2012 | ecosystem: Environmental > Terrestrial > Soil > Agricultural land | place: USA: Georgia... | reverse complement strand
CAACGTTTTACAATTGGCTTTAAAAGGTCACCAAAAGCTTAAGAAGGAAGGTCGTCTTGCAAATCCCGATATTCTGACAATTGTAGATTTCTCCCAAACCAGTAGAAACAAACGATTATATGTGATTGACAAGGTCAAAAAAGAAGTGCTCTTCAATACTTTGGTATCCCACGGAAGAAATACCGGCGATGAATTTGCCCAGAGCTTTTCCAACGAAAATGGAAGTCACAAAAGCAGTCTCGGTTTCTATGTGACTAAAAACAATAATATGGGAGCAACAGTCGGATTCTCACTAATTCTTGAAGGAATTGAAAAAGGATTTAACGACAACGCAAAAACGCGTCAAATCATAATGCACGGTGCCGATTATGCCACTGAAAGTTTTATCGATAGAACCGGAAGGCTGGGCAGAAGCTATGGCTGTCCGGCAGTACCTCCAGAACTGATCAAACCTGTAGTGGAAGTAATCGAGAATGGAACTTGTTTGTTTATTTATTATCCCGATGAAAATTATCTGGACAAATCCACTTTACTGAATTAAAAGACCCAATTTTAGAAACTGAACGACAAGGCAATTATAATTTCCGCCATTTAATGGAACTACTAACTTTTCAAAGGCATAAGAACAGATTCGAAACTTTGTAAAAATTCAAATGAGATGCTTTTTAAACCCACAACTCCCGAAAACCAACTGCGCTTCAACTTTTCCAAAGTACAAAGGACGATTTGAAAACTTTGGAAAAGTTCAAAAAATCGGCACTTTCCGTTTTTTGATATGGGTATTATTCAATTGAGAAACCAACTTAACTGCTTTCATTTTTTATTTTAAGGGATTTGGTTTTGGATCCTCTTCCTAAATCTTTCCCCGGTTGGGGAGGACTTGAAATAGTTTATTGATAACTATCGGTTTTCATTATGGCTGGATCCAAAACACTCGTTGTAGAGAAATAAGTCAAAATCTTTTATCAATATTGTCTAAACATCCTCAACCCAAACCTCATAAAATTGACTTATATCCCTTTCGCAATAGATCTTTTTTATGTATTATAGCCCTATCAAAACAAGGAAATTATGAATAAGGATAAAGTGCGAAATTATATTAAAAAGGTATTGAAAAATATGCCGTCAGACTGGTTGCGTCTAACTACTCATCGGTTGGATATTTATGAGGAGGAATTGGCCAAAACGCAATTCTTAAATCAGTTTGAGGAGCTATTTGAGACCAATAATGCAGAAATATCCGCCCTTGAGAATTTGCCTACCGCTTATGATTATATCCGTTTAGGTCATCCACTTTCTTGTGTATTGGAATGGGCTATAGCCAAGTTAAATGGACTTCAACCAAAAGCAGTAATCAGCTTTTCCTCTCGCACAATTCCTATTCTGGCTGTTTTAAGAGAAAATGCATTAAATAATAAACCGACCCAAATTTTTTATACCAAGGAATTGCCAGCTTATTTTGATGCCGCCCTGCTGAAAGAAGTATATGATTATCAATTTGAGCTAAAACAAGTAGATTCTGTTGAGGAGATTTCTCCGTCAGATGAAAGTACAATTTTCATCTCTCAACAAGATGAAATTGGAATAGCAAACCTCTCCCCTGAGATTGATTTTTATATCAAACTTCATCCGCAAATTGGTAGCATTGTTTTAGTTAACGTTAAACAAACCGATCGTTATATCTCTGCCATTCAGCATGTACGCAGAAGAGAAACCATCGCAATGACTCCGGCGGATTGCTTGTCTGCTCTAAAATTGCTTGTCGGAAAATCTCCTGAAAAGCAAGCCCATAATGTTCAACAGGATAAAGCAAAAGTTACCTCAGCGATTAACGAGATTACCGATACCACTACCAAACCGTTAGTTGCATCCAGCGGACTTTCTATGCAGTATGCGATAATGATGGGACTGATCGATGATGCGAAGAAAAATCATCAAGGAAAAAAAATCAAATTTATTGTTCCTCCAAATTGCTATGGCGGAACTAACGACCAAGCCAGACGCGTAGCGGAAAGTATCGACCAAGTTGGAATTGTAGATTTACTCGTTGATCGCGATAATGATATGGTGCAAAATATCGATACCATTCTTACGAAAATCGCTAAAGAAGATGCCGTTCCTTATATTATTGCTGAAATCCCAACAAATCCACGAGTTGAAGTTCCGGATCTGAAAGATTTAAAAGCTGTTTTAAATCAACAACGCAAAACTACTGATGGAGAAATTGCCACTGACCCGGTTTTTATTTTAGACCAAACTTTTTGTCCGAATGTTCATTTTTTAGGCGAAGGTGAAACGCTTTCCACCATGCGCGCAATCTCTTACGTCAGCGGATCGAAATTCCCAAGTGGCGGCCAATCTACCGCCGGCTATTTCGTAGCAAATCAACAAACGAAATCCCTGATTAAAAAAGTAGAAAAGCACTTAAGACTTTGCGATAACGAAGCTACCAACCTTCAATATCAAACCTTAGCAGCCCAAATGCCATCGATGAATCGCAGAATAAAAGAAGCTTATCAAAACACGCGCGAATTTGTCGATTTCATTCACGATACTTTACCCGACGCTAAAATAAATTTCGTTTCGCACGAATTGGCTGCACAAGGATTTACACCTTCGGTTTTCTCCTTAGACCTTCCTACAAAAGGTGAGACCGCAGAAGAACGGGAAACTTATAAAAGGGATTTAAACCTGAAACTGATCAACATGATGATTACCGAAATTCCGGAGGAGAGTAAATTCTGTGTGAGTTACGGACAGTTAAAAGGAGTTTATTGGACGGTCCCGGCCACTTCAACCCAAGGCACAACCAAAGAAGGCGACAAAGATTATATCGTGCGGGTATCAGTTTCTCCAAATGTAGATCTCGAACGTCATAAAACGGTATTTTCAGAATTTGTGGAAGCGCTTTGAAGTTTGTTTTTAAAATACTGTAATATTACACGAAAACTCCTCTTTTGAAACCCATCAAGGGCTTGGAGCTTTTTGATGGGTTAGGTTTGTCTTTCATTTTAAAGCTCCTTTGAACTAGGAAAGAACAACTTGCAACCCAAACTTGTTTGAATTGAAAGAGGTAAGGCTCCTTTTTTCAAAAATAAACCTGTTCTAATCCTTTAAACTTCAAGTTTGGCTAAATTCATAAATAAATACACATATCTTAATATTTTTATCGTAAATTAGAACATTGGTTATAGTGGCAATTTTTCTGTAAGTATATACTTGTTATGTAAAATAATTTATTCGTTCCAAGTCAAAAAATATCGAAATGAAAACCATTATAGATACTGTTCAACTTGAATATGACGAAACCGATATTTTAATTGATTTGGTTCAACAGAATAATGGATTTTTCTATATAGAAATTGTTCAAACAAGCACAACCCTTAACGATGCAACAACACAAAGAATAAAATTAAGTTCTCTTATTCTAACCGATTTGCTTAAAACCCTACAAAATTTTCATGCTAAGCTTCCCAAAACAGCTGATTCTAATAACAAACACCTCACTGATATAGACCAACAAAAAATACAAGAAATATATTTAAAAGGAGTCCCTATAAAAGATATAGCACTTCAGTTGGGCCAAACCACTGAATTGATAGAAATGGTGCTACGCAATAAAGGATTGGAGATAATATCTAATGAACCCCCCAAATCATGGAAGAGAAAATATTACAGAAAAAAACGATAAGCAACCTCTTACCAAATTTAAAATCTTTCTCAGATAGGATTCTATTGTTTACTTCCTCACACAAAGCAACTTATCTTAAATTAACACGTTATTAATAACTAAAAGCGGTAAAATTCAATAGTAAATGCTATTAATCTTCTAATATTGCAAACAATGAAAACAGCGGTTCTACCCAAATATTTTTGGCTTTTTCTCCTCTTTGTGGTTTTTGGATGTAATCAAGGTTCTAAAAACGCTTCGGAGAGTCAACATATAGTCTCACACAATCCAAAACAGCAAACCGAGAAAGTAATAAAGCGAAAATTAATCAAAAAAGGATGGTTAGAATTTGAAACTGATAATTTGAAATCAACCAAGAAAACTATTTTAGAAGCGGTTGATCATTACGAAGGATATGTTTCTTCAGATGAAGAATATAATTCAACCGGAAAAAAAAGCAATACAGTTGTCATACGAATCCCCGCAGAAAATTTTGATAATTTCTTAATAGCAGCCACAAAAGGGGTTGAGCGATTTGATCGCAAAGAGATTAATGTGGAAGATGTAACTGAGGAGTTTCTTGATATTGAAGCAAGACTTCAAACAAAAAAGAAACTTGAACAACGCTATATAGCTCTTTTAAATCAAGCTAAGAGTGTAACCGAAATATTGGAAATTGAAAAGGAAATCGGACAATTACGATCGGAGATTGAATCTATCGAAGGTCGTTTAAAATACTTACAGGATAAAGTTTCGCTTTCAACCTTAACCATCACTTTCTATGAAAGCATTTCCGGTCAAACACAATTTGGAAAGAAATTCAAAAAAGGATTCAGCAATGGTTGGAACAACTTAATTTGGTTTTTTGTAGCGTTGACCAATATCTGGCCTTTTATCCTTATCATTCTCGGACTCATATTTGGAATTAAAATTTATCGAAGGAGAAAATAAAACCGTACAAGGCTAAACCCAATGACATAGTAAAAACATTATCTGAAAAAATAAAATATGAAAACAATTTTCACCTCTAAGATTTTTTTTATCGCTTCTTTTTTGTGGTTGACCGGTTGTAGTACGGATGATACGGCTCTTGAACCTCAGGTAGAAAATAAGTTGGAAATCAATATTGATCAAAGTGAATATATCTCCATAAATGAAGAGGTTTATGGAAATGAAAACTGTGAAAAACTATATGTCAATGCAAATTATTATGACCAAAATGAAATAAACTTTTCAATTTATTTTACAATTTCAAAAGATGGAAATCTATTAAGAGTCCGGTATGACGAAAAACCGCAATCTGGATCTGAAATAACAAAAAACTTTCTGACCCCCAATTTTAATCCGCTTTCTACATTCAACATTTCAAATTTTCACTATAACTCTACAACTGGCGAAGTCAAATTTAACTTTAGTGGAAAAGTTTTCTATGATAATGACAATGAAATCGCAAGAAATATTTCTGGAAAATATAGGGTCAACACCCTAATAAATACAGAATGTTCCGTCCCTAACACCGGGTTATATTATGATTCTGAAGATTTAAAATTAGTCAGCTATTCTATTGATATTACAAAGCATATAAACCACACGCAGACACACAAATTTTTCTCAAATAATGGGTTTGCTATTTATTTACATGTTGCTCAGGATTTGTGGTTTTATCCGTTAGGAGAAATTACAATCAATGAAAATAACTCAACCGATAGCGTGGCTTTCAAACAAGCAATTGGACCTATTATAGCTGATCAGGTTCAAAATATTAATGATCAAGAATGGAAAGATTACGAAACCAGTGGAAAGATAATAATTGAAAATAAATACATCGAAAAAAACAAAAAGATGATAAGCGGAAAACTAAACCTCTTAATAAAAGATAATGGACAAGAAGTGTATTCCTTAAATGGAATAGAATTTAAAACGCTTAGCCTGGAAGAGTAAAAATCTTTATTGTTTTGAAAAAGTGATTCCAGCTTTTGGAGAAATTCTATCAAAAACATCACCAAACAACACGTTTAAATAATTTACAAAGCGTATTGCAGACTTAATGAACTTCTTAACGCCTGAATGTTTAAAATCAGATGATTAAGTACAAAGACAATATCAGTTTCTTTCTCTTTTCTCCTTGCACCAAGCCTTTTCACTTCCTTATAATATTTTATCTACCTTTGTATGAATTCTTATAATAAAATCAATTCTTGTTCTGAAAAAACCTCAAATGAAAAACAGCCTCCTTCTACTACTTTTAAGTTTAGTTCTATCTTCCTGTGCATTTAATAAGCAGTTTTTACATCCTACAAAAATGCCTGAAAATATAAATACTATAAATCTCACCACCAAAACTGATAGTCTTAAAGTAATGGTTGAAACTGAAACTTATCAACCTACTTTTCTGAGAAAAAATGGAGATACCCTCAGTTTAGATTACACCATCGAAAGTTTTGTTTTTCCAAGCTCCAGCGGTAATAACCTCAACGGTTGGCTTTTAAAATCGAAACATCAAAATCCGAAGCGCACGCTGATTCACTTTCACGGAAATGGAGGGTTTTTATATACGCAGTATCAAAATATGATCCCTTTATTGGATTACGGATTTCAAGTTTTTCTATTCGATTATAGCGGATATGGGTTTTCAGAAGGCAAAGCAACGCGTAAAAACATTTTAAAAGACAGTCGGTCTGCTGTAAATCATGCGGTTGATATGAACGCCATAAAAAACACAAAAAAAGTGATTTACGGACAATCCTTAGGTGGAAACTTAGCTGCTATGATTGCCCCTGAGATAGAAGATGAAATTGATGCCATCGTATTAGAAGGTGCTTTTTCAAATCACAAAGACATGGCAGCAGATGTTGCCGGATTTTTGGGAAGAATCTTGGTTAGCCAAAAACACAATGCACTCAAGACAATTAAAGATTTCCATAAACCTCTTTTGGTAATTCACAGCACAGAAGATGAAATCGTTCCCTATAAATTAGGCAAAAAACTTTATCAAGCAGCTAATCAACCCAAGGAAATGTTTACCATTGAAGAATGCCATATCTGCGGCCCGAATTATTACGGGGAAGAAATAGCAAACAAGATAAAAATCGCCTTAAAAAGCAATTAAATCGCATTGTTGAAAAAGAGTTTTTTTTAAATAAAAACTTTTGATTCATCTTGTTGAGTTGATGAACTCCATTTCATCAAAACCTCGGATCAAAACTGAATTTGGTAAAACACCGACTGATAAATAACTATCTATAAACCTCTTAAAACAATTAATTTGGATTATATTTGGAGACAAAGAATCCTATAGATTAGCGGGATTAGCGGTGTTTACTTATAAAAAACAATAGATTTTTAAACACAACACCATTTTCATTCCAAGCAAATCAGAGGCATCTCATAGTTTCAAAATTAAAAACAAATCAATATGGAAAAGGATAAAGAAGATATGGACAAGAAAAACCCGATGGACAAAAATGATTTAGGAGATCCCATCCCCAGCAGAAACCAAAAAAAAGGAGAAAACCCGGAATTACAAACGGCAGCAGGAGCTCCTGTAACTGACAATCAAGACTCGATTACCTCCGGGAAACGCGGTCCTATGTCGCTTCAAGACACTTGGTTTTTAGAAAAGATGGCTCATTTTGATCGTGAAGTGATTCCCGAGCGCAGAATGCACGCAAAAGGTTCAGGTGCATTTGGAACATTTACCGTAACCCACGACATTACAAAATACACCAAAGCAGCTATATTTTCTGAAGTGGGAAAAAAGACGGAAATGGTCGCACGATTCTCAACAGTAGCCGGCGAGAGAGGGGCTGCAGATGCAGAAAGAGATATTCGCGGATTTGCTCTTAAATTCTATACCGAAGAAGGAAACTGGGATATGGTTGGAAATAATACTCCGGTATTTTTCTTCAGAGATCCGCTGAAATTTATCGACCTCAATCACGCCATTAAAAGAGATCCACGCACCAATATGAGAAGTCCGAATACCAACTGGGATTTTTGGTCTTCGCTGCCAGAAGCACTTTTGCAAGTAACTATTATTATGGGCGACAGAGGAATTCCTTCTTCTTATAGACATATGCACGGATTCAGTTCGCACGCATATAGTTTTATCAATGCTGAAAATAAACGCACCTGGGTGAAATTTCACTTTAGATCGCAACAAGGAATAAGAAACCTTACCGATCAAGAAGCTGAAAAAGTTGTTGGAATGGACAGAGAATCTCATCAAAGAGATCTTTATGAAGCCATTGAAAAAAAGATATTCCCAAAATGGAAAGTCTATGTACAATTGATGACTGAAGATGAAGCGGATGCGATGGAAAACAATCCGTTTGACTTGACTAAAATGTGGTTGAAAAAAGATTTCCCGTTGATACCGGTAGGAGAATTCGAATTAAACAGAAATCCGGATAATCATTTTGCTGAAGTAGAACAAGCGGCTTTTAATCCTGCCAATGCAGTTCCCGGAATTAGTTTTTCTCCCGACCGGATGTTACAAGGACGTTTGTTTTCTTATGGAGATGCACAACGATATCGTTTAGGAGTCAACCATCATCAAATCCCCGTAAACTCGCCTAAAGCAGTTGAAAATCCACACAGTTTCCATCGGGATGGACAAATGCGTGTAGATGGAAATTTGGGAAGCGAATTGCATTATGAACCCAATAGCTATGGCAACTGGACGGATAATCCAAAAGAAAATTTGCCGCGAGAAAAAGGTGGTGATGTAGATCGATATGATTTTAGAGAAGACGATTCAGATTATTTCACCCAACCCGGAATGTTGTTTAGAGCAATGACAGCCGATCAACAACAAGTATTATTTGACAATACCGCCAGACACATGGGAGATTCGACGTTACAAATAAAACACAGACACATTTATCACTGTTACCAAGCAGATCCGGAATATGGAAAAGGAGTAGCTGAAGCGATGGAAATTTCGATTGATGATGTCGATTTAGATCTCCCCAAACGAGATTCCAGTGAAAATCAATTCAAGGCCAACAATATGCATCCAGAATTAAATACACCTACAAAACCTGTAGATCCGGGAGTGGAGATAGATACCAACACAAAAGATTATATCAATCCTGAAGAAGACCCATGGTTGCTATAATTTAGTGCCTTGTAATTGAAGTTATGTTTAATCTAATCCCATTTGGACGAAAGTTCATTCGGGATTAGTTATAAATTAAATTCCTTAAAAAGGAAAATCACGCAGTTAAAAGATAAATTGGTTTTAATTACTGGAGGTGCTTCGAAAATTGGAAAAATAATGGTTCGTTTGATGCTGAAGCGCAAAGCAAAAGTGATTATTTGGGATATTGATCAATCGGGAATTGACAAGATTATTTCCGATTTCTCGAGTCTTGGATTTATTGCAGGCTTTCAAATTGATGTTTCAAACACTTCCGAAATACAAGAAACCGTTAAGAAAGTGAAACAAGAATTTGATAGTATTAACGTGTTGATCAACAATGCAGGAATAGTGGTTGGAGAATATTTCCACGATCATTCTACTTCAGACATTATCAATACAATGGAAATTAACGCCACCGATCCTGATTATCACAGAGTTTTTAAAAGAGATGATCGACAAAAACTCAGGACATATCTGTAACATCTCTTCTTCAGGAGGAATTATCTCAAATTCAAAAATGTCGGTTTATGCTGCGAGAAAATGATCGCTTATCGGATGGTCAGATAGCTTGCGACTAGAGATGAAGCAATTAAAAAAGAATGTGAAGGTAACTACAATCATGCCTTATTTTATCGACACAGGAATGTTTGAAGGAGTACATTCAAAAATTCCGATTTTAGATCCTGAGGTCGCAGCGCTCAAGATTGTCAAAGCCATTAAGAAAAATAAAAGAATGATGACACTTCCCAGTTACATTTATAGACTCACCCGTTTCGGACAAGCGGTGATGTCATTCATTTTTTTCGATTGGTTTGCCGGAAATGTTTTGGGGATTTATAAAACTATGGAACATTTTACAGGCCGTAAGAAGTAATACATTTCCTTCTTCATATTATATCTCCAACACAAAGCCTGACTAACTCGAAGCTCACAAATCCGGGTTATACCAATTACAAAATCAGCGCAAATCTGATGAAAATCATATTTTTGATTGCAAATACTTGTTATATTTAAGGTTTGATTCTTTTTTATGGTAAATGCAACCCTAATATTGGAGCGTTCAAAAGCCTTTTTTGCAGAAATTGGTGATATGACATTTTTTGCAGGTCGGTTTTTTAGGGAACTGTTCAGCAGGCCTTTTGAATTTAAAGAATTATTGAAGCAGTGCTACAACGTAGGCAACCGATCCTTGTTTCTGGTAGTGGTTACCGGGTTTATTTTAGGACTTGTTTTCACACTTCAATCTCGCCCCACTTTGATGCAGTTTGGAGCAGAATCTTGGATGCCTTCGATGATTAGTATCTCCATAGTCAGAGAAATCGGACCGGTAATTATCTCTTTGATTTGCGCTGGAAAAATCGGTTCCGGAATGGGAGCTGAACTCGGATCGATGCGCGTTACTGAACAAATAGATGCGATGGAGGTTTCCGGTACCAATCCTTTTAAATTTCTGATCGTCACCCGAATATTAGCAACTACCTTGATGGTGCCTTTATTAGTAATCTTAGGAGATACCATTGCACTGGTGGGATCCGCGATTGTCGAGAATCTAAAAGGAGGGGTTTCTTACACGCTTTATTTCAATCAGGTTTTTGATGCCCTGAGCTTTACCGATATTCTTCCGGCGACCGTTAAAACTGTGTTTTTTGGATTTGCTATCGGACTGGTAGGAACTTACAAAGGATACAATTGTGCCAAAGGAACTGTTGGGGTTGGAGAAGCCTCAAACTCAGCGGTGGTTTTTACTTCGCTGTTGCTTTTTATAATTGATTTTATAGCCGTATTTGTTGCAGATATATTTTTTGAAATTTAAATGGATAGAAAAAACGAAAAACCCGTACTTGAATTAAAAGATATTCACAAGAGCTTTGGCGACAACCATGTGCTCAAAGGGTTTAATTTAAAACTTTATAAAGGAGAAAATCTGGTGATTATGGGAAAATCTGGCTCCGGGAAATCCGTAATGGTAAAATGTATTGTCGGTTTGATTCAACCCGACAGCGGGAGTATCACCATCAAAGACCAGGATATCATTACTATGGGACAAAAAGAATTGGATTTTTTACGCACTGAAATCGGTTTCCTTTTCCAAGGAAGTGCTTTATATGATTCGATGACGGTTCGTGAAAATTTGGAATTTCCGTTGAGACGACATAAAGACAAAATCGAAGATTTTAAAGGAACCGACCACGCGGTAAAGGAAGCCCTAAAAAGTGTGGGACTTTTAGAAGCTATCGATAAAATGCCCGCCGAACTTTCCGGCGGAATGCAGCGAAGAGTAGCGCTGGCAAGAGCTTTAATTTTAAAGCCCGAAATTATTATGTATGACGAACCCACTACCGGTCTGGATCCGATTACGGCAAACGAAATTATCCAATTGATGCGAAATATTCAGATCGAATACAATACCTCTTCTCTAATTATTACGCACGATGTAGATTGTGCAAGAGTGATTTCCAACAGAATGATATTATTGGTAGATGGCATAAATTATGCTGAGGGAACTTTTGAAGAACTTTCAAATTCCGATGACCCACAGACCAGCGCTTTTTTTAAAAACTAATTATTATGGAAAAATCAACTTCACAAAAAATAAAAGTCGGAATCTTCGTAGTGGTGGGAACCTTATTGCTTACTGCGGCATTATTTTTCATCGGATCGCGACAACACCTTTTTAGCAAGACCATAAAATTGTACGCGGACTTTCAAAATGTGAGCGGACTGCAATTGGGCAACAACGTCCGTTATTCTGGAATAAATGTGGGGACAGTTACCAAAATCGAAATGAAAGAAGTCGGAAAAGTTACTATTGAAATGTCGGTTGAGGAAAAATCGACTTATTTTATCAAAAAAAATGCGGTTGCTGCCATCAATTCAGATGGATTAGTCGGCAGCATGGTGGTCAATATTGTTCCGGGAGAAGATGACCAACAAGCAGAAAATGTGGTATCGGGAGATTATATTGAATCATATCAAGGCGTGAGCACCCAAGAAATGATTAGGACATTAGACAAGACTAATAAAAACACATCTTTACTATCTGAGGATTTACTAAAAATAACCGATAAAATTTTGAACGGTGAAGGTACTTTAGGCACTTTGATAAATGATACTATCATGAGTCAAGATATCCGGCAAGCTGTTTCAGAGCTCAAAGAAACATCACAGGCAACCAGTGTGGCCATGGCTAAAATCAACCGAACCCTTTCGAAAATCAATTATGAAGAAAGTGCAGCTGCGGTAATATTAAGCGATACCGTCGCTGCAAATCAAATAAAAACGGTTTTCGAAAATCTTGAAAAATCCAGTAAAGATATCAATGCGATAACAGAAAATGTAGATCAATATATCACGGAAATAAAATCAGGAGAAGGAGCACTTAATCACCTTACCCAAGATGAAAATTTTGTAAAAGAATTAGATTCCACCTTAATCAATATAAAAGAAGCATCCCACAAATTAAACCAGAATATGGAAGCCTTACAACACAATTTCCTATTTCGTAGGTATTTCAGAAAACTCGAGAAACAGAAGAAAAAAGAAGGAAAATAAAGGGTTTGCATTAAAAAACATATCTAAAAAAAGCATGAATTGTTGAACCCACTTCAGGATTCTTTTTCTATGGATGTTACAACGCCACATCTCACTGGTTCAAGTGAGGTTTTCAGTGTTAGACTCCTCCGGAGTCATTTTCCAAAAAATAAAGCTTCACACAAACCCCAAGCTTTTATATCACACCTCTGCAATACAAATGCGCAATACTCTAAAAACCCCGAAGGGGTTTAATATCGATAACCTCGAATACAACCGAAATGAAATAAAGGTTTTATTCGAGGCTTTCGCAATGCTCTAAAAACCCCGAAGGGGTTTAATATCGATAACCTCGAATACAACCGAAATGAAATAAAGGTTTTATTCGAGGTTATTCGAGGCTTTCGCAATACTCTACAAACCCCGAAGGGGTTTAATATCGATAACCTCGAATACAACCGAAATGAAATGAAGGTTTTATTCGAGGTTTATTCGAGGTTTATTTCGAGGAAAATCAAAACCGCCTTCGTATAGAACTCCGGAGGAGTTCAACTTATTTCCATTCTTACATCAATTCAAATAATTACTTATATTTGTTAAAACAATTCTATAGAACTATGGCATTCAGACAAATACTCTATCATATCGTTTTTCGAACGAAATATAATATACAGGCAATCAATCAGGTATATTCAAAAGAACTTTACCAATATATTTGGGGTACAATTAAAAATAAAAACTGCAAATTATTCCAAATAAATGGTATTGAGGATCATGTTCATATTTTATCTGATTTGCATCCTTCAATTGCTTTAGCTGATTATATTAAAGACATTAAGGTCTCATCTTCAAAATGGCTAAAATCGAATAAAAATTTTCCAAAATTCAAAGGTTGGGCAAGGAGTTATTGTGCATTAACCTACTCTTATAAAGAAAGAAAAATACTTATTAATTATATAAAGAATCAGCAAGAACACCACAAAAGAGAAAGTTTTCGTGAAGAAATAAACAGACTTTTCAAAAAACATCATATTGAGGATAAGAAGGGATGGTTTTGGCAAGATGATTGAACCCACTTCGGAATTCTTTCTCTATAGGTATTGTAACCCCATATCTCACTGGTTCATGTGAGGTTTTCAGTGTTAGACTCCTCCGGAGTCATTTTCCAAAAAAATAAAGCTACCCACAAACCTCAAGCTTTTATATCACACCTCTGCAATACAAATGCGCAATACTCTAAAAACCCCGAAGGAGTTTAATATCGACAACCTCGAATACAACCGAAATGAAATGCTCTAAAAACCCCGAAGGGGTTTAATATCGATAACCTTATTCGAGGTTTTCGCAATACTCTACAAACCCCGAAGGGGTTTAATATCGATAACCTCGAATACAACCGAAATGAAATGAAGGTTTTATTCGAGGTTATTCGAGGTTTATTCGAGGTTTATTCTGTCTTCACTTTATAGTTAGAAATTTCAGACAATTTCGCCAAACAAAAAGCACCGATGGCCATCACCAAATCTCTAACCGCAACATCGATATAACTCCAGCTAAAGATCAAAGACAGCGCAATTCCCAATAACCAAATAGAAACGATATAAGCTCCGATTTTGGTTTTGGCAAACACAATAATTCCCGCGATAATTTCTATCACTCCTACTATCATCATAAAGGTTGAAGGTTCGAAAGGGAGCATTCCCATCAACCCCTCAGAAACATACTGACTCCAATCGGTTAAAATATTGGCATACTTATCCAATCCGGCTGCAATCGGCATTAACCCAAAAGTATATTTTAAAATGTTTCTGACTAACTTTACATTTGAATCCATAATTTCATTTTTTAATTATTCATAATTCATTTACAATTATTTGATAGTATATTTACAAAAAGGTTACAAAGTTTTGTAACTTTTCTCTGTTTTCTCAATCTAATTTTAAAGACAACTATAATGGAAGCAATCAATAACAAAAACTCAAATAACTACAAGATTGAGGAACACGAAATCATCAAACGGATTTTGCAAGGTGAAAAAGAACTTTATGAGATCTTGGTAAGAAGAAACAATCAACTCCTATATCGTGTAATTCGGAGTTACATGCCGGACACCGCTGAAGTAGAAGATCTTATGCAAGATACTTATGTAAAAGCTTTTACGAAATTATATCAGTTTAAATTAAAATCAACTTTTTCAACTTGGTTAATTCGCATTGGAATAAATGAGTCGTTGGCTCGTTTAAAAGAAAAAGGAAAATTATATCACCTAAACGAAAAGGATGAAGAGAAGAGTAATTCGATATTAGAAATTCCGGATCACAAACAATTAAATCCACAAGCTAAGATGATACAAAAGGAATCAAAACAATTATTGGAAACCGCAATCGATAATTTGAAGCCGAAATATAAAATTGTTTATATGTTAAAAGAGGTCGAAGGGATGAGTCTAAAAGAAATTGCTACGACTTTGGATATAACGGTTTCCAACGTAAAAGTACGTTTACACCGGTCTAAAAAAATGCTGAAGAAACAACTCTACGAGGTGGTTAAGGACAAAGAAATATTTGAATTTGGATTTAGCAAATGTGATAGTATCACAGAAAAGGTGATGCGACTCATAAATTGAATATATTAACAATGAAACGCTATAAATTTTCTCTATCAAAAATCTTTATCACTTTCTGCGTGAAATTGCAAAATTGAGAAGCACCAATTCTAATCAAGTAATAAAGAAAAACTACTTCCTTTACTTTTGAACAAACTTTTTATAGCGATTGATTTCAATATTTTCAGAATGCAACATCTTCATCAAGTTATACAATCCCATAAAAGTTCGGTTGACATAGACAAAATGTTTGGAACCGCGATTGGTGTCTATCTTACGTTTTCTACTGAGATCGGCATACTGCTGTCCGAGAGTGGATATTTTCTGAAAGAAATCCTCATCGGAAAAATCAAAATACTCCGCGCGCAGTGGCCGCGTGAGCAACTCCAATATTTCCCGTAATAAAGCTGTAAAAAACTCCTTGGTTTCTTCGGAATCTTCCTGTTTTAAAAACTCGAGATCGTAGAGATTCTTTTCGAAAAACACCGGATCTTCCAAAGATTTGGCGCTGATTAATTCAAGATAAGGTTTATAAAAAGACCTCGGGATTTCCTTGATACAGCCAAAATCGATAACCAATAAATTATGGTCTTTATCCACTAAGAAATTCCCTGGATGTGGATCGGCGTGTAATTTTTTCAATTCCCGAAACTGATACATATAAAAATCCCAAAGCGTTTGACTGAGCTTCTGTCCTGTTTCCGATGAAAATCCACGATCGACAAATTCGGAAAAATGCAGTCCAGCCATCCAATCCATCGTAATAATTTTTTCGGAGGAAAATTCCGGATAATATTCAGGGAATTTAACATTGCGCAGGTGTGCACAATCCGCGACAAATTCACGACTTCGTTTGAGTTCGAGATTGTAGTCAGTTTCTTCGATTAATTTACTCTCCACTTCCTCAAAATATTGCTCTGATCCTTCTTTTCGGATATTAAACATTTTCATCGCTACGGGTTTGACCATTTTCAAATCATTGGAAATACTATCGCGTACCCCGGGATATTGAATTTTTACGGCCAATTCCTTCCCGTCTTTTTTGGCTTTATGTACTTGTCCGATAGTGGCAGCATTAACAGCTTCAATCGAAAATTCGTCAAAAATCTCTTCGGGATTTTCACCCAATTCCCTACGGAAATTTCTTCTTACCAAAGCTCCAGACAAAGGCGGAACGGAAAATTGTGCCAAGGAAAACCGATCGACAAAAGCTTCCGGCATAATATCTTTTTCCATACTGAGCATTTGCGCCACTTTCAGCGCAGAACCTTTGAGTTCTTTAAGACTGTCATAAACATCTCGCGCATTGTCCTCATCCAATTTTTCTCGAGCTGCTTTTTCACCTTGGGTTAATTTGGAGCCGTAATATTTCAAATAATTTCCTCCAACCTTCACTCCGGTTTTTATCAGTTTCCCCGAACGCTTGAATTTGCCGGTTGGAATGTGATCTAATGTTTTCATGTATTACTATTTAGGATTAATGAAATTTCTCCTGCCATAGAAATTTTCCGAAGTCGAATATTTTATCCATCAAAGGCGTTTCGATTAAATCAAATCCGGTATCTATAGATTTTTCTATATACACATCTGTTTTTTCAAAGCCCGGAGAACGATCTTCCATCCAGAATTTTAAAACAGACAAGAAATGCATCCATAAGAGTTGTTCTTTAGAATAATCCGAACTTTCTTTAAGCCGTTCAGGAAGTTTTTCCATCAGGTTCCAATCCTGTAAGTTTAAAGTTTTTAAAAATTCGGCATGTTCCTTTTTTAACGGTCGCAACCTTTGGAATTTCGAGAAGATATCCGTTTTCAGAATCATCAGCACCAAAGAACGATTCATATTGAGGTTTTCAAAAAACACATAATAGAGATTCAGTAATTTTTCCTTGGCGCTTAGTTCTTCATATTCCTCCGGTTTCTGAACCAATGTTACTGATTCTTGAAAGAAATAAGTCAAATACGCTTCTTCCAAAACCTCGAAATCAGAGAAGTAAGCATAGAAATCCGTTTCTGAAATACCGAGTTCTTTAGTGAACATATAAACGTTCATCGGACGTTTCCCTTTAGAAAGTAGATAGTCACTATAATGTTTCATCAACTCTTTTCGGCTTAATTTATCTTTTCCCGTATTTTCAGCATTCATTTCTTTTTCTTCTGCCATTTCAAATTTGATTTAGAAATTTCCTTCAGATAAAAATATTGATTTAATCTTGTTCACCTTCAACTTTGCTTGTAATTTCTTGTTAAATATAAGAACCGCTTATTATGGATAATCACCGACATTTATCCAATGTATAAAATTTTGAATCAATTAATTTCGAGGACGATTTAATTTAAGACAACTATATCTTTATTGTGCGGAAATTCTCGTAAATAGAAGTTTGTAAAACCCGAATAATTATGGATATTGTAAAAAAGTTTGTAGCGTTTTTTTAAAAACCTGCTCAGGAAACGGTCAATACCGCTCTCGATGAAACTTGTGCGCTTTGCTGGGATTATCAAGAATACGATGGAAAAATCCGAAAATTATATAGAGACAAGCAAGAAGATGTCAATAACCACAAGGAATCCTATTTACTTATGGAAAAATTTGTGAATGATAATATAGACGGATATCGCGTTACAGGTGGTGTCATTCACGTTTGTCCAGATTGCGATGAGTTAAAAACCGCGAAAGAAAGAGTCAAAAAATACGTTCCGCAAAAGGAGACATAATCATCAATAATTGGTTGCAAAACAATAGAAATATTGTCGAATCGTCTTTCTCAGCACGCTTAAACTCCTTATTTCATCACTGAGCATGTCGCGTAAATTTATTAACTTCACTACGATAAATTCCCCCGAATAAAGAAGAATTTAAACTGTCAACTTATGCAATTACAAATAGAATCCAAAGACATAGAAGACTACCTCAAACCCTTTCCTCCCGTTATTACGTTTGACACTCCTTTAATCCGGCAACAAATAGATGCGATTAAAGCACAAACAGATTCTCCGAAAGAACGAGCTAAAACAGCTTTTGAAATTTCAAGAGATCAGATTCAGCATTCATTCGACAAAAAACAGTGCAAAACTGTCACGATTAGTGCAGAAGATACTTTGGAGAAAAAGGAAGGTATCTGTTTTGCTAAATCTCATCTCCTTGCCACCCTTTTACGCGGAATGGGAATACCTACAGGGTTTTGTTATCAACTTAAAAACAATCCAAAAGCAGGTTATGTTTTACACGGTTTGAATGCGATTTATTTGGAAGATACCGGTTGGTTTCGGGTAGATCCCAGGGGAAATAAGCCCGGCATCAACGCTCAGTTTTCCATTGAAAAAGAGCAATTGGCTTATCCCATCGACCCTTCAAAGGGGGAAATTGACTATCCCAATGTATTTGTCGAACCTTTAGCTTTAGTTATCAATGCAATGAAAGATTCCAAAGATGTTGAAGATTTGTTTTATAAACGCCCCGTTTCAATTTAAAACCGATGAATTTTAACCAGCTTAAATATATCATTGCTGTAGATCATCAGCGAAATTTTTCTCGGGCTGCCGAAGAATGCGGAATTGCACAATCTACTTTGAGCAAGGAAATTCAGCGATTGGAAAAAGAATTTGGGATTATGATTTTTGATCGTTCACGTCAACCTGTTACGCCAACGATGAAAGGAGTAGATTTGATTCAGCAAGCAAAGATTATTCTCAATGCAAAAAATCGTTTTATAGACATTGCCATACAAAAACAAAATCAACCGATAGGAAATTTCCGATTGGGAATTTTACCGACCCTTGCTCCTTATCTCCTACCCTTGTTTATTCGTCCTTTAGGGCAAAAATATCCGGAATTGCATGTTGAAATCCTCGAACTCACTTCCCATGAAATGATTATCCGATTTGAAGAAAATGAATTAGATGGCGCCATCGCCATTAGCCCTTTTATCAAAGAAGGGTTTTATGAATCCTATCTTTTTGAAGAGGATTTTATCTTATATATCAGTCCCGAACATCCTTTATCCCAACAAAAAGAAGTGAGTTGGGCAGATATTCCTTTGCATGAACTCCTACTCCACGAAGCTTTCCAAGGATATATACTGTCTTCTGAAGAAATTAAAAACAATACCGGATTGACTTCTTCCAACCTACATAACATCAATTACCAAAGCGGGTCGCTGGAAACGATTCGAAAAATAATCGATCGCAGCGGTGGATTGACTTTGCTACCACAGTTAGCCGCTACCTATATGGGCGAAAGACGGTTAAAAATGGTTAGACCCATTGTCAATCCTACCCTAAAACGAAATGTTTCCTTCATCACCCCCAGAGGATTTGAAAAAACCCGTATCACCAAAGTTCTCAAAAGAGAAATATTGGCGGGATTACCAGAGGATTAAATACATGTATTCTCATTATCCGCGATTTATATTTTACTATCATTTTGCCATAGATTGCTTTTTTTAATGTTATAAAATTCAACTTTTTAATATCATTTCCAAAAGCCTTGTTTGCAATCGAAAAATTATCACTCGAGAAAACAAATAACAGTTACAACCGCCCCGAAAATAGCTGAACCTGCGGTTCATTTATTCCTGACTTCGACACTTAAAATTCAATAAATTTATAACAGATTGTTTATCAGGATGATATCTACTTTTGAGTTTTTATTTGGGTGTCCCAGAGCTAAAAATAGGCTATATTTGACCCATGTT
>Ga0079225_10000596_pt1 | contig 19643 bp, 14 predicted proteins | sample Poulit2012_FD_76344 | JGI IMG/M metagenome (GOLD analysis project Ga0079225, IMG submission 76344) | Agricultural soil microbial communities from Georgia to study Nitrogen management - Poultry litter 2012 | ecosystem: Environmental > Terrestrial > Soil > Agricultural land | place: USA: Georgia... | reverse complement strand
GTGGAACCAAGTGCTTTTAGCACAACGAGTACAAGTAATGACAAAGGAGGGGCCGATTACAGGCGTCATTGCTTCCATCCCTCCGCATTTGTTAACGGAAAAACAACGAAAAAAGCCGATGGAAATAAAAAATATGTTGATCGATATCGGTGCAGATGATAAGGAGGATGCACTTACGATCGGAGTACGCCCAGGTGATACGATCGTGCCCATTTGTCCGTTTACACCGATGGCGAATGGAAAGAAAATTTTAGCGAAAGCATGGGATAATAGGTACGGTTGTGGTCTTGCGATTGAACTTTTAGAAGCGGTGCAACATGAAGTTTTGCCAAATGAACTTTATGCTGGAGCAACGGTACAAGAGGAAGTCGGGTTACGCGGAGCACAAACGGCGGCGAATATGATTAAACCAGATATATTTTATGCGCTCGATGCATCTCCTGCCAATGATATGTCGGGAAGTGAAGATGAGTTCGGGCATTTAGGAAAAGGTGCGTTACTACGTATTTTTGACCGGACGATGATTACACATCGCGGCATGCGTGAATTTGTCTTGGATACAGCGGAATCAAACGACATTCCGTATCAATATTTTGTTTCTCAAGGTGGGACTGATGCTGGGCGCGTACATATGGCAAACGACGGTGTTCCATCGGCGGTGATTGGCATTTGTTCACGATATATTCATACATCTAGTTCGATTATTCACGTCGATGATTATGCGGCGGCAAAAGAATTGTTGATCGAGCTCGTTAGAAAGACGGATGAAGCGACAGTTGAAGCAATTCGCAAACAGTAAGACGTTCGAACGTTGCTTCATATGAAAGTTGGTATAGATTATGCGAAAGATTGTAGTTGGATCTAAAAATAAGACGAAAGTTGCGGCGGTAAAACAAATATTTCAAGCAAATGTTGTTCAAGCAGTATCAGTTTCTTCTGGAGTTTCTCCACAACCGACGACAGATGAAGAGACTCGCCTCGGTGCATACAACCGTGCAAAAAATGCTCGACTTCATGAAGAGAACTGCATCGGCATTGGGCTTGAGGGTGGTATTATGCAACTCGATGGAAAACTGTATTTATGTAATTGGGGTGTACTTATAACGGAAGATGACGATACGTTTACAGCAAGTGGTGCCCGAATTGAATTGCCGGATTCTTTCTTACCGGATATGGAAGCGGGGGAAGAATTAAGTGACATAATGGATGCGTATACGAAGCGGAAAGGGGTCCGCCATTATGAGGGAGCCGTCGGAATCTTTACGAACGGACTCGTATTACGACAACAATTGTTCGAACACGTCGTTTTACTATTAAAAGGACAAATGGAATATGCACAAACATATAGTTAGTTAACAAAAGGCGCGAACGAATGCATACGTAATTCGTTCGCGCTTGTTACTTGAACTGTCGTACGGAAACAGTGAGCTTCGTTATTTGACGTACTAATCTAATCCATCGAAGACATATTGTAATACTTGCAATGCTTGATCGACTGTCTCCACTGTCACATTTGCTTTATTGCTCAACTCTTTTAACGGATGGATTAGTGATTCCGGTCGAATGATAATCGTTGGCTTATTCATCGCAATAGCCGTACTTGTATCCATCGCTGTATTCCACTGCCGATATTTTTCACCGAATAAAGCGATGACGACGTCAGCTTTTTGTAAAAGTACAGTCGTACGAAAGTTGTTAATTTGCGATGCCGTTTCATCACGGTACAATGCATTCGGTTGCTCGCCTAATATTTCTTCACCTATCCCATCGGAGCGATCGTGGTCTGTTTGTGGAGCGACGAAAGTGAGCGGTAACTTTTTATCTTGTGCTTTTTCTTGCAATTCTTCCCGCCAATTAGAATGAATTTCTCCTGCTAAATAAACGGTAATATTCATTTTATCCCTCCCATTACTTCTATTATAGCGTGTAAATAGCGGAATGAAAACAGAGCTCCTTCATGTCGTATTCCGTTTTAGACTACTTATTTTATGGTATGATATAACATGTACGCAAAGTTATTAGTATAGGTATTTCGTCAAACTTATTTTAAAACGAATCGCAAGAATCATTAAGTGAAAAAAGATAGGGGAAAGATAACATATGACGAAAATGACGAGCAGGAAATTGCGCGCAATTTTAGAAGATAGATTACGGAATGAAAATTATCGCATGTCGTATAATCGTGATAAAGATCGTTTTCGTGTCGAATGGAAAGATACGAAACAAGGAATAAATGTGACGTTACCGAGCGTGATCGCAAAATATAATGAACGGGGCGAACGAGCGATCGATGAATTAGTCGCTCACCTAGAAGAAGCGTTAAAGATAATGAAGCAAGAAGTCCGCTTACACGGGGTGGAACAACATATTTATCCTGTCATTCGATCGACTTCTTTTCCGACGAAAACGAATGACGGTACACCATTAATTACGAAAGAGCATACAGCGGAAACACGTATTTTCTTCGCGCTCGATTTAGGTAAGTCGTATCGTTTAATTGATGCAACGTTACTTGAACAAGAAAATTGGACGGAAGAACGATTAATTGAAACGGCGATGTTTAATATGCGTTCGTTAGCGATTTCGTATAAAGAGGATGAAGTGCAAAGCAATCGGTTTTATTTTGTTGCACCGTCCGATGGTTATGCAGCAAGTCGTATGTTAAACGAGTCGTTTTTACAGGAAATGAAACGAAAGGCAACGGGAGATCTAGCTGTTGCTGTTCCGCACCAAGATGTGTTAATTGTCGCAGATATCGTAAACAATACTGGATATGACGTATTAGCGCAAATAACGATGAAGTTTTTCGCAGAGGGAAATATACCGATTACGTCGTTATCGTTCATCTATGACGAGGGAGAGCTAGAACCGATATTCATTTTAGCGAAAAGTAGGCGAATCGATAAACGTGATGACCGTAAATGACGGATGAACTCAACAAAGTACTAAAAAAATGGTAAAATGTTAAAAAGGAACTTTGTAAAGTAGGTGGGCTCGATGTGGAAACATATTCGAAAAAAAATAAGTAATTTTATCTTCGAAGAATTAGAAGAAGAGCTCGAAGTTGAAGCGGAGTATGTGCAAGAAAGGCAACATACAGAAAAAGATGTACAACCGATTCGCGCGAAAGTGGCATATCAATATCCTGAAAACGAAGAAGCGAAATTTCGTTTTCCAGTGATTCCAGATAAAGCGAATGAACGTGAACGGAATGTAAGGAATGAAAAAAAGTTTGAAAATACGATTAAAAAGGAACGCGTGCGACGTTCTGTCACAGGTGAGGAGAAAAGTGCTGAACTCCCAAGACGAAAGGGGCGACATAAGCCTGTACCATTTGAAGCACATGAAGGCGTAGAGCCACTCATTTTAGGATATAAACGTCGTAAAAAGGTCGATGAAATGGAAGAGGTGCCAGCATACGTACGCCGTAACCGAAAAAAACGTCGTGAAGAGCAGCGTCTCGAAGAAAAACAGCGGTTGCAACGACGTAATGAATTAGAGAAAAAGGTAGGCAGTACTGTAAGTCATACGACACCGGACGAGTTAGATGAAGTTTTTCGTAAACGGGATCAAAAGGACGGCAGACAAGTGAGTATAACTCGAACGGATGTACATGAACGCTCACCGCACACGGGTGAAATGGGACGAATGAATAAATCGCCAAAAGTAGAAAAAAAGACGGATGAGCGAGAAGAACGAAGTATGTATTCGGATAACTCACGCTCGAATGTTCCATTCGTACATCCGGAACGTACGAGCGACAAGAAGCGAAAAAGTCGTGCACAATCTAGAGCTGAACGGAGAACACGTGCACGTGAGCTTGACCGCAAACGAACCGATTCGGGGTTAAGGGCTGAGCAAGTCGAAAGCAGCAGCGAACGTACGCGGATGAAGAGAGAAACGAAACGACAGCGTAACTACTTCCTCGATCAAGAACGCGCAAACGATCCTATTCTGGAAAAGCAAAAAACGGACGAAGCGTCATCCACACGTAGAATGCTCACTACCGAACAAATGGGAAATGATCATGTTGAACAAGTTGCAGCGACAAATACATCACATCAAAAGATGACGGAGGAAACATACGCGGTTCCTGATGAATTGTTAAATGATCCACGAGTCGACCATAATAGAGACGAACAATGGCTTGAGGAACAACGAAAACTGTTAGAGCAAACATTAACATACTTTCATATCGATGCTACTGTCGTCCATGTAACGCAAGGCCCGGCTGTGACACGTTTTGAAATTCAGCCGGATCTTGGTGTGAAAGTAAGTCGAATACGTAATTTAGCAGATGATTTTAAATTAAATATGGCTGCAAAAGATATTCGAATCGAAGCGCCAATACCAGGTAAAAATACAGTCGGGATTGAAGTGCCAAACAGAACGCCACAAGTTGTTACGTTACAAGAAATTATCGAAACAGATGCGTTTAAAGAAGCGTCCTCTCCGTTAGCTGTTGCGTTAGGTGTGACGATCGAAGGTGAGCCACTCGTTACGAATATTGATAGTATGCCACATGGGCTTATCGCTGGTGCGACTGGTTCTGGAAAAAGTGTCTGCATTAATTCGATTCTTTTAAGTTTGTTATATAAAGCGACACCAGATGAAGTGAAATTAATGTTAATCGACCCGAAAATGGTTGAGCTTACGCCGTACAACGGTATACCACATTTACTCTCGCCCGTTATTACCGACCCACAAGCAGCGACGAAAGCGCTGAAATGGGCAGTTGATGAAATGGAACGACGTTATGAGTTGTTCGTTGCGACTGGAGTTAGAAATATAGTAAAATATAATGAAAAAGTGGACGATAATCGTTTATCATATATCGTTATTGTGATCGATGAATTAGCCGACCTAATGTTAGTGTCGCCACAGGAAGTAGAAGATGCAATCTGTCGAATTGCTCAAAAGGCGCGTGCGTGCGGAATTCATTTACTACTTGCGACACAACGTCCGTCCGTTGACGTCATTACTGGCTTAATAAAAGCGAACATTCCAACGCGCATAGCATTTAGTGTTTCATCGCAAGTTGACTCACGGACGATCGTCGATACGAATGGTGCGGAAAAATTACTTGGAAAAGGTGATATGCTTTTTGTACCTAACGGTACGAATAAAAGATTAAGGTTGCAAGGACCTTTCGTCTCAGATGACGAAGTTGATCGAGTCGTATCATACGTACGTTCTACAGGTGAACCGAATTACGTATTCGAAGAGGAACAATTGTTGTTAGAAGTTGATGCGGAAGAAGAGGATGAATTGTTATTAGATGCTATTTATTTCGTTATCGAACAAGGAAGTGCAAGCACCTCTATGCTACAACGACAGTTTCGAATCGGATATAATCGAGCGGCGCGCCTCATTGATACACTTTATAAAATGGGTGTCGTTTCCGGACAAAACGGAACGAAACCTCGCGACGTATTAATTACGGAAGCTGATTTAGAAGATATATTGTAAAAGATAAGAAGGAGCTTTGGAGGATGAAAGAAATAGAATTAAAACTTCAAGGAAAAATTAGCCGTTTAACAAATAATACGTTTAAATTTGACGAACGTGTAGGTGACGGTTGGTTTTCAGCTGTTTACTTTTTAAAAACACGTGAAATTGTCAAACAAAAACTACCGAACAATATCGTGACGATGCAGTTTTTCCAAAAAGAGCATGCTGTTCTTTGTGGAACAGATGAAGCGATTGCATTACTACATACATTCGCAGACGATCCAGAAAAACTGGAAATTAAATCGTTAAAAGATGGCGACAAAATTGAGCCGTTTGAAACTGTTTTAACGATTACGGGTCCGTATCAAAATTTCGGCTATTTAGAAGGGATTATCGACGGAATTTTATCACGGAGAACTTCCGTTGCGACAAATGTGTATAATGTAGTGAAAGCGGCAAATCAAAAGCCAATCATTTTCATGGGTGACCGCGACGATCACTTTACACAACAAGCTGGTGACGGATATGCAGCGTTTATAGGTGGCTCAACTGCACAAGCAACGCATGCGATGAACGAGTGGTGGGGAAAAGAGGGCATGGGAACGATGCCTCATGCGTTAATTCAAATGTTTCGTGGTGATATCGTTGCGGCGACGAAAGCGTACCATGAAGTTTTTCCAGAAGATGACTTAATGGCGCTCGTCGATTATAATAACGATGTCATTACAGACTCGTTAAAAGTTGCCCGCGAATTTGGTCGTACACTAAAAGCAGTTCGAGTAGATACGTCTAGTACGATGGTCGATAAATACTTCTTGCGTAATCAACATTTAATGGGCACTTTCGACCCGCGTGGAACGAATCCAGAACTTATCTTTGCGTTACGTGAAGCACTCGATGCGGAAGGGTTTGACTACGTGAAAATTGTCGCAAGTGGTGGGTTTAACGAAGAACGAATTGCGGCGTTCGAACGTAAAAACGTTCCAGTCGATATGTATGGGATCGGTAGAAACTTACTGCAAATAAATATCGGTTTTACTGGTGATAACGTCTTATTAAATGGAACACATTCCGCAAAAGAAGGAAGAAAATACCGACCAAATCCACGATTAGAACCAGTTCAGTACGAGGAAGTCATACGCGACAAATAACGAGAGAGCAATAATCGATATGCGTGCTATAATGACACATTCGCGGTAAGATAATAAGTAAATATATACGATCTACTTATGCATCGTAAACGTTGTGTTACTTGAATAAGAATGGTATAAAGTAGATGAACATAATCCTTTCATTCCCAACATCAACGGCGGGCATAAAGGTGTTTTAAAATTTTATTGTACGTTTTTGGAGGTTAGCTATGACAACTTACCATTTTATTGGTATAAAAGGGACGGGAATGAGTGCGTTAGCGCAAATTTTGCACGATTCAGGCGAAAAAGTACAAGGTTCCGATGTGGAAAAATACTTTTTTACACAAGATGAATTAGAGCAAAAAAACATTTCGATCGTTCCATTTTCAGATGGAAATATAACGGAAGATTTAACGATTATCGCAGGAAATGCATTTTCTGAAGAACATATAGAAATTAAAAAAGCACAACAATTAGGTGTTCCATTTTACCGGTACCACGAGTTTTTAGGAGAATGGGCGAAAAAATATACGAGTATAGCAGTGACTGGTTCACACGGAAAAACGTCAACTACGGGACTGTTATCGCACGTGTTAGAAAATAGTTTTTCAACGTCGTATTTAATCGGTGACGGGACAGGAAAAGGTCACGAAGATAGCGAGTACTTCGTCTTTGAAGCGTGTGAATATAAACGTCATTTTCTTCACTATTATCCAGATTATGCGATTATAACGAACATCGATTTCGATCATCCGGATTATTTTTCAGATATCGACGATGTGTTCAACGCGTTTCAGACGTTGGCTCACCAAGTGCAAAAAGGCATCATTGCTTGTGGAGAGGATGAATACTTACAACAATTACAAACGAAGGTTCCGATCATTTATTACGGTTTTTCATCGGCGAATGATTTTCAAGCGAAAAATATCGAAGAAACAGAGGATGGAACGAAGTTTGATGTGTACGTACGCAACACGTATTTCGACACGTTTATTATCCCACTTTATGGTAATCACCACGTATTAAACGCGTTATCCGTGATTGCTTTTTGTCACTATGAAGAAATGGATAAAACCGTTATGCAAAACTTGCGCACGTTCGGTGGTGTGAAGCGTCGGTTCAGTGAAAAGATTGTCGGTGAACAAGTGTTAATCGATGATTATGCGCATCATCCAATTGAAATTGCCGCAACGATTGAATCCGCACGAAAAAAATATCCGAACAAAGAAATTGTCGCTATTTTTCAACCGCATACGTATACACGAACGAAGACGTTTTTACAAGAGTTTGCGGATAGTTTACAAGATGCTAATCATGTTTATCTTTGCGACATATTTTCTTCAGCACGCGAGACTTCGGGTGAACTGACGATCGAAGATTTACGTGCGAAAGTTTCCGGAAGTACATTGCTTACGTTAGATAATATATCAGAACTAAAAAAATACCCTAATAGTGTTCTCGTTTTTATGGGAGCAGGGGATATTCAGAAGTTTCAACGCGCGTACGAAGCGATGGTGTAACAGAAGACTTACTATCTCCCAGGATGACGTAACGTTTTACCATTAGAATTTATATAGTTGGCAATAATTTAAATATACGTAATGAAAGGAATTCCGTGTTTTGTCCCAATACTTTCAGGGTATTGAGAACATATGTTATGAAAAAATCATCGACCTATATTAAGAAAAATACATAAAAGAGGAGTGGTAATCGATGGCAGCAGCATTATCGATCGCAGCCATTATTGTCGCGGTTGCTTTCGCTGTATTAGTTGCATATTTAATCCAGACATTAAAATCGACACAGAAAATGTTAAATAACGTCGCAAATACGTTAGAAGGCGTTGAAAAACAAATGGAAGGAATTACGACAGAGACGACGTTACTTTTACAAAAAACGAACGATTTAGCAGAGGATGTAAATGACAAGGTTAGTCGTTTCAACAGTTTATTCGAAGGGATCGAAGAAATTGGGGATACGTTTCATAACTTAATGCAGTCGATGAAGAAGTTATCGTTCCGTGTCAATAAATCCGCTGATGAAGATGCAGAAAAAGTAGCAGAAGCGGTGAAATGGACTTCGGCGATAATGAACTTTATAAAAAGACAAAAATAGTAAAAGAAAAGGGGCAAAGAACGATGGAAAACCAAAATAATAATAAAGAGTTTTTACTCGGTGTATTGCTCGGGAGCATAGTTGGTGCATCATTGGCGTTTATTTTTGCACCGAAATCGGGAAGAGAGTTACGTCAAGATATTAATAAAGGGACTCGTCGTACGTTTGATAAAATGGACGAGTGGAAAGATGTTGCAATCGAAAAAGGGACAGAATATACAGAAGTTGCAAAAGAAAAAGGTGTAGAATGGAAAGAAAAAGGTACAGAATTGACGAAAAAAGCGGTAGATTCTTCGAAAAAACTTTCGAAAGAAGTTTCTGACAAGACGAAAGAAGTCGTAAAAGAAGCGGCGGACAAGACGAAAGAAGTCGTTCAAGATGTGACAGATAAAACGAAACAGAAAGTAGCAGAAATAAAAGACAAAGCTGACGAGGCAAAAGACGAAGTGTCAAATAAAGTTGTCAATATCGTTGAGGAGAAAAAGGAAGAATAACACGCTCGTTTTTAATATGCGTTTGATGGAAAGATTCGTACTTATTAACGGCTCTATATCGTCTTATTTATAGCTTCCATATTTTTATAAAAAAGTATACATCTTAGTTCCACATGTTATGTGACATGAAACCGTCATTTATCATTGTGTACTCGGATGTATCTTTTTTTGTTCGTTTATAGATTGATCCATCTTGCTATAGCATATAAATCTAATATACTGACGGAAAAATCAAATGATAGTACGGTTCATTGAAAAACACCGACAATACATGCTGCATGCATGTTGCCGGTGTTTTTGCTGTATAATGAATTTTTTTCTTTATATCGAGTGACTATCTAAAATTATGGCTGGCTTTTATACAACCGTTTTATTCAATAATGATCTCAACAAGTTACTACAGACCGTTTTTTCAATGTTATTCCCAAACGATTTTTAACTCGTCACCGTGCATAATTGGTTCGTGAAAACTAATCGCTTCATCGTTGCGATATAACGTATATACACCTTGTTTTTCTGCTAAGTCTATATCGACGTAACGGAACACGTCTTGAAAAATAAATGGACGAGTTTCTCGTTCAACGATCGTTAATTCGTCACCATCGTGCACTTCATCGGCATTCGATAGTTCGGTATCGCCTCTTTTCACCGTAATAAGCTGTTGTACAATGTGAATCGGTTCGCCGTTAAACTGTACCGTAATCGTACGTTCGTATTCTCTTTTTAATTGTGCTAATACCGTTGCAACTGTTACTTGTTTGCTTAGTGATACGGAAAGTGAGTCGTTTTCGTTTATTTCAGCCGTCGGGGTAACTCGTTGATCGTTAATGAAAAACGCTGGTTGTGCTTCTTTAATTTCTAACCGTTGTTTATTTACGGTAATATGAAACGGTTGAAAGCTATTTTCGTCCCTGTCAGAAAATAGTTGAACTAATTCACGAACTGTTTTTGGATAATAAACTTCAATAAAATCTTTATCTTGAATGATATAATTACCATCAACTTGTTTTTTGTTCGCATAATAAATCGGTCGAACTATTTGTTTCTCATCGTGCCAATAAAAAGTAAGTTCATCTTGCTTTCCGACGACATCCTCAATGGAGACGTGAGGACTTGATCCATTTTCGCCTTTTTCAATCGTAATCTGGTCGTTCGGTTCAATGATCGTTTCAACCGTAGCTAATTCATTGTTGACGAATATTTTCGGTGGTTCACCATATTCGCCTCGAATCGTCATTTTTTCATTGTTTACGGTGAAAATTTTAGCGAGACCAATTTTCCCGTAAAAACGATTAATATCGATTCCTGCTTGAACGAGCGCATCTCCAACAGTTAGTCGTTTCGTTTGAAATAAAAATGTAACTTGTCCGTTTACGTGTACAGTCATATAATGAAGTGGATTTTGTGTTGCACTAATGGCAATGCCGACTGGTGTGACGAAATCAGGCCCTGTCGGTAAATTGTTATCTTTTTCAATTTGTTCGATTGCATCTGTACCACGGATCGCAACGCGGTTAGAAGGTAGTTGTAAATAAGTAGCGATTTTTTCTCCGACGCGCGGTGTTAAACTTCCGCCACCAATTAACATAACAGCTTGCGGTGATTTCCCATTTAAATCTCGCACTTCTGTTGCAACTAATTGTGCAAGTTGATCGATATGATCGTCAATTTTCGGAATGAGTTCCGTATGTGTAATCGTCGTATCGAAACCGAGAATGTCTTGTACCGTCGATTCTCCTTTATTAACGATATCTTTTTTCACTTGTTCAGCTACCTTGAAATCAAGTAAATATGTATCACTAATTGCCTCGGTAATTTCATCGCCAGCATGTGGAACCATACCATAGGCAATAATCGTCCCATCATTTGAAATAGCAATATCACTCGTTCCTGCACCGATATCGATTAACGCAACATTTAGCCTTCGCATCGATTCTGGTATGAGAACGTGGATCGCAGCGATTGGCTCGAGTGTCAGTGCTTTCATCGTTAAATTCGCTCGTTCTAATGCAGCAAGTAATGACTCGACGACAACTTTCGGTAAAAATGTCGCAATCACTTCGACAGTTGCAGTTTCACCTACTTGATCGAGCAACGAGATGATCGATTCATCATCCAATTTGTAACGTAAAACAGAATAACCTACGCAATGATAATCGGAAAACTTTTTCGAATCCTCTTCGGTTAATGTACTTAACGCTTGCTGTACAGCGCTCAATTCAAGGTGTCGGATTTCTTCACCAGTCGTTAAACGTTTTTCAGTTATATCGATCGACTGTTGTGCGGAAATTGTTTTTAACGCCCTTCCAGCGGCGGCGACACAGACGTCTGTTAATGTACCATGTTTTTCTTCTAATTCAGTTTTCACTTCGGAAATTAGTTCAGCAACTTCAGCGACGTGTTGAATTTGCCCATCTAACATTGTCCGCTCTTTATGTAATCTCGTACAAAAATCAATAATTTCATAGGTTTCATTTTCATTGTTTAATAAAATACCAGTTACAGACTGTGTACCGATGTCAAGTGCAAAAACAGGTCCTTCCATAAATTCCTAACCCTCTCTATTAAAGATAATGGTTGAACTTTTGCACATTCTATTATATATCTAAATATGTGACATTGAAACCAATATTAGATATAATTGTCCTAATTGTTATAATATTTACAAGGAGAGTCGTTTGGAATGAGTAATGGAACTATGGAGCAACTAAGAGAGAAGTTAGATTCGCTCAATTTAGAACTGCTCGATTTAATTAATAAACGAGCTGAAATCGTTCAACAAATTGGCGAGATCAAAAGTAAGCAAAGTACGAGGAGGTTTGACCCGGTTCGTGAACGTGATATGTTAAATCACATCATCAGTCACAACAGTGGACCATTTACCAACTCCACGATTGAACATATTTTTAAGGAGATTTTTAAAGCGAGTCTTGAAATTCAAGAAGACGAACAACAGAAAGCGCTACTCGTGTCACGTAAGCGAAAAAGTACAGACACAGTCATCGACATTAAAGGCGTTCCGTTCGGTAATGGTTCAACGCAATATATTTTTGGTCCATGTGCTGTAGAAAGTTATGAACAAGTTGCTAAAGTGGCAGATGCGGTGAAAGAAAAAGGATTGAAATTTTTACGAGGCGGTGCGTATAAGCCACGTACTTCTCCGTACGATTTCCAAGGATTAGGACTCGAAGGATTAAAAATATTAAAACGTGTAGCAGATGAATACGATCTTGCTGTTATTAGTGAAATTGTTACACCAACAGCAATTGAAGAGGCTGTAGACTATATTGATGTGATTCAAATCGGAGCACGTAACATGCAAAACTTCGAATTGTTAAAGGCAGCTGGAGAGGCAAATAAACCAGTTATTTTAAAACGGGGGTTATCAGCAACGATTTCTGAATTCATTAATGCAGCGGAATATATCATTTCTCGTGGAAATGGAAACATTATCTTATGTGAGCGTGGTATTCGCACGTACGAAACAGCGACGAGAAACACGTTAGATATTTCTGCCGTACCAATTTTAAAACAAGAAACACATTTACCAGTTTTAGTCGATGTAACGCACTCGACTGGTAGGAGGGATCTGTTAATTCCAACTGCAAAAGCTGCAGTTGCGATTGGAGCGGACGGAATTATGGCAGAAGTACACCCGGATCCGGCAGTCGCACTTTCTGACTCACAACAGCAAATGGATCTTGAACAGTTCGATCAATTTTATGAAGAAGTTGTTAAAGGAAAAATTTCTGTTAAATAATTTGTCATAATAACAGCTGTAGTGCACTATTACAGCTGTTATTTTTTGTGTTTTATGCCGAGCTAGGCTATCATTAAAATAGAAATTTATTTTTGTGTGGAGGTGACTGGAATGAGTATTACGATTTATGATGTTGCAAGGGAAGCGAATGTTTCTATGGCTACTGTATCTCGTGTTATTAACGGAAATCCGAATGTAAAACCGTCGACGAGGAAGAAAGTGCTCGCGACGATCGAACGATTAGGATACCGTCCCAACGCTGTTGCTCGTGGACTAGCAAGTAAAAAAACGACGACAGTTGGAGCGATTATACCTGATATTTCAAGTACATTTTTCTCCGAATTAGCCCGAGGTATTGAAGATATTGCAACGATGTACAAATATAACATCATTTTAAGTAACTCGGACCAAAACAAGGAAAAGGAACTTCATTTAATTGAGACGATGTTGGAAAAGCAAGTAGACGGAATCGTCTTTATGGGTGGCGAAATTACAGAGGAACATATACAACAGTTTAAAACTGCAAACGTTCCTGTCGTTTTAGCAGCGACACAAGATAAACAAAATGAATTGGCTTCAGTAAACATCGATTATGAAACAGCTGCTTTCGAAGCGACTAATTATTTAATCGAACGTACGAACTCCCAGCCGGCTTTCATCACTGGAAAAGCTACGATCCAATCGAATGGTTTAAAAAAGCGAGGCTATCTACGTGCTCTTGAACAAGCAAATATACAAGTCGATGAAACGTTAATGTATGAAAATGAATGTACGTACGATGGCGGGATAGACGCGGCCACTGAACTTTGTGAGCGCAATGAACAACAGCCAAAAGCTGTATTCGTTGCGACAGATGAGATGGCTGTCGGAGTCATTCACGGTATTCAAGACAAAGGATTTAACGTACCAAACGATATCGAAGTGTTCGGGTTCAATAATACACGAATTTCTCTCATGGTTCGACCGACGTTAACGACAATCGTCCAGCCGATGTACGATATAGGTGCAGTCGCTATGCGTTTATTGACGAAATATATGAACAAAGAAGAAGTTGATGAAAACATTGTCGTCCTTCCGCACCGAATTATCGAAAGAAACTCAACAAAATAAAAAGTAAGCCGATAAATATTAGAGAGAAGTGAAAACATAGGCTGTGGGGGAGATTAATAGATGAGAAAAAGGGATTTATTGACCCCGATTGGTATTACGTTTGGATTCATCATGATCATGCTTGCAATTCTGTCGAACGGAGGACGTGAAGGAGTCATTACGTTTGTCGATGTTGCATCGTTTTTGATTGTAATCGGTGGACTAATTGGCTCCTTATTCATTAACTTTAAACTGGAGCAAATAAAACTAGTCGGCAAAGTAATTAGAGAATCTTTCCGAAAAAATGAAGAACGTATTCCGGAACTAATTGCTCTTTTTATCCGCTTGTCAGAGCAAGCACGACGAGAAGGATTACTTGCACTTGAAAATGAACTTGCAGACGTAGATGATGAGTTTATTAAAAAGGGTATTTTGTTAGCGATTGATGGAATTGAACCGGAAGTTATTAATGAAATTATGAATGCCGAAATTGCCGCGATGGAAGATCGCCATTATAAAGGACGAAACATTATTGAAAAGGCAGGCGAATATGCACCGGCTTGGGGGATGATCGGAACGTTAATTGGACTAGTTCTCATGTTGAATAACTTAGATGACCCATCGAGTCTCGGTCCAAATATGGCGGTTGCCCTATTAACAACATTGTACGGAGCAGTGCTTGCGAACTTAGTTTTCTTACCGATGGCGAGTAAATTAGAAAATAAAACGAACGAAGATATTTTCGTAAAACAAATTATTATCGAAGGGATTATCGGCGTTCAATCAGGACAAAACCCGCGTATCCTTGAAGAAAAGCTAAGTGCTTTCTTACATTCAGATGATAGCCCGGAAGCGTCTGATCAAGTAGTCGCTAAGGAAGAGATCCATGAGACGTAGATTGAGACGAACGAATAAAAATACGGGTGCACCGAGATGGATGGTGACGTATTCCGATATGGTTACGTTAGTGCTTGTGTTTTTCATTTTGTTGTTTGCTATGTCACAAATAGATCTCGTTAAATTTGAATCGATTACACATTCGTTTCAAAGCCGGGCAGTTTTAGATTTTTTACCATCGGCAATTCCAAATGATGATATCGCAACCGACGGGACAGGCGGCGATGGTGAGGTCGGTACGACAGATAAAGAAGATGAAGACGATGAGTCGGATAAGGAAGATCAAGAAGTCGATGTCGATAGAATAATTGATCAACTAGAGGAATGGGAGAAAAAGGCAGATGCCTTGGCACGACTTATGGAGAATGTTGAAACCTTTTTAGAATCGGAAGATTTAGGTGATGTCATTACGGCAACTCGGACAGAGGAAGGAGTCATTTTGGTATTACAAGATAGTATTCTTTTCGACTCAGCCGAGGCCGAAATTCTCGACTCTGGGCGTCCATTTCTCGATGAAGTTGGTGGATTATTACAAGGGATGTCTAATTACGTTCGTGTCGAAGGACATACGGATAATCGACCTATTTCAACGTATCGCTATCCGTCGAATTGGGAATTATCCGGTGCGCGTGCAGGAAGTGTCGTTAGATATTTCATTGAAGAACATAGTATTGATGAAGATCGCTTTTTAATTGCCGGATACGGAGACACTCGTCCAGTTGTGGAAAATGATGGCCCTAATAATTGGGCGAAAAACAGACGTGTAGAAATCGTTATATTAGATTCGGATCATGAACAGACACCTTAAAATCGAGAGAATGAACAACACCTCTCGGTTTTTTTAATGTATAAAAGATGTACATCTGGTATTTAACGCTTTGTTTGGAAGTAGTCCTATAGATGGGCTACTTTTTATTTTCTTTGTTTTGTACTTTTATATAGTTAACTAGGAGGCACTTATGAATATACATTCGTTTAGTTTCAACATTACAGGTAGCCACTAATTAATGTATCATTAGCGGATAAATTGATTTCCTCTCACCTCGTTGTTTTGATCTTTACCGCCGTGACGTAGTATCTATTTGTAGAGGACAATGTAAAGTTTGAAGAAATAAATGAACAAGAAAAAGCCGGAGTAGGGGAAAATCCCGCTAAAACTCCGGCGCTACCTTTTTATTTAATTTTCATCTTCGTCGTCTGTTTCGTTCTCGTCATTTTTATTCTCGTCATCTTTTGGCTGATCGTCTTTCGGTTTGTCTTTCTCTTTATCCTTGTTTTTATCTTTATCTTTGTTTTTATCTTTATCCTTATCTTTATCTTTATCTTTCTTCTTATCTTTTTTATCGTCTTTATCTTTATCATCGTCTTTATCTTTTGCATCCACTGTAACGATGCTTGATGGTTCTGATTCAATTCCGAAGTAATTTACAGCAACGATATGGTATTTACCTTTTTGATTTGGTAACGAATAAGACGGTTTAATCGTATGTCCAATTGATTTAAACGAATTACTATCTTCAGGTGCATAATAGATGCGGTATCCAACGATTAAATGGCCAGTTGCTCCAGACCACGTAATGTTCGTTCCCGATGCTTTTACTGAGCTTGGCGCTGGCGGCGCTTTTCCATCATTTCCTTCTTCGATTTCTGTTCCGGCAACAGTTTTACCATCAAAACTGATGTTCTTCCAAGCTTCGGCATTTCTCCGTGGTATTAATACGGATAAATCACCTAAACGATCATATCCCATCCGCTTTAAAAAGTCAGGATTAAATGTGAAGCCACCTTTTGCATCGATAATAAATTCGCTCGGTGTGTCAGGTCCTGCGACAACTTTATTACCATCAATTTCAACGAGTCCCATATCGCCACCGATAATACTGTCGTCCGTTTTAGATGGAACGTATTTAGAATTATAAATATCTGTTTTTGCAAGTCCCGCTTGCGAACATGCATCGGAAATTGCCATGCCAGATGACGCGCAATATGTTCGGCTTACGATTCCATCCGGTTGTTTATATCGCTCCTTCGGTGCGACTAATTCCGGATCAATATCAGAGACAGCGTTAATAAGCTGCGCCCATAAATATTGCGTTCGTTGACTGTATGATAATGAACAACCAGCACAGTAAATGGAACTCGGTGTATCATAACCGAGCCAAACTCCTAGCGTCACATTCGGGTTCGTTCCAATGAACCAAGCATCTTCATAATCATCTGACGTACCCGTTTTTCCAGCCCAATCGACACCGCCATGTTTCAAACGCGAAGGTAAAGAGGCTGCTGTACCGGAACGGACGACATCACGCATCATGTCAATCGTTAAATATGCAGTTTGTGATGAAAATACATCGACCGGTTCTGGTTCATGTTCATAGATGACATTCCCATTTGAATCAGTAATTTTTTCAATCATATACGATTGTACGAACTTTCCACCGTTACTGAACGTTGCAAATGCATTCGTATTTTGTTCTACTGTTACGTTATTCGTTCCTAAGGCGATCGAAGGATCGTACTGCAAATCCTCCGATAACGGGATACCCATTTTAGCTAAAAATTTTTCTGCTGGGTTAGTGCCGACAATTTTTTTGTAAATTTCTACAGTTGATACGTTGTACGAATAGGTCAATGCTTCCCTTGCCGATACAAGGCCGTAGAAAGCACCACCGTAGTTATTTGGTGAATAACCGGAATGTCCAGGAATATCGGCAATGACGGAACCAGGTTGAATTTCACCTAACTCCATCGCCGGTGCATAAACAGCTAACGGCTTAAATGTACTTCCTGCTGGTCGTCCACTACCACCAGTTCCTGTTGCGTGGTTGTTTTGGTTTTTTAAACTGTCTTCACGTCCTGGAACGAAACTTAAAATGCGCCCTGAATCGTTTTCCATTAAAACGGCACCTGTTTCGACTTGTTCCGTCACCTCTTCATCGGCACCTTGTGGAACGAACGTTCGATCCGGTCCGTAATGTTCATATTCTTTAGCGACTTTTTGCATTGTATCGTACATTTCTTTATCGATCGTAGAATGAATGTTGTATCCGTTCATTCGTAAAGCCCGTTCTGCTAGCATGTCGTACTGTTCAGACAACTCTTCACTTTCATTCACTTCTTCTACACTATATCCATCTTCTTCAATTAACATCGTCCGAATAATTTCTTTTGCACGACGCTCCAATTCAAAGACGAGAGCAGGATATTTTTCAATCGGTGATACACCCTTGTCGGCAAAGTCTTTCGTTATATCGTATTCCAACGCTTCCTCGTATTCTTCCTCTGTAATATAATTTGCTTGATACATTCTGCGAAGGACGACTTTCATTCGGTCGAAACCTGCCTCCAGTCCGTCTTCATCCTTAACGCTTCCTGACGTATCAAATGGAGTATAGGCAAAAGGGTTTTTTGGCATTCCTGCTAAGTATGCAGCTTGCGGTAACGTAAGTTCGGATGCATCGACTCCGAAGACCCCTTTTGCTGCTGTTTGAATGCCTGCGATATTTTGTCCGGATGCATCGCGTCCGTACGGGACGATATTTAAATACGCTTCTAAAATTTCTTCTTTTTCAAAGAAGTTTTCTAATCGTAAGGCGAGCAAAATCTCTTTCGCTTTTCGTTCGAAAGAAACTTCATTCGTTAAAATTTGATTTTTGATTAACTGTTGCGTTAACGTACTTCCGCCTGTTTTCGAGTCAGAGTTCGTCACTTCCTGGTATAACGCACGAACGATTGCTTTCGGAACAACTCCTTTATGTTCGTAAAACATGTCATCTTCCGTTGCGATCACCGCTTGAATTAACACTTCTGAAACGTCGTCTAAATCGATTTCTTCACGGTGTAAATCTGCACGTATATCACCGATATATTTGTTATTGGCGAAATAGAGTCTTGAAGTTTCTTCATAATTGTAAATATCTTTACGCATTTCATCGTAGTCACGAATTGGTTCATCTTTTACTAAAGATGCGAAATAGCCTGCACCGACACCGCCAGCAAAAATGACAGAAAGTCCGCCGACGATGAGGAAAAATAAAATAATATTCCAGACGATGTCATATGTAATCCGTGCAGTCCGTTGAATACGGCCTCGTTGCCACCATTCTTTCCAACTACTATGACGTCGCGATGATTGTCGTTTGTCGCTCATTTTTAAACCTCCCTAAATCAACTATCTATTATATCATAGATTGCTAGAATTGTTGCTTTATTTTTGTGTAATTTATATTATTTTCGAGGTGAAGTTTGCGCTTATATAGTCATTATAAAAATTCGCTGAAAATGGTAGTAGTAGAAACTGTTGCGCTACGTCATTCAACGGCTATAAAAGATGATAGAAAATAGAGAACATCTTCGGACTTGAGTTATATTCATGCCACTCTACGACGGAGATTTGTTCTGCTTTTTCCTCATATGTTCTACAGAACAAATGATTGTTTGTAAGAGAGATGCACGGAATCGTTCCAGCTAAATAAAACTGTTCGACACGTGACATCGAAAAATCTGTAACGTTGAAGTAGAAAGATGTTTTATTTGCAATTTACGTCCTGCTTTTGTAAGATAAAAGTTAAATAACATATTCACTTTTTGCGAAGAAAGATCGAAGTAGGTGAGCAAATCCCTTTTGCAGAGAGCTAGCGGTTTCGGTGCGAGCTAGTAAATATTTGCTACCGAATTACAATCTGGAGCATTCTACAAGTTGGC